>WBZL01000067.1_pt1 | contig 13067 bp, 11 predicted proteins | sample 5204291 | NCBI WGS metagenome assembly WBZL01 (sample SAMN12344345, study PRJNA552823) | activated sludge metagenome | biome: Activated sludge suspended growth; feature: Nitrification reactor; material: Wastewater; isolation source: activated sludge from nitrification reactor of wastewater...
GCGCAGGCGCAGAAAGTCAGGCTCCGCGGGACGGCGGCTGTAGAGCGGCGAGCCGCAGCGTGAGCAGAACACGCGCTCCTTGCCGGGCGAGGATTCGAAGGCGCGCAACAAGTCGGCCCCCGCGATAATCTCGAACTCGGCGCTTTTCACCGGCGCGGCGGCAACCGCCGCGCCGCCCTGCGCCTTGCGGCACTGGCGGCAGTGGCACAGCGTGATCGGCCCCAGTTCGCCGTGCAGCGCATAGCGCACGCCGCCGCACAGGCAACTGCCGTTGTGTTTCATATTGATTCCCCTTCGAGCTCAGCCGAACAAACGGCTGGCAACGTCGTCTTTCGAGACGCCCAGCCGGACAGCGGCGGAAGTCAGGATTGCCGCAAGGGTGCCGATGCGCAGCGCTTCGTGCGCGGGGATGGTCAGGTGATGCTCGGGCGGATCGGACAGCGTCAGTCGCATATGACTGCCCGTCTGGCGCGTTACCCGGTAGCCAAGACGTTCAAGGCGCTTGGCCAGTTCCGCCCCGGACACGTCCCGAGGCAACCTCATGCGGCGATCACTTCTTCCCGAGTGAAGTGCAGGCGGATCACGCCGGGCGCGGTACCGTCGTCGAAATGGCAGCGCACGGCATCGCGCAGGCGGGCATGCAGGCCGGGAATGTCGTCCGCCTCGGTGAAGATGTCTTCGTTGACCGCTTTGGCAATGTAGCCGCCTTCGGGTGCTTCCTCGACGACAAAATGAATTTCCGACATGGGCATGACAACCTCCGAAACAGACCAGGCAGGGAGCCTCGCGGCATTATATGCCGTCCGCCCGCTCCAGCACGCGCAGCAGGCTCGAGGTGTCCTCGCGGCCCCAGCCGTTCGCCATCAGCGCGTTCAACTGCTGCCAGACCTGGCCGGCCACCGGCGCGGCGAGGCCGAGCGCGGTCGCCTCGTTCATGAGCAGGCCGAAATCCTTGTGGTGCAGGCGCGCCTCGACGCCGGCCTTGAAGTCGCGCGCCGCCATCTTGCCGCCGAAGAACTCCAGCACGCGGCCGCCCGCCGAGCCGCCGGAGAGCGCCTTGACGACGCGCGCCGCATCGACGCCGTTGGCGTTGGCGAGCTGGATGGCCTCGGCGCAGGCCTCGATGTTGGCGACCATGATCATCTGGTTGCAGGCCTTCGCCACCTGGCCGGCGCCGTTCGGCCCGATGTGCACGATGGTCTTGCCGAGTTTTTCCAGCAGCGGCCGCACGCGCGCCAGCACCGCGGCCTGGCCGCCCGCCATGATGGCGAGCGTGGCATTGATGGCGCCCTGCTCGCCGCCGGAGACGGGCGCGTCGATCATGTCGACGCCGCGTTCGGCCAGCTTCTCCGCGATGCGGCGCGCCGTGCCCGGCGCGATGGTGCTCATGTCCACCAGCACGCAGCCCGGCTTCGCGCCGTGGATGAGGCCGCCCTCGCCGAGCGCGACCGCCTCGACGTCGGCATTGCTGGTGACGATGGTGAACACCACGTCGCTCGCCGCCGCCACCTCGGCCGGGCTGGCGCGCAGCGTGGCGCCGGCATCGAGCAGCGGCTGCGCCGCCTCGGGGCGCCGTGCGTAGACCGAGAGGGAATGGCCGGCCTTGATGAGGTGCAGCGCCATCGGGCGCCCCATGGCGCCCAGGCCGATGAAGCCGATGTTCATTCAGCGATGCCCGCGAGCTGTTCGATCAGCTTGATGACGGCCATGTTGTCCTCTTCGCCCATGCCGCTGCCGACCATGGCGTTGAAGAGCTGCGAGGCGACGGCGGCGCCGGGCATGGCCAGGCCGAGCTCGTGCGCGCTCTGCAGCACGATGCGCAGGTCCTTCTGCTGCATCCAGGCCTTGAAGCCGGGCTTCCAGTTGCGCTCGAGCATCTTCTTGCCGTGGTGGTCGAGGATCTTGCTGTTGGCGAAGCCGCCGAGCAGCGCCTCGCGCACCTTGGCGCCGTCGACGCCGGACTTCTTGGCGAAAGTCAGCGCCTCCGCCACGGCGAGCATGGTCATCGCCACCACCGTCTGGTTGCAGGCCTTGGTCACCTGGCCGGCGCCGGGGCCGCCGACCAGCGTCACGCTCTTGCCCATCAGTTCGTAGAAAGGCTTGGCCTTCGCGAAGGCCGACTCCTCGCCGCCGACCATGAAGCTCAGCGTGGCGTTGATGGCGCCGACCTCGCCGCCCGAGACCGGCGCGTCGAGGAACTGCATGCCGTGCTCCGCAAGCCGAGCGGCGACGCGGCGCGCCGAGGCCGGCGCGATGGTGCTGGAGTCCGACACCACCAGGCCGCGCTTGCCCGATTCGACGATGCCGCCCGCGCCGAGGCAGACTTCCTCGACGTCCGGCGCGTCGGCGACGCAGGTAAACACCAGGTCGGCATGCTTCGCCACTTCGGCGGCGCTGACATGCGCGTGGGCGCCGAACTGCGCGAAGGGCTCGAGCGAGGCGGCGCGGCGCGCCCAGATGTGCAGGGTGTGGCCGCCGCGGGCAATGTTGATGGCCATGGGACGGCCCATGAGGCCGAGGCCGATGAATCCGATGTTCATGTTGTTATCCTCCGTTGGGTTGCAGTCTCTGCCATTAGTTTCGCACAGACGCGCACCACTTTGGCACACGACAATACCGCGCCGCACCATCCGGTGACATCGCGCAGAGGGCCGCCTGCATCACGCATAGCCGCGCCAGCATTGGTTTTCCGGTGAATTGCACGGATTGGCACAACGATTGCTAAAGACCATGCATGACTGAAACAAAATCCGTCTGCTGCTATTGCGGCACCGGTTGCGGCGTCATCGTCGAAGCCGACGGCGGCCGCATCACCGGCGTGCGCGGCGACCCCGACCATCCGGCCAACTTCGGCCGCCTGTGCAGCAAGGGCGCCGCCCTGCACCTGACGCCGCACGCGCCGACGCGCGCGCTGTTCCCCGAGCTGCGCGAAGCGCGCGGCGCGGCGCGCCAGCGCGTCTCCTGGGATGCCGGCCTCGACCATGCTGCGGCGGAGTTCGCCGGCATCATCCGCGCGCACGGCCCCGACGCCGTCGCCTTCTACATCTCCGGCCAGCTGCTCACCGAGGACTACTACGCCTTCAACAAGCTGGCGCGCGCGCTCGTCGGCACCCACAACATCGACAGCAATTCGCGCCTGTGCATGTCCTCGGCGGTGGCCGCCTACACGAAGACGCTCGGCGCCGACGCGCCGCCGTGCAGCTACGAGGACATCGATCGGGCCGACTGCCTGCTCGTCGCCGGCGCCAACCCGGCCTTCGCCCACCCCGTCGTCTTCCGCCGCATCGAGGACGCGCGCCGCGCCAACCCCGAGCAGAAACTCATCGTCGTCGACCCGCGCCGCACCGACACGGCGCAAGCCGCCGACCTGCATCTGGCCATCCAGCCCGGCAGCGACCTGCTGCTCTTCTCCGCCCTGCTGCATGTGCTGCTGTGGGAAGACCTGATCGACCGCGACTTCATCCGCGACCACACTTCAGGCTTCGACGCCTTGCGCGAGAGCGTGCGCGAGACGACGCCGGCCGCCGTCGCCGGCCCCTGCGGTGTGAAGGCGGAGGACATCGTCACCGCCGCGCGCTGGTTCGGCCGCGCGCGCAGCGCCCTCTCCTTCTGGTGCCAGGGCCTCAACCAGTCGATCCACGGCACCGAGAGCGGCGCCGCGCTGATCCACCTGCACCTGGCCACCGGGCAGATCGGCCGCGCCGGCGCCGGGCCCTTCTCGCTCACCGGCCAGCCCAACGCCATGGGCGGGCGCGAGACCGGCAGCATGGCGACGCTGTTGCCCGGCCATCGCAGCGCGGCGGATGCCGCCGATCGCGACGAAATGGCGAAACTCTGGGGCGTGCCGGCGCTGTCGGAGAAGCCCGGCAAGAGCGCCATCGAACTGTTCGACGCCCTGCATGCCGGCGACATCAAGGCGGTGTGGATCGCCTGCACCAACCCGGCGCAATCGCTGCCCGACCAGACGAAGGTTCGTGAAGCGCTCGCGCGTGCCGAACTCGTCGTGCTGCAAGAAGCCTACCTCGGCACCGAGACGGCGGCATACGCCGACCTGCTGCTGCCGGCCGCCGCCTGGGGCGAGAAGGACGGCACGGTCACCAACTCCGAGCGGCGCATCTCTCGCGTGCGCGCCGCCGTGCCGCCGCCCGGCGAGGCGCGGCCCGACTGGGCCATCGCGCGCGACTTCGCGCTGCGCCTGGGCCAGGCGCTCGGCCGCGCGGACGCGCCGCGCCTGTTCGACTTCGCCGGGCCCGCAGCCATCCACCGCGAGTTCGCCGCGCTCACGCGCGTGCGCGATCTCGACATCAGCGGCCTCGACTACGCCCTGCTCGAAGCGCAAGGCCCGCAGCAGTGGCCACTGCCGGCAGGCAACGGCGTGGGCACCGCGCGTCTGTACACCGACCATCGCTTCGCCACGCCGGACGGACGCGCGCGCTTCATGCCGATCCGCGCGGTGACCACTGCCGAGGCGACGGATGCGCGCTTCCCCTTCCATCTCAACACCGGGCGGCTGCGCGACCAGTGGCACGGCATGAGCCGCAGCGGCGCCGTGGCGCGCCTGTTCGGCCACGAGGAGGAGGCGCTGGTGCACCTGCACCCGGCCGACCTCGCGCGGCGCGGCTTCAGCGAAGGCGAACTGCTGCGCCTCACCAGCCGCCGCGGCGAGACGGTGCTGCGCGCCGTCGCCGACGACACGCTGCGCCCCGGCCAGGCCTTCGTGCCGATGCACTGGGGACGCAGCCACCTGAACAACGGCGGCGCCAACGAACTGACCTTGGCCGATTTCGATCCGCATTCGAAGCAGCCGGAACTCAAGCACGCCGCCGTGCGCATCGAGCGCGCCGCCCTGCCCTGGCAGGCGCTGGTGGTGAGAAGCGAGGCGCAGCCCGGCGAGGCGGTGGAATGGAAGACGCGGCTGGCGCCGCTGCTGGCGCGCTTCGGTTACGCCAGCCTGTCCCTGGCCGGGCGCGAGCGCGCCGCGGTGGTGCTGCGCATCGCCCACGCCGAAGCGGCGCCGATGGAATGGCTCGACGAGATCGACGCCATCCTCGGCCTCGACGATCTGCATTGCCTCAGCTACCGCGACGCGCGGCGCGGCGTGCGCAAGACCGCCCTGGTCGAGGCCGGCGCGCTGGCCGGCATGCACCTCGCGGGAGAGACCGCCGCCGGCGCCTGGCTGAAGGATGCGGTGGTGCAGCGCCAGCCGGTCGACGCCTGGCGCCGCTGGCTGCTGGCGCCGGTGGCCACGCCGCCGGCGAGCGCGCCGTGCGGGAGCCGCATGGTCTGCGCCTGCCACGGCGTCAGCGAGCAAACCCTGCTCGACGGCATCGCCGCCGGCGCTTCGCTGGAAACCCTGCAGATCGAAACGAAATGCGGCACCGGCTGCGGCTCCTGCCTGCCGGAGATCAAGCGCCTGATCCTCGCTTCGCAGCGCGCGGCCTGATCCCACCCTCACCCCAACCCTCTCCCGCCCGAGCGGGAGAGGGGGAGTATTCCCTCGCCCCGCTTGCGGGGAGAGGGTCAGGGAGAGGGGAAAACAACGCCCCACATCAGCGCACACCGCACCACATGCGTGCGCGCTTTTTCTGCCGCCGTATCGCAGCGGCTGACTTTCCATCTGTCGATCAGCGGGTTACGCCCTTGGCATGGCCCTTGCTGATGTACGTGTGACATCAATGCATCGGAGCACCACCATGAAGAAACCCAAACTCGTCCTCGTCGGCAACGGCATGGCCGGGGTGCGCACCGTCGAGGAGCTGTTGAAGCTCGCGCCGGACCACTACGACATCACCGTGTTCGGCGCCGAGCCGCACGGCAACTACAACCGCATCCTGCTCTCGCCGGTGCTCTCCGGCGAGATGAAGCTGCCGGAGATCATGCTCAACGATCTCGACTGGTACCGCGACAACGGCATCACGCTGCATGCCGGCAAGAAGGTCGCGAAGATCGACCGCATCCGCCGCAAGGTGGTCGCCGAGGACGGCACCGAGGAAAGTTACGACCGCCTGCTGCTCGCCACCGGCTCCGTGCCCTTCATGCCGCCGATTCCCGGCCGCGACCTGCCGGGCGTGCTCGCCTACCGCGACATCGCCGACACCGAAGCCATGATCGATGCCGCGCAGGCGCACCGCCACGCCGTCGTCATCGGCGGCGGCCTGCTCGGCCTGGAGGCCGCCAACGGCCTCAAGCTGCGCGGCATGGAGGTCACCGTGGTGCACCTGGCCGACTGGCTGATGGAGCGCCAGCTCGACCGCGTCGCCGCCGACATGCTGCAGGCCTCGCTGGAGGCGCGCGGCCTCACCTTCCTCCTTGGCAAGCAGACCGAGGCGCTCATACAAGGGGAATCCGGCCGCGTCTGCGCCGTGCGCATGAAGGACGGCCTGGAAATCCCCGCCGATCTCGTCGTCGTCGCCGCCGGCATCCGCCCGAACACCGCGCTGGCCGAAACCGCCGGCCTGCACTGCAACCGCGGCATCGTGGTGAACGACACGCTGCAGACCTACGATCCGCGCATCTACGCCGTCGGCGAGTGCGTCGCTCACAGAGGGGTTGCATACGGTCTCGTCGCGCCGCTCTTCGAGCAGGGCAAGGTCGCCGCCAACCACCTGGCGAATTTCGGCATCGCCCGCTACAGCGGCTCGTCGGTGTCGACCAAGCTCAAGGTGACCGGCATCGATGTCTTCTCCGCCGGCGACTTCACCGGCAACGACAGGACCGAGGAGATCGTCCTGCACGACCGCGTGGGCGGCGTGTACAAGAAGCTGGTGATCGAGAACGAGCGCCTCGTCGGCGCCGTGCTCTACGGCGACACGGCGGATTCGGCCTGGTACTTCCAGCTCATGCGCGAGGGCAAGGACATCCGCGACCTGCGCGACCACCTGATGTTCGGCCAGAACCACATCGGCGACGTCGGCCACCAGGGCAAGAGCAACGCCGCCGCGCTGCCCGACAGCTTCGAGGTGTGCGGCTGCAACGGCGTGTGCAAGGGCAGCATCGTCAAGGCGATCAAGGAGAAGGGCCTCTTCTCGCTCGACGACGTGCGCAAGCACACCAAGGCCTCCAGCTCCTGCGGCTCCTGCACCGGCCTGGTCGAGCAGATCCTCGCCTCGACCGTCGGCGGCGCCTACCAGGCCACCGAGTCGAAGACCAAGCCGCTGTGCGGCTGCACGGACCACACGCACGCGGAAGTGCGCCGCGCCATCCGCGAACAGCGCCTGCTGTCGATCGCCGCGGCGATGCGCTTCATGGAATGGCGCACGCCCGACGGCTGCGCCACCTGCCGGCCGGCGCTCAACTACTACCTGCTGTCCACCTGGCCGCACGAGGCGCAGGACGACCCGCAGTCGCGCTTCATCAACGAGCGCGCCCACGCCAACATCCAGAAGGACGGCAGCTACTCGGTGGTGCCGCGCATGTGGGGCGGCCTGACCACGCCGGACGAGCTGCGCCGCATCGCCGACGTCGCGGAGAAGTACGCCATCCCGACCGTGAAGGTCACCGGCGGCCAGCGCATCGATCTGCTCGGCATCAGGAAGGCCGACCTGCCCGGCGTCTGGGCCGATCTCGGCATGCCCTCCGGCCATGCCTACGGCAAGAGCATCCGCACGGTGAAGACCTGCGTCGGCTCCGAGCACTGCCGCTTCGGCACGCAGCAGTCGATGAGCATGGGCGTGGCGCTGGAAAAGATGCTCTATGGCATGGGCGCGCCGCACAAGGTGAAGCTGGCCGTGAGCGGCTGCCCGCGCAACTGCGCCGAGGCCGGCATCAAGGACGTCGGCGTGATCGGCGTCGATTCCGGCTGGGAACTCTACGTCGCCGGCAACGGCGGCATCAAGACCGAGGTGGCGCAGTTCCTCTGCAAGGTGAAGACGCGCGAGGAGGCGATGGAAGTCACCGGCGCCTTCCTGCAGCTCTACCGCGAGGAAGGCTGGTACCTCGAGCGCACCGTGCATTACGTGCAGCGCGTCGGCCTCGACCACGTCAAGCAGGCGGTGGTGGAGGACCTGGAAAAGCGCCGCGACCTGCACGCCCGCCTGCTGTATGCCCTGAAGGACTACGAGGACCCGTGGCGCGCCGCCGTGGAGAAACCCCTCGTGCGCCGCGAATTCGAACCGCTGGAGGTCTGACCATGAGTTCCGTTCTTGCAGAAAGAAGCCTGGCCGCACTCGACGGCTGGAAGATGGTCTGCGCGCTGGAGGACATCCCGCGCCTGGGCAGTCGCGTCGTCAAGTCGGCCGCCGGCGACATCGCCGTCTTCCGCACCAGCGACGACGAAGTCTTCGCCCTGCACGACAAGTGCCCGCACAAGGGCGGGCCGCTGTCGCAGGGCATCGTGCACGGCCGACAGGTGACCTGTCCGCTGCACGGCTGGAAGACGCGCCTCGACGACGGCAACGCCGTCGCCCCCGACGTCGGCTGCACCAAGCCCTTCGCCGTCAAGGTCGAGGACGGGCTGGTGCTGCTGAAGGTTCAGGGTCTTTCCCCTCTCCCCGCCGGGGAGAGGGCAGGGTGAGGGGCAACGGCCTGCCCACCCTCACCCCCACCCTCTCCCGCCCGAGCGGGAGAGGGAGCAAGTGCAAAAGCCTTTTGTCTTAACCGGAGAACCACCATGGACCACAAGTCCTTCCTCAAATCGGGCCACACGCCCACGCTGCTCGCGTCCTTCCTCTACTTCGACCTCGCCTTCATGGTGTGGGTGCTGCTCGGCCCGCTCGGCGTGCAGATCTCGCAGGACCTCGGCCTCACGCACGCGCAGAAGGGCCTGATGGTCGCCACGCCGGTGCTGGCCGGCGCGCTCCTGCGCATCGTCATGGGCGTCATGGTCGACCACTACAAGCCGAAGCTCGCCGGCACCATCGGCCAAGTGGTGGTCATGGCCGCGCTGGCCTTCGCCTGGTGGCAGGGCGTGCATAGCTACGAGCAGACGCTGATCCTCGGCCTCTTCCTCGGCGTCGCCGGCGCCTCCTTCGCCGCGGCGCTGCCGCTGGCCTCGCGCTGGTATCCGCCCGAGCATCAGGGCAAGGCGATGGGCATCGCCGGCGCCGGCAACTCCGGCACGGCGCTCGCCGCGCTGTTCGCGCCGGCCCTGGCCGCCGCCTTCGGCTGGAACAACGTCTTCGGCCTGGCGCTGATCCCGCTCGCCGCGGTGTTCGTCTTCTACCTCGTCGCCGCCAAGGACGCGCCGGAGTGCCCGGCGCCGAAGCCGCTCTCCGACTACTTCAGGATCCTGCGCGACAAGGACGCCTGGTGGTTCATGTTCTTCTACTCGGTGACCTTCGGCGGCTTCGTCGGCCTCGCTTCCTCGCTCACCATCTACTTCAACACGCAGTACGGGCTCGACGCGAAGATGGCCGGCTTCTTCACCGCCGCCTGCGTCTTCGCCGGCTCGCTGGTGCGGCCGCTCGGCGGCGCGCTGGCCGACCGCGTCGGCGGCGTGAAGAGCCTCTCGGTGGTGTATGTCGCGGCGGCGGCCTTCCTCGGCATTGTCTCCTTCGGCCTGCCGCAGGCGTGGATGGCGCTCATCGTCTTCATGCTCGCCATGCTCTCGCTCGGCATGGGCAACGGCGCCGTGTTCCAGCTCGTGCCGCAGCGCTTCCGCAAGGAGATCGGCGTCATGACGGGCCTGGTCGGCATGGCCGGCGGCGTCGGCGGCTTCTACCTCGCCTCCAGCCTCGGCTATTCCAAGCAGCTCACCGGCAGCTACCAGGCCGGCTTCCTCATCTTCGCCGCGCTGGCGCTGCTGGCGCTGGTCGGGCTGACGGGCGTCAAGACGCGCTGGCGCACCACCTGGGGCGCGGCGCATTTGACGACGGCAAAGATATAAAAACCCCCTCTCCCGCTGGCGGGAGAGGGCTGGGGAGAGGGTGGCCGTCCGGCCCCCCCTCTCCCTGACCCTCTCCCCGGCGGGGAGAGGGGAAAACCCGGTATCCTCCTGCCACCATGCACCTCACCGTCGCCGTCGGCCACGCCTCCCTCACCGGCCCGCGCCCGCAGAACGAGGACTTCTGCGGCGTCGCCACGCCGGAAGGATCGGACCTCGAGCTGAAGGGCGTGCTGGCCGCCGTCGCCGACGGCGTCGGCGGCGCCGCGGCCGGGCGCGAGGCCGCCGAGCACACCGTGCGCGGCCTGCTCGCCGACTACTACGCCACCTCGGAGACCTGGGGCGTGGCGAAGGCGCTCGACACCGTCGTCACCGCGCTCAACCGCTGGCTGATCTCGCAGGGCGCGGCGCGGCGCGAACTGGCCGGCATGGCCACCACGCTCACGGCGCTGGTGCTGCGCGGCAGCCGCTGGCACGCCGTGCACGCCGGCGACAGCCGCCTCTACCTGTGGCGCGAACGGCAGCTCACCCGCCTCACCGAAGACCACGTCTGGGAGCATCCGCAGATGCGCCACGTGCTCAAGCGCGCCGTCGGCCTCGACGCCCACCTGGTGCTCGACCACGCCGACGGCGAGTTGAAGGCCGGCGACGTCTTCCTGCTCGCCAGCGACGGCGTCTGGAACAGCCTCGGCGACGCGCGCATCGCCGAACAGCTCGCCCGCCATGCCGATCCGCAGGAAGCCGCCAGCGCGCTGGCGGCGGCGGCGCTCGCCCACGGCGCGCAGGACAACTGCACCGCGCTGGTGCTGCATGCAGTCAGCGTGCCGGCCGCCAGCCTGCGCGACCGCCTCGTGCAGGGGCGCCAGCTGCCGGTTCCGCCGCGCCTGAAGCCGGGGCAGACCATCGACGGCCTGCGTGTGGAAGCGGTGCTGCACGAGTCGCGCATGACGCTGCTCTACCGCGTCAAAAACGAAGCCGACAGCCAGTTGCTGGTCCTGAAAACCCTGCTGCCCGACGCGGCCGACGAGGAAGCGCGCAACGCCCTGCTGCACGAGGAGTGGCTGGCGAAGCGCGTCACCTCGAAATACTTCCCGCAGGTTTTTATCCATGAGTCGCGCGCCCATCTCTATTACCTGATGAGCTGGCACGAGGGCGCCACGCTGAAGGCCATGCTGGCGCGCGGCCACCGCTTCTCCATCGCCGAGATCGCGCAGATCGGCCCGCGCCTGCTGAAAGGCATCGGCGCGCTGCACCGGCTCGGCATCGTGCATCGCGACATCAAACCGGACAACCTCCACCTCGGCCAGGACCGGCGGCTGCGCATCCTCGACCTCGGCGTGGCCGCCTCCGACGGCGTCGACTTCCACGAGATCAACAACCCCGGCACGCCCTCCTACATGGCGCCGGAGCTGTTCGCCGGGCAGGCCGCCTCGCCCGCGAGCGACCTCTACGCGGCAGGCGTCACGCTCTACGAGCTGCTCACGCGCAAGTATCCCTACGGCGAGATCGAGCCCTTCCAGCAGCCGAAGTTCGGCGAGCCGGTGACGCCGCTGCGCTACCGGCCCGACATCCCGCAATGGCTGGAGGCGCTGCTGCTGAAGGCCGTGGCGCGCGAGCCGTCGGCGCGCTTCGAGACCGCCGAGGAATTCCTCCTCGCCCTCGAGCGCGGCGCGCACCGGCCGCTGGCCCTGCCGCGCCGCACGCCGCTCCTGCAGCGCGACCCGCAGCTGGCGCTGAAGCTGCTGGCCGTCGCCTCGATCGCGCTGAACATCCTGCTGCTCTGGCTGCTGCTGGCGCGCTAGCTTTCCGCTGACAGGCAGGCCCGGCAAAAGTCAGCCGCCCCAGTACGGCGATGCGGCCGCGCATCCCATGAATGCGCGCGCCCTGCGGGGAACGAAATTCAGGTCGGGTGGATGTCGATCGCGCGGAAGGCGTGGCCCATCGCCTTGAAGGCGAGCTTCGCCGTGTCCTCGACGGAGCGGATGCACTCCGCGCCGCAGCCGCCGCACTTGTGGACGGGTAGACGGATGTCTACCTTGAACGGCTCCGCGTTCTTCAGTTCCGCCACCACGTCCTGCGTCTGCTCGCCGGTGGGCGCCTCGGGCAGCTCCGCGGCGCAATCGGGACAGAGATAGCGCTTGCTGAAGAAGCCCTTTTTCGTTGCCGCCGGGAAGTTTTGGTACGTCCTCGGACTCATCATCAAGTCGAGCAGGTCCCCGGCAAAGGGAAGGCTGATGAAGCGCTTGTGCTGCTGTGCGCATTCGAGGCAGGGCATGCCTCGTATCGTCAGCGACACGCTCCCCTCCTCACCCAGGAACGGCTCGAGTACGGTCATCGTCATTTCGCCCTTGCACTTGCTGCAGGGGGCCGGCGGCTTGCTCATGGTAAGTCCTCCTTGGCGAACGAACGTTGAATGAATGCCTGGGCCGCTCGCGAGGCGAACTGCCTCGGGCGCTTGCGAGCGGCACGCAGCCCGGCGGCGCGACACAGGGTCGCCGCGTCGTCGGGCCGGCCTCGATGGAAGAAGTGAATTGAAGCGATCGAACCGGACACCCTGCCTGCCTCCTGCGCGCATGACAATGCGGAGGGTAGGCGGCCCGACCTACTCGATGCCTGCGACGCGTCGCGTCGCACCACTTGGATATGAAAGCTGCGTTGTGAAAGTATTTTTTCCCAGCTCCGTGCTGCTGTCAAGACGCGGACAGCCCGGCGCGCATGCTCTGCATCGGCTCACACCTGCCGCCCCTCGCCGGCTTCCTCGTGCGTGACGCCGTCGCGGATGTGGTAGATGCGCTTGAAGGTGGGAATGATCTTTTCGTCGTGCGTGACGACGATGACGGCGGTGTTGTACTGGCGCGCCATGCGGTTGAGGATGCGCATGACGGCGAGCGCCCGCTCCGAATCGAGCGGCGCGGTCGGCTCGTCGGCGAGGATCACGGGCGGCTGGTTGGCGAGCGCGCGGGCGATGGCGACGCGCTGCTGCTCGCCGCCGGAGAGCTGCGAGGGCTGGGCGCGGGCGCGGTGGCCGACGTCGAGCGCCTCGAGCAGTTCCTTGGCGCGGCTGCGCGACGCGGCGTTGGGCTGGCCGGCGAGCATCGGCAGCAGCGCGATGTTGTCAGTGACGTCGAGGAAGGGAATCAGGTAGGGCGCCTGGAAGACGAAGCCGATGCGGTCGCGCCGCAGCGCCTTGAGGTCGTCGATCTTCCAGCCGTCGTCGTAGATCACCTCGTCGCCCAGCGTCATGCGG
>WBZL01004006.1_pt1 | contig 13064 bp, 12 predicted proteins | sample 5204291 | NCBI WGS metagenome assembly WBZL01 (sample SAMN12344345, study PRJNA552823) | activated sludge metagenome | biome: Activated sludge suspended growth; feature: Nitrification reactor; material: Wastewater; isolation source: activated sludge from nitrification reactor of wastewater...
TCCGTGGAAGACTTGCTCCAACACGCATCGGGACGGGACGACGCACTGGCAACCGAGGTTGAGAGCGAGATCAACCAGTATCGTCACCAGGCGCACTGCATCGCGGAGATGCTGGCGACGCTGGGGCATCTGCAACTCCTTGTACACTCCCCGCGCCGGACAAGCGGTGGAGAGCAGCGTGCTTCCCGTCTCACCGCTTGCGAGGCCATCGGCGTCGCACCCGCTGCCACGATCGCTTCACTGGAAGCAGCAGGAGCAAGGTCTTGACGTTTAGGTCCGCTTCCGACCCCAAGCTGCCTCATGACATCTGCAGGTACTATGGCAGCTTTATGATCATCAAGCTGCCGGTCGCGCGAATCCGAATTCGGGCAACTATTCGGCCTTTACGGCTGTTGGGGCAACGAGTTACAGGTGGCCGGTATGGACTGGTTACCGGCCACCTAGCCACGATACTGGCAGCAGCCCATCAATAGCGAACTCGAAATACGGCGGTCTTTTTGATTAATACGTCGACTCTCGGCAATATCCAGGCATGGAGCGTGGCGACCCTGGGCGCCAATGTGAACTCGGAGCCAAGCCGGAAAGCGCGCTGACGGACCCCCTCAGCGCAACTGGGAGTACCCTACAGTCATTGCCTTCAGTTCAAGCTTGCCGCGACATATCGAATTGAACATTCGTTTTATCAATAACATGTTGCCGTTGTAGTCGCTATCGCAGCAAGCTTTTGGGCTCTCGCTTCGTGCGGTCCGTCTGAGATCGCAGCTTTGTTTAGGACGTCCATGATGAAGTCCGGCACACGGTCGCCGCATGCCTGCGCGCCCACGACCGCCAACGACAGAATCTTGCGGGTAGGAGGCTCTTGGGCGGTGATAGCCTGTTGCAGCAGTGGCACCGTCAACCGTGGCGCGACGAGGAGAGCTGCGCAGGCTAAACGCCGCTCCCATTGCCGATCGAATGCATTGGCAAGCGCGCTTATCCCAGCCCTTAGTATTTGCCACCCACTGTGTGCCAACAGGTTGTAGGCCAGGATCCATTGTGCGTGGGCGGTGTCGCGAGGCGCACGGGCATCGTCAGCCAAGACGCTGGAAGCGGCGCCGATGCGGTCGACCCAACTCTCCGCTTGCCGAACCCTGTTCATCGCCTCATGCCTGCTAACTTCGAATGCGCGCGCGACCTCGTCGGCGATGTCTGCGATGAATGCGCCGTTGGGAGCGCTGGCAAGCGACGCACGCCAAGCTTGCAAGAGCTGAGGCCTGCTCGCTTTGTTCATTGTCGCCAACGAAAGCGTGAGCGCGAAGCCATAGGCGGGCAGATCGCGCTTCGATTCGCGAAGCGTGGCGTCAGGCTTCTCCTCGATGTCGGCGGGCATGCCAGCTTCCATTTGTCGCACTGCGAGCGATATGCGCAGGAAAGCTTCGTAGAGTTCGTGGATCTCAGAGGCCACGTGCGAGAAGTCTCCCTGCGACAACATCACGCGAAGCCTAGCGGCATGGTAGCGCATAACGACATACGGATCGGTCGAAGCCTCCACCGTAGAGGTTGTATCAGTCAACCAGGGCTCGTCGATCCCCAGAAGCAGGCAGAGTTCGACGACCAACAGGGCAATCAGGTCTGGGGCCGTCGCGGGCACTTTGCTCAGCACCGCCACGTCCAGCTCGGGGTTACTCGCCGCACCAACGGCGGGCTCCGGGTGGTTGTTGATCGGATCCATAACTTCCTTCCCCATCCAGGCGAGCGTGTACCCGAGGAACTTCTGGGCTGCGAAGAGGCGCGGCTGCGACTGCGGATCCACATAAGTGGACACTTCGCGGCGAGCCGTGTCAGCCGCGCGGAGGGCGCGCCGGGCATCGCCATGTTTGAACCAGCAATAAGTAGCGTCGCTTCGGAAGACCGCCGGCGGCATGACCTTGAAATTGGCTTCTGCGAGAGCGGCGGCGCGCTCGAACCACTGCGCTGCCTCCCCGAAGCGTCCGCACATTGCACATGCGATGGCCGCGGATCGCATCGCGAAGGGATCGCGCACCCCTTGTTTACCCGCACGCTCTGATCCGTACAGGCTCTCGTTCCACATGTGCACAGCTTCATCGTGATCGCCGCGCCGGTAAGCCAAGTTGGCCATCTGCTCCTTGATGATTAGGCTGGGTCCTACTGTCGCCGCTTCCTGTAAGCTCAGCCGGGCTGCATCATGGTCACCAATGTGTTCCGAGAGCACGATGGACAACACGCGCGCCGCAGAAGCGGTGAATCCGGCGGCGCCCCACTCGCTCCCCAACTTGACTGCACGATCAAGGACTTTGGAAAGGCCTTGCCAGTCAGATTGGTGCGCCTTTGTTTCGGCGACCAGCGCGCGGTCGAACATTGAGAAGCCTTCGCGAGCCAGAGGCAGGTCAAAGCCTCGCAAAAGGCGGCGCCGGAAATCATCGGGCATGCGCGACAGCTCGACAAGCAAGTCGTCGACGTCGTTTGCGCTTCCAAAATTGGATTGTGCAACAATGAACAGCATGTGTATGGGGTCGATTATGTCCTGCGGATCGGCGGAGGGAATCTCTAGGTTGGCCGCCGTGATGGTCGAAATGTTGAGGCCCAGGTTCTCCAGTCGCGCGGCATCCTGCATCGACTCGACTACAGTTGCTGCTGAGAAGGAACCCTCCACGGCCATGGCGAGGGCCATCCCTCGAAGTGCGAACATGTGGTCGCGATGCAGGGGCTGAGAAAGCCGTTCGATCTCCCATCTCCACCTCCGGGCGATCTCCGGCAACAGCTCGGGCCGCCGCGCACGAGCTACCCGAAATTGAAGGTAGCGGAACAGTATCGACGCACCTTCGCCGAACGCGATGGCGGGCGCTCCGTCGACCGAACCGACATGGAGCACCAGCTCTAGCGCTTCGGCCAGCCCTTCGGTTCGTTCGATATGGAAGGCCATGGTTGAGACGAACTTGCCAAAGCGCGGCGCATCTTGCGACTGGAAGGCATGCAGAAATAGGCCCATGGCCTGATCCAGGCGAATGCTCTTGGTGGCCATGAACGAGTCGAGCAGCAGCGCATGTGTCTGGCGAACGCGCTCTGCTGACCACAGCTCTTGGGCTTGGCCATTGAGCAGAGGTGTTGGCTTGTAGCCAGCGCGTCCCCGCAGCTCGATCCATCGCCCGGCGAGGCGGTCAAAAGCGGCTCCCGGTTCCGGCAAGCCGAGGTGTCGTCCCAACTCAAGGGCGATGCTGCGCTCGAATGCCACAGTGGTGAGGCTCAAGGCGAACAGCAGATCGCGATCTGGCTGAGGGACAACCCTGCTCGCAGTTTGGCGGGCCACGGATCGTGCCTCCTCGACACTGCGCGGGACCGTAACGAACTCAGCGGCGTCGGTAGCTTTCCAATTTCGATCCCGCAACTCCAGTGCCGCTAAGTGGACGAGTTTCGGATGTCCGCTACCCGTGTGAGCCAGTATCATGCCCGCCCAGCCCTGCGCGATGTCCGGATCGGCGCAGCCCATCGCGTGGAGGTAGTCGATCATTTCCTGTTCGCCAATGCGTAGAACGGGCGCTACCGCGACGCTGGCCGACCGAAACTTGGGGTCAATGGCGTTAATGGGCACGCCCTTGCTGGTCATGACCAGCGTGGCACTTGCGCGATGGCAAGAGTCGATAAGAGCGCGCAACCGTCCCCAAAGCGCGTCCGACACGCCTTGGGCGGCTGGGATATCGTCAAGAACGATGCAACTCGACGGTCGCGTGCCGCGCGCGATCAAGATGGCGTTCTCAATGGCAGCAGCTGACACTTGTTCGTCGCCGCCGCGCAAGTCTAGCCAGTAGGCTGCCGAATCCAGCGCCCTGGCCAGCATGTTCGCGGCCGTGCTCTTGCCCTCGCCCTCGGAGCCCACGATCAGGACGCAGCCGCTCTCGCGCGCCTGCCTGGTGAGATCGGCGACGAATTCCTCCCGGGGCATGTACTCGGCGGGAAGCTCAGGCAACTCGCCGTCAAACACGGGGGCGAAACTCATTGCCTCCGGACTTCCGCCGGAGGCAGCTACCACCATCCCCATGGCCGCAGCGAGTTGGTTGGTTATGGGTACCGGGAGACTCGTGTGGCGCGCAAAGACCAACTGCGCGTCGTCAAGGGTGAGGCTGCGAAGCTCCGCACCCTCCTTGCCAGCCGCCTGCCGGCAGTGCTCGAGAAGCGCTGGGACCGCTCTCTCCGAGATGATTGGCGGGATACTCTCCTTGTCTCCCATCCTTATCGCTAACCGGGAGACGGCGATACGTGCCGCCTCGATCGAGGGCTCCTCGGTCACCCATTCGATCTGGGAGAAAAGTTCCTCGCGCAAGCGCACTCCGTCACAATTGCGTAGAAAGCTCAGGAAGCTGTCCGATCCGCCTTGCTCGATCAGGTGGTCGGCGACCAAGCGAGCCACCGTATCGTCGCCCGCTGCTGCCTTGCGCCAAAGCTCGATACCCTTCTCGGAGCCCAACTGCGAATTCTGCTCCTTGCCAATCCTGCCGCGTGTCAGAAAGCGCAGGCTAATGTGCTTGCGCCCGACATTGCGCTCCCTGAGCGTCCAGTAATTGCGCACCGTGTCACGAACATCGCCTGAGTTCAGAGTGATTGTCGAGGGCGAATTCTTGACTTGTGTGGCTACTGCGCCGCGCGGCCCAATCACATCGTAGTCTTCGGCGCACTCGATGTAGATCTTCTCGTCAGCGCCCAATTGCAGCCACGCCTCGACGGTCCGCACGATCTGGTAGTCGTAGCCCAAAATTGAGTCGATGGCTTGGCGGGCCGGTTCGCCAACCAGCGACCGGCTTTGGTACATCGGTGCCGCTGCGCTCAAATCAGTCTCCCTCGGTGCTTGGTCTGCCGTTCGTCATTATCTCATTTGAACTGCAAGCCGCGCCAAGCTGGATTGGCAACAGCGCGGCTCGTGTTGCCTGCAGATCGCTATGCCAAACGGGAGTTTGGGTGTCTGCCCCCATCGCTCGACAGAACAGCACAAGAATGTGCGCACATGCTGGAAACGCACACACGTCAACAGAGGATATGTGGGTACGCACCCGATAGGTGTTGCGGCTTTTGTACAAGAAGCTTGCTTGGTTTCGTAGCTGCGAAACAGCTTCTCTAAAAGCGCTCCATGTTGAAGCACTCAAGGGACCGGCGTTTGAGATCCCGAAAGCGGAGCCTATTAGCAGACACCGCGGGAGTGTCTGTTTTGGTAATGAGACCGGACGATTTCGACTCCCTTTGTGAACGGCGCCTTTGGCCGAGGAGCGAGCCGAGTGTCATCAATGACCCGAGCGACTGGTTCCAGATCAGTTACCTGCCGTTAACACCTGCTGATTTTTCGAAAGAGCTATGTCTGCTCCTGGCCGTGAGCGGACCAGAGATTTCCACTTGGCATCCAATACCGCCGCGGGGCTGTGGCACGGTCTTACCACGGCAGGATGTCGCCATTCTGGTGGAGGAATCGTCCGGTGGTCTCGATCTTGAGTTCGTCGATGCGCTGCAAGAGCCCGCGAACAGACTCGTCCGGATCGATCTGGCCGTGGCCGCGGGTCATCGCGGTGCGCACAAACCCTGGATGCAAGATAACCACAGCGACCCCTCGCGGCTTGAGGTCGTGGGCGAGGGAGACACCGGCCGCATTGAGCGCGGCCTTGCTCATTCGGTAGCCGTAGTAGCCCCCGGAGGTGTTGTCGCCCATGGAGCCCATGCGACTGGTGATGAGCGCGACCTTCGAGCCCGGATGCAGGCGCGAGGCGAGGGCCCTCGTGAGAAAAAGTGGCGCTACGGCGTTCACTTCGAACTGCGCGCGCACCTCGCCAGGATCGACCTCTTCGAGAGAGTCGGCCATGAGCACGCCGGCGTTGTGGATCAGGAGGTCAATCTCGTCGTGCGCGAGCCGTTCGGCGAGCTTGGACCATGCCAGAGGCTCTGTCAGGTTGATCTGGCTTTCGACACGCACCCCGAGCGCGTCAAGCTCCGGCGAACCCTTGCGACATACCGCAACCACGCTCGCTCCACGTGCCTTGAGCTGTTGCGCGAGCTCAAGGCCGATTCCACGATTGGCACCTGTGACGACTGAAACACCCATACCGTCCCTCCTCTTCGATCCGGCTTGGATAGGCGTAAGGATTCCTTCGTAAGCCTGTCAGTCGCCGAACAGCGCGATGATGGTTTTCATCGACAGGTACAGGCGCGCGGGCCGCTGTTGCAGCGGCAGGAAGCTGAAATGGCGGTAGAAGGCTTCGGCTGCTTCGTCCTTGGCATCCACCAGGACAGCCATGGCCGCGATGTTCGCGGCGGCTTCCACGCTGCGGCGCAAGGCGTCCATGAGCAGGAATTCCCCCATGCCCATGCCCTTCATGCTTTGATCGACGGCCAGCCGACCAAGCAGCGTCACCGGGAGTTGCGGGTAACGCGGCAGCTTTTTGGTCAAGGCATCGGGCAATTCGCTGGCGTCCACCGTCGAGGCGGACAGCGTGTAATACCCGAGCACCTGCGCGGCGGGCGGCTCAATCAGAACGAAGGGCGCGGCGACGCGCTTGTCGGCGTCCTGGCGGGCTTGCTGGCGCAGGTAGCGATCCAGCGGCGCACTGCCGCAGGAAAAGCTGTCGCGGTCATGGCCCTTACCGAGGGGCTCGATGCGATGCGGGGTCGCCGGGGCCGACAATCACCGCCCCATTTGCTGGCGGTAGGCCGCTGCGGCCTGGCGCAGACGCTCATTCGGCGCGGGCGGGTCGAGCAAAGCGGTCACGAACGCGATCTGCTCGGCCCGGCTCAGACGGATCGTTTCGTGTTCCCGAAGGATGCGCGCGGCAGCCTCCTGGGCGCTGGCGACGACGAATTCGCTCAGGGTGCGCCCGGATAGCGTGGCAGCCTGTTGTAGCACCGCTTTTTGTTCGACCGACAGGCGGGCTTCCAGGCGCGCCGCGCGCGTCTTGTCGTCGGTGACTGGATCGCTGGTCTGCATGGCCTTTCTCCCGTGTTTTTGCTTGCCGTCGCCCGTGCAAGCGAAAGCTCTCCTAATGTACGGCAAACGTACGGAACAAACAAGGCCTTTCTTGGGCGTTCCCGCTCGCGCTACGCGCCAGCGGGCCGGGCCTGAAGTCCCGGCCATCCGGTAACGATCCCTGACGCAAAAGCCAGTGAGCGGCGTCAGCTTCGCTCACGCCGGGTGACGGGGCACGGCTGCGCCCTGCCCCGCATCGACGACCGCCCAGCTTAATGGCTGCGCCATCAAGCGTGGCCCTTCTTTTGGACGCTGCTCCAGGCGCGGCGCAAGAGTAAAGCTCCGCCGGCCGGCGAGGTATCCCCGAGCTTCCGCCCCCCGCGGGGGTTGTGCAGGCCGGTTGATTCCCCTCCCCACCGGTCGCCCTTACGCCTACCCGTCCTTGACCTGGTCGAGAAGAATGCAGTTGTGGAACCAAGTTATTTGTGCAGCAGCTTGCTGCACAAATCCTTCTTCAGGCCAGGCCTCGGCGAACGCCCGCATGTACTTCATGTTGCGAGGGGAAAGCCCGCGCATGTCGGGGAACTCGGCACGGAGGTCGCGGGCCGGTTGGTCGATGACCTTCGCCCCCCAGCCCTGGGCGGATTGCCGTTCGAGAATCTCCTTGCCGATGCGCCAATAGAGCAGAACCAGTTCCCGGTTAACGGCGAGCCCGACCTTCAGCCTCGCCGTGCGGATGGTGGTCTTCAACTCCGCCAGCCATGCGGCGTAGTCGGGAGGGATGAGGGTTGTCATGCTTCGGCGGTTACGGTTTTCGGCGAGTCACTTGATCTGGAATTGTCCACCAGGTTGCTGCACTGTTGCGCGACGGTAGATCCGTCGGGCGGCGTATTCCGGGTTTCCGGCAGAGCCCTGGAAAATTCCCACGCCCCCAAAAGTCTGATGGCAAAGCCGGTTGAGTGTGGTTGGGGAGTGCTCGAAAACCGTTCTCGCTCGAAGCGGTGCAGAACGGCGAGTTTAGCGAAGGTCAGGCGGCTTCGAGTACCCGCATCTCGATGTGAAGTCCGGCAGCCGTCGCCATATTCACCAGTGCATCAAGGCCGAACAGGTTGATCTTGCCGCGCATCAGGTCAGAAACACGCGGTTGAGTCACGCCCAAGAGCTTGGCGGCTTGCGCCTGGCTCATTTCGGTGCGGGTAAGGTGGTTCTTCAGCGCCGTCATCAGAACGGAACGTAGCTTCATGTTTTCCGCTTCTTCCGGGGTGTCCTCGATGGCATCCCAGACGCTAGCAAATCGTTGGTTGCTCATTAGCCTAGCTCCTTCAACAAGTCGCGGTAACGTTTCGAGGCCAAATCCAAATCGGCTTTGCTGGTCTTCTCTGTCTTCTTCTGGAAGCAGTGAAGCACATAGACGGCATCAGCGAACTTGGCAACGTAGATGACCCGGAACGTCCCGGCTGCGTCACGAATCCGAATTTCCTTCGCACCTTGGCCGACGGTGTTCATGGGCTTCCAGTCGTCAGGCTCCTGGCCGTTCTGAACCTGATCGAGCTGATGACCAGCCTCGCGCCTGGCCGGAAGCGGAAAAGCGCGAAGCTCATCAAGGGAACTGCCCCGGAACTCGACAGGTCTGGGATCGGTCGTGCTCATACTATACAAAGTTTTGTATACCGCGGCAAGCGGGTATCAGGTCCAATGGAGCAGGCAACCGGCTTATCGTGCTTTACTTTCCGTTTTCTGAAGCGACCCCCAATAGGGCAGGACCAGTTCCAGGTTAACGGCGAGACCGGCCTTGAGCCTCTCCGTGCGGATGGTGGCCTTCAACTCCGCAAGCCATGCGACGTAGTCGGTAGGGATGAGGTTTGTCTTGCTTTGGGGGTCATGGTTTGCGGCGAGTCACTTGATCTGGAATTGTCCACCAGGCGGCCGCTCGGTTGAGCGACGGTAGCGCCGTCGGGCTGCGCATTCCGGGTTTACGGCAGCGCCCGGGGGAATTTTCCATACCCCAAAAATCGACCCGGCACGCCTCCCAAGGTCGGCCAGCCGGCATGGCACGAAGCGCGAAGAACGGCTTCGCCATACATCGCGCAGAGGCTGCTGCCGAGGATGGAGATCGGCGATCCGTGCGAAATAGAGTAAGGCAGAACAACAAGGCGCGCGCATCCGTTACGACCGTCCACCTCAAGACGGTTCTGACTTCCCACAAACGCAGAACCGACGCCGAGCTCGATCAGGAAGTCTCGCAGGCGCAGCACGAGTGCCTTTTCGATGGTGCGCTCGTTTGACGCGTCCGTGATCCCGAGGAAGTCGAAGGTGTAGGGGTCCTTGAGGATGTCGCGTGCCAAGTCGGACTGTGGCGACGGCAGCGCACGATCGAAGTTGGTTTGCGCGGCACCCACGCGCCGGTGCGCTGCAGTCTCGATCTGGAGTTCGAGAACCGACCGGCTCTGTCACCGTTTTCGATGGTCTTGCGGATGTACCACTCGCGGGTCGGCCGGTCTTTGACTTGGTCGAGACGGATGCAGTTGTGAAACCACAGCATTTGTGCAGCAGCTTGCTGCACAAATCCTTCTTCAGGCCAGGCCTCGGCGAACGCCGGCATGTACTTCATGTTGCGAGGGGAAAGCCCGCGCATATCGAGATCGACCCGGCACGCCTCCTCAAGGTCGGCCAGCCGGCATGATACGACGCGCGAAGAACGACTGCGCCGTACATCGCGCCAGTCTGCCGATGGAGACGGAGATCGGCTGTCCGGGCGAACTATAGATGCTTGGCCCCTGGCATCAGCGTAAGCGTCCAGCCCGGCCACCTGTAAAGCGACTGAGATGTGGAGGAAGCTCCTGGTTTTCGAGAGGAGGACGAGATGGACAAGGCAGGGGAACGGGAGGCGCACTGGCGACGGCATGTGGAGGCGTGGCGGGCGAGCGGCGCCACTCAGAAGGCGTACTGTGAGCAGCACGGTCTGAGAAGCCATTCGCTGAGTTACTGGCACCAGCGTTTGGCGGCGGAGTCGGGAGCGCGCGAGGGAGGAGGTCGGCTGACCCTGGTTCCTGCCGTGCGGGTTCCCGATACAGTGGCCTCGCTGCCCAGCGTGTCACTTCACAGCCCGCAAGGCTGGCGACTCGAATTTGCCACCCTGCCGCCTGCCGGGTGGCTGATGGCGCTGTGGGGAGAGCACGCATGAGCGCGCCCGTCGGCGCCGCGCCGAAGCGCATCTGGCTGGCCGTCGAAGCCGTCGACATGCGCCTGGGTATCGATGGCCTGTCGGCCCGCATCCAGGCCAGTCTCGGGCGCTCCCCGTGTGACGGCACCGCCTACGCCTTCACCAACCGGCGACGCAGCCGGCTCAAACTGTTGGTCTGGGATGGCACCGGCGTATGGCTGTCGCAACGCCGGTTGCACCGCGGTTACTTCACCTGGCCGAGCGCCAGCGACGCGGTTTTCGCCCTCACTCCAGCGCAATGGCGTTGGCTGATCGCCGGCGTAGACTGGCAGCGCCGCGACGCGCCGGCGCCCGCCCACTGGCAGGTATAGGCATGCGCTGTCTTGGCAAAAAAGAACGCAAAATCCGCCACTTCGACGCCTTTTAGAGCATCTTCATGGGATAATTCGTCATGGATTTAGCCAGCGAACTTGCCCCCTTCTCACCCTCAGCGGACCTGTTGTTCTGGGCCGAGAACCGGGTCGGTGGGCTGCTCGAACAGATCAAGACCAACGCCACGGAGATTCACTGGCGCGATGCCAAGATCGAGAAGCTGACTCTCGAACTGGCCTATTTGCGGCGGATGAAATTCGGCGTCAAGAGCGAATCCCTGGCCGCCGGCACCCGGGGCCTCTTCGACGAAACGCTGGCTGCCGACCTGGCCGCCTGCGAAGCCCGTCTGGCCGAAAAGCGCCAGGCGGCCGAAATGGGACCGCATCAACCGCCCCCCGAGAAACCGAAACGCGAACGCGCCGGCCGTCAGCCCTTGCCCGAGCAACTGCCCCGGGTTGAGCACCTGCACGAGCCCGAAACCTGCAGCTGTGGGCAATGTGGTCAGGCGCTGGTGCGAATCGGCGAGGACGTGACCGAGAAACTCAGCATCGTCCCGGCCGAGTTCTTCGTCGAACGCCATATCTACCCGAAGTACGCCTGCCGGCCCTGCGAGACCCTTACCGCCGCACCATCCGTGGCGTCGATCATCGACGGTGGGTTGGCGGCGCCGGCCTTGCTGGCCTGGGTGATGGTCAGCAAGTACGCCGATCACCTGCCGCTCTACCGTCTCGAACGGCAGGCCGCTCGCGCGGGGGTGACGCTGTCCCGTTCGACGCTGGCCGACTGGGTCGGGCGCACCGGTGTCGCCCTGGAGCCGCTCTGGCGGCGCCTGGCCGAGTTGCTCCGCCAGGGGACGGTGTTGCATGCCGATGAAACGCCGGTGCAACAACTCGATCCGGGCCGGGGAAAGACCAGACGGGCGTATCTCTGGGCGTATCGCAGCAATGCCTTGGCCGGCGAGCTGCCGATCGTCGTCTTCGACTACCAGCCTGGCCGCGGCGGAAAGTATGTGGTGGAGTTCCTCGGCGACTGGCAAGGGGCTCTGATGGTTGATGACTTCGCCGGTTACGATGCCCTGTTTCGTCGCCAGGTGATCGAACTCGCCTGTCTGGCGCACGCTCGACGGAAGTTCTTCGACCTCCATCAGGCAACTGGGAGCCCCGTCGCGGCCGACGCCCTGGACCGCTTCGCCGCGCTGTATGCCATCGAAGCCACGGCGAAGGGAAAGACGGTAGAGGAGCGGGCTCGGCGACGGAAAGAGACGAGCAAACCTCTGCTCGACGCGCTGCATCTGTGGCTCCTGAGCACGCGCACGACGGTGGCCCACGGGAGCGCTCTGGCCAACGCGATCGACTACAGTCTGCGACGCTGGCCGGCCATTGCCCGTTACGTCACGAACGGTTTCTATCCGATCGACAACAACCCCGTCGAGAATGCCATTCGCCCGATCGCCATCGGCAAGAAGAATTGGCTGTTCGCCGGTTCCGAGGCGGCCGGCCAGCGCGCCGCGGCCATTCAATCGCTGCTCGAAACCGCCCGCCTGAACGGCATCGAGCCCATGGCCTGGCTGATCGACACCCTGGAGAAACTCCCCTCCTGGCCCAACAGCCGCATCGACGAGTTGTTGCCGCTCAAAAAACTCGAGTGATCGTGCGCACCCAGAGGTGGGTGCGCTGAACGCTTACGCATCAGCGACCCGCCACACCGATCACCGGGCTTTCGCGTGCGGCTCGCTCCCAACCACAGGAACCTTGGATATTGTCCAATCGTGCTTGACACGACTAAGCAAGATCGATAGTTTAGGGCCATGCGAACGACCAAAACTCTCTCGATCACTCTGCCGCCGGAAATGCTCGCCCGAGCCGCGGAGATCGCTCGGCGCGAACACCGCACGATGAGCGAGCTGGTGCGCGAAGCCCTGCGTGACTATGAGCGCAAGAATTGGTGGTCTGAAATGAATGCCTTCGGCCAAGCGAAAGCTGCCGAACTTGGTCTGACCGAGGCCGATGTTGAACAGGCTGTGCACGATGTGCGTCGCGAGCGCGCTGGCCGCGGTCCCGAGACCAAGGCGTGACGGTCGTCGTTGCCGATACGAGCGTCTATGTTTCGGCGCTCGTGTTCGGTGGTGTGCCGCAGGCCGCCCTCATTAAGGCGCTTACGGTTCCCTTCCGCGTTGCGGTCTCCCACGCGCTGAGGGCAGAACTTGTCGAAACGCTTGAGCGCAAATTTGGCTGGCCTTCTTCTCGGGTGGCACATGCCTGCGCACACTTGTGGGGAGGGGCTATCTGGTGCGAGCCGGTTGCCGTTCAAGCCTCGCGCGACCCCGATGACGATCACGTGCTTGGCTGTGCAATCGCTGCATTAGCCAACGTGCTGGTTACGGGCGACAAAGACTTGTTGTCGTTGCATCCGTTGAAAGGCATTACCATCGTGACGCCGGCGACATTTCTGGCGATGCCGTGGACCGGGTCGTCTCAGAAAACGGAAAAAATCGTACGCTAAGCCGTTCCTCAGCCCCACGATGCAAACAGCCCGCGCGAAGGCGGGCTGTCGATGATGCCGGTGAAAGCTGGGCGCTACCCGCAACACCCG
>WBZL01001907.1_pt3 | contig 13058 bp, 10 predicted proteins | sample 5204291 | NCBI WGS metagenome assembly WBZL01 (sample SAMN12344345, study PRJNA552823) | activated sludge metagenome | biome: Activated sludge suspended growth; feature: Nitrification reactor; material: Wastewater; isolation source: activated sludge from nitrification reactor of wastewater...
GGCGGGTGAGGTTCTTGTTGGTGTCGCGCGAGCCGGCGATGTAGTGCACGAGGTCGTGGCTGGGCACGATCTCGCCGAACGTGCCGGTGGGGCCCACGTCCTTGGCCACCACCGAGCGAATGCGCGGGCCGATCTCGCGGGCGAGGCGGGCGTGGCTCGGGTCGGAGGGCCCGTCCACCAGCAGGATCCAGTCGGCATCGCTGCCGTCGTTGGCCTCGCCGCGGCCGAGCGAGCCGGTCACCACCACCGCGCAGCTCGGGTCGTCGAGGCCCTCGAGCGCGGCGCGGAGGCTCGCGAGGATCTCCTCGGTCTTGATGCGCGCGCGGGCGATGGCGCCCCACTGCGCCCCCAGGCGGTGCTCCAGCGCGGCAAGGGCGTGTCCCGGGGCGGGCGTGGGCGCTCGGTTCGGGCTCTGCATGTCTCGGCCTCGGGCGAGGATGAGACCCCGTCGACCGAAGGGCAAGCCGCGACGACCGCGGTCGGCCTCGCGCGCCGTGCCCGCCGCTACATCTCGGTCTTGCCGCTGGCGATCGTCTCCGCGTACACGCGCGCGCGCGGCGTGCCGGCGGCCACCATGGCCGCGGCCTTCGCCTTCTCCGCGTCGATGATCTCGCGGAAGGCCTCGATCGGCCGCGCCCCCGACGAGAAGCGCCCGTTGATGAAGAACGAGGGCGTCCCGCGGGCCCCGAGGTCGTTGGCCTGCCGCTGGTGACGATCCACCCGATCGCCGAGCGTGGTGCTGGCCAGGTCGCGCTCGAACCGCTTGACGTCGAGGCCCAGCTCCCGCGCCCACGCGATGAAGTTGGTCTCGGTCAGCGCCTTCTGGTTCTCGAACAGCTTGTCGTGCATCTCCCAGAACTTGCCCTGCTCGCCCGCCGCCTCGGCCGCGATCGCGGCCGCGCGCGCCTCCTTGTGGAAGGAGAGCGCGTTGTGCTTGAACGCGTAGCGCAGATCGGCGCCGTACTCCTTGCGCAGGGCCGTGATGGTCGGGCCTACCCGCGCGCAGTAGGGGCACTGGAAGTCCGAGAACGTGACGACGGTGACGAGCGCGTCGGCGGGGCCGATGGCCTGCGCATCGCCGAGCTCCACGCGGTACACCAGGGATGGATCGGGCTTGCCGACCGTGGGCCCGGCGGGCCTGGGGGGCGCCTTCTCGAGCGCGTCGAGCCGCGCCTGCATCGTGCCCAGCTGCGCCTCCGCGCTCACGAGCTGCACCTGGGTCTCGGCGAGCTGGCTCTCGAGGGCCTTGATGCGCTCCTCACGGGCGGCGTCGGCCTTCGTCGCGTCGGCCTGAGCCGTGCGCAGCGGGTCGACCTGGGCGGCCGCGACGTCGCCCATCATCGCGCGCAGCTCCTCGTCGGTTCGCTGGTCGCAGGCCGCCATGGCCAAGCCGCCGTAGAGCACCAGCCACCCGCCGCGTCGCACCTTCATGGGCCGGCAGGATACCCTAACCACGCGCGAACGCAGCCGCGTGGCCGTGGGCGATGGCCCGGCGCAGCCGCTCGCGGGTCATGCCCGGGATGCCGGCGACCCGCGCGTGCTCCTGCGGCCCGTCCACCCGCGACATGAGCGTGTTGTCGGTCGCGATGGTCACCCGCACCCCCAGCGCCAGCCACCGCGCGATCGGGTGCTCGGCGACGCTCGCCACCACCCCCGTGTGCAGGTTGGAGGTCACGCACGCCTCGATCGTCACCCCGCGCTCGACCACCAGCGCCAGCACGCGTGGGTCGTCGAGCAGCGTGGTCCCGTGCCCGATGCGGCGCGCGTGCAGCCGCTCGATCGCCAGCCGTATCTCCGCGGGCGGCCGCCCCTCCCCCGCGTGCACCGTGCGCCCGAGCCCGAGCGCGCGCGCGCGGCCGAACGCCGGGGCGTAGTCGAGCAAGCCGTGGCGATGGCCCGGTGCGGGGCCGCCTGCGAGGTCGAGCCCCACCACCCCCCGCCGCGGGCGCGCCAGCTCCACCAGCCGCTCGAGCAGGGCGGGCGGCTCGCCGTAGAGCCCGCACAGCACCAGCCCCGCTCGCCCCCCGCAGCCGGCCAGCGCCGCATCGACGATCGCGGCCATCGACGCACCGCGGGCCTGGTGCAGCTGCGGCGCGAAGCGGATCTCGAGCGTGCTCACCCCCGTGGCCGCCGCGTCCTCGCAGATCTCGGCCGCCACGCGCTCGACCGCCGCGGGCGTCTGCAGCACCTGCAGCGTGGTGCGGAAGCACGCGAGCGCGGCCGCCAGGCCCATGCCCGGCCGAAAGCCGAACCCCGCGGGGATCCGCAGCCCGAGCGGCGCGGCGAGCTCGGCCAGCGTGCTCGGGCGCAGCGAGCCGTCGAGGTGGCGGTGCAGGTCGGCGAGCGGCGGGAGCGAGTCGAGCACGGCGCTGCATCATCCGGTCGCGCGCGCGGCCTGTCGAGCGCCGCCGCGACCTCGCCTCAGCGCGACGCCGCCGCACGAGCGGAGCCCAGCCGCGGCGCGGCATCGATGGGCTTGTCACCGTATCGAAGCTCCAGGTACACGGTGGTGCCGAGCCCGTCGTCGAGCGCCTTGGGGGCCACCCGCGCGAGGGCCTGCCCGGCCTCGAGCGCGTCGCCCTCGGCCACCGTCACCTTCCACAGCCGCCCCAGCATCGACAGCTGCTGCGCGCCGTGATCGAGCACCACCACCTGCTCGAAGCCCGGCAGCTCCGCCACCATCACCACGCGACCCGCCGCCGGCGCCCGCACCTGCTCGTCGGGGCGCGCCGCCAGCTCCACGCCGTTGCGCACCATCGGCAGCCGCAGGATCGGATCGGTGTAGGCCCCGAAGCGCCCCACCACCGCGCCGTGCACCGGCCGCACGAGCGGGGCATCGGCGCCTTCGCGACGCGCCGCCTGCAGCTCCCCGTGGCTGGCCTGGAGCTCCGCCAGGCGCCGGCGCTCCTCCGCGCCCACCGCTGCGCCGTACCACAGCTGCTGCCGCGTCGAGGTGGCGCGGTCGAGCGCCGGGGCCGTGGCCGTGCGCGCGGCCCCGAGCAGCTCCCCCTGCACGTCGTGCACGGTGGCCAGCACCGAGAGCGCCTGCAGCCGTCGCTCCGCGGCGAGCCGCTCCTCCAGCGCACGTCGCTCGGCCCGCTGGTACGCCGCCAGCTCGCGCAGGTCGTGCCGCACGAGCCACCGGAGATCACGCCCCCGCAGGAGCCGATCGGCGCTCGGTCGCGCGTCGCCGAGGTCCTCGAGCACGATGCGGGCGATGCCGCCGCGCGCCACCTTCACCAGCGAGCGCGCACGCTGGCGCACGAGCTGCTCCCGCGCGTCGCGGGCCTTCCGGTAGGCATCGAGCTGCAACAGGCTCTGGCGCCCCGCGTGCTCGAGCACGCTCGCCCCGTGCTCGGCCCCCGCCTGCTCGTGCTCGAGCGCCGCCGCGGCCCGCTCGAGCTCCGCCGCCTGACGCGTGAGGCCGAGCTCGGCCTCGAGCGCCTCGCCGAGCGCGTCGAGGCCCCCGCGCGCGTGCACGGGCAACGCGGCCAGCAGCAGCACGCCGCACGCCACGAGCCATCCCGCCGCTGCCCGAAGCCTCCGCGTCATCGCCTCGCCCTCACGCCTAGACCTCGGCATAGCGAGCCACCGCCGCGCGAGCGCCCACGATGCCGAGCGCCGCGCCGAACGCCACGCCCACGCCCAGCTCCACCGGGCCGAAGAACCGCAGGGCCCCCGCCGCGAACAAGAGCGACAGCCCGCGCTCGAGGAACGGGTGCACCGCGTCGAACCCGAGCCACAACAGGCCCAGCGCGAGCGCGGCGCCCAGCGCCCCCTGCACCATGCCCTCGAACACGAACGGCCCGTGCACGAAGCGGCTCGTCCCGCCCACCAGGCGCAAGATCTGGATCTCGGCCCGGCGCGCATACACGCCGAGCCGGATCGTGCTCCACACGATCGCCATGCAGGCCAGGCTCACCAGCATGCCCGCCCCGAGCGCCAGCTCCTCGAGCGTGGCCAAGAGCGCGTGCGCGCGCCCGGCCCAGGCCCCCGCCACTGCCACCTCGTCCACCGCCGGAAGCGCGTGCAGCCGCTCGGCCAGCGCGTGCCCGAAGTCGGGATCGGTGCCCGGCACCAGGTCGATCTCGAGCGACGCGGGCAGCACCGTGGGATCGAGCCCGTCGAGCAGCCCCCCGTCCTCGCCCAGGCCCTCCTCGAGCCGCACGAGCGCCATCTGGGGCGTCACGTGCCGCACCCGCTGCACCTCGGGCAGCGCCAGCAGCCGCTCCGCCAGCACGTCCACGTGCGCGGCCTCGGCCCCGTCGACCAGGTACACCGTCACCGGCACGTCGAGCCCCCACGCGCGGACCATGCCCTGCGCGTTGCTCCACGCCAGCACCACGATGCCGAGCAGCAGCATGCACACCGCCATGGTGCCCACCGCCAAGAGCTGCACCGCGGGCGCCTGCGCCATGCCTCGCATGCCGCGACCCACCACGTAGCCGAGCGAGTAGAGCGGCCGCAGGAGCCGATGCACCGCCGCCATCACGCCACCGCTCCCGCCGGCTCGGGCCACATCGCCGGCAGGATCTCCGGGATGTCGTCGTCGTCGAGCACGAGCGCGGGCCGCCGCTGCGGCAGCGACATCAGGCGCCCGTGCTCGAGGTGGATCTGCTGCGTGAGCGCGGCGTGGCCGAGCACCAGCGGATCGTGCGTGGCCAAGAGCACCGTCGTGCCGTGGTCGCGCACCGTCGCGAGCAGGTCGAGGATCTCACGCGTGAGCCGTGGGTCGAGGTTGCCGGTGGGCTCGTCGGCGAGCAGGATCGCCGGCTCGGCCGCCACCGCGCGTGCGATCGCCACCCGCTGCTGCTCGCCGCCCGAGAAGCACCGCACCGGCCGGTGCGCATCGGCGTCGAGCTCCACGCGCCGCAGCGCCCGGGCGGCGCGCTCGCGGACCTCACGGCGCGGCAGCCCCAGCACCTGAAGCGCCAGCGCCACGTTCTCCATCGGCGACGCGTCGGGCAGGAGCTTGAAGTCCTGGAACACCGCGCCCACGTTCCGCCGCAGGTAGGGGATGCTGCCCTTGCGCAGCCGGTGGAGATCGCGTCCTGCCACGCGAATGGTCCCCTCGTCGGGGCGCTCCATCGCCAGGACGAGCTTGAGCAGCGTGCTCTTGCCGGCGCCCGAGGGGCCCATCAGCACCGCGAAGGCGCCCTCCTCCACGGACACGCTCACCCGGTCCAAGGCAGCCCGGCGCTTGCGTCCGCGGCCGTAGGTCATGGTGACGTCGGTGAGCTCGATGATGGCCATCCTGCCCTCGAAGGCTTTCGCCTACTGAGCACGCCCCCGCCCTCCAAGTCCAAGAACTCGCAATTGCGCGCTCGGCCCCGGGCGGCCCCATGGCAACCGACATCGAGACACGCCGCCGCGCCATGATGGACATCGTGTCATCGGCCCTGGTCGGTCGGCGCCGTCCCTCCGGGGATTACCCTCGCAATTGCTGGTGAATTCGACGATCGATCCCTCCTCGGGAATGGGCACGCCCCTTGCGAAGTCTTCGGCCGACCATGGCCGACGCTGCCCCGCCCGCTCGCCCTCGCCGGTTTCCACCGGCGCCGCGCGCGCTGACGTGGGCTCCGGCGGCACCGACCCCGTCCTCGTCCTCGTCCCATCCCCAGGCGCCCGAGGCCGAGCCCGCGACCACCCCAGGGTCACGGCTCGGCCTCGGGCGCGTCCCTCCGCGATCGATCGCGAGCCGATCGACCGTTAGACATGGCTCGTCCGTATCGTTCTCGACCCGCATGGACGCGACGAGGCACCCCTCTCACTCGCTCCCCGAGCGCGTCGGCCCCTACCGGGTCCACGCCGCCCTCGGATCTGGGGGCGTGGGCGTGGTGTACGAGGCCGAGGACGAGCACCTCCACCGCCGGGTGGCCGTGAAGGTGCTGCTCGACGCCTCCCCGCTCAACGCCGCCCGCTTCCGCCGCGAGGCCCGGGCCATGGGCCGCCTCAACCACCCCAACGTCGCCACCGTGTTCGACGTGGGCGAGGCCGACGGCCAGCCCTACATCGCCATGGAGCTCGTGCGCGGCCGGACCCTGCGCCAGTGGGTGGCCCAGCGCACCACCGCCGTGCGCCGCCCCTCGCTCGCCGACGTGCTCGGCGTGCTGCGACAGGCCAGCGCGGGCCTGCAGGCCGCCCACGACGCGGGCGTGGTGCACCGCGACTTCAAGCCCGACAACGTCCTCGTCGGCGACGACGGCCGCGTGCGCGTGGTCGACTTCGGCCTCGCCAAGCACCACGCCGACCTCGACGACGGCCGCCTGCAGGCCGACGTGCTCGCCCGCGAGCTGGTCGACGCCCGCATCACGAGGACCGGGTCGCTCATGGGCACGCCCGCGTACATGGCCCCCGAGCAGTTCCGCGGCCAGGGCGACGCTCGCTCCGACCAGTTCTCGCTGTGCGTGGTGCTCTACGAGGCCATCCACGGCCGCCTGCCGTTCCCCGGCGAGACCGCCGAGGCGCTCTACGAGGCCACCTCGCGCGGCAAGCTGCGCGCGTGGCCCGAGCACGTCGACGTGCCCCGCCCCGTGCGCGCCGTGCTGCGCCGTGGCCTCGCGCCCAAGGCCGAGGACCGCTACCCCTCGATGACCGCCCTGATGGATGCCCTCGATCGGGCGATGGCCCACGACGCCGTCCCGCGCCGCCGCCACAAGACCCGCGGCATGCAGAGCTGGCGCTGGCGGATCGCCGGCGCTGCGACTGGCCTCGTCCTCGCGGCGCTCGGCTCGATGGTAGAGCCGCCCGCGCCCGCGGACGCATCGAGCGACGACGCCCAGCGCGACGCCCTCGCCCACTCGAGCGACGACGCCGAGCACGACGCCCTCGCGAGCGACGACGCCGAGCACGACGCCGCGACCCGCCCCGGTGACGCCTCCGATCGTGCCGTGCACACGCACACGCTGCGCTCGCAGGCCGAGCCGCGCCGCCTGCGAGCCGCCCAGAGCTGAGCCCCGCCCGTACGGGCACCTCGCCCGCGATCGTTCGCGACCAGTCGCCCGCGAGCATTCGCGGGCGCCTTCGCGCTTGCATTCATTTTCAATTTTCGTTAATTATTGCACGAATGAAGAACGATACCATGAAGCCCACGCCCGACGGCTGGCCCCGCATCTCGAGCGCCCTCTTCTACGATGACGCCGCGGCGGCCATCGACTGGCTGTGCGACACCTTCGGCTTCGAGGTCCGCCTGCGCATCGAGGGCGAGGGCGGGCGCATCGAGCACTCCGAGCTCTCGTTCGGCGAGGGTCTGGTCATGGTGAGCCAGGCCGGGGGCAAGAGCGAGCGCCCGGCCCCGCTGCCGGGCACGAGCCCTCGAGCCGCAGGCGGTGCCAACACCCAGGCGCTGTGCGTGATCGTCGACGACGCCGAGGCCCACTGCGCCCGGGCGCGGGCCGCCGGCGCCACCATCGTCGACGAGCCCACCGTCCACGACTACGGCGAGGACTACTGGGCCGACAAGACCTACCGTGCGATGGACCTCGAGGGTCACCACTGGTGGTTCATGCAGCGCGTGCGCGACCACGGCGTCCCGGTGGGCGCGTGACCGCCCTCGACGACACGCTCGGGGCCCTGGCCGACCCCACGCGCCGCGCCGTGATCGAGCTGCTGCGCGAGGGGCCGCGCCGCGCCGGGGCGCTGGCCGAGGCGCTGTCGCTGCAGCCGCCAGCCATGAGCCGGCACCTCCGCGTGCTCCGCAAGGCCGGGGTGGTCGAGGAGCAGCCGCTCGAGGACGACGCGCGCGTGCGGGTCTACCGGCTGCGGCCCGAGCCGTTCGAAGACCTGCGGAGCTGGGTCGACGAGGTGTCGGCGTTCTGGGACGAGCAGCTCCACGCGTTCAAGCGACACGTCGAGGCCAAGGCCAAGCCCGCGCGCGCGGCCGCCTCCCCCAAGCGGAGGCGGCCATGAGCACCACCCGCGGGCCCGCCCCGGGCGACCAGGCCAAGGTCTCGGTGTACGTCGCAGCACCGCCCGCCGAGGCGTTTCGCGTGTTCACCGAGGAGATCGAGCTGTGGTGGCGCCGCGGCCCGCGGTTCCGCGCCGCCGGGCGCCACCGCGGCATCATCCGGCTCGAGCCCGGCGTGGGCGGGCGGCTGCTCGAGTCGTTCGACGACGACCACGGCACGCGCGTGGTGCAGACCGGCGAGGTCACCGTGTGGGAGCCACCCTCGCGCCTCGTGCTCGTGTGGCGCAACGTCAACTTCGCCCCGCACGAGCGCACCGAGGTGGAGGTGCAGCTCGCCGCCGTCCGCAGCGGCACGCAGGTCACCGTCGTCCACCGCGGCTTCGCGAGCCTGCGCCCCGATCACCCCACGCGCCACGGCCTGGGCGTCGAGGCGTTCGTGCGCATGATGGGCCTTTGGTGGGGCGAGCTGATGTCGGCGCTGCGCGTGCACGTCGAGCGCCGCGCCGCGCCACCCTCACGGTAGGCACGAGCGACGTGTCGATTCCGCGGAGGGGGCACGGCGACCATTCGCCGTGCCCCCTCACGTGGCGCCGATACTCTTGCTAACTCGTGGGCCCCGCCTCGCGCGCGCGCGAGGCTAGCTGCAGCCGCTGGTGCTCCCGCACGTCTCGCACTTGAGGCACGAGCCGTTGCGCACCATGGTGAAGCTCTGGCAGTTGGGACACGCATCACCGGTATAACCTTTGGCGCGCGCCTTGGACACCTCTGCGCTCAAGCTTGCGGCCGCCTTGAGCTTCCGGGCCCGTTTTTCCTCCTTACGGCCGTTTCCGGGCTCCGGCGCCGGCTCCACAGTGGGGCCTGTAGCCCCCAGCGCGGGCTGGCTCCGGTCCTCGAACTCGATCGTCCGGCGCCGGTCGGCCTCGGCCAGGAGGGTGGCGCTCGGCTTGGCCACCGCCAGCTTGAGGGGGCCGGGGGTCACCACCCGCTGCTCGAGCACCTCCTCGGTCTCGCGCACCTCGACCACCCGCTCCTCCACGACCTCCTCGTCGCGGTAGTCCACGCCGCGCTCCATGTCGTCGGTGCCCATGGTGTCGGGGGCGAGGTCGTCGGGCGGCACGTGGGCCAGGTCGTGGCGGCCGAGGTAGCTGATGGCGAGCTCGCGGAAGATGTAGTCGATGATGCTCGTCGACATCTTGATGTGCGGGTGGCCCTGCACCGGCCCGTTGGGCTCGAAGCGCGTGAACGTGAACGCGTCGACGAACTCCTCGAGCGGCACGCCGTACTGCATGCCGAGGCTGATGGCGATCGCGAAGCAGTTCATCAGGCTGCGGAAGGCGGCGCCCTCCTTGTGCATGTCGATGAAGATCTCGCCGAGCGAGCCGTCGGCGTACTCCCCGGTGTGGATGTACACCTTGTGGCCGCCGATGGTGGCCTTCTGGGTGTAGCCGCCGCGGCGATCGGGCATCTTGCGGCGCTTGGCGAGGTAGCGATAGACCATCTTCTCGCTGATCTTCTCGACCACCTGCGGGCGGCTGGTGGCCGCCGCCACGAGCGGCAGCTCGTCCTGCGCGTCGTCCTCGTCGTCCATGTCGTCCTCGAGCTCGCCCAGCAGGGCGGCCGAGAGCGGCTGGCTGAGCTTGCTGCCGTCGCGGTAGAGCGCGATCGCCTTGAGGCCCAGCTTCCACGAGGCGGTGTAGACCTGCTCCACCTCGGCCACGGTGGCCTCGGCGGGCATGTTGATGGTCTTGGAGATCGCGCCCGAGAGGAACGGCTGCGCCGCCGCCATCATGTGCACGTGGGCCATGGGCGCGATGAAGCGCCGGCCGTAGCGACCGCACTTGTTGGCGCAGTCGAACGCGGGCAGGTGCTCGGGCCGCAGGTGCGGCGCGCCCTCGAGGGTCATGGTGCCGCACACGTAGTCGTTGGCGATGCGCACGTCCTCGGCCGAGAACCCGAGCGCGGCCAGCATGTCGAACGAGGGATCGGCGAGCTGCTCGGGGGAGAAGCCGAGCACCTTGGTGCACAGCTCCTCGCCGAGGGTCCAGCGGTTGAACACGAAGCCGATCTCGAACGCGCCAGGCAGCTCCTGCTCGAGCTTGGCGATGTGGCGCTCGTCGAAGCCCTTGGCCTTGAGCTGCGCGTGGGTGATGCGCGGGCTGCCCACCAGGCTCCCGGCGCCCCGGCAGTAGCGCACGATGTCGTCGATCTCGGCCGGGCCGTAGCCCATGCCGGCCAGCGCCCGCGGCACCGACTGGTTGATGATCTTGAAGTAGCCGCCGCCGGCCAGCTTCTTGAACTTCACCAGCGCGAAGTCGGGCTCGATGCCGGTGGTGTCGCAATCCATTAGTAGGCCAATGGTGCCGGTGGGCGCGATGACGGAGACCTGCGCGTTGCGGTAGCCGTGGGCCTGGCCGCCCTCGAGCGCGTCGTCCCACGCCCGCCGCGCGGCGACCAGCAGGTACTCGGGGCACGCGGCGGGATCGATGGCCACGGGCAGCACCGACAGGCCCTCGTACTCGCCCGCGGGCGCGCCGTAGGCCGCGCGCCGGTGGTTTCGCATCACCCGGAGCATGCTGTCGGCGTTGCGGGCGTGGCCGGGGAAGGGCCCGAGCTCGGCGGCCATCTCGGCCGAGGTGGCGTAGCACTCGCCGGTCATGATGGCGGTGAGGGCCCCGCAGATCGCCACGGCCTTGGCCGAGTCGTAGGGCAGGCCGCTGACCATGAAGTAGGTGCCGAGGTTGGCGTAGCCGAGGCCCAGCGTGCGGTAGCGGTGCGAGAGCTCGGCGATGGTCTTGCTGGGGAACTGGGCCATCAGCACCGAGATCTCGAGCGCGATGGTCCACAGCCGGCACGCGTGGCGCATGGCCGCGATGTCGATCGTCCCGTCGTCCTTGACGAGCTTCATGAGGTTGAGCGACGCCAGGTTGCAGGCCGTGTCGTCGAGGAACATGTACTCGGAGCACGGGTTGCTGGCGTTGATCCGCCCCGAGGCCGGGCACGTGTGCCACTCGTTGATGGTGGTGTCGAACTGCAGGCCCGGGTCGGCGCAGCTCCAGGCCCCGAACGCGATCTTGTTCCACAGCGCGCGCGCGCGCAGGGTCTTGGCGGTGCTGCCGTCCACGCGGCGGGTGAGCTTCCACGGGCCGTCGGCCTGCACCGCCTCGAGGAAGGCGTTCGACAGCCGCACCGAGTTGTTGGAGTTCTGGCCCGAGACGGTGCCGTAGGCCTCGGAGTCCCAGCCGGTGTCGTACTCGTCGAACTCCACCTCCACCACGCCCTGCTGGCCGAGCTGGAGCGCGCGCTGGATGTAGTTCTCGGGCACGTGGGCGCGGCGGGCCGCGCGGATGGCCTTGCGCAGGCCACGGTTGTGCTGCGCGTCGAAGCGCTCGTGGGCGGGCAGGTCGGTGGCGTCGTGGGCTGCGTCGAGCACGGCGTTGAGGTGCTCGTTGCACGCCTTGGAGCCCGAGACGAGCGCGGCGACCTTCTGCTCCTCGATCACCTTCCAGTCGATGAACTTCTCGACGTCGGGGTGATCGATGTCGACGACCACCATCTTGGCCGCGCGGCGGGTGGTGCCACCGCTCTTGATCGCACCCGCGGCGCGGTCGCCGATGCGTAGGAAGCTCATCAGGCCGCTGCTGCGCCCGCCGCCCGAGAGCGGCTCGCCCTCGGCGCGCAGGCTGGAGAAATTGGTGCCGGTGCCCGAGCCGTACTTGAACAGCCGCGCCTCACGAACCCACAGGTCCATGATGCCGCCGTCGGCCACGAGGTCGTCGCTGACGGCCTGGATGAAGCACGCGTGGGGCTGCGGGCGGGTGTACGCGTCGGTGGAGCGGCGCACGTGGCCGGTCTGCGGCTCGCAGTAGTAGTGCCCCTGCGCCGGCCCGGTGATGCCGTAGGCCCAGTTGAGGCCCGTGTTGAACCACTGGGGGCTGTTGGGCGCGGCCAGCTGCGTGGCCAGCATGTGGAGCATCTCGTCGTGGAACGCCCGCGCCGAGGCCTCGTCGCTGAAGTAGCCGTGGCGCCAGCCCCAGTAGGTCCAGCAGCCGGCCAGGCGCGAGAAGACCTCGCGGCTGTCGGTCTCGCCGCGGCCGCGCTGCTCGGGGGGCAGCTCGGCGAGCTCCTCCTCGTCGGGCTCGCTGCGCCACAGCCACTGCGGCACGTCGGGCTCGGGCACGCGGCGCAGGCGGGTGGGGATGCCGGCCTTGCGAAAGTACTTCTGCGCCAGGATGTCCACCGCGACCTGCGACCAGCCCTTGGGCACCGCGATGTCCTTGGCCTCGAACACGACCGAGCCATCGGGATTGGCGATGCGAGAGCTGCGATCCTCGAGCTCGATGCCTTCGAAGGGTTGGGCGTGGTCGGAGGTGAAGAGGCGAGCGACCTTCATGGGGGGTAGGGCTCCGGACGGGGGGCGGGAGGAGGCGAGGGAGTGGAAATGGAAGCGGCCAGGGCGCAAGCGCGCGCCCGCGGCACGGAGGGCGTGTGGAATGAAGAGGGTCGGCCACGGGGGAGTGACCGGCCTTCGAGGAAGGGCGCCCTTTGCCGGGCCGGGAGAGGCAAGGGGCTCGCCTCGACCCGGTTCTTCGTGCCGTAGTGGTGGTCGCGAGGCCGAGCGGGGTGGGCCGGCCAAAGGTATGCGACGACGATACCGCGGGGTCTCCCCGGAGCACCGCCATCCCCAACCGCTTGGGTTGGGGGACCTATAAACCACAAGATGTGGTGGGCCGCAAGAACTGGACGCCGCTCCAGCCAGGCTTTTCATCCACAGATTCGGCCCACGGGCCTCCCCACGAAACCCCCAGGATGTCCACAGGATCGATGGAGGGTGGACGCCTCCCCCGCGGCTGCGAAGCGTGCGCAATCCCGTTCCCGCACGCTGCCGATCGACGTCCCGCGCCCCGACCGAACGGACGCGGGCCCACCGCAGGGTCCGCGACGCTCGAGCGTCCGCGAGCTGCGCAGCCCGATCGGGCCGCCGCCAATCCCCAAGCACCTCCCCCGACCGGCTCCACGAGGCGGTGGGAAGGCGCGAACGGCGTCGCACGGGGAGATCTCCTCTCCTCTCCCACCCGTAAGGACGATGACGCTCGTGCTGGATCGTGCGATGGGCGCAACCCTGAGAGGCGTTCGGCCTCGCCACGAGGGCACG
>WBZL01004009.1_pt1 | contig 13057 bp, 10 predicted proteins | sample 5204291 | NCBI WGS metagenome assembly WBZL01 (sample SAMN12344345, study PRJNA552823) | activated sludge metagenome | biome: Activated sludge suspended growth; feature: Nitrification reactor; material: Wastewater; isolation source: activated sludge from nitrification reactor of wastewater...
CTGAATTAAGGACTCTCAAAAGAAGTGAGTCGAAAATAAAAGCTAATCGACTCACCACCAACAAATTATAATCCCATGAACATATCCTAATCAATGTTGACAGCAGATTCTTCCATCCGCCATCCTTTCTATCACCTCTTTATCCATCTTCACGATACAAAGATTCAACAAAATTGAAGGCAAAACAAGTACAAAAATAGTCAGTTGTGAAAAAATAGATGCGTATGATTTTTAATAAAAAATTGATTATTAATGTTTTATGTTTCTAAAAAGTGAAAAAATCATTGAAATTTCTGGGCGCTTTGGCGGAAAAAATTTCAATGATTTTCACTGGAAAGCGACTTTGGATCCGGCCTTTAATCAAAAACGACATCAAAAGTCATTTCTTCGCTGCCGCGTTTCACCACGACCTTGGTCTTGTCGCCCGGGTTATATTTGCCCAGACCTTCCATATAGCCGTAGATATCCTTAACCGGCGTATCGCCGATTTTTATGATGACGTCCCCGCTTTTCATGCCGGCTTTGGCGGCGGGCTTGCCTTCCGTTACGGCATCCACGCGCATGCCTTCGACCTGGCCGACGTAATCCGGCATGACGCCGAGGGTGACCTTGAAGCGCGAGGCCCTTTTGCCGCCTTCCTCCTCTTCGTCCTTGGTTTTGGTGAATTCAAGCTTTCCGGCCTTGTCCAGCTGTTCGATCACGGCAATGATATAATTTGAGACCGACAGCAAGCCGGGGAAATTGATCAGTGCGGCATCGTCGGCCGGTTTGTGGTATTCGCCGTGCTGACCGGTGAAGAAGTGCAATACGGGAATATCCTTGAGATAGAACGAAGTATGGTCCGAAGGGCCCACCCCGGAATCGGAAGTCTTGGCGCTGATGCCGTCGACCGAGATCTTGTCCAGCACCGGTTTCCAGGCCGGAGAAGTGCCTGCTCCGTTGATGGCCAGCACTTTTTCTTCCTTCAGCCGGCCGACCATGTCCATATTGATCATATAATTGGCTTTGGCCAGGTCGATGGTCGGGTGGTTGGTGAAATACTTGGAGCCGATGAGGCCCAGCTCTTCACCCGAGAACCCGATAAAGAGGTAATTGTTGCCTTTGGCTTTGCCCTGGGCCAGGTAGGCGGCGATACGGATCATGGCCGCCACGCCGCTGGCATTGTCGTCGGCGCCGTTGTGGATGGCTGGTTCGCCGGTATAGAGCGAGCTGAATTTGCCCATGCCCAGGTGGTCGAAGTGGGCGCCTATGATGACGGTGCGTTCGGCGTTGTTATCCAGATAACCGATCACGTTATGACCGGTACGGGGTTCTCCGCCCTGGGCATGCGGGTTGGTGTTATAATTGAAATCGAAAGCCTGGTACCAGGTCCCGTTTTCTCCGGCGGGCTTCAGGCCGATTTCCCGGAACCGGTTGGCCAGATAGTCGGCAGCCGTTTGCTCGTGCCCGGTGCCGGTTTCGCGGCCGCCCAGGTAATCGGATGACAGGTAAACCAGGTCGGTTTTCAGGGATTGCATCACCGGATCGGGCTGACCGTTGAGCGCTGCAGCCGTTGTTGCTGCCAGCAGGGTATATAAAACCAATTTTCTCATTGCGAAATTTTTGGCGAATATCGGCATTAACTCCCTGTAACCCAACAATCGGGCGGATTTTGACATAAATTCAACATTGGTTGATTGTAGGGAGCATACCGGCAGTAGAGAAAAGGAGGGGGACTTCGAACCGGGCCGGCCCGGCCCAAAAAGAAAAAAAAGGGTTTCAGGAGTAAATAATATGGATAATGAGGCCAGAAGAGGGCAGGTGTAAAAGAAAAAAAGTTTTAGGTGCCGAGAGCGCACTGAAAGTACTAAAACAAAACTAATATGGGTTTGAAGGTTTTTTTAAAAAAAGCTGACCTGATCAGGGTCAGGTCAGCTTCCAGTAGTTAGTTGCTTTTTTCCTTAGCATTGGAGCCTGGTATTGATGACCGGCTCGCTTATCAGGTTAAAAAAAGGCATGAGATTAAGATTTGCTACAACTTTCAATCGGTTAAGGGATTGTTGTCGCAAAAAAAACAAGTCGTCTTATGCGTCAAAAGTACGCCGGATATTTGAAAGACCGCTCAGGCTTATTGTCTTTTTCACAAGCCAATTTTGGTACGGTGAATTTGATAAAGAAGTGGTCAGTTAGAGAAATGGAACGGTAAGCCGCAAAAGCAATATGTACCGAACTTCGAAAAAAAAGGGCTGTTTCACCCAAGAGCGGCTCGGATTTTCAGGGACCGGCAGGTTTTCCCGATCAACGGGTTTTTGATAGGATTACCCGCCTCATTTTTGCGATTGTCCTATATTTGGATCTGCATAATAAATCACTTAACCGCATGGAATTCAGAACGCAGCTGCCGGTTCAAAATCCAGGATTTAACATCGACCACCATCGTGCGATCTGCTGCATGGGTTCCTGCTTTGCGGAGGAAATCGGCGCGCGGCTGGCGGCATCCAAATTCAGAACCCTGGTCAATCCCTTCGGCATCCTCTTCGACCCGGCTTCCATTTGTACCGGATTAACACGCCTCTTGAAGCGCGAACCTGTCCGGCCTCAGGAATTGTTCCAAAACCAGGACCTTTGGCGGCATTTCGATTTTCACAGCCGGTACGCGCATCCCGACAAAAGCCGGGCCGAACAATTGATGAATCATTCTGTTGAACAAGGCGCGGATTTCCTGGCCGGGACCGGTATCCTGATCCTTACCCTCGGTACGGCGTACGTCTATTTCAGGCAAGGCAAACCGGTGGCCAATTGTCATAAAATGCCGTCGGGACAATTTACCCGCCGAAAGCTGGAAACGGAGGAGGTGGCCGATCAGCTGTCGGCGACCATCCGCACCCTGACGGAAAGGCGGCCTGACCTGAAAATCCTGCTGACGGTGAGCCCTGTGAGGCACCTGCGCGACGGATTGGTTGAAAACCAGCGAAGCAAGGCCGTCCTGGTCCTGGCAGCGGAACAATTGGAACGGTCGTTCGGGGCGGTACATTATTTCCCGGCCTATGAACTGCTGCTCGACGACCTGCGCGATTATCGGTTCTACGGCGCCGATATGGCGCACCCCAGCGAACAGGCCGCAGCCTATATCTGGGAAAATTTCCAGGACTGGTATTTTTCCGCACAGACCCGGGAATTGGTCCGTAGGGCCGGACGACTGCGGGCGGCGATGGACCACCGGCCTGTTCATCCGGAAACGGAGGAGTACCGACGGTTTCTGCGGGCCGAGCTGGAGACGATCGATGAGATGAGCCGGCGCTTTCCCGAATTGGATTTATCGGATGAAAGAACTTTCTTTACATCCAGGCTTGATAATTTACAAAACAATTGACCATGTTGAAAAATGCTCGATTCGCAGCCTTAGCGGTTGCGCTGGTGACCGCTCAGTGTATGTTCGCCCAAAACCTGGTTTCATCCGAATACCTGGGCGACCGCTCCTTGTCCAATCTGCAGGCTCAATTCGGCCCGCTGATCCAGAACGGGGTGAAATTGTACAAACTCACCTATACAACGCCCGACGCATTCAGCCAACCCGATACGGCTTCCGGTCTGATCGCCGTGCCTGACCGGTCGGGCGATTGGGCGTACCCGTTGCTCTGTTTCCAGCACGGTACCGTTGATTCCCGTTCCGATGCGCCTTCCAACCTGCGCGGCGGATACCAGGCGGCGCTGGTCTTCGGCGGCATGGGGTATATTTCCATAATGCCCGACTTCCTGGGGATCGGTGATTCCCGCGGATTTCATCCGTATGTGCACGCCGCTACGGAGGCTTCGGTCGGCGTGGATATGCTGCGGGCCGCAGAAGCCTTTGTGCAAACCCTCAACCACGTAGCGGTCAACCCGGAACAGCAGGTTTTCGTCTGCGGTTATTCTCAGGGCGGGCATGCGGCTATGGCCCTGCAGCGGTCGCTCGAACAGGATTACCCCGACGAATTCAACCTGATCGCGTCGGCGCCCATGTCCGGACCGTACAGCATTTCAGGCGCCATGATCGATGCCCTGAGCTCGGATGACGAGTATTTTTATCAGGCCTATATCCCGAATACCTTCCTGAGCTATAATTATGTGTACGGATTGTACGATTCGATCCAGCAGGCGTTCAAAGAACCATACGCCGGTTTGATGCAACAGTATTTCGAAGAACAGATCACCCTTTCGGAGCTGAACGATACCCTGATCCATACGCTGACGAACCTGGCAGGCGGCTCCAAACCCAAATACATGATCCAGGACAGCCTGTTCGACGCCATCCTGAACAACCCGGATCATCCGGTGAATGTCGCGCTCAGGGCCAATGACGTGTATGACTGGACGCCCCAGGTACCCACCCGCCTTTACTACTGTATGAACGATGACCAGGTAGTGTATACCAACAGCGTGCTGGCCGATTCGGTCATGAATGCCAACGGCGCGCCCGATGTACATGCCATCGACGTCGACCCTTCGGCTGACCACGGCGGATGCGTCCAGCCTGCCTTTATAGCCACCATTCTGTTTTTTGCGCCGCATCAAGTGGTCAGCCAGATCAATGCCGCAACGGACCCCAAATGGTCTCAGATCCGGATCGGCCCGGTGCCGGCATCGGATTTTGTTGCAGTCTATGACGCGCCGGAAAGCACGGAGGCCATGGTGTATTATCCGGATGGAAAAATGGCGGATTACACCATCCTGGAAACCGGTAACGGGCAGATCCCCCTCGGCAAACTGCCTGCGGGCATGTATTATCTGGTATTGAAAAAGGGAACGCATTTGACCGTGAAACCGGTGGTCAAGCGATAGATTTTAAAGCACCTTTAGTCGTGTTTCTCCTGGAATTGGTCGTGCATTTTCGGAAATGCTGCGTCTGGTATGTAAATTGAAGAAACAAAATGGACATAAAAGTCCGATTACTGACCTCAATTTACAGCCATGTCCTACGGAACCGCCGTGGCGGAAAAATCCACCGAGGTCCAGCGGCGGGATCCGGAACTGGAAATGAAAAAGAATGCCTATCGGATCCTGGTATTATCAGGCAAAAACTATATGGCTGCGGGCCGATGGGAGGACGCGGTCTCGGAATTTGAACTGGCCGTAAAAGCTTTCCCGGAAGGGCAGGAGGCCAGGGAACGGCTTTGCCAAGTCAAAGAAAACCTCGGAAACTAAATCCCGGTAAAGATCAACTTTAAGCACCTAAAATAGCGAAAAATGATAAACCAATTGATCGGCGGAGTGCTCCAGGTACTGGCCTTTTCCCTGATTCCATTCCTGGTCTATCTGATTGCCAAAAAGAAGGTCAAAGGCTTCTTTGATTATATCGGCTTGAAAAAATCAACCGCACGGGCCAATCTCTTTGCTGTCCTGAACACCCTGGTGTTTCTGGCGCCGACCCTGACGCTGGCCTTTTTCAATGAGGAATTCAAACAGATCCTGACGGACCCGGGCACGATTACTGGCCAGTTCAGGGTGTTGGGCTTCAGTCTCTCGACCGTGATTACGCTCCTGATCGTCGCGCTGATCAAAACCTCCTTGTCCGAAGAGATCTTTTTCCGCGGCTTTGCAGCCAAGCGCCTGATCCGTTGGCTGGGGTTTCGGGTCGGCAATCTCCTTCAGGCGGTCATTTTCGGCGCTATCCACGTCCTGCTGTTTGTGTCGGTCACCGGGAATCCCCTTTTCCTGGCCTTCATTTTCGCATTCCCTGCGCTAGGCGCCTGGATATCGGCATACCTGAATGAAAAACTGGCGGGAGGAAGCATTATTCCGGGGTGGATTTCGCATGGTCTGGCGAATATGATTTCCTACTGCGTGGTGGGATTCCTGATTTGAAACCGCAAGGGGATGCAGGATTCCAGGATCAATTGGTTAATATTCCGGTGTAAATAGGTTAACTTGTCGATTCAAACCTAAGATACCGGAAATGACCATTCAAATCGTGAATCAAAGCGGGGATGATAATCTGCTCCTTTTGTCATTAGGCTGCGGGCTCCCGATACCGGCTCTTCCCTGAAAGGTCTGCTTGAGAGGTTGTTGAAGCTGCTGGGAATAGGCAATTAAGGGGGGCGCCGCAATCCGACAGGCACATTTGGAAGGCATGCAAGTCAATGGCCTTAAAACAAAGATTGCGATCACAAAACCGGTGAAATGGGGGGCCTGTTTGGGCAGTTGGTATGACGGCGTTCATCAAAAATGAGCAGCGGAATTTTAGAAAATTAAGCTACATTTGGGTGATTTACCGATATTATGCATTCCACCTCTTTCAAAAGAAAAGATACGGCAAGCAAATCTCCCGCCGGTATTCCCCGACGCAAATCCGGGAATTTGCACCCCATTTTCAGCTTTGAAGACAACAGACCGGAAATCAGTTTTCAGCGGGCTGTACGGGAATTTGCCGATTTCCATTCTGCCGGACAACCGGCTCAACCTTCGCAAACCTCCACAGAAAGGGTAGTCCAGAGGCTGATGAAAGACTCTGCCTTCTCCTCCTTGTACAAGGATATCGACACCAATGAAACTAAGGAACAGATTACGGTCTTGTTGAAAAATTATCAATCCTCATGGGGTTACGGTTATGGATATACGCCGGAGTACGACGGTAAGAAATACAGGCAGCTGCGGCTTCAGATCCTGGCAGACCTCGATAATGTAATTCACCAACACTTCAGGAACAACGGCGCAGTCAGAATAAATGATGCACCGGAGTCAAAACTCATGCTCCAATTGCTCGACGAAGTGCAGGCTGAACATGAAAAACAGATCGGTGAAATAACAAGGTATCAGGATGAATTGCCGGTTGATGAACGGAAACTGGATCCGGAAGAGAAAAAGAATATTCAGTCAACCTGGCAAAGCATTATTAAAGGGACCGGGAATATCCGGATCACGGAAAAACAAATAGATAAAGGAACTGAGCTGGAGCGCGACCATAAGGGATTCCGGGTAAAAGCCCTGGCGTCCATTGCCCGGTTGTTACAAGGTAAGCAGGGCAGGAATCTGGTATCGACGGCCAATGCCGGAGGTGAAGACCCCGCTGAACATATTACGATTGCACCTGTGAGCAATAAAGACCATGATATAATGGAAGGAGGCCTCTGGAAGAAAAAAAAGGGAACCATTTCAGCAGCCGGATGGGATGCCGAACCATCCGACCAGTCGGGCAATTCCCTCAAATCAGCAGGTCCGTTGGCAGTGGGGGAATTCTGGAAACTGGACGGGGATAAGGACCCGATGTCAACCTATGAACTGGCAGCCAGAAACTTCAAGTCAAAAGGCAAACCCAACGGGATTATCCTGCGGGATAAAAAATATTTCTTTAATAAAGGAACCGGATCAAGGGTCGGATTCATCGCCGAACATAAAGATTCGGATAACAGGGTGATGACTCAGGATGAAAAAGAAGGATTGAGCCCTACTTCGATTGCCTTGGGGCACGAACTTGGACATGCAATCCGCAACCGAAGAGGAGCCAATATCTCCAGCAATCCCGGGTTTTTCGAGGAGGTTGGAATCCCCGAAGAAATAAAAGGTCACTGGACCACGGATGAGGAAGAATTGGTAAATATTACCCAGGTTGAAAATAAACTTTTGAAAGAAAAAGGTCTTAAGCCGAGAATCTTTCATAAAGACTATGAGGAGTCGATTCAAGAGAACCTGAATATACGATTGGAAAAATTTCAAAAATCCGGGTTTATGGATAAAATGGCTTTTACTGAAATTTTGGAAATGATATCACAAAAAAAATTCAATCAGGCCGATAAACTATTGACTGAAAAAGGATTCTAAGCCGACCGGTCCGGCCAATCACAACCTGATTTTAAGTCTTCATTCATAACCTTAACGATCTCAGCTCGCCGTTAACCTTTCAATGACCTTTCCCGCAGGCCGTTCGGCTTAATTTTACCCGCAACATTCTTAAACCTTTAAATCTCCAATGATGAAACGAACGGTATGGCCCATGGCGGCCCTTTGCCTTGCTGTATGGATGCTCCTCGCACAACACCTGAACGCGCAATCGGCGAACCGCGAATTCGGTATTCGATTCAATAGCCTGAACGGGTTTGACCTGGTGTACAAAAAGGAGAAATCGGAAACCAAATGGCGTCGCTACAGGCTGGGCGCCTCGAATTTTCAGTACCAAAGGAACGACTCGATTAACAAAAATTGGCAGGTCAATCTGGAACTGGCCGTCGGCTGCGAGACCCGCGAAAGGATTGCGGACAGGGCCGTATTCTACCACGGATTTGAACCCCGGGTTGGGTTCTCCTTCTATTCCAATGCGTACTCAAAACAGACGACCATTTCACCGGGAATCGGCTACGTGCTTGGTTTTCTTTACGATCTTTCGCCGCGCGCCTGGGTCGGCATTGAGGCGATTCCGGCCGTTTATTCCATGTTCACACTGGAAAAGTACGGAGAAAGCAGCACAGCCTTCAATAATGCCGGTTTTTCCCTCAACTCGCTAGCCATCGCCATCGCTTATAGGTTTTAGCATAAATTGGAGTTGGTTTCAGTCGGCAAAATGCTTAATTTTGGCAACGATTTGTTCAGTTCAGCCTTTTCCGACATGAGACCAACTTTTTTGTTTTCCCCGATCTGCTTTTTTTCCTGCCTTATTTTGTCTGTCGATGCCCGTCCGCAATCCAATGCAGCTGTGACAGACAAAGAACTCCGCATCCCGCGCCTGGCCGGCGTGTGTGACGGAAAGGTTGTCGCCGGTCTTGTAAATGAAAATCACAAAAAACGGACCAGGAATCCGGGTCCGGATAATTTAAACGCAATATGAATATGAAATTTAACATGCTGCTCTTTTTCGGGCTGGCTTTCGGCCTTTCATTAAATGCCCAGAACACCATGACCCCTGAACTGCTGTGGCAGTTGGGGCGGGTGAGCGCGCAGGGGATCACCAAGGACGGCCAGTCCGTTATTTACGCCGTTACGCATTATTCCGTAGAGGAAAACAAGGGTTCTTCCAAAGCGTACATGATTCCGTTGGCGGGCGGCGACCCGGTTGCCGTTTCCGACCCGGGGGCGTACCTTTCCAACCACCTGGTCTCACCCGACGGCAAATCCGAGGTCAAGGTGGAAGAAGTGAAAGTCCACCCGATCGAAGGCAATGAGATCTATCCGGATCTGGCCAAAGCGGACGTCAAGGTCTACGAATCGCTGAATTACCGGCACTGGGACGAGTGGGAGGACGGCGTGTACAACCACCCTGTGCTGTATACCACCAAACCGCACCCGGTGTACAAAATGCCGGTGGAAATGCGGACGGACCTGCTGGAAGGCGAACCCTACGATTGCCCGACCAAACCCTTCGGCGGCGACGAAGACATCGTCTGGAGTCCGGATGGAAAGCAGGTCCTGTATGTGACCAAAAAGAAATTCGGCAAGGACTACGCTGTCAGTACCAATACCGATATCTATGCCTACGACGTAGCGACCGGCCAGACCAAAAACCTCACGGAAGGCATGATGGGATACGATGTCAATCCGGCGTATTCATCCCAGGGTACGCTGGCCTGGCTGAGCATGAAACACGACGGCTACGAATCCGACAAGAACGACATCGTGGTGATGGCGCCCTCCGGCCCGATGAACCTGACCAGCCGCTGGGACGAGTCGGTCAACAGCTTTATCTGGAGCAACGACGGGACCCGCCTGTACTTCAACGCAGCTGTGCAAGGGACCATCCAGCTGTTTGAGGTGGATTACCCGGGCCTGACCAAGAAACTTCCGGTGGTCCGGCAAATTACCCAGGGCGATTTTGACATCACGGGCATGGTCGGCCAGGTCGGCAACCTGTTGGTGATTTCCCGGACGGACATGAACCACGCTACTGAGTTGTACACGGTAGATGTGAAAACGGGCGAGATGAAACAGCTTACCCACGTGAATGACGAGGTGTACGCCAAACTCGCCCTGTCCAAGGTCGAAAAGCGCTGGGTGACCACAACCGACGGCAAAAAGATGCTGGTTTACGTGATCCTGCCGCCGAACTTTGACGCTTCCAAAAAATACCCGACCCTGCTGTATTGCCAGGGCGGCCCGCAGGTGGCGCTGACCCAATTCTATTCCTTCCGGTGGAACTTCCAGTTGATGGCGGCCAACGGCTACGTGGTGGTGGCGCCATGCCGCAGAGGGATGCCCGGCTTCGGGGTGGAATGGAACGCGGAGATCAGCAAAGACCATGGCGGTCAGGCTATGAAGGACTACCTGTCGGCCATTGACGACGTCGCCAAGGAGCCTTATGTGGACAATGCCCGGCTCGGCTGCGTTGGCGCCAGCTACGGCGGCTATTCGGTTTTCTACCTCGCAGGCGTTCACAACAAGCGGTTCAAGACCTTCATCGCCCACGACGGCATCTTCGACCTCAAGAGCATGTACGGCACCACTGAGGAAATGTTCTTCGAGAACTGGGACCTGGGCGGCCCCTACTGGGATAAGTCCAATGCGGCGGCCCAAAAATCCTTCGCGCAGTTCGACCCCAGCTCCATGGTGGACAAATGGGATACGCCGATCATGATCGTTCAGGGCGGCAAGGACTACCGCGTGCCCATCGGGCAAGGGCTCGAAGCCTTCCAGGCGGCCCAGCTCAGGGGCATCAAGAGCAAACTCCTCCTGTTCCCGGAAGAAAACCACTGGGTGCTGAAAGTGAACAATGCCCTGGTCTGGCAGCGGGAGTTCTTCGGCTGGTTGGGGGATACCTTGAAGAATTTGCCGTAACGCGGTTTGCGAAACCTCCGAGGTTTCGCAAACCCAAGGAAATGATCGAAAATAACTTCCCGGGTCAGTTAATAAAAATCCGGGCATTCGGGAAGTTATTTTCGACCGGTCCTAAGCATGATTTTACTATTTTGCCCCCTTAACACCCAACCCATGCAAAAGATCCTCCTCCTCGTCCTTCTGCCGCTGCTCGCCCTTCAACCCGCCGGCGCGCAAACCCGGCGGTCGTCCGACCCGGCCATCCGGGAAGCTACCGGGCTCATCCAGGCCATCATGACCGAACAGCGCATCCCGGGGATCTCCGTCACCATTACCCGTGACGGGAAAACCCTTTGGTCCGAAGGATTCGGGTTTGCCGACCTGGAAAATCAGTCGCCTGTTATTCCCGGCAAAACCATGTTCCGGATCGGGAGTGTTTCCAAACCGTTTTCCGCGGCCGGTCTGGCCCTCCTGTACGAAGCCGGGAAGGTTGACCTGGATGCCGAGGTGCAGGCCTATGTCCCGTATTTCCCCAGGAAAAAATACCCGGTCACCGTCCGGCAGGTAGCGGGCCATATTGCGGGCATCCGCCATTACCGGGGCCAGGAATTCCTGTCGGCCGACCGGTTCCCGACGGTAAAGGAAAGCCTGTCGATCTTTGCCGGCGATACGCTGCTGTTTGAACCCGGGACAAAGTATTCCTATTCCAGTTACGGGTGGAACCTGATCTCGGCCGTGATCGAAGGCGCATCGAAAGAGGACTTCCTGACCTATATGCAACGAGAGGTCTTTGACCGGCTGGGCATGGACCACACCGCGCCGGATCACAACGACAGCATCATTGTGGGGCGAACCCGGTATTATGCCGTAAATAATAAGGGCAATCTGGTGAACGCGCCCTATGTCGACAACAGCTACAAATGGGCCGGCGGCGGTTTCATCGCCACTTCCGACGATGTGGCCCGCTTCGCCAATGCGCATATGAATCCCGGTTTCCTGAAGGCATCCACCCTGGAAACCTGGACCCAAAGCCAGCACCTCAAGGACGGCAAAGCCACCAACTACGGCATCGGGTGGGGGAGCGGCAAAGACGGCGAGAACAGGCCGTATTTCGGCCATACCGGCGGCTCGGTGGGCGGCATCACCATGATGCGCATTTATCCGGAAGAAAACCTGGTGATTGCCATTTTGAGCAATTCCTCGGATGTGAATTATGGGAAATTGACGGAACAGCTGGCGACGCTTTTTACAAAATGAGAGAAAGCGGTTCGGCAGGTATTTTGATCATGGGAAAATAGTCATATGGGTAAAATCCCTATCTTTGGCCGCACCCCATCCCGAAATTCCGTTCATCACCAGCGCTTGACGACCATGAAAAAACCTGGACATGTCCACCTCGTAGCCCTGTCCCTTTTCGGGGCGCTCGGCCTCTTTTCCCTGATGCCCGTTGCGGAGAACAAAGGTGTCGCCTACCGCCCGGAATCATTTGCGGAATGGCATAAAACGGTATTCCTGCTCGACCCTGTACCGCAGGACCTTATCTTTCCGACCACCTATTATTGCGGCGGCTGCCACGGCCCCGACTACCTGATGCATGCCATGGTGGATGAAATGGGCAACGACGTCAACCTGTTCGACGACTTCAGCACCACCATGATGGCCAACTCGGCCAAAGATCCGTTCTGGCAGGCCAAGGTCAGCCACGAAATGCTGGTCAATCCCGGCCACAGCCTCGACCTGCAGACCAAATGCACCTCTTGTCATGCACCCCAAGGGCACTATACCGCTATCCTGCGGGGCGCCCAACACTATACCATGGCCGATCTGCTGGCCGATTCCGTAGGTATTCAGGGGGTATCCTGCGGAGCCTGCCACAGCATCAGCCCGGAAAACCTGGGTAAGGAATTCTCCGGCCAGATCCGCTACGATACGAACAGGGTAGCATACGGCCCATACGAAAGCCCTTTTGCCGGTCCGATGACCGATTTTGTAGGGTTTCAGCCCGTTTATAGCCCGCATATCAACGACGCGGGGCTTTGCGCATCCTGCCATACCCTGATCACGAAATCGGTGGATCTGAACGGTAACTATACCGGTTCCGACTTTGTCGAGCAGGCTACCTATCACGAATGGCTCAATTCGGCGTACAACACCGACGGCGGCGCCACCCCGCAAACCTGCCAGGGCTGTCATCTGCCGCGCATCGACGACAAGGTGGTCATTTCCTCGGGTTACGCTTTCCTGGAAGGCCGTTCGCCGTTCGGCCAGCACGAACTGGTGGGCGGCAATACCGCCATGTTGAAGCTGATGAAGGCCAATAAGGCCGAACTGGGCATCGGGGCCGCGGATGAACATTTCGACG
>WBZL01004010.1_pt1 | contig 13056 bp, 22 predicted proteins | sample 5204291 | NCBI WGS metagenome assembly WBZL01 (sample SAMN12344345, study PRJNA552823) | activated sludge metagenome | biome: Activated sludge suspended growth; feature: Nitrification reactor; material: Wastewater; isolation source: activated sludge from nitrification reactor of wastewater...
AGCACGGCGACAGCCTGAAGAGGATGAAGATCGTTGGCCGGCGCAGCTACCAGAAGATGAGCGTGCACGACGTCTTCGACCAGACGCACCGCGAGCACGAGGTCCTGGCCGACGTGACCGGACTCAAGCCGAACGTGCTGCAGTTCGACAACGGCAAGCATGTCTCTGCGCAGGAGAAGCTGTGGGCCGTGCAGGACATGCTGCACGGGGCACCGCACGCCAAGGACGGCGCCTCGTACGTCCAGGACAGGAAGAAGGGGCACACCTTCTACCACGACGATGCCGAGGCGGCGCAGGAGTACGACGACACCTTCAGGCAGGCCAGGAAGCACTTCAGGGTCGGCCTGGACGAGGCCGTGCTGAGGCCGTTCCGCTGCTCCTGTGGCCACTCCTGGGTCGACGAAGACACCCCCTCAGGCAGGGCCTGCCACGCGTGCTCTGGCGGCAAGGGCAAGCCCTTCTCAGGAGAGTCGGCCGACAGCTTGATCAGTTACGTGCTCGAAGGGGGCGATGACGATGACTTGGACCCCAAGGACATGCTTGACAAGGGTATCTTCGACCTCGGTGTCAAGCGTCAACAGCAGGGCGCACCCAAGAAGCCGAGCCCGCAAACTGCAGACACTCGACCGTGGGCCAAGTGCTCATCGTGTGGCAAACGCCACCGACTGAGGCCAGCCTTCATGCCGTGGGATAGTCGCCCAGACTCGGAGAGGGTCAACGACGCCCTTTGTGTGCGGTGTGAGCGTTACCACCGCGCGTCTCTGTCTGGAGACTGATCGTGAGACCAGCAGACGCACTCATCAGCCAGGTTTTGAACGAGATCGCCAAGCCGGCCAAGGTTCCCTTCAAGAGGATGGGCCCGTCGCCGGCAGTGCCCGAGGCGCTGCGCTCGATGGACTTCTACCACGGCGTCAAGACGGACGCGGCCGCGCACAAGATCCTGGCCGCCGGCAGACTGGAGCCTGGCACCTACGGGCACGGCCACGACGGGGGGTCGGGGTACCAGAGGGCGCGTGCCGACAAGGTGTACCTGACCAATGACAAGTCGTACGCCTACGACCACGGTGTCGGCGTGAGACTGGGCAACGACACCGAAGAGCCTGACACGAGCAAGCACCGGTACGCCTACATCTTCAAGGTGTCCGGCAAAGACCTGAACAACGTCGAGGCCGACGAGGACTCGATCGAACGCACCTACTGGAACACGAGCGGTGGCAACAAGACGCCCGCCTTCGGGTTCCACCAGGGCATGCTTGACCTCAGCAAGACCGCGCTCAGCGCGAAGGACCAGGAGACGGCGGCAGGAGTATCGGCCAGCTTTCCGCACAGGGTACGTGTCGCCAAGAAGTTGGCCGCGCGCATGCCGGCAGACATGCACCACGACCTGATCCTGAATCATCACGCTCACATCGCTCACGGTGGGCCGGTCAAGATCACTGGCGCGTGGCGCATCGACAAGGAGCGCCACGACGAGTTCCACTGGGACGGCTCGAACTTCTTCGACATCGCTGAGCCGCTGCACCACCTGATCGGGAGAGGTCTCAGATGAGATTCGCATCAGCGATCTTGTGCGCAGCCTTGGTGCTGGGCGCGGCCGGTGCTCTGGCGCAGACCGCCAACGAGACCGAGATGTTCAACCTCGTCAACGCCGAACGTGCGCAGCGTGGGCTGCGGCAGCTCAGCTGGAACGCTGGCCTGTACGCCTCGGCACGCTTGAACTCACAGAGGTTGGCCGACCGTAACGGCAACTGCGACTTCCACAACTGCACCGAGACCATGTCGCGCCGGTTCTCGCGCTTCTACTCCTCTTGGACTGCGATCGGTGAGGTTGTCTCTTCAGGGTCCGAGGAGCCGCAGTCCGCGGTTAACGGTTGGATGACCTCGTCCACACACCGTCCGATCCTGCTCGGCAGCTACTACTACGACGCTGCGTGCGCCTCTGTGCTCGAAGAGGGCGGCCCGTTCGGCTCGTGGTGGTGGCACACCTGCGACTTCGGCACGGGCGGTGTCTCGACCGGACCTACTCCAACTCCGCGGCCGACAGCAACACCGTCCCCGGCACCAACGCTGTCGAACACCGTCGACAAGCTGCGCGTGCGCGAGACGAGCAAGAGGACGATCATCACCGGATACGTGCAGGTCGCGTTCGGTGCACAGCTCGACAGCGACGTGCACGTGGTGTTCGAGTCGCAGGAGCGGGTGGTCGGCCCGGTCTTTCTGGTCGGGCAAGGTGCCCGAGCTGCCGGCGGAACCTTCACGCTCAGCCCTGCGGGCAGGCCGCGCTACAGGTTCCGCATCGTTCTCGACCTGGTGTCCGACACGCTCAGCAGCATCGAGCTGGCCGGCAACACGTACTACGTTGCAGTGCCGTGATGTCGAACTGGCTCAAACCAGAAGAGCACAGCCCTGCTGGTGAGGCTGGCAACTACGGCTGGGCTCACCCGAAGACCGGGCTCTACTACAACGGGGTCTGGGGTGGGCACGCCAAGGCTGCGCACGAGTTCGGCTTCAGGGGGGACACGGAGACCGAGATCAACGACAACGCGGTCGACGCTGGGTACACGCGCTGGTACGTGGGCAACGATGAGATCGGCGTGCACTTCAACCACCTCCACCCGGACGCACCGAAGAGGGCCAAGGAGATCCTCGCCTACCACGCGCAGAACCAGAAGGGTCGCCTGCTGCTGGCCGACACGGGCAAGGACTACTACCACGGCACCTCGCTCAAGGACGCGCACGACTTCATCGACCGTGTGTCGTCGGGCCGCAAGGAGACCGACTACGCGCGCATGAAGCGCGAGCTGGGGGAGTCGGTAGAACTTCGGCCCTCTATCCATCACGCACCGGAAATCGGCGTGTTGTCCTACGACATCCACAAGGACGGTGTCGCGCGCAGGATTGGCAGGATTGAGGGTCAGCACCTCCGGCCGTCTGACAAGAGCAAGCTCTTCATCAGTGACTTTTTGATCCACTCGAAGTACCGTGGCGATACGACGGTGGCGCGCGGAGTGGTCAGGGAGATTCGTCGCTTGCACCCGGAGGCGAGACAGGTATCCGGGTACAGAGAGCGCGCCCGTAAGCGCCGTGACTGGGTACTTCCAGAGGGCACCACACCACGTGCCGACCAGCTGATCTGGGAGGCTTTGCACGAGGACGATCACAGGGCGTGGATCTCTCCGATGGGTGATATTCATCATGTCGTTGACGGATCTCACCACGGCTGGATCGAGGACAACGAAGATCTCATCGAACCGCACCACTGGGCTGGCATCACCGTGCACCCGGAATCTTCCGACATCGACTGGGAGGAGCACGAGAACAACATCCACAACGTGGCTTGCCGTATGCTCGATGGGGGCTGGATCAGGAAGGCGGCGAAGGACGCGTACGACGTGGGCAAGAAGGAGGACTTCGGCCGCGTGCTAAGTCACGTCCGTGCGCACCACCCGGAAGTGAAAGAGGTTCACGTGTACGACCGGTCGCGCGCCGATGCGAAGAAGCTGAAGGTGTGGTCGTTCGGTGGCAGCGAGAGTGTAGATGGCCTGATCCGGGAGGCTCTCGACCCGGACTGGGAGCGTAAAGGTTACGCGTGGCGCAAGTCCCCGAAGGTGGATCGTGAGCTGCACCACGCTGTCCGCAAGGCTTTTGCATCGAAGACGGCTTACAAGATCATCGACAGTGACCCGGAGGTGAAAGGTTGTACGTGGACCGCTGGCGGGTGTGCGGTAGCGGCACAGGCGCTGCACAAGGTGCTCGGCGGAAAGCTGCGCTCTCTGCGGTCTCCTGACGGTGCGCACAACCACGCGGTTCTGCTTCACCCGAACGGTAAGTACTACGACGCTGACGGAGAGCACACCGAACAGGAGATGATGGACAAGCTGCGCCATCTGGAGGGGGTCAAAGACCAGCTGCATGTAGGCGACTTCGAGATGGTCAAGGGGCAGTACGAGGGGCACCCTGCGACTGTGGATTCCATGGCGGCGCATCTCAAGAGGGTGATCAGCAAGAGCAGGTTGGGGGAGTCCCGCGTCGACATCCTGATGAACGAGTCCAATTCACGTGTGAGCAGTGAAAGCCCGAAGGTGAGCGAGTCCCTCACCGAAGGCTTCAGCCCGGACGATGATCATTGGCACTCTGATGGGGGCAAAGAGAAAATCCAGCATCTAGTGCGTGCCCACCGGGCTGATGTTGACCGCGAGATCAAGGCGGTTGGAGGTGAGCACGATTGTGTGACCACCGCTAAAGCATGGGCGCGCAAACTCCACGCTTCAGGAGTGAAGGACGTCTCGGTGGTGCATGGTAGATACCTTGGAGGTTACTCTCCCGTGTGGGGTGATACTCTGGGTGACCACTCTTGGGTGCAACACGGGAAGCATATCTTTGATCCTGCGGCGGGCTTCTCGTTCTCGGACTACCCGAACATGCTGCACGGTAAGTACGCTGGTGACGTGTGGGACAGAGATCCAAAGCTGTGGGAGTCGATGAAAGGTTCCACACTCACCGAAGGCTTCAGCCCGGACGAGGCCAAGAAGCTCAGCGTCAAGCTCGACCCGGAGATGGAGGGCTTCGACAGCAAGTACACGTGGTTCGACATCCACCACGCTGACCACGGCAAGATCGGCATCATCAACGGTCCGATCACCAACGGCCACCTGAACGTCCAGAGCATGGGCCTAGACAAGGAGTATCTGGAGAAGCGCGGCATCCACACCGGTCGTGACTACGGCAACTGGTGGTCGTCTGCTGACGTCGCCCGTGACCACAAGATCTCTGCCAACCATCTCGGTCCAGCTGGCATCCGGCAGATCATGCGCGAGCTGAAGACCAAGCACGGCGTCACGTCGGTGGGTTCCACGGAGCGCGTCACTGGCTCCCGTCTCAAGGCCTACGCAAAGGGTCGTGGTGTGCCGCGTGCCAGCATCAAGTCGTTCACCACGGGCACGTACAAGCTGCCCGAATCGCGAGCCGATTACCTGATCCGAGAGGCGCTTGCAGGCCTCCTGCGACTCCGCTGACCTTACCAGCCCAGTATTTTTACGCGATCCTGAGCGGGTGACGCTCGTCGATCTGGAAGCCCGTCTCATCAAGTCGTGGATCGCATCTGCGTCGCCCGGGTGGAAGCGCGGCTGGTCGTACGTCGAGCAGCTCGATCACGCCGACGGCTTGTCCTTCCTCTGCCCGACCTGCTTCACCAAGAACAATGGCAAGGTGGGGACGCACTCGATCTTCTGCTGGTCCCCCGAGGCTCCGGCTGACATCCCACCCGGCCCGGGCCGCTGGTACCTGCAAGGGACCGGCCTCCACGATCTGACGCTCAAGGGCGCCACCAGCGACTCCGTTCTGCTGACAAGCGGCTGCGCCGCGCACTTCTTCGTGCGCGAGGGTCGCATCGAGATGTGCTGAGAGAGGGGCGGGATGAAACCGAGACCCCAGACGGTCACCATGTTGATCAAGGGCGTGATCGCGCTCGCAGTTGTCGCGGCTCTCTACTTCGCCGCACGTGCAGCCTTGCACACGCAGGAGGGCAACCTCGAAGTCGAGGTCGACGCGCAGACCAAGAAGGCCGTGCTCAAGGTACAGGGTGGCAAGGACGTACCGCTGCCCGACTTGCTGAACACCTTCCTCGCGCGCGACCCGGACTTCACGAAGGCCGTGCTCTGCGCCTGGGGCAAGCCGCACGGTATCATCGACGCCAAGGACACGGACGCCCTGCATGACTTCGGCCTGGTCAACTCGGCCGACTTCTGGGGCCTGTGGCGCACGCTCAAGGAGAAGCACTGCACCGGGCGCAACATCCCATACTTGCAGCAGCTGGCCGACTACGCCAAGGCAGCCGCGCCGCTTGAGAAGAAGCGCGTCACCATGACCTGGCACACGTCGACCGAGGTGCCGGGCAACGCGATCCTCTTCCCTCAAGGTGAGACCTGGTACGCGGAACGCCTGAACAAGCAGTGCGACATCGTGGCCGAGGATGAGCGCCACTTCTCGGTCATCGTGTATGGTCCGACCAAGTTGTCCAAGCCGGATCGGATTCAGGTCTCCGAGGGAACCTTCGTACGCATCCTGTCGCAGGCGGCCGGCAAGACGATCATCCCCGTGTTGCACTCGCCTGAGTGGAAGGCGTTCACGGACAAGGGCAAGGTCGAAGTCGACCTGCTCTGCTGACGGCTCTTACAAGCCCTGCCGCCGCTGAGACATCCTGTACGGCATGAGGCTCACCGACCTTGAACCGCAGTTCGTCAGGTCCTGGGTCGCATCCGCCTCGCCGGGATGGAAACGTGGCTGGTCCAGGGTGGACCGGTTCGAGATGGCCGACGGGGTCATGTTCCTGTGCCCCGTCTGCTTTGAGCGCGACGACGCCCATCAGATCCTCTGTTGGACCCCAGAGGCACCGGACGACCTACCGCCAGGGCCAGGCCGCTGGCGCATGTCCGGGACCGGTTACGACGACCTGTCGCTCAGCGGCCCCGGGGGCACATCGTCGATCATGGTTCCAGGGGGTTGCAGGGCGCACTTCTACGTCCACGCCGGTGAAATCGTCTTCTGCTGAAACCTAGCACCTTACAGGCCTCGAAAGCCTGTGAAATCTTACTCGTTGTTTGGGTCCTTAACCGGCCGGGACAGCGATTGTCCCTTGGCGTGGGGGTTGAGTGGGGCATTCCCTTTCTGGTGGAATCCGGACTTTTAGCGCCGCACGCATCCTGGTCATCTTCTCCGACGTACACATCGGGGCCGTCGAGCACGCCGAGCGTCAGTTCGACGAGTTGTTGAGGTGGATCCTCGACAACGACGCCTACGCTGTAGCGAACGGTGACCTGTGCGAGTTCTCGGTACCTTCTGGCAAGGCTATGGGCGACAAGCTCATGGGGCAGAACAAGTGGCCCACGGAGCAAGTAAAAATTGCCTTCGACAAGCTGAAGCCACTGGCCAAGAAGGGCAAGCTGGTTGGCCTGACCCGCGGCAACCACGACGCTGGCAGACCGCGCAACACGGCTTTGTTCGACGCCTGCGAGATGCTGGCGCACGCACTGGACGTACCCTACCTAGGCGTGGGCGGGTATCTGCGCTTCAACACAGGCAAGCAGTCCTACGTGGTCGCGGTGCAACACGGTCGCAGCGGTGCGAAGAACCCGTTCCTTGAGAACGACCGGATGATGCACCTGTACCCGTTGGCCGAGTTGGTGGCCTTGGGCCACAATCACCATCTCGGCGCTCGCACGGTCGAGTCGATCGGCATCGACAAGAACGGTGTCGAGTGTCTGAGAGAGGTCTGGCAGGTGCGTACCGGGTCGTACTTGCAGTATGCCGACTACGCACGAGAGATGGTGCTCCCGCCAACGCGAATCGGTTCACCGATCATCAGGTTCGACAACCGTGAACACGGGGTCGAGGTGGACTGCAAGACGCTGAGCTGGAGCGTGTTGTAGGGGCCGTGGAACTGCTGTGGAGGCTGCGGCTGGAGGCTGGGCGTTGGGTTCTACTGAAGTGCAACGAGAGGGGCGAGTGGTACATCATCCGCACGCTGAGCGAGCATGAAGCGCAAAAACTCGTCCGCCTCATCGAAGGCTGACCTGAAGGACACTACCAGGAAGATGTCCCACCTGGGCCGGCAACGGTCCCCGAAGGTGGAGGACGACAGGGTCAGGAAGCGTAAGACGCAGGTCAACATCCTGGACCACTTGGCCAGGGGAGGGCGCTCCTGGATCCGCAGAGATCACCCGGGCTCGACCGTGCTGCACGTGTCTTTCACTCTCACCGAGGATCTGGACCAGAAGATCCACGCCATGGCGGTCAAGCGTAACGTGAGCCGCAGCGCCATCGTCCGACAGGCGCTCTTGCATTACTTCCTGAAGGTTGGCGATGAGGTGGCGTGATGCAGCGGAAGCGTCTGCGCTCGATCGTGATCGGGAAGACACGCTACAGGATTCGTAGGGTCAAGTCGGCCCAGAAGTACGCCGAGAGGCACTGCCCGGAGCAGGCTTGCCATGAGGACGGGATCCACGGCTACGTCGACTTCGTGAAGAAGGAGATCGTGATCGAGATCAGCGACCCGTACACCGAGGCCAGCGTCCTGCTGGGGGAGATGTTGCACGTGCTCTTCCCGTTCGTCGAGGACTACCACATCCACCAGGCCGAGGAGCAGGCGATCGCGACCCTCTGGCGTGCCGGCTTCAGGCCCTTCTGACCTGTCGACTGGTACAAGAGGTTCAGGTAAAAGGGCCTCGATGAGTCATCTGCGCCTCGTACGCAAAGGGGACACGGTGCCGGCGCCCGTGGACGCGCTGACACCAGACCGGAAGAACCACATGCGCTCGGTCGTGCTCAAGCTGCCGGCCGATGAGCGGCGTGTGACGTTGCAGCACTTCTTCGACAACAGGGATCTGGCCAGCATCGCCGAAGAGATGGGTGTGACCGAGGCCGAGGTCAGAGAGGTGCGCGAACGCGCCCTGCGCCTGTTGAAGAGGTCCTCAGCGTTCGACTAGACAGACCAGCTGGTTTGGTGCTAAAGGCTCTCCCCATGACCAACCGATCGCAGGTGGCTTGGGTGTCCCTCCTTCTGCTCATCGTGGCCCTGCTGGCCGTGCTCGGTACCAGCGGTTGCGTCGGTGAGGGTGAGCGTGAGGCCGCGGTCTCCAACCCTGACTACAATGTGCGTCTCCTGTTCGTCGACGAGCACGGTTGCCGCGTGATGCGTTTCCATGACTGGCGATACGTGTACTACGTGGTCTGCCCGGACGGCGTCACGCGCACCTCGCACCAGGAGAGTTGCGGCAAGAACTGCACCAGAGATGTTGAAGTGCCGACGGTGGTGCGGTGAACCTCAAGCGCCTCTGGGACGTCGTGCGTTGCGAGCTGTTCAACAGCCACGACTGGCGCATCGTCCGCACCGAGACCGAGTTCGTGATTCGTTTCCGCGTGCAGAACCCGAACAAGGAGGACATCAGCTGGAGCCTGAGCGCTGCGCACGACTGGGGTCGGGTGTTGCACAGACGTGAGTGTATGCGTGAGGGTTGCGACTGGGCCAAGGACGAGATCGCGGCCTTCGAGCAGCAGGTGATCCGGGAGAACCTTCTCTGGTCCGAGAGAGCGTGCGACCAGCTCCTGAGAGACTTGGCCAAGGGTGCCGAATGAGCGAGAGCAGGTACGACGACGTGGAGGCCACCGGCTGGGCGCAGCTCTTCTCCACCCTGGCCAACGTGGAGGACTGGTCCGAGATGTCCCCAGGACGAATCCTCGTGATGGAAGAGACCGTGGCGGCGCTGTTGCCGGGGCGAGAGCTGACGACCGTGGAGCTGGGGCCGGTTGGCAGATTCAACGTTGACCTGAGGTGGGTGTGGCAGCTCACACGGGCTCTTGTCGCAGATCTTGTCGACCGCCAGCGGGTCGTCTTGCCGTTCGACAAGCTCTCCGATCGACCACTGGTTGTCGGCGAGCAGATCGAGCTGCGACAGGTTGAAGACCTAGTGCTGTTCCGCTTGGCGCTCTTGTTGATGGGGCTTGGGCCGGGCTTTCTACGTTGCGCTAACTGCAAGCTCGTTGCGCCGAGGGGCAGGAAGCCGAACCAGCAGTACTGTGGCCCGACTTGTCGGAGCCGGGCTGCAGACGCCAAGCGCAGAGGTGAACCAAGGAAAGTGAAGAGGGCAGCATGACGAAGGAAGAGATCGAGGAGTGGCGCGAGTGGCTGCTGGCGGACGTGACCCTGGACCACCGGGATGACGCCAACGAGCTGTGCAACCTGGCCCAGAGCGGCCTCAAGTACGACACGCTCAAGGCCACGGTCGAAGAGCTGCTGGAGACGGCCTTCTTCGACGACGACATGATCGGTGAGGAGACGCAGGCAGTGCTCACCTCGCTCGGCCGTCTGATCGCACCGGAGGAGCCCAGTGAGCCGTCGTGAGGAGTCGCCCTGGATCCTGAACACCAGAGATCCGGTGGCCATGGAGATCGCCGACCGTTGGGACGAGGCCAACGACAAGGCGCCCAGGGTGCGCATCGTGGCCGGCGACCGGTTCGAGGCCGGTCAACCGGGGCTCGACTGCCAGCTGTGCCCTGAGAGAGACCCGGCTCGTGCGATCTGGAAGATCGTTCTCAGGTTCGAGACCGGCGACAAGCTGGAGTACCGCAGGCGTTTCAAGGCCGAGTTCGCGGTCTGCGCCTTCCACGTCAGGTACCCGTGGACCGTCGAGCGGCCCAAGGGGGACGAAGCATGAGTGCGCCGACGGCTCAGATTGAGATGTGGGCCGACGTGGTTGTGGCCGCCCTGATCCGAGGGTTCCTTGAGAACCCTGGCATCGACCTGGTCGCGATCTTGAGGCAGCACGGAGGCGACGAGCGTGACGCTGGGGCCCTCATTCACAGACTGCTCCATAGGGAAACAGAGCTGAGAGATAGGACACCTCTGCCCCCACTCGACAGGGTTCTGCAGTGAAGCGCTCCATCCTGATCGAGGGTCTCGGCACTGAGCTGGAGCTGAGCAAGGTGACCAAGCTGCGCACCGTGTCCAGCGGCCGTGAGATGATCATCTTGGAGCAGATGTCGGACGGCAAGTGGCGCCTGACCTACACCGAGCGCACGATCCCGGACATCGCCAAGGTCGAAGCGCTTCGCATCGTGAGAGAGGACTGAGATGTCACACGACTGGGGGTTGGGTGTGTCACCGTCAAAGCCGCCTGAGGAGTCTGCAGATACGCCCGAGCTGCGCGCCAAGCAGGCCGAGAGCTGGGCCGCTCAACGCATCGAGGAGCTAAACCAGCGGCTCGCCAAGCAGATCGACTCCAAGTTCAACACGGGCTCTGTCATCGCCGACATGGTCAAAACCGTGGCACTGGCCTGCATCGGCTTCGCGGTCGTTGCGCTTGCATGGTCGGTGTGGGTTAGCCTGTATGGTTGACACCAGATTGACTCGTGTGCTAATCCAAACCGGATGGAGACTCTGAAGGGGAAGAACGTACCGATCAAGCTGTGGGCCAACGTGCACGAGGTCGAGTCTGCCGCACTGACGCAGCTCAAGAACATCGCCGCCCTGCCGTGGTGCTTCAACCACATCGCCGTCATGCCGGACGTGCATCTGGGCAAGGGTGCGACGGTCGGCTCGGTGATCGCGATGAAGGATGCCGTCTCGCCGGCAGCGGTCGGCGTCGACATCGGCTGCGGCATGATGAGCGCCAAGACCTCGCTCACGGCCTCGCGCCTGCCCGACAACCTGGGCAACATCAGGTCCCGCATCGAGCAGGAGATCCCCTCCGGGTTCCACGCCCGTGCCAAGGCTCACCCGGAGCTGAAGCGGTCGCACACCCAGCTGTTCGAGCGCTTCAAGAGCTTGCACGAGAAGGTTCAGGATCTGGAGGGGCGCGCACTGCTGCAGTGCGGCACGTTGGGCGGCGGCAACCACTTCATCGAGATCTGCCTCGACACCGAGGACCAGGTCTGGGTCATGCTGCACTCCGGGTCCAGGAACATCGGCAAGACGCTGGCCGAGATTCACATCCAGATCGCCAAGAAGCTGACCCACAACACCACCCTGCCGGACAGGGAGCTGTCCGTGTTCCTGGCCGGCACGCCCGAGATGCAGGCCTACAGGAACGACCTGATGTGGGCTCAGGAGTACGCCTGGGTCAACAGGCAGATCATGTTTGCGGCCCTGGTAGATGTGCTGCGTGAGTTCTGGCCGGGCCTGAAGCACGACGAGCCGGTGGCCTGCCACCACAACTACGTGGCCGAGGAGGTGCACTTCGGTGAGCATGTCTTCGTGACCAGGAAGGGCGCCATCAACGCCGAGGCCGGCCGCATGGGCATCATCCCGGGCTCGATGGGCACGTGCTCGTACATCGTCCGTGGCAAGGGCAACCCGGAGTCCTTCAACTCGGCCTCGCACGGGGCGGGGCGCAGGATGTCACGCAGCGAGGCCAAGCGCAGGTTCACCCTGGACGACTTGGTCGAGCAGACCAACGGCGTCGAGTGTGCCAAGGAGCGCGGCCTGATCGACGAGATCCCGGCCGCCTACAAGAGCATCGACAAGGTCATGGAGCAGCAGCGTGACCTGGTCGAGGTCGTGGCTCAGCTGAAGCAGGTTCTCTGCGTCAAGGGGGTGGACGACCCACCGCGATGGAAGAAGAGCAGGAGAGACCATGATCGAGGGTGAGACACACTACGGCGACCCGCTGCCAGAGCCTCGACGTCCAGGCTACCACTGGGCCAGGACCAGGCTCGGAGGGCACTACGTAATGGTACGCGTAGAGGACAACTTGACCACTCTGTGGGTCGAGACCTGGCAACACCAGAACCCAAACCTGCGCGCTCTGGGGCAGTACAGTGCCATGATGTCCTGCCCTGTGGAGCAGTACTATGATTTCATCCCGCTGCCGGTGCCGTCATGAGTTTCAACGGGGTCTGGTTCAAGTGCGACGAGTGCAAGAAAACTCGCCGCTGCGGCCCGCACGGTGCCAAGCCGCGAGGCTGGAAGACGCTTGAGGTCGCGCCGCCGGAGATGTTTTTCCACGTCTGCACCAGCTGCAAGGACAGGGTCAAGTGGCGCGACACGAAGTGGGCCGACTGATGCAGGTAGACATCGTGGAGGTTGAAGAGTGAAGCTCCCTGTTTTGATTGACTGGGAAGAGATCGGCTTCGTGGTCAAGGTCGACAACCGGTTGGACGGCACTCTCAAGGCGCGCGAGCTGAACGCGGCCGCAGGTGTGATCGCCTTGGAGAGCTGCTTCCGCAGATACCGGCCGACCGGCATGCCGCCGCAGGAGCGCCTGCTACGAACGCTGCGCGCGATCGGCGAGGCTTTGAACGAGGGCAAGCGCGACGAGTACCTGGAGCAGGACATCATGACCATGTACACGCGCATGGGCGGGCTGCGCGCAGTGTCCCAGCTGCTTGCGACCGAGCCCGCCCGTGAGTAGCTGCCAGGACGAGCTGTTCGAGAGACGGGATCCCCCCGACTACAAGGTCGAGTGCGTCTACTGCGGGCTCTCAGCGATGCGCAGCACCATGAGGCGCATCAGCTACAGGCAGTACCACTGCCGGGACATCGACGCCTGCAAGGGGCGCCTG
>WBZL01004012.1_pt1 | contig 13054 bp, 11 predicted proteins | sample 5204291 | NCBI WGS metagenome assembly WBZL01 (sample SAMN12344345, study PRJNA552823) | activated sludge metagenome | biome: Activated sludge suspended growth; feature: Nitrification reactor; material: Wastewater; isolation source: activated sludge from nitrification reactor of wastewater...
GGCGTTGGTGTGACCGACGTCGACGTCCTCACCCACCGTGAGATCACCGCGGTCGCCGCACCAATTCACTCGGCCCGCATGGTGCATTTCGAGCACGGGATCGGACTCGCCGACGTCGGACGCGCGTGGGTCCACGGCCCGACGATCAGGCGCTGGTTGCGACGCGCCGCCTCCGTCCCGGCGCGGGCGCGCAACCCGGCGAAGTTCTTCAGCGTCCCGTTCACCAGGGCGTCGTACCACCCGGTGAGGTGATACGCCGGAACGACAAACTCCCCATGGCGTGCACCGATGTCGAAGGTGTCCCACCACGGGTCGCGCCCGGGGTGGGCGAGCATGTCGAAGTATCCAGGGGCGTAACGCCGCAGCTCTGCCGCCACGCTGTCGTGGGCCCCGACCGTCTTGAGGGGGAGCGCCCACATCCATTCCTGCTGCATCTGCCGGCGCTGCGTTGCGCTCAGCCCGAGTTCGCCGTCACGATCGGCCCCGGGCGACAGGAGGCGGCGCTTGACGTCCTGCGCCTGCCCCAGGTTCCACGAGAGGCCGTCCATCAGATAGAAGGCGCCCCCCTGGAAGACCATGTCATGCCGGCTCGCATACGAGGCCGAGGGAAAGAGGGCGACCAGGGCGGGGGGACGACGTGTCGCCGCGAGGAGCTGGGTGGTCGCGAGATACGAGCCGCCGAACATCCCCACACGCCCATCCGTCCCCGGGAGCCTCGCCGCCCATTCGACCGTTTCGAAGCCGTCATCGGCCTCGTCGTGCGGTACCGCGACCCCGTCCGACATGTAGCGACCACGTGTGTCCTGTACCACGACCACGAAACCGGCGCGCGCCAGGCGATGGAATGGCGACTCTCCCGGCCCGGGGTTCTTCGAATAGGGCGTGCGCTGGAGCAGGACCGGCAGCCGCTGGGTGGTGCGGGGTCGATAGACATCGGCGCGCAGGACCACCCCGTCCCGCATGCTCGCCTCGACGTTCTTCTCGACCCTGACGTCTGTCTCCTGCGAAGGAAGCGGGCGAACCACCAGCACGAGTCCCGCCAGGAGGCGTGTGAGAAGGCGCATCGGGCCATGCTACGGCGCTCGATGGAACCGGGCAAGCTGGCGCCGGGGCGCAGCTACCTGTCCCAGGTCCCGAGGTCCTGCAGGAAGAACGCCGCCAGCTCGGCGCGGCCCTGCAGTCCCGCTTTGCGGTAGACCTCGACCGCCTGCTGACGCACCGTCCGCTCGCTGCGGCCCAGCACGGCCGCCGCCTGCTTGTGCCCCTCGCCCTTGAGGAGGAGCAGCGCGACCTCGCGCTCGGCCGGTGACAGCTTCCAGCCGTCGAACTGCTCGTCGATGGCGCGCGAGAGGTCCCTCATGGCGGTGGTCGCCCGCGCCCGCCAGGCATCGCGGTCGGCCTGCTGGAGCGCGAGGTCGCGCCGCGAGTCGGCCAGGGACCGGCGGGTCGCGTCCAGCACGCTGGCTGTCCGACGCCATCCCCGGAACAATGCAACCGAGAAGACGAGGCTGATGAGGACCAGCGCCACCTCGAACGCGACGTGCCATGAAGCCAGGGTACGGGGCCGATCCAGGATGAGGTCAACGGTGCCTCCCACCACCACAAGGGCCAGAAAGACCGCCAGCGTCCTTGGAAGGGGGGTGGCTGGGAACTCATCGTCGGGCTGCTCTGAGCCAAGACCATGTGAAATCATGACTTGAATCGTGTCGCGCCGATCCGGCATCCGCCATCCGGCAAACGTCGGATCGGCCAACGACACTTGCTGGATGGGCGCTCGGGGCCTGCCGGTCGAGGTTCACTCACGCCATCAACCTGGAGGTCACGTGGACGCCATCGGAAACACCTCGCCCCTGCATCCCCTCTTCATCCACCTGCCGATCGCCCTTACGCTCCTTTTGCCGCCAATCGCCCTCTTCGCCCTGTGGAGGATCCGGCGCGGTGGGGAGATCAGGACCCGCTGGGGGGTAGCCGTCGGCACCATCGCGCTCCTCGTCGGCAGTGCGTGGCTCGCGGTCCAGACCGGTGAGCGCGATGCCGAGCGCGTCGAGGACGTCGTGCGGGAGGCCCCGATCGAGCAGCATGAGGAGGCCGCGGAGGCATTCCTTGCGACGGCCGGCCTCGTCCTCGTCGTGGCCGCGGCCGGTCTCTTGCACGGACGCGCCGGCATGATCGCGCGGGGGGTCGCAACCATCGGCACCCTGGGCCTCGTCGTCGGCGGGTGGCAGGTCGGCCGTTCCGGCGGGGAACTCGCCTATCGCGAGGGAGCGGCGCTGGCGTACGCGCGCCAGGGCGACGTGGGGATCGCGGCCGAGGGGTCGGCACGCTCGTCGCTGCCAGGCAGTTCGCGGCAGGATGACGACGAGGGCGGCAGGCCTAACGAACGGCCGTAGGCCTCGCGGGTGGCGGGGGCATGTGGCGCATGCCATGTTGCTCCCGCCGCTGCTCATCACTCCCATGGCCCTCATCCGCATTCGCGTCGCCGACCTCGAGTTCTCCGCACGATTTGAGGAGTCTGCTGCACCGAAAACCTGCGCCGCGTTCCGGTCCATCCTCCCGTTCCGCGGCCAACTCATCCAGGCGCGATGGTCCGGCGAGGCAGCCTGGGTCCCACTCGGCGACTTCTCGCTCGATATCTCACTCGAGAATGCCACGTCGCACCCGTCGCGCGGCGACATCCTCTTTCATCCGGCGGGCGCCAGCGAGTGCGAGGTGTTGTTCCCGTACGGAGCGTGCACCTTTGGCAGCAAGGTCGGGCAGCTGGCCGGGAGCCACTTCCTGACCCTGACCGCGGGGCTGGAGCAGTTGCCGGAGCTGGGTCGGCGGGTGTTGTGGGAGGGGGCGCAGCCGATCGAGATCGTGCTGGAGTGATGCCGTAACACGCCGGGTGACAATGAGTTGAATGACGGCTGCCTTCCCGTGGATCGAACGGGGAGCGGGCCGCCTACGTCATCAGGCGTATGTGCGCGTGGGCTTCGGGGGACGAGGATGTCACTCGTCACACAACCCCAGGAACCATGCGCGCCTTCGTTGCGATTCTCGTTGCGTTTCCGGCCACACTTCTTGCCCAGGACTCGGTCGGGCGGGCCCGTTACTCCGCCCTGCCGGTCTTGGGGTCCGCTCCCGAGACGGGGGCCCAATACGGGGCGACGTTGGTCCGCACCTGGCGCACGGGACCGGTCGCCACGACGCGCCCGTCGCAATGGCAGCTCTACGCCATCGCAACCGCCCGGGGGCAGCAACGTGGCTTTGTTCAGTTGGACCAGTGGGGGACCGGCAACGGGTCGCGCACCCGGGTGCGTGCGGAGTTCCAGCGCTTCCCGCTGCCCTACTTCGCCGAAGGCGGCAGCGATCGCGAGGCATCGTACCGTGCGACCGGACCGGAGCTGAGCGCACTCCACCTGCGTCGTGCAGGGGCCAGCTCCTACCGCGGCGTCGGTGTGCGGCTGCGAGACCTGCGGGTGTCTGCGGTCGATCTCTCCCGCTGGACCGGTGCCGCACCGGATCTTGCCGGCAGTCTCGCGGCCACCGTCCAGGGGATCGCGCTGGTGGACACGCGCGATCACCTGCTGGGACCGTCGCGCGGGGTGGTGCGGCAGTTCACCATTGGCGTGACGCAGGCACGCGATCGGGCGCCCGGACATCGTGGGCGAACGTCGGCGCGGGCCGCGGCGGACCTCAGGCGCTACGCGCCGTTGGGGGGTGGTGTGCTCGCGATGCGCGCCTCGGGGGAGGGACTCGTGGGAGACGCGCCCTTCGACCTCCTGCCGCAGGCGGGCGCCGATACCCTGTTGCGCGGGTACACGCGGGGGCGGATCCGCGACCACTTCGTCGGGGCCATGGAGGCGGAGTATCGCACTCGGACCTGGCGGGGACTCGGCGCCGCGGCGTTCGCGGGGGTCGGTGCGTCGCACGCCCTGGGGCGCCGGGTGGACGCCGGGGCATCGTCCCACGCGTTCTTTCCGACCGTCGGTGGAGGCGTGCGCTACCTCCTGCTCCCGGCGGACCACCTGTCGATCCGCGTGGATTATGGCCGCGGCCGGCACGGGGGTGGATTGTACGTCGCGTTAGGCGAGGCCTTCTGACCGGGGCGTGCCGTCCTGGAAGCCCGGTACCAGGTGCCGCGAGCCGGGGGCCGGCGCCACCGGCTCGCGGGGGCGGATGTGGACGTCTAGCTTGAGGCACCCTTCCCGTCCTCGCGCATGCCGATCCAGTACATCGACCCTTCCCTCCCGAAAGTGATCGACGGGTGGCGATCCCCGCGACTTGGCCTCGAGATGCCGGTCGTGACGTATGGGCACGCCGGCACCCCCCTGCTCCTCTTCCCGACCGCGGCGGCGGACTTTCTCGAGAACGAGCGGTTCTTCCTCGTGAAGGCGATCGAGGACCACATCAAGGCCGGGAAGGTGAGGCTCTTCTCGATCGACTCGATCAATGCCCACGCCTGGATGGACAAACACGTGCCGATCCCCGAGAAGGCGCGACGGCAGGCGATGTACAGCGCCTACATCGAGGAGGAGCTGGTCCCGTACATCCGGCATGTGTGCGGCGATCGGCAGGCGCGCGCGCTGACCACGGGAGCCTCGTTCGGGGCCTTTCACGCCGCGAACACCTTCTTCCGCCGCCCCGACCTCTTTGGCGGGACGATTGCGATGAGTGGTTTCTACGACCTCGGGCGCAACTACCTCGACGGGTATTCGGACGACAACGTCTTCTTCAACAATCCCGCGTGGTACCTGCAGGGGATCGGTGGGCACATGCTGGAGCTCCTGCGGGGCGCATCACGCATCGTGATCGTGACCGGCCAGGGACCGTATGAGGCGCCGGACCGGTCACGGGAGCTGTCGGCAATCCTCGACGCGAAGGGGATTCCGCATTGGCTCGACATCTGGGGGCACGACGTGAAGCACGACTGGCCCTGGTGGCGAAAGATGCTCCCGTATCACCTGGACAAGATGGGGCTCTGACCCCGCGCCGTGTCGCTCACGACACCTCGGCAATGCACTGATCGAGCATCTCGAGTCCCCGGTCGACATCCTCGGCATCGATCACGAGCGGGGGCGCGAGGCGCAGGGCACTCTTCCCGGCGCCCAACAAGAGCAAGCCGCGCTTGAAGGCGAGCTGCACGATCCGCTCGACGCGATCGGGATCCGGCTCGCGCGTGACACGGTCGCGCACGAACTCGATCCCCACCATGAGCCCGCGCCCGCGCACGTCGCCGATACAGCCGTGGCGTTCCATCAGGGCACGCGCGCCGGCAAGGAGGCGTTCGCCCTGCACGGCCGCGTTGGTCATCAGCTCGCGTTCCACCAGCTCCAGGGTGGCGAGGGCCGCGGCGCAGCAGACCGGGTTGCCGCCAAAGGTCGATCCGTGCGACCCGTTCTTCCACTTGTCCACGCTCTCGCGCACGATCATCGCGCCGATCGGCATCCCCGACCCCAGCCCCTTCGCGGTCAGCAGGATATCGGGTTCGACGCCCTCGTGATCACAGGCCCACATCTTCCCGGTGCGACCAACGCCGCTCTGCACCTCGTCGAAGACGAGCAGGATGCCGTGGCGATCGCACAACTCGCGCAACCCGGCCAGGAAACCGTCCGGCGGGATGACATACCCACCCTCCCCCTGAATCGGTTCGACGAAGATCGCCGCCACGTCCGACGGTGCCAGGTGGCGGGTGAACAGGTCCTCCTCGATGGACGTCACGCACCCCAGGTGGCAGTGCGACTTGTGCGCGCAGTGGCGGCACCGATACCGGTAGGCGTAGTCCACGTGATGGACGTCGGGGAGGAGTGGCCCAAAACCCGCGTGCTGGCGCGCCTTGCTCGAGGTGAGCGAAACCGCCCCGGTGGACCTCCCGTGAAAGGCCCCCTTGAACGCGACGATCGCCGTGCGGCGCGTGGAGAATCGCGCGAGCTTGATTGCCCCTTCGGTCGCCTCGGTCCCTGAGTTGGTCAGGAAGACGCGCTTGCGCGTCGGGCCGGGGGCCACGGTTGCGAGTTTCTCACAGAGCGCGGCCATCCCCTCGTAATAGAAGTCGCTCCCGCAGATGTGCAGGAAGTTGGCCGCCGCGTCCTGGATGGCCTTCACGACCGCCGGGTGCCCGTACCCGGTCGACGCCACCGCGATCCCGGCCATGAAGTCCAGGTATCGGTTGCCGTCCACATCCTCGACCATGCACCCCTCACCTCGTGCGATGGCCAGGGGGTACTCCTTGATGTAGCAGTGGGCGGTCCATTCGCGGTCGCGGTCAACGATGGCGCGGGCGTTGGGGCCAGGGGGCGGGGTCAGGATGCGGGGGTAGGAGCGGGGCACGGGTCGCAGGTCGCAGGTCGCAGGTCGCAGGTCGCAGGTCGCAGGTCGCAGGTCGCAGGTCGCAGGTCGCAGGTCGCAGGTCGCAGGTCGCAGGTCGCAGGTCGCAGGTCGCAAGTGTGAGATGCCGTCAGCGGCGCCGCAAGCGCGGTCACCGCGTCAGCGGCCACTATTCCCGGCGCGTACATTGGCTTGTCCGGCGTCCGTCGGATCCGTCTACCCATCTCCTGCGACCCATGACACTCAGGAATCGGCTCGTCGCTGGCGTCCTTGGCGCGGTTGGCCTTGGCGCGTGCACGACCACCCAGCAGCCGGCGCCCGCCCCCTCGCCGCGCCCGGCCGCCACCCCCAACAATGCCGCGAACCAGCCCGGGGCCCCCGCGGGTCAGGACACGGTGCGCTCCCCCGCGGCCGGGGGCGGGCCGGGTGCCCCTGGGGGCGCGACGCCCGGAGAGCCGGCGCCGCGACCCTACAACCGCGTCGTGACCCCCAACGCGAAGTCGCGCGATGGGCTCTTCAAGGTGCACCGGATCGGCAGCCGGCTCCTGTTCGAGATCCCACGCGCGGCGCTGGACAAGGAACTCCTCCTCGTGGTCCGCGGCGCGCGCGTCCCGGTCAATGCCGGTTACGGCGGCCAGCAGATCGGCGCCCGTCGGGTGGTGAAGTGGGAGCGACGCGACAACCGCATCCTGCTTCGCAACATCTCCTACGAGACGGTCTCGGACCCCTCACAGCCGATCGCCCAGGCGGTCAGTGCGTCCAACAACAACCTCGTCCTCGCCGCGTTCAACGTGGACGCCTACGGTCCGGATAGCGCGGCCGTCATCGACGTGACCCGACTCTACACGGCGCCGCCGACGGAGATCGGGGCCGGTGGGCAGTTCCGCGGGAATCCCGACCCCACGCGTTCCTTCATCGAGAAGGCGCTCAGTTTCCCGACCAACGTCGAGGTCGAAGCGCTCCTCACGATCCCCGCGGCGCCTGGGGCAGCCCCCGCCGCCGCGAACCCGTTCGCGCAGGGTGCCGCCGGCGCCTCGTCGGTCGTGCTCCACTGGTCGATGGTCAAGCTCCCCGAGAAGCCGATGATGCCGCGGCTCCACGACAAGCGGATCGGGTTCTTCTCCCTGCAGCAAATCGATTACGGACGCCCCGAGCAGCGCGCCGAGAACCGTCGCTACATCGTGCGCTGGCGCCTGGAGAAGAAGGACCCCAACGCCGCGAAGTCGGAACCCGTCAAGCCGATCACCTACTACGTAGATCCGGCCACGCCCGACTGGCTCAAGCCCTACGTGAAGAAGGGCATCGAGGCGTGGCAACCGGCCTTCGAGGAGGCGGGGTTCATCCGCGGCATCGTCGCCGCCGACCCGCCGGCCAACGATCCCGACTGGTCGCCGGAAGATGCCCGCTATTCGGTCGTGCGCTGGCTCCCGTCCACGATCGAGAATGCGCAGGGCCCGAACATCAACGACCCGCGGACCGGTGAGATCCTCGAGTCGGACATCTACATGTACCACAACATCATGACGTTGCAGCGCACCTGGTACTTCAGCCAGGTGGGACACCTTGATCCGCGGGCGCGCATGTGGCCGTTCCCGAACGAACTGATGGGACGTCTCGTGGAATTCGTCGTCGCCCACGAAGTCGGCCACACGTTAGGCTACCAGCACGACCAGAAGGGATCGTCGACCTACCCGGTGGACTCGGTGCGCTCGCGCACCTGGGTGGCGAAGATGGGGCACGCACCGTCGATCATGGACTACTCGCGCTTCAACTACACGGCGCAACCCAGCGACAACATCGCGCTGGAGGACCTGATCCCGCGCATCGGCCCGTGGGACAAGTACATCACCCGCTGGGGCTACACACCGATCCCGCAGGCCCGTACGTCGGATGAGGAGTGGGCCACGCTCGACCGCTGGTCGCGCGAGCAGGATGCCACGCCATGGCTGCGCTTCGACGTCCAGGACTCGCGCGGCGCCGACCAGTCGTCGCACAGCGAGGCCGTGGGCGACGCCGACCCGGTGAAGGCCACCGGCTGGGGGATCCAGTCGATCAAGCAGGTGGTGCCGCTCATCGTCCCCGCCACCAGCCAGCCCGGGACGGACTTCGACGACATGACGCTCCTCTACGATCGTGTCATCGGGCAGTGGGGCACCGAACTCCGTCACGTGACCTGGGTCGTCGGCGGGACGGACGCGCAGGAGAAGTACGTCGGCCAGGATGGCCCGCGGTACGTGCCGCTCTCGCGGGCGCGGCAGAAGGAGGCGGTCAAGTTCCTCAACGACCACGCCTTCGCCACGCCGACCTACTTCCTGGTGCCTGACATCCTCCGCCGCATCGAGGTGGAGGGTGCGCTCCGCCGCATCAACCAGCAGCAGGCGGGCATCCTGGGTGGCCTGCTCAATGACCGGCGACTCGAACGCCTGGTGGAGTTCGAGGCGATGGCCAGCAACAAGGCCGACGCCTACTCGCTGGCCGAGATGGTGAACGACGTCCGCACGGGAATCTTCTCGGAGTTGCGGGCGGCGAACCCCGCCTCCGACGCGTATCGCCGCGAGCTGCAGCGCTCCTTTATTGCCGCAGCAGGCACCAAGGTGAACCCGCCGGCGGTGAACCTGCCGGCCGGGTTACCCCCGGGCTTCGCACAGCAGGTGGGGCCGGCCCGCGCCACCAGCGACATCCGCGCCGTGTTCCGGGCGGAGCTCACGGCGCTCGATCGTGACCTGGCCAGCGCCGCCGGCCGGGCCCGTGACGCCACCACCCGCGCGCACCTCGCGGATGCCCGGGCGCGCATCAAGGACATCCTGGAGCCGCGGCGGTAGCAGGAGCGGGACGACGCCGGGCTCCCGCTTTCGCGGGAGCGAAGACCCCGGGGAGTGATCCCCGGGGTCTTCGTTATCCGCAGCCCCGGGCTGCCGTCGGCGACGGGCAGGACAGCACCAGCTTGAAGCCGGCAATGGTCTGGTCGGCGGTCCAGGTGAATCGCCGAGCCGCGTTGCCGGCTGCGAACGTGTAGGGACGGGACGAGAGCCGCTGCATCGAGACGTCGAAGCGAACCACGAAGCGCGCCTGCTTGCAGGCCACGCCGCTCAATCCGGCCACGGTCGGCTCCTTCGGGCACGCCAGCCCGCTCGCCGTTTCGCGGATCTTCACGTACCCGGTGAGGGCCATCCAGTACTCGTCCGTGACCGGCGCCGACGCGACGCCGACTCCCAGCGACGTGATGCGGGTCGTCTCCTGGTACAAGGCACTCGCCCCGGCGAACACGGCCGCCACCGGCCCGTTCGGGGTCAGGGCGAGCGGGGAGACGATAGGCGCCGAGTCCGATGGTGTCGTCAGGCTCAGGATTCGCGTGACCCCGTCGGTCCCACGACGCCATGCGGTCAGGGTCCGGTGCGCCGGCACCCGCACGGGCGCCGAACCCAGGTTCCAGTCCACCGTGCTGACGAAGGCTTCGTAGACCTCATTCGTGTTGCCGATGCGCACGTTGAGCACGGACGGGGTCACCCCGCTGCGGCTCGCCATCGCCGCAAAGGTGAAACCCTCCGCGCGCGCGACATCGCCAGTGGTCCGCGCCTGGTCCGCGAGGAGGTCGAAGGCCTGGGCGAGTGGGTCGTCGCCGGCCTCGGCCGGAGCAAGGCTGGCCCCCGTCGGCGCGTCGACACACGACGCGGTAAGCAGGGCCACCAGGGCGAGAAGCGAGCGTTTCATCATGGAAGAGACACGGCAGCCCTGGGGCACACCCTGATCACCGGTCATGACTTCCCCTCCCGGAAGGGGGCGAGGAGGAGGCGAAGCGTCTTCAACGCCCGCCCCATCTGGGTCTCGACGGTCTTTATGGAGATTCGGAGCTCGGTCGCGATCTCCGCGTAGGTCAGGCCGGCGTCGCGGCTCATGAGGAAGACCTCACGGCAGCGCGGCGGGAGGCGATCGATGGCACGGTTGACGGCCTCGGTCACCTCGCCCGCCGCAGCCCCATCGTCGGTCGCCTCGACGGTGGTCGGCTCACCCTTGGCGGCCTCCCGCTCCTCATGCGCCTGCTCGAGCTTCTGGCGGCGCAGGTGGTTGAGGGCGGTGTTCCGCGCGGCGCGGATGAGGTAGGTGCGGAAGGTGTCGATTTCGCCGAGTGCCTCCCGTTTGCGCCAGACCTTGAAGAAGACGTCCTGGACGAGTTCTTCGGCCACATCGGGAGCAAAGACGATGCGCCGGACGACGGTCACCATCATCGGGTAGTGCTCCCTGAAGAGGAGCTCGAGGGCGCGTTCGTCCCCCGCCCTCAGGCGGGAAAGGAGGGCAGCATCGGCGGGCAAACCGGCAACGTTGGCGACGTCGGCGGATCCGGGGTTGACTGGCGTCAGGCTGGCCTCGTCGTGCTGGGGGTTCGAGCCGCGGCTGACCGGGGTCGACGCCGGGAGGTTAACATCCCCCGGAAATGTCGAGTAAGGGGGAAGGGCGATGGCTGTGTCATTCCCTTGAACACGCGGCATAGGACAATGACCCACGAGCACCCATCAGACACCGACTTCGAGCGCATCGCCCGCGACATCGCGGGCGAAATGACTGCATCGGAGCGGGCAGAATGGGACCGGGCGCTCGCGGAAGACGGAACGCTGGCGGCGGCCCGCTCCGCGGCCCTGGGCGGCTGGGATGCCGCCGGGGTGGCTGACAAGGTTGACGTTGATGCGGCCTGGGGAAGGCTCCGGCATCGGCTGAACGAGCCGACTGTCGTTGAACTGCGCCCGGGGCGCTCTTTCTGGCGCTCAAGTGGCGTGTTGGTTGCAGCCGCCACGACAGTCCTTGCGGTCGCCATCGGAGGGATCCTCTGGACCAGACGGCCGGTTGAACCGGTCGTGGCGAGCTCGCCGGTCCGTGCCGAAACCGTCGCCGCACAGCAGTCCACCGTCGACCTGCCTGATGGCAGCCGCGTGGTCCTGGGTGCCGCATCCTCTCTCCGCACCCTTGGTGATTACGGCGCGACCTCCCGCGACGTCGAGCTGGTGGGAGAAGCGCAATTCACCGTGACGCATGACGCGACGCGCCCCTTCCGGATCCGCACGGCGACCAGCGTCATCGAGGATCTCGGGACCGTCTTCACCGTTCGTGCGGTTCCCGCCGAACCGCTCCGCGTCTCGGTCACGGAGGGGTCGGTGCGATTGCGGCGCTCCGGTCGACCGGAGGCCGCCGCAGTCGTGCTGCAGCCCCGGGACATCGCGGTGCTCGCCGACACCGGGGACCCCGTGGTGACGCGCGGGGTCGAGGTGGAACACCTCCAGGCCTGGACGCAGGGTCGCCACGACTACCGGAACACCCCCGCGGGTGAGGTGTTCAGCGATGTGGAGCGCTGGTTCGACCTCGACATTCAGGTGACCGACCCGGTGCTTCTGGCTCGACCACTGAACGTGCCCTTCGACCGGCGGATGTCCGCGGATGCAGTGCTCGAAATCCTTGGCGAGACGCTCGAGGTCCAGTTCGAACGTCGTGGGCGCATCGTGACCCTCGTGGCGCCGACCCGCACGGGCCTTCGTGTCGAGCCGACGACCCGGGTCGGGAGCGGTGTGTGATGCGCGCCCGGCGAGGGTGCGCGCGATTGGCGGCGCGCGCCCTCCTGCGTCTCGCGCTCTTCGCCGCGTTCGCGCCCGTCGCCAACGCCCAGCCACCGCAGCTCGCATTCGCGGATAGCGCGGCTCGCCACACCGGGCGCGATGTGCTGGCGCGCCCGATCAGCGTCCGATTGGACGGCGTGACGGTTGAGGCCGCGCTGCGCACGGTCGCGGGTCTCGGGGGTGCGCGACTCGCCTACGCGGGAGACCTCCTCCCCCAGGACGTCCGGGTCACGCTGCATCGCGAGCGGATCGCCCTTGGCGATGCCTTGCGCGAGGTGCTCAAGGACACGGATCTCGACATCGTGGTGACGCCCTCGGGGTACATCGTGGTGGTTCGCGTACCGTGGCCAAAGCTCCGGCCGGCTCCGGATTCGACGCCGAGGTTGGCCGCCCCGGTGCTGCGCAGCACCCGTCCGCAGTTGATGGACCGTGTGCTGGTGATGGGCACGCCTGCCATGGGGGCGCCCGAGCGCGCGCTGGCGAGCGCGGTGTCCGTCCGGTCGCAGGGGCAGCTCAATCCCCTGGGGCTGAATTCCATGAGTGCGGTGTTCCGCACGGGGATTCCGGGAGTGGTGGCGTGGGACCTGGGGATCGCCGGGCCGCTGGCGCAGGTCGGCTCCGTGCGCGGCTCCAGCTCCTTCACCTCCAACTACCTGAAGACCTACGTTGACGGCGTGGAGTTGGCGAGTCCGTACCTGCTCTTCGCGATCGACCCCTTCTCGATCGACCGCGTCGAGGTAATCCGCGGGCCGCAGGGATCGGCGCTCTACGGCTCCGACGCCATCAGTGGCGTGGTCCAGGTGGTCACCCGCAAGGGATCCCCGACGGCCAACTGGCGCCCGGAATTCGACGGCATCGCCACCGTGGGCCGACAGGAGTCCCGGTTCCTCGAAGGCGCGAGCGCGGTGCAGCGGCATTCCGCCATGGGGTTTACCGGCGGCGGGACGACGTCGTTAGGCCTCGGGGCCACCTGGGAGGACGCGGGGGCGGTCGTGGCCGGGGGAACCTCCGGCACACGGGGCACCTACGGTGGCGTGCGCACCCTGGCCGGCCCGGTGCGTCTCGATGCCACCTTCCGCTACGCGGACATCCGCTTCACCGCCCCTGACAATCCCCTCTTTGCGGCGGTGGCGGACCGCGCGCTC
>WBZL01004013.1_pt1 | contig 13053 bp, 11 predicted proteins | sample 5204291 | NCBI WGS metagenome assembly WBZL01 (sample SAMN12344345, study PRJNA552823) | activated sludge metagenome | biome: Activated sludge suspended growth; feature: Nitrification reactor; material: Wastewater; isolation source: activated sludge from nitrification reactor of wastewater...
ACCCCATCTGCGACCAACACATTTTCCGGCTTCAAATCACGGTGCAAAATCCCCTGGCGGTGCAGATAGGCCACCGCCTCCAACATTTGCTGAATGAGCAATACTTTATACTCAACGGGCTTGCCATGACCGCTTTGCAAAATATTAACCGCATCGGCCAAAAACAACATGGTGAAATACGGCCGTTGGCGCTTGTCAAAGCCATAATCAAGCACGCTAATGATGTTGGGGTGGCGCAGCGAAGCCAGCAAACGAAACTCATGCGCCAAAACCAAACGCAGCTGTTGCAACATTTGGGCTGGTGAGCTTCCCGTGAACAACATTTGAGCAGATTGAAGGGCAACCTGCTTAATCGCAACGCTTTCTCCCCGTAACCTGTCAACAGCTTCATAAACAACCCCCATTCCCCCTTTGCCAATTTGTCTTTGAATCACATAGCGGCGATTGAATGTGTTATTGTCTGTGCGTTCCATATGATGCTTCGCAATCTGTCATTGATGAATTTGGTCGCAATCATACCACAATTGCCCAGCAATTCTCAATCTGAAAGATGTGTAACAGGTTAGACTGGTTCCCAGACTGAGAATTGCTGCAATTGCGTCAAAAAGCGGTCAAAACACGTAGTTTGTGATACAGTTCCTTTTACTTCGCATCCACAACAAAATATCTTTCTAGTGGGTGATTTGGGTTTGAGCCTTCAGAGGAAGGAGTAAAAATGGTTGAAGAAATAGCAATGTTATTGGGCGAAACGGAGCCGGGCCCACTTGATAGTATCACGCGAATTATTGAGACCCTTGGCGAGAAACAAACACGTCAACTTGTTAAGGAAGCGATTAGAATCCACGCCGATGAAGGTATTAAAACGCATGATGGAACGCGCAACCGCACGTTGGGGGGCGTTTTCTTTTTCCTGGTAGCTGGTTTTGTCGATGTCGAGCAATATAAACAAATCTGGCCGGAGCGTAAAATCCCGTGGTTTGTCTGGCAAAAATCGGAACAAGCCCCTAAAAAATCAGGGCCTCCCCCGTGGGGCTATGGTGATTTATATGGTATGGGAAAGGCTTTAGCGCGAGTGGCAGGAGGGATGAAGATGGAAATGAAGCTTGTTGGCAAGCATGGGAAGGTAATTAAACGGAAAGATTTGGTCATAACGGCCGTTTCCAACCAGGTAAGGCGCGATCAAGTGCCAACCGGGCTGCCAAAACCGCCCCTAGACCCTACTGTTTATGTTTGCTATATCCCTTTGCAAAAATGGGAAGAGCTGCCCCACCCCTGTGACAACATCGAAATCAGCGGACACGCTGGGCTAGACCTGGAAAACATGGCAAACGATGTCATTGTTGTGTGGGCAACAGATGTCAAAGCGGCCGCTGAAGAAGCGGAGGCGGCCTGATCGCCTGCTTTGCGAAGCAAAAGATTGGGGATTGGAGATTGGAGATTGATGAGGGTTCACAATCTCCAATCTCCAATCCCCAACCCTTATTCCGGCATCTCGCCTAGCAGAATCTCCAACTCATCCCGATCAAACACATACCGCTCGTGGCAAAAATGGCAGTCAATGACGGCCTCGCCTTCTTCAAGCAGCAGCTCTATTTCTGCCCGCCCCAGCGACAGCAGTGCTTTCTCGCTACGCTCACGGCTACAGGAGCATTGGAAGATTAACGGCCGTTTTTCCAGCTCCACATACACCAACTCCCCAAACAACTCACTCGCCACCTGCTCCGGCGTCCGACCAGTTGCCAGCATCACCTCAATTGGCGGCATCTCCTGCATTCGCTCACGCAAAAGCTGCACCACATCTGCCCCCCGAGGCGGCATCGCTTGCAGCAAAATCCCCCCCGCAATGGTCGTATACCCCGCCTCATCTACCATCGAACCCACCTGCACCACTGAAGCAATCTGCTCCGACTGCTCCAGGTAGGCCGTTAAATCCCCGTCAATGGTGCTGGTTGCCAGCGGAATCACGCTCTGCGCCAGGTCACGCAGCCCCACATCTTTGACCACCGTCAGCAGCCCAGCCGCGCCAATGGCCCCCACCACATCGTACCCCTGCGCCGTTTGCGGCAAATCCACTAGCGGCTGTTGGACATAGCCACGCACGACACCGTTGCTGTCACTCTCGACAATCAGTTTTTTCAGCGGGCCGCTGCCCTCAAACTTAACCGCCACCCGCTGGGCAATCTTTAGCAGCCCCCCTATCAGCACCCCGCCTGTGAGTGCCCGCCCCAAAGCCGCAGCGGCTGTGGGTGAAGCCTGGTGGCGGCGAACCCCTTCGTTGACCAAATGGGTGGTAATGCAAATTAGCCCACGTACCCCGGCCTCTCTTGACCATACCCGCAACAAATAATCGTCCATCTTAATCCTCTTGCGCCAGTGCCCCTGGCTCAAAATGTTCCGGCCGGCCGGATTCCCAGCTTAAATTGACAACCGGCTGCAAAATTGCCTGCACCTCTGCCAAAACAGCCGTATTCAACGGCGCATCCAGCAACGACAGACTGCTCATAAGTTCAGCACGGGTACGTGTTCCCAACAGCGTCACATCCACATGGGGGTTTTGCAGGGCAAACTGAATGCTCAACTGAGCCAACGAAACCCCTTGCTCACGACAATAGGCAGCAGCGCGAACGGCCGTTTCCTTGATCACACGCGGAGCCGGGTGCCATCCCTGCGCCCCCTGCTCCGTCAAAATCCCCATGTGGGTCACAGAGCCATTGATCAGCCCCAGGCCACGTGCCTGCACTGCCGGAACCAACACCTCATCAAGCTGCTGGTTAAGCAAATTATAGTGGCAATACGAAAGCGTAACATCCAGCGTTTGCGTCTCCACCATCTCACGCAGCAGCGGCAGCGGGTACCCGGTTACACCAACAAAACGCACCTTGCCCGCCTGCTGCAAATCATGCAGGGCGCGAATCCCTTCATTAACCACCACCGCTTTGTCACCAAATTCAATATCGTGCAGTTGGTACACATCCAGGTAATCGGTTTGCAGCCGCGTCAGGCTGGCTTCACACATGGTGATGATGCTGTTGTAGGAAAAATCGAAGCCCGTTTCCAGTGGCGCATCAAACCGCCCCCCCTTGGTTGCCACCACCACCTCGTGCCGCCGCCCGCGCAGTGCCTGCCCCAGGCGGCTTTCAGACAGGGTGCGGCCGTAATAGGGTGAGGTATCGAAAAAGTTGATACCGTGGTCAATGGCCGCCAGCACGGCTTGCGTTCCTTCATTGTCGCTCAGTGATCCATATTCGTTGCCCAGGGGGGCGCAGCCAAACCCCATTTGCGATACGCGCAGCCCTGTTTTGCCTAATGTCCTGTATTCCATTTGTATCTACCTTTCTACGATAATTGGTAAAACGAACGGCCGTTTTCGTAAAAAATCCGGTGTTGGTCGGCAGCAGAAAGGTGGGACAGGGCAGAAACGGCCGTTTCCCACCACCCCACATACGTCGTCGCCAGCTCCGACACCGGCCAATCGCCGCCAAACATCAGCCGTTCCGCCCCAAACGTCGCCAAGGCATGGTCAATATAGGGCTGCAAATCGGCCGGCTGCCAGTTGGCATGATCCGCCTCTGTCACCAGCCCCGATAGCTTACACCACACATTGGGCAGTGCCGCCAGCCGCACCATCTCCGTCGCCCACGGCTCCCACAAGCCAGCCGCAATCCCCGGCTTGCCCAGATGATCCAGCACAAACCGCACCTCCGGGCATTGCGCCGCCAGCCACACCGCATCCGCCATTTGCGGATGGACAATGCAAATATCAAAGCTGTAGCCAAACTGCGCCAACAGCCGCACCCCAGCCACAAAATCCGGCTGCCGCGCAAAGCCAACTGGCTCCGCTTGCAGCAAACGACGCACCCCCTTCACCAGCGGCAACGCCGCCAGCCGCTCCAGCCAGCCGCGCACCCGCTCCCCCTGCTCCAGCGGGGCAAAGGCCACAATGCCACCCAGGCGCGGCTCGGTTTGCGCCAACGCACTCACCCAGGCCGCTTCGTCTATTCCTTGCGCCGACACACAATCGGCCTGGACAAAAACGATCTGCTGCAACTCAATATCTCCCTGCTTTTGAGTCAGCAGTTCGGGGGTACAGGCATGGTTAATGGCTGGCACGCTGGTCAGCCAATCGTAGCGCAATTGCGCGGGCTGCCAAAAATGAACGTGGCTATCAACAAGCGGCTGCACGTTGTCCTCCTACGCTTTATGCTGATACAAGGCTCTATCGGCCTCTTCAATAAATGCTGTCAGAGATTGGCCGGCTGAGGGTACGGTGGCGACCACGCCAACGCTGAGGGTGATGTCAAGGGGTGGATGGCCGGGTTTGGGAATAAACGGCCGTTGTCCTACCTCATGCAGCAATTTCCGCGCAAAGGCCTGCCCCTGCGCCCACAACATCCCCGGCAGCACCACCGCAAACTCATCCCCCCCATAACGAGCTGCCAACGCGCCCGTCGGTAACATCTTTTGCAACACCTCACCCACATACTGCAAATAGCGATCCCCCACAGGATGACCAAACTGGTCATTGATGCGCTTAAAATTGTCCAAATCGCAAAACAGCAGCCCCAACGACATTTGCGCTTCCATCAACTCTGCCCACACATGCTGCAGATATTCATCAAAGCGGCGGCGATTGGGCATTGCCGTTAGCGGATCCAGCCTCGCCAACGAATACAGCTCCGCATTAGCCACCTCCAACCCCTGCACTGCGTCTGCCTGGCGTTGGGTAAGCTCCTGCAAATACCGCACCTCAGACAGCAACCGCTTGTTCTCCTCCTCCAATTTGCGCTGCAACCGGCGAATCCGCAAATGGTTATGAATCCGGGACGACACTTCCGGCATCCGATACGGTTTGGTGATGTAATCCACCCCGCCCGACGAAAACCCCTCCACCACATCCCGCACCTGCCCCAAGGCCGTCACAAAGATCACCGGCACATCCCGCGTGGTGCGGTATGCTTTCAGCCGGCGGCACACCTCATAGCCATCCATATCCGGCATCATAATATCCAGCAAAATAATGTCGGGTGGCTCATCAAAAGCAAGTCTCAACGCCGTCCTGGGGTCATAGGCCGGTACCACATCAAACCCTTTCAAGAGTAATGTTTCCACCAGCACCGCCACCGTTTCTGGCATATCATCTACAACAAGCACACGCTTTTTTTCAACGGGTAAAGCTACAGTATTCATTGGGTTCCTTGCTGCGGTTCATTCTCCCTATTTCCTGGTTGTTTCCAGCACCCAATCATAACAAAGTCTTGTTTTATAAACACTATTTGGCATGGTTCAGGTTAGCTTTACAAAGTGTAGAACGATTTTGCAAAATCGCCCTACGGAATGGCCGCCAGATCTCCAAGTGGTAAAATCAGGCAAAGCGGTTTAATATCTATTCATGACAGATTTGGCAGAAAGTAAAAAAGTGGTGGCAGGAAAAATATCCCTGTCACCCATCCTAACCTTATGCTTGTCATTATTAGCGACCTACACCTGACTGACGGGACGACGGGGCGCACGATTAGCACCAGTGCCTTTCGTGATTTTGCCCTGCGGCTGCGTGCCTTGGCAATGGATGCGTCGTGGCGCAGTAACGGCCGTTATTCCCCCATCCCCCGCTGCCACATCCTCCTCCTCGGCGACATCCTCGACCAAATCCGCTCCAGCAAATGGAACAACGAGGAAAAAGGCGAACCCGGCTACGCCCGCCCCTGGGACAGCCCCGCCAGCACCAACGTCATTGACAAAGTACGCACCATCACCCGTGCCGTTCTGGCCCACAACAGCAACAGTCTCCTCATCCTGCAGCGGCTGACCGAGCGCGGCATTGAAATTCCCCCCGCCAACGCCAATGGACAGCCCGACCCAACCAGCAGCGAGAAAGCCATCGTCGAAGTGCAAATCCACTACATGGTTGGCAACCACGACTGGTATCTCAACCTTGATCATCCCGAATATGAGAGCCTGCGGCGTGAAATTATTGACAAAATGGGGTTAGCCAACCCACCCGGTCCCTTCCCCCACGACCCCGACGAATCGCCACGCCTGCAAGAAATTTACCGTTCGCACAACGTTTTTGCCCGCCACGGCGACATTTACGACAGCTTCAACTACAACCCCGAACTGGGGCGCGGTGCCGCCACCCTCGGCGATGCCATCGTTGTAGACCTTATCAACCGCTTTCCCGTTGCCATTTGGCAGCGCATGGGCGACGGCATCCCCACTTCCTTTTTGCACGGCCTCAACGAACTTGCCAACGTGCGCCCGTCGCTCATCGTCCCCGTGTGGGTAGATGGCCTCATTCGCCAGCACGATTTGGACAAGGCTACCAGCAAAAAGGTGAAGCTGATTTGGGACGACCTGGCCGACGAGCTGCTGGCACTTCCCTTTGTGCGCGACCAAGACACCTGGCTGCCGCTTGACAAGGTAGATTTTTTGCAGCTTACCCTGCGCTTCGCCGCCGGGATGACCTTTTCCACCGCTGCCGACGCCGTGCTGTTTATTCGCGACAAGGTGTGGGGAGGTGACTCCTCCTTTGCCAAGCGGGCTTTGGCCGAGAAAGCATTTACCAGCCAGGAGGCGCAGTACATTGTCTACGGCCATACGCACCATCCAGAAACGGTGCCGCTTTACACCACCATGCGCGACAACCACATTTTTGACCAGATTTACTTCAACTCCGGCACCTGGCACCCGTTCCACTCGATGACGATCCACAACCCGCTGGAAAAACGGTTTGTTCATTATCACACCATGACCTATCTTGCCTTTTTCCGCTATGACGAGCGGCGCGGTCAGCCGTTTGAAACATGGTCAGGCACGCTAGGGGTACGTGACTAGCGGCCTGTTGGAAAAAGAAAAGGGATGCGCGGATAACGCGGATCGGAGCGGGTTTTCGCGGATAACGAAAAATATTCCACACTTTAATTTAAGGAAAAACTATGCAAACAAAACGGTATTTTTTGGTCTTGTTCTTAACGTTGCTGCTGGCTGCCTGCGGTGGTGAGCAGGCAGCAGTTGAAGAAGCGGCACCGGCGGGAGAAGTTGGTGGGGCGGAAACGGCCGTTCCTGCTGAAGCCCCTGCCCCCGGCGTACCCAACAGCGACAGCGCCGGTTCACCCCAAACCTACACCATCATCCAGGACGAATCCGAAGTGCGCTTCACGCTAGGGGAAGAGCTGCGAGGCAACCCAACCACCGTCGTTGGCCGCAGCAACCAGATTAGCGGCAGCGTCGGGCTTGACCTCAGCCAGCCGGCCGCCGCCCAAATCAGCCCCATTGTCATTGACGCCGCCTCGCTTGCCACCGATGAAAACATGCGGAACCGCGCCATCGGTCGCTTTATTCTGGTCACAGGCAGCTACCCCGAAATCACCTTTACCCCCACCGGCCTCACGGGGCTGCCCGACAGCGTAACCATCGGCGAGCCGATCAGCTTTGACATCAGCGGAGATTTGGCGATTACCAACGTGACGCTGCCGGTGGTTTTTACGGCCACAGTAACGGCCGTTTCCGACACCCGTCTCGAAGGCCACGCCGAAACCACCATACAACGCGCCGACTATAACCTCGTCATCCCCAGCGTCCCCGCCGTTGCCAACGTCGCCGAAGCCATCCTGCTGGAAATTGATTTCGTGGCCGAAGCCAACTAGGCTTTGTCTTCCGTTTAGCCCTACCTTTTTATAGGAACAACCCATGAACCTACGCGATTGGCACCAGTTTGCCCTGCTGCTGGTTGATGTCCAGCACGACTTTTGGACAGCCGACATGGCGCAAAGCCACCCCCACTTTCCCGGCAACGTTGCCCAACTGCTCACCTTTTGCCGCGCCGAAGGGCTAGACACCATTCACCTCCGCGCCAGCTTCCAACCAGACCACTCCGACTGGATGGTGCGCTACAAATTACGCGACACCATCCCTTGCGTTGAAGGAACGGCCGGTTTTGCCACCCTCCCCTTTGCCAGCGAACAGCCCGGCGAGCCAGTTTTTGCCAAACAAACCTTCGACGGCTTCCACAACCCCGCCCTGCTCGCCCACCTCCACGCCCACGGCAAACGGTTTGTCCTCGTTGCCGGCCTCATCACCTCCGTCTGCGTCTTCCTCACCGCCGCCTCCGCCGCCCAGCGCGGCTTCCTCACCGCCATCATCGAAGATTGCAGTGCCGACCGTTCCGACATGCACACCCATGTTCTGGACAACTACCCCTTTATCTTTGAGCGCACCACCCTCGGCGACCTTCCCGCCCAGCACAAAACATGGTGCGCCCAGCTCGCCCAGTTGCCCTCATGACCACGCCATCCCCCCTGCAAGCCGCCGCTGCCTTTCTGGAAGCATTTGACAACCTTGATTGGGAGCCATTCAGCCGCGCCATCGCCCCCGATGCCACCATCTTTATGCCCTTTGCCAACGTCATCCGGCGGCTGGACGGTCATGAGCAAATTGCGGCCGTGTTTCAGCCGTTTTTTGCCCAGGTGCGCCAGCAGCGTCCCGGTCCCCCTTACCTCAACCTACACCCGCTTGATCTCACCTGCCAGCAGTCAGGCCACCTTGCCCTTGTCACCTTCCATCTCGACGACGGCCCCATTTGGTGCCGCCGTACCCTCATTTTTGAGCAGCGGCAGGGACAATGGCTGCTCATCCATCTGCACGCCTCCAACATGCCCACCATCCCAACCCCATCATGACATGAGAGGTTGTTGAGTACCAAGCTGTAGCACCATAATCTCCGTACAATACGGGTTATGTAGAGTAGGTCTTCAGCAAATAGCGTGCGGTTCAGAAGCAGCATTCTGTTGCGGAACAAGTAACAAGTGGCAAGTAACAAGTCACCTCCCAACAGCCACTTGCCACTTGTAACTTGCCACCTGCCGTCCAGCACACTATTCAATGTTGATCCTGTATTGTTAGCACATAAGGAATGGTGTATTGGTTATGTTTTACTCGAATCGTATTGGCTGGCTGTTGGCGGTTATGGGCGTTTTTCTATTTGTTTTCCTTGCCCCCGGCACCCACGGCCAAACAAACACCACCGTCTACCTTCCCCTCGTCCGCACCGCCAACAGCAACCCCATTCACCAGGGCATTGCCACCTTCTACGATGCCAACGGTGATGGTTCCTGCCTGTTTGGCTCCTCGCCCAATGACCTGATGGTGGCGGCCATGAATGAGGATGAATACAACAACGCCGCTGTTTGCGGCTCCTATGTCCACGTGATTGGCCCCAAGGGCAGCGTGACTGTCCGCATTGTGGATTTATGCCCCGGCTGCCGCGCCGGGCATCTTGACCTCAGTGCCGAAGCGTTTGCCCACATTGCCGACCCCGTTCAGGGGATTGTGCCGATTAGCTGGCAAGTGATTAGCCCGCCGCTCAACGAGCCAATTGTTTATCAGTTTAAGCAGGGGAGTAACCAGTGGTGGACGGCCGTTCAGCTTCGCAACCACCGCAACCCCATCGCCAAATTTGAATACCAGCTCCCCAACGGCCAATGGGTCAACGTTCCCCGCACCAGCTACAACTACTTTGTCCAAACCAACCCCGGCATGGGGCCTGGCCCCTACACCTTCCGCGTCACCGACAGCTACGGCAACGTTCTCAGCGACAGCGGCATCCCGCACGTGGAAAATGGCACCGTCAACGGCAGTACCCAATTCCCGCCGGGGCCTTAAGCACCTGAGATTGGGGATTGGAGATTGGGGATTGGTGAAGGTTCATAATCTCCAACCTCTAATCTCTAATCTCTCCAGGCATCACTGCCCACTGCGAATTTGTTCGTAAAGCTGGCTAGTTTCAGGATCAGGCTCAACATCCAGCTCTTGCTGGAGGGCGGCGGCGCAGGTGTGGTATTGACGTAGCGCCAGGTTGCGCTGCCCCTGCTGCCCATAGCAGGCCATCAGCCAGCGGTGGGCTTGTTCGTGACAGGGGTCAACAACCAGCAGCTTTTGCGCGGCGGCGATACATTGGCCGTAGGCTTGCTGCGCCAGATGGTATTGGCAAAGATGCTGCAAAAGCTGGATGTACTGCACGCTAAGATGTTCCCGTTCCAGGCTGGCCCACGTCTCGTAGCGATCCTCACTGAGGAATTCGCCGTGGTAGAGGGCTTCGGCGGCGTGGTAGGCAGAAACGGCCGTTTGCCAATCCCCCACCTGCCGCGCCCGATCCCCCTGTGTCACTTGCGCCATAAACGCCTCCACATCAACCCAAATCACCATATCGGAGTTCAGTCGGTAGGCATTGTCCTGAAACACAATGTGAGAAAAATCGCCGTAGCCATCGCGCAGTGCCTTTCGCAGCCCGTAAATGGCAACGTTGAGGTTGTTACGAGCAGAATCGGCGGTTGAATCAGGCCAGAAGGTATCCATGAGTACCTCCTTGGCAACGGGGCGGTGACGATGCAGCAGCAAATATTTGAGAATGGCCTTGCCCTTGCTGCTGGGCCACTCTTGCACCGGCTGGTCGTCCTGATACAGGCGGAATTCGCCGAGCATATGGACAACCAGGGTGGGGTGGCTGTGGTCAGGGGTGGGAATGGGCTGGGGAATGGCCGGGGGTGCAGGTGGCAGCGGTGGAGTGGGCGGAGAAACGGCCGTTTCTTCCCCCTCCACCATTTGCAACAGCGTCACCAACTGCTGCTCTTGCAGCCGCTGCTGCTGCTCTAACTGCCCCAACACCTGCCGCTGGGTCGCAATCATCTGTTCGTTGTGCTGGCAGGCATGGCACAACTGCACAGCTACCGACAACAGCGGCGAAACGGCCGTTTTCAGATTACCATCTAATTGCTGAAGTGTGGCAACAAGTTGGCTGTATTGTCCACTGGCAACTAAATGGGCGACAGACACACCCAGTTTGGCGAAGCCCGACGCACCCAACATCAGGCCGGTTTCACCTTCCACAACATACTCCTGCCAACAAACCAATACACCAGGGCGGCAAGACAGACGCTTTTGCCCTATCTAGTAGACGGCCAGATAACAACAAAAATTTCCCGAATCGCGGGCATCATAGCTTTAGGACGGCTAATTTGAGATGGGGGAAGGGTACTAAACGGCCGTTAATTGGCCGCTAACTCATGGCAGATAGGAAAAATAGTGGGACACCGCCTGGTGAACCATAGCCTGTTTACGGCCTCTCCCTTCGCAAGTGGCCGCGACAGACCTCTTTTCCAGGCGTGGAACTTAGGGATCTCATGGGGTTGACGGAAAAAATTGTACGGAACAAATTGTAGTGTCGAGGCATGCCTCGACACTACAATTTGGGGTGGCCCCACGAGTTCCTGAAGAACTGGAAATTAAATAACTTGCCCATTTAGAAGTTCAACTTCTGAGAGAAGTTGAACTTCTGGAACTGCAAAGTTATTTTTGATTGAACCCTTAGACAATAGTATGCACCCAAACCGTGACTTTTTCCGGCCACAACATACCACTTTGGGCAGGTTAACCTACTAAAATCGGTAAAACCTGGGCTGAGTCTGGTGAAAGAGCGAGGATTGGAATCCAAATGGTCAATCTTAGACAGGATTAACAGGATTTTCGAGCCTAATCCTGTCAATCTTGTTAATCCTGTCTAAAAATCATTCTCCCCGGCGAATAATGGGCAGATAGGTGGCGGTTTGGGCAGCAACGGCCGTTGCCAGCCCCGACGAATTCCCATTCAAGTCAGTGGCAACGGCCGTAATCATGGCGGCCGGCCACGGGTTGGGGTTGGTGAAGCGAAAACGGCCGTTTTCATCGGCCACCGTCTGCCCCACAAAAAACCGCGCCTGGTCGGCTGTGTCGGCATAAATTTCGAGGGTGGCATCGGGAACGGCCGTTCCCACCACCACCCCCCACACCACACTCGTCAGCACCGGCGGTGCAATGTCGTCATTGGCATCACTCGTCGTGACAATGCCCGCCACCCCATTGCCATAAATGCTACTCTCCCGCCAACTGTTGCCCCGCGTCTCCACCCCGTTGGCCCGAATCCCATGCTCCCCATTGCCATAAGCACTGTTGCCCTGCATCTGGTTATCCTGCGCCCCGTCGGTCAAATAAAACCCATGACGGCCATTGCTATAGCTTTCATTACTGGTAATGATCGTAGTCACCGCCGAGCGCAAGTCAAAGCCATCTATCCCGTTTTCCCCCACAATGTTATCGGCCAGCACATTGCCCGCCACCTGCGGCACCGCCGCTTCCCGCTCCGGCAAAAACGCCACCCCAGCGCGGTCATTCCGCAGCACCAGATTGCCCCGCACTTCGTTGCCATCCGATTTCACATAAATGCCGTTGTTGACATTGTTGCCCACAGCGTTGCCAATGATTTGGTTATGATCGGCCGTTCCGCGCAGGTAAATGCCGTTGACGGTGTTGGTATACACGGCGTTGTCCACCACCAAATTGCCTTGGCTCGCTTCATCCAGCACAATGCCCTGCAAATTATTGTGGAAATTGTTGCGGCGAATCGTGTTGTCATTGGAGCCACGCACCCGCAGCCCATACCCCTCATTGTCCCGCGCCTCGTTGTCTTCCAGCACATTGTTGACGCTGGGTGCCTGCACCACATCGCTGCTGGGCGAACCAGGATCCAGCATAAAGCCGTGGGCCAAATTGTCGCCGGGGTCGCTGTTTTCATAGGCCACGTTGCGGCGAAAAACAAAGTTGAAGCAGCCGCGTGAAATGATAAAGCCGTGGCTGCCGTTGTGATAGGCAAAGTTGTCTTCCACCACCACGTCGTGGGTGTAGTCGTGGGGGTCAAAACCATAGCGGATGTTGTCGCGGAAGGTATTGCCGCGAAAGGTCATCTGGCTGGCCTGATGGGTGTAAATGCCGTAATAGTTGTGGTGGAAGGTGCTGCCCTCCACGTCGCCCGTCACACGGCTGCGAAGCACATCGGGCTGGGCGGGGTCGTTGACATCGCGCCAGGCCACGCCATAGCTTTCGCTGCCGCTCCACCCCAAGTAGCTTACTTCGCTGTGGCGAATGTCGAGCCGGGCGTTGCCCCGCGCCAAAATGTAGGCGCGGCCGTCGCTGTCATTTTCGTCTACGGTTTGGAGGGTGGGGTTCCAGGAGGAAACGGCCGTTTCT
>WBZL01004014.1_pt1 | contig 13053 bp, 10 predicted proteins | sample 5204291 | NCBI WGS metagenome assembly WBZL01 (sample SAMN12344345, study PRJNA552823) | activated sludge metagenome | biome: Activated sludge suspended growth; feature: Nitrification reactor; material: Wastewater; isolation source: activated sludge from nitrification reactor of wastewater...
AAAGCCTTTCAACAAAAATAAGGGTGATCAGGTCACAATGTCAAGCGATTAGGCCAATGTACCCATTTTATAGACAAACAAATAGATTATCCGGAAGTTGAATTTCTCCGGGTTCCTTTTCATGCAAGTCGCTAACCTATAACGCGCTCAAGGTCTTCCGGCGTATCTATCCCCCGCGATTCGAGGTCGGTTAAGCTCACATGGATTTTCCAGCCGGCCTCCAGCCAGCGGAGTTGTTCAAGTGACTCGATTTTTTCCAACCGGCCCGGCGGCAGCTTGGTCAGTGCCAGCAGAACGGATTGCCGGAAGGCGTACAGCCCGATATGGTGGTAATACTGACCGTTGGCAGGCCATTCTCCGGGCTTCCGGTTACGGTCATACGGGATCGGGCTCCTGCTGAAATAAAGCGCCTGATTGAGCTGGTCAAAAACCACTTTCACCATGTTCGGATTGCCGATATCCTCAGGCGCTGTGATGCTCCGGACCAGGGTCGCAATCTGGGTATCAGGTTGCTGTATGAATGGTTGGATGACCGCGGAGATCTGTGCGGGATCGATGAACGGTTCATCGCCCTGGATATTGACGGCAATGTCAAAACCAGCTCCTGCCAGTTGCAGCGCTTCGGCGCACCTGTCGGTACCGGAAGGATGTTCCTCGCGGGTCATCACGCTGCGCCCGCCGAATGACAGCACATGGTCGTGGATGCGCTGATCGTCCGTCGCGACAAGCACCTCATCCAGCTCGGGCGTTTTCACGCACTGTTCATAGACCCGCCGGATCATGGTCTTGCCGTTGATGTCGACAAGCGGTTTACCCGGAAACCGGGTAGAGGCATAACGCGCCGGTATGATTCCGATTGTTTTCATCCTGCCGAAGGAACTTACTGTTGGTAATGGGCCGAAAAATAACCAATCGTTTGTAACTTTGCACAAAAATTATACTATGAGATACTGGCCAGGCTTGCTCTGGGTACTAATAAGCCTTTTCCCCGCACTTAGACTAACCGCAACGGGTGACAGCACCCGGTATATTCTTCCGACCGATTCCGTTTTTATCGAATTGGACGGCTTTGGCAGCAAATATGTGATCCACAACATGGAAAAAAGGCAAACCCTTTTTTCGCTCGCCAAATTCTACAGTTTGTCCCTGGAAGAGCTTTATTGGTATAACCCGGAGTTGAAGGAACGCTCCTATGCCCTCGGCGATCCGGTCCGGATCCCGATCCCGAACAAGGTGATCCGAAGGACTATGGATAAAGGGGTTAAAACGAGCGAGTACGCGCAGCTTTTCTACCGGGTCAAACGGGGCGATACCATGTACGGTATAGCCAAACGGGCCTTCAAAATGGAGGTGGAGGAGCTCAGGACGAGGAATCAAATCGATGAAAAAGGGATCAAAACGGGCCAGGTGCTTAAGGTAGGCTGGATCAAGATCAACGGCGTTACACCCGAAATGAGGCAGGTTTCCAATCATCCGCTGATCCAGAAAAACGAAGCCTATGAACAAAGGTTCATCGCTCAGTGCCGGCAGGACAAGGTCTTCAGCATAAACGGCGCAGCCGACTGGAATAAAGGCCGCCAGGAAAGCGATTTTTTCGGCCTGTTCGACGGGGTAGCTCCCGGCCACTACGTGAAAGTCACTAACCCGCTGCTGAAAAGGAGCCTTTTTGTGAAGGTCATCGACAGCATTCCGAGAGAAGCGCATACCGGCAGTGTGGTAATCGTCTTATCTTCGCAGGCCGCTCAGCTGCTGGGCGCTGTCGACGCCCGTTTTTTTGTGGAAGTCGAATACTGCAGGTAATTGAAAATCAATCAAATGGAATATTGCAAAAGCATCCTTGAAACCATAGGAAATACACCCCTGATCCAATTGAATAAGGTGGTCGCCGAAGTGCCGGCATTGGTGTTGTTGAAAAATGAGACCGTCAATCCCGGTCATTCCATCAAGGACCGGATGGCCCTCAAAATGCTGGAAGACGCGGAAAAACGGGGCGACCTGAAACCCGGAGGGGTCATCATCGAATGCACCTCGGGCAATACCGGCATGGGCCTGGCCATTGCCGCAGCGGTAAAGGGCTATCGCTGTATTTTTACCACCAACGATAAACAGTCAAAGGAAAAATTTGACCTCCTGAAAGCGCTGGGCGCCGAGGTGATCGTTTGTCCGACCAACGTGGAAGCTGCCGATCCGCGTTCCTATTATTCCGTTGCCGCCCGCCTCAACAAGGAAATTCCCAATTCCTATTGGTGCAACCAATACGATAACCTTTCCAACAGGCAGGCCCATTATGAAAGTACAGGGCCCGAGATCTGGCGTCAGACCCAGGGCAGGATCACCCACCTGGTGGCAGGCGTAGGGACCGGGGGGACCATTTCCGGCACCGGTAAATACCTCAAGGAACAAAACCCGGGTATCAAAGTCTGGGGGATCGATACTTACGGTTCCGTTTTGAAGAAATACCACGAGACCGGCGAATTCGACGAAAAGGAGATCTATCCTTATATCACCGAAGGGATCGGGGAAGATATCATTCCCAAAAACGTCGACTTTTCCGTGATCGACCATTTTGAAAAAGTGACCGACAAGGACGGCGCATTGATGGCCCGCCGCCTGGCCCGCGAGGAAGGCATCCTGCTGGGCTATTCCGCCGGGTCGGCCCTTGCCGGGATTATTCAGCTGAAGGATCAACTGACGGCCGACGATGTTGTCGTTCTGGTCATTCACGATCACGGCAGCCGCTATGTCGGCAAGATTTATAACGATGACTGGATGCGCCAACGCGGTTTTCTGGATACGGAACTCAAAGTCAAAGACCTGCTTTCCCAGAAAAAAGACAAGGCCTTTATCAGCGTACAACCCGCAGATACGGTCCGGCAGGCCTTCCGCCTCATGAAGGAACACGACATTTCCCAACTGCCCGTCATGACGAACGGGGATATTGTCGGGTCGGTGACGGAGAATATTGTCCTGAACTACCTGCTGGAAAACCCCCTGGAGAATGCCGAGAAGAATATCCAGTCTATCATGACGGAGCCTTTCCCGACCGTTGCTTCAGATCTGCCGTTGAGCCAGTTGCGAAACTACCTGAGCAAGAAAATACCGGCTGTGGTCGTGAAGGAGAAAGCAGGTACCCTGCAGATCATTTCCCAGTACGACATTATCCAGGCCATGTAGAAGCTGATTATGCGCATCTTACCATTTTTACCGCTTTTTTTGCTGCCGATCTGCGGAAAGACCCAGTCCGCCTATTTTCAGCAAGAGGTCAATTACAAAATAGATGTCCGCCTGGACGATACCCTGCACATCCTTACAGGCGACCTCGACCTGGAATATGTCAACCATTCTCCGGACACGCTGTCTTTTATCTATTTTCATCTCTGGCCGAACGGTTACAAAGATCCTTCTACCGCATTCGCAAAACAGAAGTTGCGGACCGGCAGCACCCGTTTCTATTTTTCCTCAGACAAGGAAAAGGGCAACATGACCGGCCTTGATTTCAGGGTGGACGGGGCGCCGGCGACGCTGGATTTTCAGGCCGCCGACATAGCGAAACTGATCCTGCCCAGCCCCCTGATCCCAGGGCAAAGGGTCCGGATCAGAACCCCTTTCCGGGTGAAGATCCCGGCGGCGTTTTCCCGGCTCGGGCATGTGGGGCAATCCTACCAGATCACCCAGTGGTATCCCAAACCGGCAGTGTATGACCGGGATGGCTGGCACCCCATGCCTTACCTGGATATGGGCGAGTTCTATTCCGAATTCGGCTCCTTTGAGGTATCCATAACCCTTCCGTCCAATTACGTAGTCGGCGCAACCGGCAGTTTGGAAGATCCCTCAGAGGCGGCGTTTCTGGAACAAAAAGCCGCGGCAGATGCGAGATACCTGACCGCGCTGCCGGACCAGCCGGTAAAAGCGCCGGATTCCTTTCCGGCCTCCTCACCGGTACGGAAAACCATCCATTACCGGGCCGGTCAGGTTCACGATTTTGCCTGGTTCGCAGATAAAAGGTTTAGGGTGGCCAAAAGTGCGGTAACCTTGCCCTCAGGACGCAAGGTGGATACCTGGGTGATGTTCACCAAAGCTGAAGAACATCTCTGGAAACATGCGATCAACTATGTGGATCGGGCCGTAAAGTTTTATTCGGACCTGGTGGGGGAATATCCATATCCGCACGCTACGGCAGTGCAAAGCGCTTTGGGAGCCGGCGGCGGCATGGAATACCCTATGATCACCGTGATCGGATTGATGGGGAATGCGCAGGACCTGGATGAAGTGATCACTCATGAAGTCGGGCATAACTGGTTTTACGGCATTTTGGCTTTTAACGAACGCGATCATGTCTGGATGGATGAAGGCCTTAATTCTTATTACGATCACCGGTATACGGAAACTTATTACGGCCCGCCGGACGCGAACTTCCTGCCGGAATTCCTACGGGGAAACAACGAGATGAGCATCATGGAATTGGGCTATCTCTACCAGGCCAGGCGCCGGCAGGATCAGGCCCCCGAAACAACCTCTGACGAATTTCAACCGATCAATTACTGGCTAGGCGGTTACGAAAAACCGGCGAGAGCGTTTAAAATGCTGGAAAAATACCTGGGAACGGACAACTATGACCGGATCATGCGCGCCTTTTACCAGGAGTGGCAATTCCGGCATCCGCAACCGGCCGACCTCAGGCAATTTCTGGAATCCCATGCGGAAAAAGACTTAAGCTGGCTTTTTGACGGCCTTTTGTATTCCAATAAGCACATCGATTATGCTTTGACCGGCGCGCGAAATGCCGGGAACCAATGGACTTTGGACGTGGTCAACCGGGGTGAAATCGCCGCGCCGTTTCCTGTAGCCTCAGCAGATTCTTCAGCTCAGGTTGTCTGGGTGGAGGGCTTTACCGGGAAACAATCCGTTTCCATCCAGGACAACCATCCTTCCGCTTTTCTGATTGACCCGGATAGGTTGACCCTGGATGTCAACCGGAAGAATAACCGGATTGCTGCAGACGGTTTGTTTCGAAAGACGCCCCCGGTTAAATTTTCGTTGCTCGGGAAAACGGAGGATGACCGGAAAACAGATATCTATTATTTGCCCTTCTACGGCTGGAATGCTTACGATAAAAGTATGGTGGGCTTAGCCCTCCACAACCAAACACTGCCGTATCGAAAGTTTGAATTTTCCCTGCTGCCTTTATACGCGACCGGGTCCAAAAGCCTGGTCGGTTCAGGGCGCGCCGTTTTTCACATCTGGCCGCAGGACGGATGGCTGGAGGGCGTGGATATCGGGCTTAAGGCGCGAAAGTATCATTTCAATGAAAATAAGGTACTGGGATACCGGGAAGATTATCTTCGTTTTGAACCGGTTGTCCTGTTGCGGATCAGGAACCGGCCTGCAGCCGTTTTTACTTCGGCAGTCCGATTCAGGTCGATCTTCCTGGGAACGGAACAAGCCCAGTTCGGGGTGAACAGCGAATACCTGGGACAGGAGAGAAACTGGACCGGCATTCAGGAGTTGACCTTTTTAGGATTAGGACAGAATCCCCTAAGTCCGTATAAGTTTGAGATTGCCCTGGAACATCAGCGGTACACGGATGCCTTCGATAAAAAGCAGCAATACCTGAAAGCTTCTCTGGACTGGACTGGGAAATGGGCCTACAAATACAAAAAATACATCCGGTACAGGCTTTTTACAGGCGGGTTCCTTCAGAATTCCAGGCGAAACGCCGGAGCAATATTCCCCGGTGCATTCAACCTGATCAGTTCAGGCAGCAATGACTACCGGTTTGATGATTTCTATTTCGGCAGATCTGAATACGCCGGTTTTTCAGCTCAACAGGTTACTTTACGGGACGGCGGATTTAAGACCCCCGTCGGACCCGGCTATGCCCTCGGCAGGAGCAACAGCTTTATTTTTGCCTTGAACCTGAAGGCCGACCTGCCGGGTAAAATCCCTGTCAGGCCCTATTTTGACCTGGGATATTTTGACAACGCCATGCCTACGGGCAGTAAGGACACTTTCAAAGATCAGCTGCTTTGGAATGCTGGGTTGGCCGTGGAATTCCTGAATGGACGTGCCGGCGTTTATTTTCCGTTGTTCAGCGCTGAAAACCTGGATAATTTGCTGAAGGAGCGTGGGAATTACTTCAGTCGCATAGGTTTCCGGTTGGAATTGTACGGGATGACCCCTCGCGGTTTAGCGGAAGAGGTGTTGTTAAGCGGGTTTTAAATTTGCCCTAATTGATGGATTTCATTTTTAAACCGGCGTCAGGTTTTCTAAATTTGACAACAAAACCAACAGCCCATGGCATTCCGATCCTGTTTGCTCTTTTGTACCAGCCTTGTTGCCTTCGTAGCCTGCAATCCGAAACCGCAAACCAACGCGACTGAGAACGAAATGGAAAAATCGACATTTGACTGGCAAGGCCACCGGGGCGCCCGCGGCCTGAGGCCTGAAAATACCATCCCTGCATTCCTGCTGGCCCTTGAATATCCGGACATTACCACCCTTGAGCTGGATATTGCCATTTCAAAAGATAGCGTAGTGGTCGTTTCTCATGATCCCTGGATGCAAGGTTCGATCTGTACACAGCCCGATGGAAAGCCCATCCCGGAAGAAGATGAACAGCGCTACGCCCTCTTCAAGATGACCTACGACGAGATCAAGGGTTATGACTGCGGCTCAAAAGGAAACAGCCGATTCCCGGATCAACAACCGATGAAGGTGTACAAACCTGCGTTAAGAGAGGTGGTTAATGCGGTTGAAGACCAGGTACTTGCTACGGGAAGGTCACCGGTCTTCTATAACATCGAGATCAAGAGTCAACCGGATTGGGACGGCGTGTTTACGCCGGAACCCGGAGCGTTCGCAAGAATGGCTTTGACGGAAGTGAATCAGTTGGGCATTCATGACCGGGTCTGCATTCAGTCCTTCGACATCAGAGCCCTCCAGGCCGTACGGGCGCTTGACCCTTCAGTGACACTGGCCTACCTGATCGAAAATATGGAATCGGTGGAAAAAAACCTGGATTCGCTCGGTTTCACCCCACAGATCTACAGTCCTTACTTCAAGCTCCTTTCACCTGAAGTCGTGGCCGGGTTGCACGACAAAAACATCAAGGTCATCCCATGGACCGTGAATGATGCGGCTGACATGAAAAGCATGATCGATATGGGTGTGGACGGCATCATCACTGATTACCCGAACCGCATACCAAATAACCGCAAGTGAATCACGCCACTAGTGATTTGCCTTGAACGCCTTTAGCGCTTCGGTCAGGCGGGGTACGACTTCGAAAAGATCGCCTACCACCCCGTAATCAGCCGCCTTGAAGAAGGGAGCTTCCGGGTCCTTGTTGATCACGACAATTTTCTTGGAAGAATTGACGCCGGCCAGGTGCTGAATGGCGCCGCTGATGCCGATGGCAATATAAAGGTTCGGACGGATAGCGATGCCGGTTTGGCCGACATGTTCGTGGTGAGGGCGCCATCCGGAATCGGCAACCGGCCTTGAACAGGCGGTGGTGGCGCCGAGAACGCCTGCGAGTTCCTCAATAATGCCCCAGTTTTCGGGGCCTTTCATCCCGCGGCCCGCGCTGACTACCAGTTCGGCTTCTGGCAGCGGCACAGTACCCTCAACCGTATTGACCGATTTGACTTTGACCCTGCCGGAAGGGACGGCGACGTCCAGTTTTTCGACCGGAGCTGCGCTGCCGGATGCTTCGGGGCGAATGGCATTACCCATCAGGGAAAGGACTTTGACATCGGATTTTATCTGGTAAGTGGCGATTGCTTTACCGGAGAAAACGTTTTTCTTCACTTTGAATGCCCCGTTCTCAACCGTGGGTACCACATTTACGCCCGCAACCGAGCCAGCGTCCAGTCGGGCTGCCAACCGGCCGATCAGGGCTTTTCCCTTGGCGGAGTGGTTTAAGATCACAACCTCGGCCGAGAGTTTTATTGCAGCTGCTGCGATCACCGTACCAAAAACCTGGCTATCAAATTCTTCAAGCCCGGCGCCTTCAACCTGGTGAATTTTTTTTGCGCCGTAAGTGCCCAACGAGCCGGGGTCATCGGCTTTGCCCAATACCAGGACGTGGCATTCCGTTCCGATCGCATGGGCCGTCTTGGCGCCATATGTTACAGCCTCAAATGCGCTTTTTTTAAACTGCCCTTTTTGGCTTTCAGCAAAAACAAGTACCATTTTTTCAGCTTTTATCCGGTTACCCCGATCGAGGGGCTAATTTGGTTTTATCTAAAATCAACCGCGCGCACCGCGTGGCAGGCCAGATCAACAGATCAACAATGATTAATCAATCTCATATCACCTTGGCTTCCTCGTGCAGCAAACGCACCAGTTCTTCCATGTTTTCGGGATCTACCAGGGTGACGGCCTTTTTGGGCGGCGGAGCCTCAAAGTGAACGGCTACTGCCAGATCTCCGGCTTCAGCCGGTTGGATCACCTGCAAGGGTTTGGATTTGGCCATCATGATCCCGCGCATATTGGGAATGCGTTGCTCAGCCAGGCCTTTGGCGGCGCTGACAACGAAAGGCGTTTCGACCTCTACGACTTCGGTGCCTCCTTCAATGTCCCGGTGGATGGTCGCTGTATTGCCGTTCATCTCCAGGTGGCTGGCATAGCTGATAAACGGCAGATCGAGCAATTCGGCGATCATGCCGCCGACTTCTGAACCGTTATAATCGATGGTTTCCTTGCCCAGGAAAATGATATCGTAGTTTTCAGCCTTTGCGTGACCGGCAATTTGTTTGGCAACAAACAGCGCGCTTTGAGGATCGGCTTCTATCCGGATGGCCTTTTCAGCGCCGATGGCCAGGCCTTTGCGGATGATGGCATCGTTAGCGGCCGGCCCCACATTGATCAGGGTCACGGAGCCGCCCTGGGCTTCCTGCAATTCCAAGGCCCGAACCAGTGCATACCATTCATCGTAAGGGTTCATGATGAATTGGATGTTGCCCGTATCCAATGCGGATTGGTCGTTGGTAAAGCTGATTTTGGAAGTCGTATCGGGGGTCTTACTGACGCAAACCAGTGATTTCATAACTAAAATGTAGATTTGAGTCGCAAATATAACCTTAATCGCCAAAATTACCGGATATTCAGCGAATTTTCGCTAATTATTTGAAATGGACCCAATGGATCGTTTAAACAGGCTCAAAGAAATGCTGGGTGATTCGCCTGAAGACCCGTTTTTGTTGTTTGCAATGTCCAAGGAATATGAATCAATTGGTGAGCATGAAGAGGCTTTGAAGGGGTATCATTCCTTGAAAAACCTTCATCCTGATTACACCGGGTTGTATTATCACCTTGGAAAATTGCTTGAGCAACTAAAAAGGCCTGAAGAAGCCAGGATGACTTATGAAGAAGGGATCAGAGCTTGCAAAAGGGTAGGGGACCACCATGCCTTGAGGGAGCTGTCGGGAGCGGTTGCCAACCTGGAGATGGATTTGGACGATTAGCTTCAGCACAGGAAAAGACAAATAAAAACCGGCGCGAAAAAGAAAATCGCGCCGGTTTGCATTTTTTATCAATCAACTCCTCAACTCACACAGTTATTACTTGTTGTGGACCAGATTTACAGAGAGATCGAATTCGTCATAGATGGTTTTGTCGCCGAGGTTGTCGAAGAAACTGCCTGAACCATAACGAATGTCGTATTCAGAACGGTCGATCGTGATATCGGCAGTCGTGACCGATTTGCCATCCGTTTCTTTCATATCCGCGTTGAACTTGATGGATTTGGTCGTGTCCTTGATGGTCAGGTTACCGACGATCTTGTAACTGCCCGGCGTACCGCGGCTGATGACCTGAGTGATCTCGAATTTGGCAACCGGATACTTGGTGACGCCAAAGAAGTCCTCTGATTTGAGGTGGCCGACCAGTTTGTCCGCCCATTCGCCGCTGAGATCTTCACAGGAAATGGTGTGCATGTTGATTTCGAAGGAGCCGCCGACAAGTTTGTCGCCTTCAAACTTCAATTCACCGCTTTTAAGCTGCACTTTTCCGTGGTGCTTGCCGGTCACCTTGTAGCCCGTCCAACCGACATAGCTTTCAGCGGTATTGATGTTTGCGGTAGTGACTACCGGATTTTCAGGAGCGGTAAAGGCAAAGACAGTCAATACCAGAGCTGCAAAAGCGCCGGAGAAAAGCAATTTGTTCATCGTTTTTTGTTGTTTTATTAAATTGAATGCCAACCCTTGGTTGGGTGATTATGAAAAAAGTTCTATTGCCTGATTTTATCCAGGAACGCATTGAGCATTCTGGCATCTGATTCGTTAATGGTATGTTCAAGGTGCTTGCCTTGCGTTTCTATGGCAAGGCTGGCTTTTTCAAGCAAGGCCAGGCCTTGTTCGGTAATGATAACATCCACTTTCCTTCGGTCGTACTGGCAGGAATGCCGTTCAACCAGACCTTTCAAAACGAGTTTGTCAACCAATCTGGACGCATTGGAATCCTTGTCGATCATCCGTTCGGTCAACAACTTCACACTGGCAGGATCCGGATACATGCCGCGCAGAATCCTTAAAATGTTGAATTGCGGGCCGGATATTTTAAAAGGTTTCAGGACCTTGTTGTTTCGTTGGTGTATCCAGCTGGCGGTGTACAGGATGTTTACCTGCAGTTTATGCCATTCATCCTTGAATTTCCGCTGTTGTATTGCTTCCTCCAGTTTCATGATGCAAATATATGTACATACATTAAATGTACAAACATTTAAACCGCCGGATTGTTCAAATTGTCGTTTCAAAAACAAAAGGACCTGAAACCACGCTGTTTAATTGACCACAAAATTTCCGAAAACCCAATCTGAACCGGCTTGCGCTACCATGGTGTAAATGCCCGGCAACAGCCCCCGCCGGTCAAAAGCTTCAATATAGGTCTGCGATCCGTTCACTGAGCGATGTTCCAGCAATTGACCGGATTCCCGGAATAACCAGATATCCGCATTCCCCGGCAAGGTCAACACCAGTTTGAATGTAAATCTGCCGTCGTTAGGATTCGGATAGATCTCAAAAGCGGCAATCAACCCCGATGACCCGGGCTGGCTATTACTGCTCAAGCTATCCCGGGATCCGAAAACCTTGATTTCCTTTCCCAACCGGTCAAAACAAGATCCGTAGTAGGCATCCATAAAGACTGAATAAGTCCCCGGTTCTGTGAATCGCAGGAATTCCTGGGTAGGCAGTGACAACAAGTGCTGTATTGTATTCTGATCATACGCCCAGTGGATACTGTCGGGAAGCGGCCAGGTGATATCTACGGCCACCACGGGTTCGTCGATAACAGCTTCAGCAGGGAGGAGGAAATCGGCGATCAGGTCCTGGTTAATCCGCCTGATTTCAAAAGTGTCCAGATACCGGCATCCCGCACTCGTTAAGATCTTCAGGTAGTAGATCCCCGGACGCTCCAATTCAATCGCCGGATCTGTGCTGTGGAATCCATCCCGGTTATGCCATTCAATTTCTGCATTCACCAAAAAACTTAAATCAAAGCGAACCGATTGGCCGTTACAAAGAATCGTGTCCCTGACCAGACTGGGAAGTCCGGTGAATGGATCGTCCATTTCGTCAAACGCTACAGCGGTGGAATCCCGGCACTGCCTCGAATCGACGACGGTCACCGAATAGGTGCCTGGGCCCAGATCGTTTAGTTCCGCTTCGCCGGCAGAATTTGACCATGTGTAAACGTAAGGAGGTATGCCGCCGTAGGCTCCCGCAATGGCATAACCATTGTTTTCATCCGCGCAAGTAGGTTGGCTTTGCTCCAGGATTTGGGCAGTTAATAATGGGATGCCCCGGATGGTGATGGAGTCCGGATAGGCGATTCCGCAATTTGAAACGGTATCTCTGGCCATCAGGATATAAGTGCCGGGAAGAAGGGCGTCAAACACTGTCGGGGCTTGCCAGGTTTCGCCTCCGTCCAGGGAGTAAACGCAATCCTGATTATCTGTTTCGAGGATCACAACTCCATTGTTTCCCCCGCAATCTTCGGCGTCCAGCGTTGTTATCCCTTGGACCTCAGGCGTGGGGAGGGCGTGGACAACAAAAGATGTATCCAGCATTACCTGACAATTCAGGGATGAATCCCGGAGAAGCACCTGATACGACCCGGGAGCCAGAGCTGTGAATAATCCTGAAGCTTGCCAGGTTTCGCCGTAGTCGATGCTGAATTGAAAATCATTAACGGAATGGGACTGGATTTCGATGGAGCCATCATTTTCAAGGCAGGCTTGTTGGTCTCCGATACGGAAAAACAGCTCAGACAGGTTGAAATCGCCCGCCCCCAGGAATCGGTCCATTTCAATTTTGCACCCCGGATAGTCGACTCCCCGGATTTCAAGGGAAATCGGCCCTGTCCCAAGGCCGGTGATAACACTGTCCTGCTTCCAGGTCTGACCGCCATCCAGACTGTAAGCCATGGTAGCGGCATTGAACCCGGATATCAGGCATTCACCGTCGCTGGTCAGGCAGGAACTCGGTGGCGTCAGGATGAGACTGTCGATCTCGGCTTCAAATGGGTTGGCTAAGCTGATGGTGTCCGGATAAACACTCCTGCAACTCCCGTCCAAATTCCGGATTTGAGGCAAATATTGTCCGGTGATTAAGCCTGTAAAAATTCCTGAATTCGACCACTCCAAACCATTGAGACTGAATTCATAGTTTGAACCTGATGATGAATAAATAGTAATTGTCCCGTCGGCAGCATTGCAATCCGACAGGTCGGAGGATTGGACGGCAACAATGACAGGCGCTTCAGGGCTTTGCAGCACGACCGGTTCGAGATAGTCGACCGCACAGGAGCCGTCGGCATTGCGTACAGCGGGATGGTAAATGCCGGATTGCAGCCCGGTAAATTGATTGGAGCCGGACCACGGGTAATTGTCCGGGTCGATGTTGAACTGATAATCGCCGGATCCGCCTTGAGCCAGGATGGTGATAGTCCCGTCGGCGGCGTTACAATCCGACAGGTCGGAGGATTGGACGGCAACAACGACAGGCGCTTCAGGGCTTTGCAGCACGACCGGTTCGAGATAGTCGACCGCAC
>WBZL01004015.1_pt1 | contig 13051 bp, 6 predicted proteins | sample 5204291 | NCBI WGS metagenome assembly WBZL01 (sample SAMN12344345, study PRJNA552823) | activated sludge metagenome | biome: Activated sludge suspended growth; feature: Nitrification reactor; material: Wastewater; isolation source: activated sludge from nitrification reactor of wastewater treatment...
TGCAGAACCGGGCTTCATAGCTTAGGCTATGATCCCGAACCTGCGCCTTGCCTAAGCGAAAAATTGACGATTTTCGACATAGCGACCAAAATCCAAACAAGCTCTTATTTAATCAAAAATCTTTTACGGCTATTTCCGGACTTAACAGGGAGTAACCGCCTGTTTTTAACCTGGCAATCACCTGATAGCGATAGTGACGATCCGGTTGAATAGTTTGATCGCTGAATTCCGCCCGGTTACCGGATATGGCCAATTCCTTGTTTTCCGGCACCAGATTCAGGTAGGTTGCCGGCGGGTTTGAGCCCGTTGACCGGTAGACGATAAACGATTCCACGGATTCCATATCCGGGTAGGTCCATTGCAAGCGGATAGATTTTTTGTCAAATGACCTTATGACCCTGAATGCTGAAATCACTCCATGGATGCCGGCATCAATCCGCGTACCTGTCACCTGTTCGGAACAGGCTGTCAAACCGGCCTCATCTACGGCTTTGATCCGATATGCGACGTCGGTCCCTTCAACGACCAAAGTGTCCAGGTAGCGGGTCCTGAAATCCGGCATGACCCATTCCTGTACTTCGATCCAGGTGTCTGGTCCGGCTGTTCTTTTTTCAAGAATTTGCCTTTTCAGGTCCGGACTGCTGCTGTTGGCCCAGGTCAACTCAATGCCGGAAGGGGAAGACCGGATCGACTTGAAAACGGGTGGAGAAGGCGGTTTATCGTCCGGAAAGGCGATACAAACCGGGTTGGAAAGGGAGGAGTAATTCCCCCGGTAATCGACGGCCTTGATCCGGAAAAAGAGCCTTTCTCTGTTTTCCCGATTAGCACATGGCAAGCGATAAAATGTATCGGTTACCGCTTCGCGGGTCAGTTGAAGGTAATCGTTGTCCTTCCCGTTGCTGCGGTAGATCCGGTAACCGTAACAGTCAGCATCGGGGCTCGGATGCCAGGAAATCTCAATGCTGTCCTGGCCGGGCAAAAGACTGCCGCCTATGGCCGACGGGGGTTCAGGGGGGATATCGTCCTTGAGCAAGGCAAGCCTCGCCGGCCCTGAAATCTGATGGCCGTTTTGGTCGGTCAATTGTATCCGGTAATAAGCCAGATGGATGGGATGTTCATCTGTGAACCGGGATTCCGGTTGCCCGATCAGGGTTCGGTTAATCGCCGTAAAAGGTCCCTCAGCGGTTTCGGAGCGCAGGATGTCAAATCCGGAAATTTGACTTTTGGCCGGTTCCGGAACCGCCCAGGTAATGAGCAGTCCTCCCTGGCCGTTGTCCGTCAGGCCGGTTATCATGGGCTGATAAGGGAGCGGTGCGGGCTGCCCCTCGCCGGTTATCCATGCTGAGGGGCGGCCGAGTTCTCCGAATGGCGTTTTTCCGCGAATCCTGTACCATACAGGCATGTGATTTTCAGGTATCGTATCCGTGAAATACATAAAAGGGTCGTTGGTCCCCTCGGGTGTTGTGTAGATCAGCGGCAGTTTGTTTGCGGGTTCAATGGTTCTTCCATGGTCAAAGGACCTTTCTACAAAATATGCGGTATAGACCGATTCGACGGCTGACCGGTCCCATTTTAACCTGACCCGCCGATTGCCGAATCTTCCGGTTAGTTGACCTGGAGGCGGAAGTGACAGGGTATCACCTTTCGTGATCTGCACGGTTCCGGGATTGATTTTGGAGTGAGATGGCCCGTTCATCAGGGTTACGGTATACAGATAGCTTTCGCCTTCTGTTGCCGACGTGTCGATCCAACCAAGTCCCATGGCGATGGCTATTCCCATAAACTGATCGGCGGCAAACAGGCCGAACCCGAACCGGTTCATTTCAGCTGCCTCCGGATCGTTTTCCTCGTCTATTACCTCCTGCCGTACCGAAAAACTTCGGCTGTAAAGCGCTCCGGCAGCAATGACGGCTGTTTGGTTGGTATCGGCGATGGCCTGCCACCCGGGTTCCGGGACCGGGAAAATATGGTCGGCGAGTATGCGCCGGCCGGCTTCTTGTTCCGAACGGGACAGGGCCCCGGCGTTATTGGCCAGTGTTGTACGGCTCAGTCTGTAACCGGTTTTGATGCCGGCCTTCCAGGTGTTTGCATCCAATGGGGCCCATCGCAGGGCTATGCCTTCCGGAAGGCTTCTGGCAATCAGCTTTATCGAAAAGGTATCGGACAATTGCTGGGCAGTACAAAGTATTGGAGCGCAGACAATTCCCAGCCATATCAGCAGAATCAATGTCGTTTTTTCCATGGCATTAGTTTTTGATCAATCGGATTGTTTTGGAAGTCGTGACCAGATTGGTACCCGGAAGTCTATACCTGACCGCAACCTCAAATGTCTTTCCGCTTACGGAATCCATCGTCGGTTGTGCTGCCAGGCTCAGGTTGGTGATGAACTGGGGAATCGGACAAATGAATTCAGCTCCCGTTTGCAGGCAATCCGTGCAATTGGCGGTACAGTTTTCCCGGAAATGCCGGATCCATTCATCAATGGGAATGGTGCCGTCAGCGTTCATGTCCAGCATATTGTAGGACTCCGGCTCAAGTTCTCCGCTTGCAGCGGCACTTTGTTCGGCCCAGGCTTGGAAGAGACTGTCCACCGCAGCTTTGTAGTGGAGATAATCCGTCAATACCAGATTCGGGAAAGCGTAAAATACCGTATCGGGCAAATCACCAAAGCCGGGCGCCTGGTTCTGCAGGAAATTATTTCCGGTGACCCTAAGGCCTTCAGTGCGTTGATGGACCGCAACGGCATTGACAGGAATGTTCCCCTGACTGAGGTCGCGCCAGGTATTCGGTATCTCATAACCTGGCGTGCCGGATGGAAAATAGTCGTAAATGAGGTGTTGAAAACCATTGCTCTGGAACCAGGGGCTTTGCACCTTACATTCCAACTCCAGTATGGCGGATTGTTGAGCCGATCCGTAGAGCTCCGCCTGGTCGAAAGGCTCCGCCGGTTCAAAAATGGCTGTTAGCGGTTTTTGAACGCTCAACAGCGATAACCCCGGGTTGAGCATCAGGTCTCCGATTGCGGCCACCTTATCTTCAAAGCGGGGGTACAGGCTTGTTCGGAAATATGCCGTGTAAAGAACGGTTTCGGCCGGCGGTTCCTGTGTCGAGCCGGGAAGATCACTGTCCACCGTTGAGGCTGTATATGCCTGAGGGGCGCCTTCAACCCGGCGCACGATCTCCAGTTTGAACAATTGACCGGTTTCCAACTCGGCAGCCGGGACGGTGAATTTTATTTTCCGCGATTCGGTTTGGTAAACCAAAGGGCGTTCGATCCGCTGACCTGAAGTTGCCGTAAACCGCGCCCTCAACACAGCGCCGGGCGGCAGCTGGTTGAAGAGGTCAGACTGCCCGGTATGGAGATAAAGGTATCCTTCGCCGTATTCATCCTTATGGAAATTGAGCTGCCCGTCAAAGGGGTACGCCGCTTTGATGTTGAACGGTGGAATGTTCGCAAACGCCGGGCCGGTGGAAAAGGCAACCGATCTTGTTTCAGCCTTGATCGTGTCACAAAATCCGCTGCAGCCCTGGCTTTTTTTCAATAGCCAGGCTTTTACCTCGAACCGGATCGACGAATTTCCCGGCAGGAAATTGTCAGGTGAGGCTTCTGCGAAGGAATCGCCGGTTTCGAATAAAAATGCAGCGGGAACGGGTTGATCCGAATTGGTCAGTCTTGAGCTGGTCGTTAATTTGTACATGGTCCCATCCAGCTGGAAGGCCTGGTCTACAGGAAATGAATAAGTGACGGTCGGGTGAATCGCTGTTGAAATGCCGGTTGCATCGTTGCCGGGAGAAAGCTCATTGATCAGGTCGATCCCGGTAAACGGATCACCGCCTTCCGCAGACAAAATGCACTCGCTGCCGACCGTAACCCCTAGTTTGAAGGACCCTTTGACCAGGCCGTTGAGCACATTGTATTTGCCGCCTACATAGCCTTTGGCCCAGAACGGATCCGGCCCTTTTACCTGAAGGAGGACTGCTGCAGAGGCTTGCAAAATGGGAAATTCGCCTTTTATGAAACCGAGATTAACGTCAATGCCGACCTCTCCTTCAAAGAATGCCCAGGCCTGGCCCGAAGCGTACCATCCGTTGATGCCGATCTTCTCCTGGCTCTCCGCGCAGACAGCATCGCCGTAATTTTGCAGCATGATATCGAAGCCCAGCCCGATACCCAGTTCATAATAGAATGCCCCGAGTACCTTTCGTTTTCCAGTGTTTAAAGCCAGGGATGCGCCGAATGCAAACCCTGACCCCGTTGCCGCCAAGGCTTCGTTCCGCATGAAATTTCCGGCGCCTGTCAGAGATTGTATATAATCGGGCGGATCCGGCATAGCCGGGATATGGTTCCCGATATCGAGATAGGCGCTGGCCGCCAGTTGCCCTAAAACCGGGATTTTGATGCCCGCGGCCAGAGGGACATCGGGTGTGCCGATATTGATGAACCAGGTTTGGGTGGAAAACTCAAGTTCCAGGCCGCCCGCGTAATTAGGGTATCCAAGGGGATGCGGCGAAAGGCCTTTGAACCTGTTCTTGAGATTCATGAATACATCGGCTGTAGCCCGGAAACCCCTGTAGCCGGGTGATTGATGGTAATACATGTTTACGAAAATGGTGACGCCCGATGCGGATGCCTGAGCCTGGGAATTATTCCAGTTAACCGGACCAAAAGCAACAGCATTCCCGTAGAGGGCGACATAATCGAGGCCGCCTCCCGCATAAAAGGCGATTTCAAAGGCGCCGTTCACACTCCAGACATCCTTCCCTGTTGCGGCCACAACGATATTGGCCTTGACCCCGAGGCTTTTCAGGTCATCGGGCATATAGGTGATACCTGAAATGCTGCTTCCGGGGACCCAGGCGCAATGACCTGCCGTGCCGATTGTCTCCAGGCTGCCGGCTCTCGACATGCGGTGAAAGACCCCGCCGCCGATCCCTTTCAGGCGCAATCCAGCCATGATGGAAATGTCGGGCCGGGCCATTACATCGCAAAAGAAATACCTGAACGGCTCGGAAGAACCCTGTTTTGTGCCGAATTGCACGGCTGCCTCCAGCCCGTGTTCCGATCCGCCGAGCGATCTGAACCAAAGTTCTCCGCGGCCGTAAAACCCGGTTCCGAATTCCGGATCATCCTGAAAAAAGTCCAGCCGGCCGCCGACCCCCCAGGACTCGGTTGAAGCGGCAACCAATATACTGTCGACCTTGAATGATTCATACACCCACCGCTGCCGACCTTCCGTTTGCACCAATTTCCCGCCGATCCGGAAACCGCCCATGGCTGAGACATCGATGTTGTCGGCGGCAAGGCCGATCACAGCGGCAACCCGGAGATCCGCCGTCATGGGTTGTTCTCCCTCCTGGAGGCCGATATTTTCCAATCCCATTTCGAAAGGGCCGAACCTGGCGTTCAGGGATTCCGGGAATTGCCAGTTTCCAGGCTGGAAATAAGGCGATTGATTGGACAAACGAAGCCCTTCGAACCGGGTTTCCGGCAAGCGAAAGTCGATGCCGGTGCCGAAGCGGTCATCAATGGATACGGTTCCAAACAAGGTTGCGGAAGTTATGAATTGCCCCTCTGTGTATTGGATGCCGAGGGTTGAATTGGCTGAAATGCTGATCCGGGCTTTCCAAAGATCCGCATACCGGTCTTCCCCGGCGTTTACCGAAAAGCGGTAATCATTGCCGGGCATGATCATGGCCCCGTAGCCCAGACAATCTTCGGGCGTAATCTTATCTGCGCCAAAAAGCGGCAGGTTTATCTTCCCGGCGAAATGAAGCTCCTGGAATTGCATGGCCAGCATCCGTATGGAAAAGGTATCCATTGAAAAAGCCCAACCGTTCAGATTGCCTTCCTCCAGGGAAAGGAGGTTGTATGCGCTCAACATACCGGTCATTCCCAGGTCGTCTATAATCATATCCCGGGCTTCAACAGAGATCGGCGGCCCTCCGTTTGCCTTGAATTGATCCGGCAGAGTAACTGAAAAACGGTCGATGTATACGCCTTTCCAAAGCCGGCTCATCCCTGAGGCAGTCAGGAAAGGGGATGGATAATTTTCAGGAAAACGGACGTCTTCGGGATTTCGGAAATCAGAAAAATCAAGGGCTATTCCGTCCACTTGCCATTTCAGGTCTTCAAACCCTTTCACTGCAAAGGGCGTGAAATCAGAGAGCGTCGCGACAAGGTCCCAGGAATCCGCCTGAAAGTTGAAATGGCCCTTGACCCTGCCGTTTTCCTGCGGAGCGCCGGCAGCATTCGTCGGAATCAGCCAATCCCTGCTGAATACGACATACCCTTTTACCCCCAGGCTCCTGAATCCATCGCAGTTGACAACGGCGTAGGTGCCTGTGTCTTCCGGCCCTTTGGTTTTTTCCAGGACAATCCGGGATTTCCCCTTCCTGATATCGATCGGGAAATCCCCCAGCAGTTCGAGCTTCAGGTCGCCGGTGAGACCGCCTTTGCGGGTGAATTTGATGCCGGTTGCACCAAATACCGGGTCAAGGGATTCGCCCGGCAAATCCACTTCGAGAAATAAGTCCGCTTCCGTGTATTCGGGGTAAAAGCGAATGGATTCGATGCCGAGGGTATAGGTGATGTTCCCTATTTCCTGCTGAATGCCGACCGGAAGCGTTACCAGGTCGCCCATGGTGAGCTTCTCCAGGAATTTGCCTGCTTTTTTCAGGGCTGCAATCGTTTTTCTGGCTTTTTGCACCTGCTCGATTTCGTCTCCCAGCGGATTGCCTTCATCCCTGACATCATCTTCCTCGGAAGGGGTCGGTCCGGACCATTGCCGGAAAGGTGTTTTCATCACCTGGAATGCGGTATCCGCAACGGGCAAGGATTCCCGGAAAGAAACGGGAAGGGCCGGCGCTCCATCAGGCGGAGCGGCCCCGTTGCATAAGGGGATTGATCCCAGCAGGAGGATCAGGTAAAGAGCGCTTTTCATGTTGAAGGTTTTAGGTAATGGTCTGGGGTCAAATCAATCGGTAAGTGTAGGCAACGGAAAAGTTCCACTCCCGGAATCCGGAAGCAAAACCCCCGGGCGGCCCTTCTCTTGCCCGGGTATAAAACAAACCTAAATCGATCCCCTGGTTTTTACCGGGTTGAAAGCCGGAACTGCATCGGATGTTGAAAACCCGGTTTATCAATTCGCCTTCCTGAAAGACCAGTGAGTTGGAAACAGAAGAGCTCATTTCCCATTTCCCGCCTCCGAATGCCTTGGATACGGTCAAGGCCGGCCCCACTACAGTTGTTCCTGAACCTTGGGCCGCTGTGAAATTTGCGAGACAGGAACTGTTCAGTTTCCAGCCGCCGGCGCCGGTTGTGAAAGTATGGGAGACCATGGCCGTCTTGAAGGCATGACTGAGATCGGCCCGGATTTGATCGCCTTCAATGGCATTCGCCTTTTGGAAAGACCCTGCCAGGATCCAGACGGATCTTTTCGTTTTCCCACCGAAATAGGTCACGGCCAGATAGGCGCTGGCATTGGTTTGTGTCAGGATCAGGGAGTCTGTGTCAACGAAGGGTGTCCGAACCAGGGTTGCCCTTGTTGTGGTGCTGAAATTGGATAAGGAAAGGCTGGCATTAAGCCTGCTCCTGGGTTGGGCAGACAAGTCGATTGAGCCGATAAAACGATGCAAACCCGGGGCGCTTTGCCGGCCGGTTATGCTGCGCTGGATTCCGCTGTTGAGGGCGACAAATGCCTTTTTGGTAAAAAGAGGGATCCGCCCGCCGAGGGTGAAATTTTCCAGGTCGTTATTGAAGAATAAAGCGCCCAGCGACCGGTATCCAGGATCGATTTTTTCAAATTGAGCATTGAAATCGCCAAATCCGGGTTTCAGGCTGAGCGTAGCTTTGAACGCGTTGTGATAGCCGGAGGAAAGGTTGGGCTTAAACAAACCGGCCATCCGGTAAAAGGGAACCCGCGGGCTTTCAGCGGCTGCCGGACTGCGCGAATCCCGCGTAAGGGCACTCCGCCCAAAATCGAGATCTATGGCAGCCAGTTTGCCGACTTTTCGCCTGACCTGCAGGCCGAGGGTTACATTTTCTTCGGGCGGAACCGTTCGGGAAGTATCTGAAAAATGCAGGGATCCGGGAAGGTCGTGTGCGGCAAACAGGATAAGATGGATCGAATTCTCTCCATCGCTGATCCCTGCCTTTACGCCCCATCCCCGGCGTTTGTAAACAGGGTCGAGGCGCTGCAGTTTACCGGCATCTTCAGGCCTGGCCCGCCGCAATCGGCCTGAAAAGGCTGCCAGATAGAATTTGCCCGGCTTCACCTCAAAACCGATCCCGGAAAAGTGATGCCCGGAAAGGGTATACGGAGAAAAATTCAGGACCCTGTCCCCCAGATGAAGGGTAGCCCATTTATAGGTCGGGCTTGCTCCGCAGAAAGCGTAGGCAGGATAGTGAAATGTAGGATCGCCGTCGGAAAATGCAGCGGAGAACGGCGCTTTAACACCCAGGAAATCAACGTTGAGCTGTGCATTGAAACGAAGGGAAAACGGGTCGGCACGCGGCGGGATTCCGTAAACATCGTTGTATCTCAGGTTGGCGTACAACCGGCCTTTGAGGCGGAGAATGTCATTTTGTTGTACGCGGGTTGTGATGCTTTTCCCAATATGCTCAATGTCCTGTCCCCGGGCAAACGGCGACATGGCAGAGCATAAAAAACAGAGGAAAAGCACCTTCAGGTTTTGGTGCTTTTTCATTAGAGCGCGTTTAAAAAAATCGGGATAAAGTTAAGTCTGATTTTGACTTTTGTCAACCCCTTGAGCAAAACATTTTTTTTGAACCGGAGTGATTTTAAATGTAAAGTATTGAATTACAAATTAAAATGCCGGATTAAATTTGTCAAAATCGTTTGGTTCAAAAGGATGTTTCGGCGGGTTTGAGATCAATTTCTGGTGATGTCCGAATTGCTGATGAAGGCTACCTTTTTACTGTCCGGCGACCAGGATGGGGTATTGATCGATCCTTGTCCGCCGTAAAAATAAGCGATGACTTTAGGGGTGCCGCCGCCTGCCGGCATGGTGCGCAGCATGACCCGCTTGTAGAAGGGGTGATCGTCCGGGCTGATTTCCGGCGGATAGGAAATGAATACGATTGATTTGCCGTCGGGTGAAATATGGGGAAACCAATTGTTGAAGTCGTCAAATGTCAATTGCTCCTGGTCGCTGCCGTCGGGTTTCATTCGCCACAATTGCATCCTCCCAGTCCGGGTGGAGTTGAAGTAAATGTATTGGCCGTCCGGACTGAATTCCGAACCGTCGTCCAATCCCGGAGAAGTGGTAAGGCGGATTTCATCCCCTCCGGTTGACGGCACCTTGTAAATATCGTAGTCATTGTTGCGCTGAGCGGTATAGGTCAGCCACTTGCCGTCCGGCGACCAGCCATGCAGGTACGACGGGCCGGTCGGGGTGATCCGGGTCGGCTTTCCTCCCTTTGATTTGACGGTATAAATCAGGGAGCCGAATTCCTGTTCGCCGCTTGAGCTGCTGAGCCCCAGCATTTTCCCATCAAAGGACAGGACGTGATCGTTGTTGTTTTGCCTGACAAAATCCGTATTGAGTTCCTTGATCTTTTTTTTGCGGAGGTCAAACCGGTAGATCAGACCCTGACTGTTGTAAATCAAATGTTTATTATCCGGTGTCCAGTTGGGCGCCTGCAGAGAAACAGGGGCGGTATGCAGGATTATCCGTTCGCCTGTGCCAACGTCAAGCGTTTCAATATAGCTGCCGATATAATCCCGGTACGGTCTGAAATCATCCTTGGCGGGAAAGATAATGCGGACATTGTCAAAGCTGACCTGTTCGAGCACATCCTTATTGTGGGAGCAAATGAACAAACCGACATAAACCTCGTCTCCCAACGGTACTTCAGCCACTTCCGTGACCGTAAAAAGCTCACCCCATTTGGCCACCGACATGGTGAATTTATCGCCCTTGCGTTCCAGGCGGATAACATCGGGGCCGACTGCTGCCGACTTGTTTTCTGCAATGTCCGTATCCTGCTTGAGCCGGTATTGGAGGGAAGTAAGTCCGTCGCCGTGAACGGTGGCTGCGGCCATAGGGGAACCAGTATCGAGGTTGGTCCTGACCATCCAGCCGAATTTCCGGTGCGGGTCAACGCCCTTTCCGATGAGCTTACCTCGGGCCTGAAGGATAAAATCGCCTTTTACCTTTTTCCAGGCATACTGGAATTCGTCTTTGGCAAACCAGATATTCTCCCCGGACCCGCTGAGCTGGTATTTCTGGGTTGCGGAATTGTATTGAGTGGAACCCTTATGCAGGACGGCGCCTACATCACCGGCATCCCTGAAAACGCCGAAATTGGATTGAGCAAAAAGCATCATTGGAACAAATAAAATTGCAGCAGCGGTTGCCAGGTGTTTCATTGGATGAGCATTTTGCCTTAAAATTAAGAATTTGGATGTAATCAGGTTTCAAAAAACAAACTTTCCCTACATTTACCCCAAAACAAAACGATGTCTTACCAACCCGATTCCCTGCGTTACCAGTCGATGACCTACCGCCGTTGCGGTCGAAGCGGCTTGCAACTTCCTCTTGTGTCGCTCGGCCTCTGGCACAATTTCGGCCATGTGGATGTGCTGGAGAATTGCCGGAAAATGCTCAGGCTGTCTTTCGATGCAGGGATCACCCATTTTGATCTGGCCAATAATTACGGCCCTCCTCCCGGATCGGCTGAGGAGAACTTCGGCCGGCTTCTCAGGGAAGACTTCAGCGCCTATCGCGACCAACTGATCATTTCCACCAAAGCGGGTTATTACATGTGGGAAGGACCCTACGGGGAGTGGGGATCAAAGAAATACCTGGTGTCCAGCCTGGACCAAAGCCTCAGGCGGATGGGGTTGGATTATGTGGACATCTTCTACCATCACAGGCCCGATCCGGATACGCCCCTGGAAGAAACCATGGCCGCTCTTGACCTGATCGTCCGCCAGGGGAAAGCGCTTTATGTGGGCATTTCGAACTATCAGAAGGAAGAAGCCGAACGAGCCTGCCAAATCCTGAAGGAACTGGGTACGCCGTGCCTGATCCATCAACCCAAGTATTCCATGTTCGTACGCTGGGTCGAAGACGGCCTCCTGGACGTCCTGGAAGAGCAGGGAGTCGGCTGCATCCCGTTTTCACCGCTTGCCCAGGGCTTGCTGACCAATAAATACCTGGGGGGTATCCCGACCGATTCGCGCGCAGCCAAACCCCATGGCTTCCTCAAGGAAAACGAAGTGAGCCAGGAAAGGATCGGGCAGATCAAAAAATTAAACCAGATCGCCGGCGACCGGGGACAAACGCTCGCACAAATGGCTCTCGCATGGGTGCTCAAAGACCCGCGGATTACTTCTGTCTTGATCGGAGCCAGCCGGCCCGAACAAATCACGGATTGCCTCGGCAGCACAAAGAATGTCCGGTTCAGCGCTGAAGAACTGGCTGCCATTGAGTCCGTATTGGGAGGTTAAGCCCCTTATCGCAAACCATCTGCCGATTGGAGCCGGGTGGTTTGCGATACTATTTACCGGGGCGAATGGCGACCATGGTGGCCTGCATTTTTGCAAGGAGTTTAGTGCCGGTCTCATCCCACGCCCATCCTTCACAGATCACGAGCGTCCTGCCGGCCTGAATCACCTTCCCTTCCGCTACAAGTAACTGCGTATCTGCCGGTTTCAACAGATTGATCTTGAATTCGGCAGATAAAACATCGGCGTCCTCCTCCATCACAGACAGGGAGGCGTAGCCGCATGCGGAATCCACCAAACCGGAAACCGCCCCCGCATGGAAAAATCCGTTTTGCTGGGATAAACCCGGTTGAAAGGGGCATTCAATTACAACCCTGCCGGGTTCGATGGACCGGATGCTCGCCCCCAGCGTGTGCATCAGCCCCTGCCTTGAGAAACTCTCCCTGATCTTGTTTTGAATCAGTGCATTCAATGTCGGTTGGAATTGGTGGATGGAAAGGTACGCCAATCCCGGTGATGAGCTAAATACAGATTACTTTTTCATTAATTAAATTTACTCATTTAAAATTTTCTCACAAATTTTAACATGCTAAAGAAAAAATACCCATACAGACAGATTGAATTTATACCTTTGAACAAAAGGGTAGGGGTAACCTCCCCAAAGATTTTGATAACCTTGGAATAAGCGACTTGACAGCATGGAAAATCTGGATCAAATACACATCAACTTTAATCCCGGACAGCTGGCAATACTGAATATCTGCCTGGGTTTTTTAATGTTCGGCGTTGCATTGGATTTGAGGCTGGAGAATTTCAAGATCCTTTTTCGATATCCTAAAGCGGCATTGGCGGGTTTGTTGTCTCAATGGGTTTTATTGCCGCTCCTGACGCTGGGGTTGATTTGGGCATTATCGCCTCCGGCCAGTCTGGCCCTTGGTATGATCCTGGTTGCTGCCTGCCCCGGCGGTAACGTATCCAATTACGCGGTCCACCTGTCGAATGGAAATACGGAACTGTCGGTTGTCCTGACCACTATTTCGACTACTGCCGCGATCCTGGTCACGCCATTGTATTTTTCCTGGATGTCGGGCTGGTTTATGGGGGACAGCCGGGAAATTTCGGTTTCAGCATACCAGATGATGGGTTCCGTGTTTCAGCTGATTGCCGTGCCATTGGTATTGGGAATGGGGCTGAGTACCTATTTCCCGAGGTTCACCGCTGCCATCCACCGGCCTGTCAAATGGCTTTCCATGGCCATTTTCCTTGGGTTTGTGGTCGTGGCAGTGTATGCGAACAGGGCTAACATAACCAACTACCTCCACCTGGTTTTTATGCTGGTATTCATCCACAACGGCATAGCGTTGGCAGCCGGTTACGGTTTTGCCCGCAAGGTATTCAACCTGCCTGCTCAGGATGCGCGGGCTATTGCTATTGAAACCGGTATTCAGAATTCCGGTCTGGGATTGATCCTGATCTTCAATTTCTTTGACGGACTCGGCGGTATGGCCATGATAGCGGCCTGGTGGGGGATCTGGCACCTGGTTTCAGCCTTTACGCTGGCCATGGTCTGGCGACGCAGG
>WBZL01004016.1_pt1 | contig 13048 bp, 16 predicted proteins | sample 5204291 | NCBI WGS metagenome assembly WBZL01 (sample SAMN12344345, study PRJNA552823) | activated sludge metagenome | biome: Activated sludge suspended growth; feature: Nitrification reactor; material: Wastewater; isolation source: activated sludge from nitrification reactor of wastewater...
CGGCTTCTCCCCCGCGACTGGCGGACACGATGTCCTCGAGTGCCTTCAGGATCCGGTCGCCGGCCTCCCCGGTCTCGAACCCGCGGGAGTCGTACACTCCGAGGATCCCGTTGGGGTGCACGTAGTAATCGAGCCCGGTCGTGACAGGACGTCCGGTGCCCGTCGCCGCGACGTCCTGGCCGAAGATCGCGTTGACCAGCGTGCTCTTGCCCGTCCCTGTCTTACCGAAAATCGCAAGGTTGAACCGCCCCAGCGAGTTCAGCGCCTGCGCGTACTCCTCCCGGTACATGCGGGTCACGTCGGCGGAGGCGAAGTCCTTCACCGCACCAGGCTATGGCTCGGGACCGACAGACGCCCTCTCAGAACGGCCACGTCCAGTCCCGGACCTCAGGAAGGTCCTCACCACGTTCGCGGATGTGATGCTGGTGTGCGATCCGGCGGTCGACCATGGCCTGCCGCAGCCCCGCCGCGTGCGCGCCGAGGCCGGGAACCCGGTCGATCACATCGATCACCAGGTGGAAGCGGTCGATGTCGTTCATGACACACATGTCGAAGGGGGTCGTCGTGGTCCCCTCCTCCTTGTAGCCACGGACATGGAGATTGTCGTGTCCGGCACGGGAGTAGGTGAGCCGGTGGATCAGCCAGGGGTAGCCGTGATAGTTGAAGATGATCGGCTTGTCCGTGGTGAACAGCGCGTCGAACTCCGCGTCCCGCAGCCCGTGCGGGTGCTCGGTGTGGGGCACCAGGCGCATCAAGTCGACAACATTCACCACCCGCACGCGCAGGTCCGGGAGGTGTTCGCGCAGAATGGCGGCCGCCGCAAGCGTCTCCATCGTGGGCACATCACCGGCGCAGGCGAGCACCACATCGGGGTCGCCGCCGCCGTCCGAGCTCGCCCAGTCGAAGATGCCGATCCCCCGGGTGCAGTGCATCCTCGCCTGCTCCGCGTCGAGCAGGTCCAAGACCGGCTGCTTGCCCGCGACGACCACGTTGATGTAGTCGCGGCTGCGCAGACAGTGCTCCATCGTCGACAGCAGCGTGTTGGTGTCCGGCGGCAGATACACCCGGATGACGTCGGCCTTCTTGTTCACCACATGGTCGATGAATCCCGGGTCCTGATGCGAGAACCCGTTGTGGTCCTGTCGCCATACGTGTGATGTGAGCAGGTAGTTCAACGACGAGATGGGCCGCCGCCACCCGATGTCGCGGGTGGTGTTCAGCCACTTCGCGTGTTGGTTGACCATCGAGTCCACGATGTGGATGAAGGCCTCGTAGCAGGAGAAGACCCCATGGCGTCCGGTGAGCAGATAGCCCTCCAGCCAGCCCTGACAGGTGTGTTCGCTCAGGACCTCCATCACCCGACCGTCGCGGCTGAGCAGCGCGTCCCACTCCTCGTCGAGTTTCTCCGCCTCCCATGTCTTGCCCGTGACCTCGAGCACCCCCGACAGACGGTTGGATTCGGTCTCGTCGGGCCCGAAGATCCGGAAGTTGCCCGCGTCGAGGTTCATCGCCATGGTGTCGCGCAGGAATCCACCGAGGACACGCGTGGGCTCATGGGTGGTCTTGGCCGGCTCCGGGACCGCAACACAATGGTCCATCCAGTCGGGCATCTCGAGTTGACGCATGACGGCCCCGCCGTTGGCGTACGGCTGTGCTGACATCCGGGATTGCCCGGTCGGCGCGAGTTCCAGGACCTCCGGACGTGGGGAACCGTCCGCGGCGAACAGCTCCTCGGGACGGTAGGACTTCAGCCACTGCTCGAGCAGGCGCATGTGCTGGCGGTCGGTATGGGTGTTGGCCAGCGGCACCTGATGGCTTCGCCAGGTGCCCTCGACCTGTTTGCCGTCGACCACCGCCGGCCCGGTCCAGCCCTTGGGGCTGCGCAGCACGATCATCGGCCACTGCACCCGGGTGGTCTTCCCCTCTTCGCGTGCCGCCCGCTGGATCTCAGCGATCTCGGCCATGGCGGTGTCGAGGGTGCCCGCCATGAGTTCGTGCATACGTTCGGGATCGGAACCTTCCACGAAGTGCGGTTTCCAGCCGTAGCCCACGAACAGTGCGGTGAGTTCTTCATGCGGGATACGTGCGAGCACTGTGGGATTGGCGATCTTGTACCCGTTGAGATGCAGGATCGGGAGCACCGCGCCGTCGGTGACCGGGTTGAGGAACTTGTTGCCGTGCCAGGAGGTCGCCAACGGCCCGGTCTCGGCCTCGCCATCGCCGATCACGCACGCGACCACGAGGTCCGGGTTGTCGAAGGCGGCACCGAAGGCGTGCGACAAGGAGTAGCCGAGCTCACCGCCCTCGTGGATCGAACCGGGCGTCTCGGGTGCCACGTGTGACGGGATCCCGCCGGGGAACGAGAACTGCTTGAAGAGTCTGGCCATCCCGGGCTCGTCGCGGCTGACGTCCGGGTAGTAATGCGAGTACGTGCCTTCCAGCCAGGCGTTGGCCACCATGGCCGGACCGCCGTGGCCCGGCCCGGCGATGTAGATCATGTCCGTGCCGTCCCGGCGGATGATCCGGTTCAGATGGGCGTAGATGAAGTTCAGACCTGGAGTGGTGCCCCAGTGGCCAAGTAGGCGTGGCTTGATATCGGATGCCCGCAGAGGCCTGCGCAGCAGCGGGTTGTCCAGCAGATAGATCTGCCCGACGGACAGGTAGTTCGCGGCCCGGAACCAGCGATCGAGCGCCGCCACCTCCTCGGCTTCCAGGGTCCCGGCCGAGACCTTCACTTTGCTGCGCGACGGGTTCGCCCGTTTCGTCTTCGAGGCCATGGCACCACCCTGTCAAGACCGTGGCGCCCCGCGCCACCGGTATGCGGCCCTGGGCAGCACCGTTCTCCGTGTGTTCAGATGGAGTCATGAGTGACAACGACGACATCGAGAAGTTGCTGCGGGAGATCGACGGAGTCACCGGCAACGCCCAACCCCCGGCACGTCGCCCGGAGGCCCCGGCCGAGAAGGCGGATGACTCCTCCGGCGGAACCGGTATGGCACTGGCCGTGGCCGCAGTGGTCGGCGTGGTCGGCCTAGTGCTGGGCTTCCTGCCCTGGGTGCCCGGGATCTGGCTCGGCCTCGGGGGTTTCCTCGGCGCTTTCATCGGCGTCATGCTCGGCCGCCGATTCAGCTAGCCGCTTCTGCACGAAGACCGGGCGGAGCAGTCGGTAGGTGATGTAGGCCCCGAAGAGGAACAGCGGCCAGCCCATGATGATCTTGGCCGTTCCCAGGGCGCCGACCCATCCGGCGAGATACAGCGGGACCTGCACCACGATGCGGGCACCGAACACGAACACCCACACCCAGGTGGCGGCCGCGAACACGCGCCGCAGATCGGGCTCCTTACGCCACCCTGTGGGGTCGCCGGTGATCGCCCCCACCACCACCCCCATCAGCGGCCAGCGCACCAGCAGCGAGATCAGGAATGCGGCCCCGTAGGCGACGTTGACGATCAGGCCCCAGAGGAAGAAGTCGCGGGCCTCACCCGTGCGGGAACTCACATACGCGGAGATGGCCACCCCGGCGAAACCGGCGAGTACCTGAGTCAGGGGCTGACGGCGCAAGAGTCGCAGGACGAGAATCACCGCGCCGGTTCCCAGGGCCGCGATCAGGGCCGGTCGCAACACCCGGCCATCGAGCATGTAGACAACGATGAACACGACCGAGGGCAGCGCGGAGTCGATCATGCCGCGCCAACCTCCGAGGGCGCGCTCGAGCAGCACCGCCTCGGGGTGCGCCGGCGCCGTCTTCGGCTCCCCGGCCGTCACTCGCTGCCCGGGATCGTCAGTTCGTACTCCGGATTGAAGATGACCTTGCGCCCGTCGCGCAGAGCGACCCGGCCGCGCGCGCTGATCCGGCGGCTCGGGACGATACCCGTCAGACGGCGTCGGCCCAGCCACACCAGGTGCACCATCCCGGTCTCATCCGAGACGTCGGCCTCGAAGGACTCCACCCCGCCACTGGGGTGCAGCGTCACCGTGTGCACCGACCCGGTGACCTCCACGACCTCACCGACCTCGGCATCGCAGATCGTCACGTGCTGGCACAACTGCCCGGTGCTCGTACGCGCACGCCATGTCTTCTCAGCGGTCACCCTTCCAGGGTACGGGCCCTCGGCGCACCTGTCGCCTCCCCGGTGGCGGGGCTGTCCCGGGCCCATCCGTTAGACCCGGGCCCATCCGTTAGACCCCGGTCCATCCGTTAGACCCCGGTCCATCCGTTAGACCCCGGTCCATCCGTTAGACCCCGAACGCCCGCCAACCTCTAACCAACTGCACAAGTTCTAACCAACTGCACAAGTTCTAACCAACTGCCCAAGGCCTCACCGAAGGCCCCCATCCGGCGCCAACCCAGAGCCCCAGGAGCGAACCACCTGGCCGCCAACCACCGCTCCAGCCACCACCTGTCCAAGCAGACCACGGCCACAATGGACACATGACCACGTGCCTTCTGCTGCACGGCGCCGGGTCGACGCCCGAGTTCATCACGCGCACATTTGGGTCGGCGGTGGCCGAGCGGGGCTGGACGCTGGTCGCTCCAGACGTGCGTGGGATGACCATGGCGCAAATGGTGGAACTTCTCACAGCCGAAGGTCTCGACCGCCACGATGTCGTTGGCGGGGTGTCTCTGGGGGCGCACGCCGCCGCTCGCTATTGCGCCACCACCGGGTGGACCGGGCGGCTCTACGCCGTCATGCCGGCGTGGATGGGCGATCCGGAAGTGGTCGCGGCCCTCACGCGAAGCACCGCCGAACGCATCGATGCCTCGTCCATCCAACAAGTCCTCGCGGACATCCGCGCTCAGTCCACCGCCCACGACTGGATCCTCGACGAACTGCGCACGGCATGGACGGCCATGACGGACGCGCAATTGGCGCATGCCCTGCGGGTGGCCGCTGACCAGCCCGCTCCCGACATCGCAGAACTGGGAAGGATCACGGCGAGCACCCGGGTGGTGGCCCTGGCTGACGATCCGACCCATCCAGAACACGTGGCGAGCGCGTGGGCGGCGGCCATCAGCGACGCCACGCTGACAGTGCTGCCCCGTCACCTACCGTCGTCGGCCGCCCTGGCGCAGGACCTCTGGTGAGGCCTAGCGGGTCTCGGTGATCTCCGGACCCCGCTCGAAGGGCTCCATGTCCTCGTACTGCGCCTCCTCGGCGTCCTCGTCGACCTCTTCGGTCTCGATGCCCTGCGGGGGCGACAAGGGGATCAGGTCACCGGGGGCCATCGGGCGCTCGCCGCGGTTGACGATGCACCCGGCGAGGATGTCCTCGAAGAACTCGCCCATCGCGGGGCTGGTCGCCGCAGTGCCCATGAACATCCCACGAATGAACCAGCGGTTGCCCTCAGCACCCACGAAGCGTGCGGGCTGCATCGCGGTGGCGCCGTTGGCGTCCTGTGCGGGAACCTCACCGCTGAGCTCGGTGCCGAAGCGGCCTTCGGAGCGCGACATCGTGCCGCCGGCCTGGGAGATCTCCGCCTCGAGCTCGTCCATGACCTCCGACCAGAATCCACCGGAGCGAGGCGCCGCGACCGCCATCAACTGCAGCGCCGCCTGTTGCTCCTCGAGTACCACGACCGCGATCGCGAACGTGTTGTTCTCCTCGTTGTGACCCTCGAGGCTCAACTGCATGTTGTCCACGATCGGGATCTGAAGGCCACCGAGGTCCACCCGGGCGATCTCGTCGGCTGGGGCGTCCGCGATGTCGAAGGGGCCCTCCGACGTCGACTCGGCCGCAGGCTGCTCATCGCCGACGACCTCTTCGACCACGACCTCGTCGGTCACGACCTCGTCAGCCGGCACCTCGCCGGAGTCCGAACCGCTCTTGCGTCGCTTGAACACTGCTCATCTCCTATGGATAGACCCGTCCCACCGTAACGCGGCCGGTCATCAGTGTGCGCCGCGATGCCCGCCTGTGGACCCGAAACCACCGACGTCGCGCGCCGAACCCGGCAAGGACTCGACTTCGACCAGAGACACGACCGGCACCTCTTGCACGACCAATTGCGCGATGCGATCGCCACGGTGGAAGACCACCGGCGTGTGGGGGTCCAGATTGATCAGGCACACCTGTATCTCCCCGCGATACCCGGCGTCGATCGTCCCGGGCCCGTTCACGACGCCGATGCCGTGCTTGACGGCCAGGCCGCTTCGTGGATGCACGAAGGCCGCGTACCCGGCGGGGAGCGCGATAGCCACGCCGGTGGGTAGCAGCGCGCGTTCTCCGGGACCCAGCGTGAAGTCCACCCGCGAATACAGGTCGAGTCCGGCATCACCGGGATGCGCGAACGACGGCAACGGCAGATCGGGATCGAGCCGCTGGATGAGGACGTTCATGGGTTCACCGCCAATCCGTTGCCAGGCGCGGTCCGCTCGGCAACTGCCGCTTCCACATCCTGTTGACGACCGTTGTTCAGGAAGTGCTCAAGGGGGACCTGCAGGAACAACGCACTGGCGGTCAGCGCCACGGGCCCGTCCGCGCCAAGACGGCCGACGGCCTGCGTGTAGACCTTGCGCCCGGCGACGCCGGTGATCCGGGCGTCGATGTGCAGCACCGATCCCACCGGTACCGGCCGTCGGAAGTCCACCTCCAGGCGGGCGGTGACCGCAGGCACGAGCAGAAGCCAGTTCAGCGCCCCCAGCGCCTCATCGAACGCCGTCGACAGCAGACCGCCATGGGCGAGCCCGGGAGCGCCCTGGTGGACGTCTGTGACTTCGAAGACGGCGTGGACCCCGAGGTCCCCGGCCGTCACCCGCATGTGCAGACCCGCGGGATGCTTCGAGCCACATCCGTAGCAGCGGTCGTAATGGCTGGGGATCTCCTCCCCCACGGCGACGGCCTCGGGATGACGCTGGGGCAATCGCGCGTTCGACGGCGCCAGCGTCGGACTGACCGGCCAGACGATCTCAGCTTCTCCCACGCCCCGATCCTATGGCCGGGTGTGACCGGCTCCCGGTGCGCGTTGGACAATTCGGGTATGACATATCGCGAGGTCCTGCGGCCGCCCTGGTGGCTCTACGCAGTGATGATCGGTCTGGCCGCCCTGTTCAGTTTCACGCTGGCCGCCGCGGTGACAGTACCAGTGGCACTTGTCGCGTTCGTGATCATCGTGGCCCTCTTGTCCTGGGTGGTCAGCAGGCGCGGGCTCGAGATCAGCGTCGACGAGGCCCGTCTACGCATCGGCTCCGAGTCGCTGGCACGCGAAGACATCGCTCATGTCCTGCCGCTTGGCGCCCCCGAGATGCAGGTGGTGGCCGGCCCGGACGCAGACCCCCGTGCCCACCTCGTCCTGCGCAACCTCGCCACCAAGGAGGGTGTCAAGATCGACGTCACCGAGGGAGCGACCCCCTACTGGCTGGTCAGCTCGGCACATCCCGAGGAACTTGCCGCGGCCCTCGAGCAGCACTGATCCGCCACCGGGCCGCACAGCCCGAAGTGGCGATAGGATCGGCCCCACAACACCTCTGGAGGATGTGTGAATCCGCGACTTCTGACCCCGTTGGTCTCCCTCGGCGCCGCATGGGCGACCCGGAAGTCCCTCAATGCCATCTATTCGCGCCGGCACGAGGGCGGAGCGATCCCGAAGAACGACGACGTCGAAGTGCCGTTCAAGCGTGTTCTGATCTGGGCACTGGCCACCGCGGTCGTCGCCTCATTGGTCGACGTGGCCGTGCAGCAGGGTATGGCCCGGTGGGCCGAGCAGCCCCAGGGTGAACTTCCCGCCTAGCCGGCACACTCCGTGCATACGTAGACGCCGTTCTTCTCCGAGGCCAACTGGCTGCGGTGGTGCACGAGGAAGCAGACCGAGCAGGTGAACTCATCCTCCTGCTTGGGCACGACCTGAACCGTCAAGGCCTCGTTCGACAGGTCGGCTCCGGGCAACTCGAGGCTCTCAGCGATCTCCGTCTCGTCCTCGTCGACCCCACCCGTTGCGGTCTTGACGCGACCCTGCAACTCCTCAAGGGAGTCCTCGGACATCTCCTCGTCAGTCTTGCGGGGTGCGTCGTAGTCGGTAGCCATTCCCTCTCCTGCTCACATTGTGGATGTCCATGCCAACACCGCAGGACCCGATTTCATGCCCGAGATGTCGTTCCTGACCGCCGATGTTGCCACATCACGCCCAGTTACGGTACATCCGGGGGCAGTCCGACACCCGCCGTTGCGCCCCCGGCGGGTGTTCCGCTGTGATAGGAGCATGCCTGTCTACGCCCTCGGCGAAAAGCGCCCTGTCATCGATCCGACCGCCTTCGTCCACCCCGATGCCGTGCTCATCGGCGACGTCACCATCGGCGCGGAGTCATCGGTATGGCCAACCGCAGTGCTGCGCGGCGACCACGGCGCGATCCGCGTGGGCGCGCAGACCTCGGTCCAGGACGGCGCCATCGTGCACTGTACGCGGGTTCTGGACACCGTCATCGGTGACCGCTGTGTGGTCGGCCACAACGTGCACCTCGAGGGATGCACCATCGAGGACGACTGCTTGATCGGGTCAGGAGCGGTCGTGTTGCACCGCGTTGTGGTGCACCGCTATGCCCTTGTCGGCGCCCAGGCCATGGTCACCAACGACACCGAGGTGCCGTCCTTCGCGATGGCGCTCGGAGTCCCGGCGAAGATCAAGCCGGACATGGTCACTCCCGGTGACTTCGACGATGCTGTGAAGGTGTACGTGCACAACGCGCACTGGTACAACGCGGACCTGCGCCGCATCGACTGACCACCTCAGCCGACACTGGTCCCGACCAGGCGGCCCACGATGTAGGTGACCGCCGCAGCACCGCCACCCACAAGTAGTTGCCTGGCAGCCGAGCGGGCCACACCGAGGCCGGAGACCCGACCCACCGTGCCGCCGACAATGAGCATGGCGATGACCGCCAACGTCACCGCCACGAACAGCGCGGTGAGCCCGGACAGGAAGAAGTAGGGAATCACAGGCACGGCCGCTCCCACGGCGAACGCGGCGAAACTTGAGGCCGCGACCCGTTTGGGGTTGCCGAGTTCGTCGGGGTCCAGCCCGAGTTCCTCGCGTGCCAGGGTGTCCAGGGCGGTCTTCGGGTCCGCCATGATCTTCTCGGCGGTCTTCTTCGCCGTCTCCGCGTCCAGACCCTTCGCCCGGTAGAGCAACTCCAGCTCCCGCTGCTCCTCCAAGGGTTTCTCCCGCAACTCGCGCTCCTCGAGAGCCAGTTCACGCCGGAACAGATCGGTCTGGCTGGCCACACTCACGTACTCCCCGGCAGCCATCGAGAACGCCCCGGCAAGCAGCCCCGCCACACCGGCGAAAAGAACCGTGCCGCGATCGACGCCGGACCCCGCGAACCCCATGACCAGCGCGGTGTTCGACACCAGGCCGTCGCTGATCCCGAAAATCGCGGCCCGCAAGGCGCCGGACTTGTCCGTGCGGTGCCAGGGCTCCGCCTGGTTCAGTTGACCGCGGACGTCGCTGGGCGCCGATGGGGTCTCTGCGCCACCCAGACCCGCCAACACGGCCGCGTGTTCCCGCTCGTCCTGCGACATCCCCGGGAGGGCGTCCGGCTCCGCGTCGTACATGCCCTGGGCATCGCGCTCAGCCTGTTCCAGGTCGCCGAGCACCGCGTCGAGACCCATGTTCCGGGCCCGCTGGAGCACCTGCGCGTCGTCGGGCTCGAGTTCACCGGTGTCCTCGGGGATCTGCACCCCGGCGGTGTGCAGCAGCGCCATCCAGTGCGCGGCGTGGCGGTCCTCGATCGAGGCGAGTTCCAGAAGTGCCTCCCGCCGCTGGCCGGAGGTCATGTCGGCCAGCGCACGGTACATGTGTCCAGACGCCCGCTCGGCCGCGAGGTACTGCAGATACCTGTCGGTCTTGGTCATGTGGCCACTCCCATTTCACTCAAGAGGCCCCGGAGAGGCTCATAGACACCAGGAGCGGCAGCGACAGTCATCGCGTCGGTCGCGTGGTCGTCGGAGATCCCCCCGACCCGCGCTCCCGCCTCCGCGCAGATCACCATCGCGGCCGCCCGGTCCCACAGGTGCGTGCCCCGTTCGAAGTACGCGTCCACCACACCCTGTGCGACCCAGCACATGTCCACGGCGGCCGCCCCCGCCCGCCGGATGTCGCGCACCCGAGGCAGCAAGCCCGCCACGATGGCGCCCTGCTCGGACCGGACAGCCGCTTCGTACCCGAAACCTGTGGCCACCAATGCCATGCCCAGATCCTGGCACTGCGAGGCGTGGATCGGGACCCCGTTCGCCTGCGCGAACCCCCCGGCGACGCCTCGCCAGACCGCCGCGAGGGCGGGAGCATGCACCACACCCACTGTGGGCACACCGTCGACGAAGGCCGCGACACTCACCGCCCAGACCGGGAACCCGTACAGGTAGTTCACCGTGCCGTCGAGCGGGTCGATCACCCATCGCACACCCGAGGTCCCCGCTCGCGTCCCACCCTCTTCACCGAGGATCGCGTCGTCGGGACGCTTGTCCAGGATCGCCTCGACGAGCAGGGCCTCCGATCCGCGGTCCATCTGCGTGACCACGTCGGTGCCCGATGACTTGGTGGAGACGACGGTGCGCTGTGCCCAGCCCTGCACGAGGAACTGCGCTGCAGCCTCTGCCGCACCGCTCGCGATGTCCAGCAGTTCCTCGGACAGCGGGTTCACGAGGTCGCCTCGCACAGCGCGGGTCGATGCGCGCGCGAGTTCGGGCAACACCCGGCGATGCAGGGCGTCGGTAGCGGCACGCCGAACACCGTCTCCGGCGCGTGGCCTTCGCGCACACCTCGCACGCTCTGGGCGAGGCCGCGGACGAAGGCCGGATGGTCACCGACCGTGGGCACCCGGTGGAACCGCAGGCCGCACCCGTCAGCTGTGGCACGGGCCTCGGTGTCGAGGTCCTGGACGACCTCCATGTGATCACTCACGAAGCCGATGGGGGCGACCACCACCTCGCGCACCCCCTCGGCGGCCAACTCCTCGATCCGGTCATTGATGTCGGGCTCCAGCCAAGGCACCTGCGGCGGTCCGGACCGGGACTGGAACACCAACTCCCAGGGGAGATCACGACCGGCCCGCACCGCCATCTGCGACATCAGGTGCTCAGCCAGCGCCTGGTGCTGTGCCACGTACTGCCCACCCCCGGGCCCCGACGTGTCGGCCATCGCGTCGGGTATCGAATGGGTGGTGAACAGCACATGCGCGCCCTCGCCCACCCCCGCCAGGGTCTTCTCGAGGTGCTCGAGGTTCGCGGCCACAAAACCGGGATGGTTGTAGTAGGCGGGGATCTTCACCACGGCGACGGGCACATCGGCGGCCGCCTCGGCAAGGTTCTCGCGGTACTGGCGGCAGCCCGAGTAGGACGAGTAGGCACTGGTGAACACCGCGATCACGCGATCGACACCGTCGGCGTGCATCTGCTCGAAGGCATCGGTGAGCCACGGCGCACTGTTGCGGTTGCCCCAGTAGACGGCGAGGCCGTCGGAGGCGAGTTCAGCACGCAGGGCGGCCAGCAGAACGCGGTTCTGGGCGTTGATCGGCGAGACCCCGTCCCGGGCGTAGTAGTGCTCGGCCACGGACAGTAACCGCTCCTCGGGCACATTGCGGCCGGCAGTCACCCGACGCAAGAACGGCATGACCTCCTCGACCGATTCCGGACCACCGAACGAGACAAGTAGAACCGCATCCATGTGCCCATCGTGCCCAGATGTACGCCGGCGCCGCACATCCACCTAGGGTTGAGCCGTGTTCGCCCCGTACCGCGATGTGCTCCGCACCCCCGGGGCGCCGTCGTTCACGGGGGCGGGATTCGTCGGCCGCCTACCGATCTCGATGATCAGCCTCGGCATCGTGCTCCTGGAGACCTCCAAAGGGGTTTCCTACGGCGTGGCGGGCACGATCGCGGCGAGTTTCGCAGTCGCCGCCGCCATCGGCGGCCCGGTGGTCAGCGGCTTCGTCGACCGGCACGGCCAGCACCGCATCCTCCCGTTCGCAGTGGCCGCGTACACGGTCTTCATGGTGGCGCTGCTGGTCAGCCTGGACATGGGGTCCTCGCTGTGGCTCGTGATCCCACTGGCCGTCGGGGCGGGCATGATGATGCCCAACTTCGGATCGCTCGTGCGCGCACGGTGGGCCTACGTGCTCCCCGGGTCCGACGGGATTCACGTGGCCTACGCCTGGGAGAGCATCCTCGACGAGGTGGTCTTCGTCATCGGACCGCCCTTGGCCACGGTGCTCGCTCTGCAGGTGCACCCCACGGCAGCGTTGATCGTGTGTGTCCTGCTGGTGCTCATCGGCACCACGTGGTTGGTGCCCCAGCGCCGTACCGAACCTGCACCCCACGGCAAATCCAAGCGTGTGGGCCGCCCCGCCATCCTGCAGCCCGGGATGCCCTTGGTGTTCGTGGCGTTCGTCTTCATCGGTGGCATCTTCGGCTCCTTCGAGGTGGTCACTGTGGCGTTCGCCCAGGAACAGAACGCCACCTCGGCGACCGGCGTGCTCCTGGCCATCTACGCCTTCGGCTCCCTGCTGGCGGGTTTCGCCTACGGAGCGATGGCCTCTCCGGAGTTCCACGGCCGCAGGATGACGTTGATGCTCAGTGTCATGGCGGTCGTGACGCTCGGATTTCCCCTGGCGCCGAACGTCGCGGTCCTCGCCCCCGTCGCCCTGCTGGCGGGCCTGTCGGTGTCCCCGGTGCTGATCTCCGGGACCGCTCTGGTCGAAAGGATCGTGCCGAACGCGCAACTCACCGAAGGCATCACGTGGACCAGCACGGGGATGGCCCTGGGGCTGGCGATCGCCGCACCGGTCTCCGGTGTCATCATCGACTCCCGGGGCGCGCACGTCGCCTACCTGGTCACGGCCGGGTGTGCCCTCGCCGCGTGCGCCGCGAGTTGGGCCGGCAGCCGCGAGGTGCACCGGGCCGAGGTGCGCGCGTTGGAGATCATCGCGGCCAAGACCGGCACTGTGTGAGACACGCCGCATCGGCGTGCGCGGGCCCGAGGACTCAGGTCTGCCACACTGAGGTAGCCATCACATGAGACTGTCTGGGGGCAGCGACCTATGCGGGAATTGCAGTTCGA
>WBZL01004019.1_pt1 | contig 13033 bp, 12 predicted proteins | sample 5204291 | NCBI WGS metagenome assembly WBZL01 (sample SAMN12344345, study PRJNA552823) | activated sludge metagenome | biome: Activated sludge suspended growth; feature: Nitrification reactor; material: Wastewater; isolation source: activated sludge from nitrification reactor of wastewater...
ATAAATCCTGGTCGGCACCATCGTCGGCGACGCCGTCACCGCCCAACGCCTGCGGCGGCTGGACTAGGACGACCTCAGAACAGGGCGTCCTGCTCGATCTCGAGCAGCGTCTGCTTGCGGCCGAGCCCGCCGGCATAGCCCGTCAGCGTGCCGTCGGCCCCGATGACGCGGTGGCACGGGATGACGACAGGGATCGGGTTGCGGCCGTTGGCCAGCCCGACCGCGCGTGAGGCGGCATTGGTCATCCCGAGTCGGTGGGCGAGCGCGCCATAGGTGGTCGTCTCGCCATAGGGGATCCGGACCAGCTCCTTCCAGACGCGCTGCTGGAACTCGGTCCCCACCGGAGCGAGCGGCAGGTCGAAGTCCTTGCGCTCACGGGCGAAATAGGCCGTGAGCTGGTCGACCGCGGTGACGAGCACCGGGTGGGCATCGTCGCGGTCGCCGCGCGGACGGCCATCGGTCATCGGGGAGAACGGCGAGAACTCGATCGCGGAGATCGAGCCATGGTGCTCGACGATGCGCAGGTCCCCGATCGGTGAGGTCATCACGGTCCACATGTCAGGTCTCCTTCGGGAGTGGGTCGGTGTCCGCGTCGACCGGGGTGTGGTCGGCAAGACTGTGCCACAGGTGCAGCAGGGCGTAGGAGCGCCAGGGGCGCCATCGTTCAGAGGCCTCGGCGGACCGCTGGCCATCGAGGCCGAGCGCGCTCAGCGCCGCACGGACACCGAGGTCGGTCGGGAGGAAGACGTCGGGGTGCCCCAGCGCCCGCAGCGCGATGTAGTCGGCCGTCCACGGACCGATGCCGGGCAGCGCGAGCAGGTGGGTGCGTACGTCGGACCGGTCGGGCCCGCGGTCGAGCGCCACGTCGCCGGCGGCGAGCGCCTGGGTCAGCGCGACCAGCGCCCGCCCGCGACTGCGCGGCATCGGCAGGGACTCGGGGTCGAGCGCCGCCAGCGCCGCGGGGCTCGGGAAGAGGTGGGTCAGCGACCCGAACGGCGTCTCGAGCGGCGTTCCGTGGGCCTGCGTGAGCCGACCGGCGACGGTGCGCGCCCCGGCGACGCTGACCTGCTGTCCCAGCACCGCACGGACGGCGACCTCCGGGCCGTCCACGTGCCCCGGCACGCGCAGGCCCGGACGTCGGCGTACGAGCGGCCGCAGCAGCGGGTCGTCGCCGAGCGCCTCGTCGACCGCGATCGGGTCGCAGTCGGCGTCGAGGAGCCGCCGGACGCGTTCGACCGCCGCCGAGGTGTCTCTCAGGTCGGTGAGCCGGAACGTCGCGGGCAACAGGGCCGTCTGGCCGACGTCGGTGACATCGCGAAGCTCGATCCGGACGGCGCCAGGCCCATGGGGCAGGTCGAGGGTGCGGGCATACCAGTCGGGGCCGGCCTCCTCGACGCCGGGCACGGCGCGCAGAGCGAGGAAGTCGAGCAGCGCGCGGCCCGCGAACGGCGTACGCACGGCGAGCCGCATGGTGACCTCTCCCGCACTGCCGCGCTCGCGCTGCCGGCGGCCACGCAGCTCGGTGGGCGTGGCGGCATAGACCTCGCGGACCGTGTCGTTGAACTGACGGACGCTCGCGAAGCCGGCCGCGAACGCGATGTCGGCATAGGTCATGTCGGTCGTCTCGATGAGGATGCGCGCCGTCTGGGCGCGCCGGGCCCGCGCCAGGGCGAGCGGGCCGGCGCCGAGCTGGTGGGTCAGCAGGCGGTTGAGGTGGCGGGGCGTGTAGCCGACGTGGCGCGCGAGCCCCTCGACGCCCTCGCGGTCGACGACGCCGTCCGCAATCAGCCGCATCGCCCGCCCGGCGACATCGGCGGCGACGTCCCAGTCGGGGCTGCCGGGAGTCGCGTCCGGGAGGCAGCGCTTGCACGCGCGGAACCCGGCGCCCTGCGCCGCCGCCGCCGTCGGGAAGAACGTGACGTTCTGGTAGGCCGGCAGTCTCGCCGGGCACGACGGCCGGCAATAGATGCCGGTCGTGTGGACCGCGGTGTAGAAGACGCCGTCGAACCGACGGTCCTTCGACTTCACGGCGCGGTAGCAGGACTCCTTGTCCAGCCGGTCGATCGTCGGTGCCATGGGTTCATCCTGCCCCAGGTGGGCTTGGTGTTCTCGCGGGAATCGGACACCGGGATGTTGGGCCCCGGGGTTGCGGATTTGGGCCAAACCACAGGAAATCCGGTCGCCGGCGTGCAGTTTGCGTCCAATCGGTGCGACCGGGTCGGCGGATCGGCGGGATCTGGGCAGGTTCATCCACAGGCGGTCGGCCGGCGCCTCGGAGGCACGCAGCCAGGAGGGTCAGGCCTCTCCCGGCGTACGACGCTCCGCGCTTCGCCGCTCGGCGAGGTGCTCGGCCCGCAGCTCGGCCAGCCGAGCGCGCAGCTCGGGGTCGCGCATGACCTCGGCGAGGGTGGGACAGTCCTCGGGCCCGGTGGCGCCGGGGACACACAGCGAGCAGACGTCACCAGGTCGCAGCGGGCACTGTGGGCTCCGGGCGGCCACGGTCCTCCTCCTTCGCTCACCGGTCACAACACCGGCGTCGGCCACGCTAGTCCCGGCCTCGCCCGCCCCACAGCCATCTCGCGACGAGCCCCATGAACGACGAAGGGCGCCTTGTCATGGGTCCAGGGGTCTGCCAGGGTGAGGCCGCTATCGATCATCGGAAGGGAATCAAGGCTTTCATGGCCACGAGCGTTCGATGGAGGGTCGCAGCCGTCAGCGCTGCGCTGCTCCCGCTCGGTGGCGGCGCGGTGGCGCTCGGGCCCGGCGCCTCATCGGCCGTGAGCTCGGCAGCCCCAGCAGCCATCGTTGCGGTCCGGGCGACAAAGGCCGACGAGGCTCCCTTGGCGCGTCGGATCAAGCCGGGGAAGAAGTACACCGGTAGGGCGACCTTCTATGACGCCAACGGTGCCGCGGGGGCGTGTTCCTACGATGCCGGCACCGAGGTCATGACCGCCGCCATGAACACCTACGACTACGACACGGCGAACGCCTGTGGGGCCTTCGTCAGGGTCACGGGGGTCAAGAACGGCACGTCGATCATCGTCCGGATCACCAATCTGTGCCCGGGATCGTGCCGCTTGCACCAGCTCGACCTGAACCCCGTGGCCTTTGACAAGCTTGACGATCGTCAAGCGGGCGAGACTCCCATCACCTGGAAGCTGGTCAGCCGCGAGAAGGCCGCTGCCGGTATCTCGCTTCGGTACAAGGTCGGGTCGAGCCAATGGTGGTGCGGGATTCAGGTCATCGACCACCGCAATCCGGTCGCCCGGCTGTCGGTCAGGTACAAAGGCGCGTGGCGGCGGCTGCAGCGCACCGACTACAACTACTTCCTCTCCCCCCAGGGCCATGGGTGCGGAAAGCAGATCAAGGTGACCGACATCTACGGTGAGACGCTCAGGATTCGAGCCTTGACGATCTTGCCTGATGTCACTCAGACCACGAAGAAACAGTTCAAGAGGCACTGACGCTGGGTGGGGTAGCTCCCCGAGCCCCATGAACGACGAAGGCCCCGCCAGCTTTTTCCGCTGATCGGGGCCTTGTTCGGGTGGTACCCCCGACCGGATTCGAACCGGCGCTACCGCCTTGAGAGGGCGGCGTGCTAGGCCGCTACACAACGGGGGCTTGCCTTGACGCAACAGCGCGAGACTCTACCGAAGCGCGCTGTCCCAAACCAAATCCCGGGACCGATTGTCGGCCACCGGGATCGTGTGAGGTCGTTCGCTGGGGTACTAGGACTCGAACCTAGACTAACTGAACCAGAATCAGTCGTGCTGCCAATTACACCATACCCCAAGGGGTGTTCCGGCCCCTCCGACCAGCGTCCTCTCAGAGGCGCTGCACGGGGGGCGGGACCGGGGGGAAACGATACACAAGCCCACGAGACGCAGCCAAAACGGCCGGGTCCGTGCGCGTCGTCAGCCCCATGAAGCGGGCCGCCCAGCTGGCCAGTCCGAGATAGACCAGCGACTGGGTGAGGGTCGGGATGATGTCCCACCACGATCCTGCGGGCGGGTTGAGGGCCGAGGCCATGTCGCTGAACGCGAGGGTGAAACCGAAGGCCATGAAGTTGTTGAGCACGTGCATCGCGATCCCGGCCTCGAGCCCCCCGGTGCGGATCACGAGGATGCCGGCCACGACGCCGAACGCGAACCGGTCGAAGAAGACCGGCACGCTCTGGCCGAGGCCGTGGGCCAGGCCGAACAGGAACGCCGGCACGAGCACCGCGACCGCCCGGCTGACCAGCAGCGACCGGCTGCCGAAGAGCCCCCCGAGCGCCTGGGTGAGGTAGCCGCGGAAGAAGTACTCCTCCCCCGCCGCCTGCAGCGGTGTGAGCAGCAGGATGACGATCAGGTAGTCGCGCGTCGTGGAGGTGAACTCGTTGAGCTGGCCGCTCTGGTCTCCGGTGGCATTGCTGCCGGGGAGCACGGCCGAGACCACGATCGTGGCGAGCAGCGCGAGCACCGAGAGCGCCAGGCACACGCCGAAGTAGCCCCACCGGATCCGCGGCCGGACCGACGCGAGCCAGCGCGGCTTGAGCCCGTGGAAGACCCGCAGCAGCCCCCACGAGACCGGGATCGCCGCGGCCAGCGTGATGTTGAGATAGGCCAGCATCGCCGGCGTCGGGTTGGCCGAGTCGCCCAGTGCCTGACCGCGGGTGACCGCGTCCTGGCCGGCGATCGCATAGCCGACCATGAACAGCAGCAGGAACACGAGCGGGACGACGACCACCAGCATCACCGCACCGGTGATGACGCCGACCAGCGGTCGCCACCAGCCACGGGCACCACCCCGGTGGACGAGGTGATAGTCGAGCGGCTCGGTCTCGACGTACGGCGCCGGCACGGGCGCCGGCATCGGTTGGCCGCCGTACGCCGGATAGCCGGGCTGGGACGGATAGCCGAGCGGCATCGGATAGCCGGGCTGGGACGGATAGCCGTAGCCCGGAACCGGCCCGGGCTGACCCACCGGCGGCCCGGGCGGCCCCGGCGGCGGGCCCGGCGGCGGGCCCGGCGGCGTCCAGTCCCCCGACATCAGGCGAGGGCCCCCTGCAGGCGAGCCAGCGACCGCTCGCGGCCGAGCAGCTCGAGCGACTCGAACAGGGGCGGTGACACCTTGCGGCCGGTGACCGCGACGCGCACCGGGCCGAACGCGAGCCGGGGCTTGAGACCGAGCCCGTCGATCAGTGACGTGCGCAAGGCCTCCTCGATCGCGGCGGTCGTCCAGTCCGACAGCTCGGCGAGGGCGTCGTGGGCCGCCCGCACGACCTCGCGGCCGGCCTCGTCGACCTCGTCAACACGGACCAGGTCGGCCTCGTCGACGAACAGGAAGCCGAGCATGTCGGCAGCCTCGGTGAGCTTGTTCATGCGCTCGTGGACCAGCGGCATCGCGGCGGCCAGCAGTGAGGCCTGCTCCGACGTTGGCCCGGCGTCCAGCAGCCCCGCCGACTGGAGGTAGGGCGTGACCCGGTCGGTGATCTCGTCGAGCGACAGCAGCCGCATGTGGGAGGCGTTGATGGCCTCGCACTTCTTGAGGTCGAAGCGGGCCGGGTTGGGGTTGACCCGCCCGATCTCGAACGCCTCCACCATCTCGGCCATCGAGAAGATGTCGCGGTCCTCGGCGATCGCCCAACCCAGCAGCGCCAGGTAGTTGAGCAGCCCCTCCGGCAGGAACCCCTGCTCGCGGTAGCCCAGCAGGGACGCCTCGGGGTCGCGCTTGGACAGCTTCTTGTTGCCCTGGCCCATCACATAGGGCAGGTGACCGAAGCTCGGCGTCGTGCCGTTGCCGACACCGATCTCGGCGAGCGCGTCGTAGAGGGCGATCTGGCGGGGCGTGGAGGACAGCAGGTCCTCACCGCGCAGCACGTGGGTGATCTCCATCAGCGCGTCGTCGACGGGGTTGACCAGCGTGTAGAGCGGGTGGCCGTTGGCGCGGACCAGCGCATAGTCCGGGACGTTCTCGGGCTGGAAGGTGATGTCGCCGCGCACGAGGTCGGTGAACGTGATCGCCCGGTCGGGCATCCGGAACCGCAGCACCGGCTGGCGACCCTCGGCCTGGTAGGCGGCGACCTGCTCGTCGGTCAGCTCACGGCAGTGGCCGTCATAGCCGGGCGCCCGTCCCTCGGCGCGGGCCTTGGCGTTGCGGTCCTCGAGCTCCTCGGTGGAGCAGTAGCAGTGGTAGGCACGGCCGGCGGCGTGGAGACGCTCGGCGACGTCGCGATAGACGTCGTACCTCTGGCTCTGCCGGTAGGGGGCGTGCGGGCCGCCGATCTCAGGTCCCTCGTCCCAGGTGAAGCCGAGCCAGCGCATCACCTCGAGGATCGTCTCGTAGGACTCCTCGCTGTCGCGGGCGGCGTCGGTGTCCTCGATCCGGAACACGAACGTGCCGCCGTGGTGGCGCGCGAACGCCCAGTTGAACAAGGCGGTCCGGGCCAGCCCGACATGGGGGCTTCCCGTCGGGGACGGGCAGAAGCGGACGCGGACGCTGGGATCGCGCTCGTCGAGGGGCATCAGGGCGGTCGGGGCGGGGTCAGTCACGGGAGGCGACTCTATTCGTCAGCGCGCCGATCCCCTCGATCGAGACCTCCACCTCGTCGCCGACCTCCATGGGGCCGACGCCGTCGGGGGTCCCGGTGAGGATGACGTCGCCGGGCAGCAGTGTCATCACCGAGGTGATGTGGGCGACCAGCGTCGGGATGTCGAAGACCAGGTCGCGGGTGTTTCCGTCCTGCTTGACGTCACCGTTGAGGAAGGTCTGCACGCGACGACCGCCGCCCTCGGCGGTGAACGCGTGGGGGTCGAGGTCGGTCTCGATCCACGGCCCGAGCGGGCAGAACGTGTCGAAGCCCTTGCCGCGGGTGAACTGCACGTCGCGGCGCTGGAGGTCGCGCGCGGTCACGTCGTTGGCGATCGTGTAGCCGAAGATCACGTCGGTCGCCTGCTCGGGTGGGACGTCGCGACAGATCCGGCCGATGACGATCGCCAGCTCGCCCTCATAGTGCAGGTCGGAGGTCTGGCGGGGATAGAGGATGTCGTCGCCCGGACCGACCACCGACGTGTTGGGCTTGAGGAACATCAACGGCTCCTCGGGCACGTCACCGCCCATCTCGGCGGCATGCGCGGCGTAGTTCTTGCCGATCGCGACGATCTTGCTGCGCGGGATCACCGGCGCGAGGAGGCGTACGTCGGCCAGGGCGAGCTGCTCCTCCATCGGCTGGATGCCCGCATAGAGCGGGTCACCGACCAGCGGCACCACCATCGCGTCCTCGGCCGGCTGGCCATAGTCGTCCAGCTCGCCTGTCACCACGCCGTAGCGGGGATCGTCCCCCGTCGTGAATCTCGCAATACGCACGATGGCGAGCCTATCGGGGCGCCGTACGATCACCGCGTGGACGTGGAGGTGCTCGACGAGCCGACGTGGACGGCGCGGGCCGCGGCGCACGCGGCGCGGGTCGACCCCTACCTCCAGCCACATCTCGCCCGCCGCGAGGCGCGGGTCAAGCACCCGGTGCACGACTTCCTGTTCACCTACTACTCCTACCGGCCCGCGCAGCTGCGCCGCTGGCACCCCGGGGTCGGCATCGCGCTGAGCGGAGCCGCCGCGGCGGCGTACCTGCCCCTCAAGGGCTATGCCGAGCTCGCCGGCGGCGCGCCTCGGGTCGGCGTCACCGCCGAGTTCGTCGCGCAGCGTGCCGGCCTGGTCCGCAGCGTCCGCGAGCTCCTGGTCGCGACGCGTGAGCGTCCGGCGCAGTTCGGCTGCTTCGGGCTGCACGAGTGGGCGATGGTCTATCACCTGCGCGAGGCCGAGACGCGCCACCACACCTATCCGCTGCGGCTCGGCACCGCCGGCACCGATGCGGTCGTCGACAGCCAGCGGATCGCGTGCTCGCACTTCGACGCCTTCCGGTTCTTCACCCCTGCGGCCCGGCCGCTCAACGCGCTCCGGCCGGGACCCGACGACCGGCCGGCGTTCGAGCAGCCCGGGTGCCTCCACGCGGGGATGGACCTCTACAAGCACGCCTTCCGGCTCTCGCCCATGGTCGGCTCCGACCTGGTCGCCGACGCCTTCGACCTGGCCTGGGAGGCGCGCGACCTCGACATGCGCGGGGCGCCGTACGACGTGCGCGAGCTGGGCTTCGAGCCGATCTGCATCGAGACGCCCGAGGGGCGCCAGGAGTATGCCGCCGAGCAGCGTGCCCTCGCGGAGCGGGCGGCGCCGCTGCGACAACGCCTCATCGAGGCGTGCGACCGTCTGCTCGAGGTGGCGGCTGCCCAGGGCGTCGCGGCCGCGTTACGGTGAACGGGTGCCCTTCCCGGTCCCGATCCTGCTCGCCCTGCTGATGCTGGGCGTCGTCGCGCCAGCCACGGTCCAGCAGCCGCTGGCGGAGCGCCCCACGAAGGTGTCGGCACCGGCCGATCGCGCCGCCAAGCCCGACCCGCGCTGGGTGTTCTACACCAAGGACAAGCACCACTACTTCTCGCCGTGGTACGGCGGCAAGCACCGCAAGATGGTGCCCTACGGCTGCACGACCGCGCCCTACTACGACCCCGACCCGCGCTGCGCCGACAACCAGGGCTTCCACCACGGCCTCGACATCGCCATGCCGTGCGGCACCAGGCTCTATGCCGGGCGACACGGCCGCGTGGTCTCCCACGCCGCGCTCGGGCCGGCGTACGGCGTCAACCCGCTGCTGTTCCGCAACAAGGCGCTCGGCGTCGACTTCCTGCTGGCCCACACCAAGAAGGTCTATGTCCAGCCGGGCGACCGGGTCGCCAAGGGGCAGTTGATCGCCAAGGCCTCCGACAGCGGCGCGCCGGACGGCTGCCACCTCCACTTCGAGGTGCGCACGGCGGGCGGCGGGCTCGATGCGGCGCAAAACCCGCTGAAGCTGCTGCGGCTCAGCCGTTAGGTTGCCGGGGTGACCGACACGCCCCCGATCTCCCAGCGACTGTCCGACGGTCCGCTGGATCCCCAGACCCGTCGCGTGGTGGCCAACTTCCTGCGGCCCGACGGGACGCTGCACACGATCCCGAGCAAGCACGCCAAGCTGCGGGCCGTGCTCGACCACCTGGCGCAGTCCTTCGAGCTCGGCCGGACCTATCCCGAGCGGGAGGTCAACGACCTGCTGCAGCGCTTCCACCCCGACCACGCGGCGCTGCGGCGCTATCTCGTCGAGGAGGGCTTCCTCACGCGCGAGGAGTCCGTCTATTGGCGCACCGGCGGGACCGTCGACCTCTGACTCCGGCCCACGACCTCGTCAGGTGGTGGGGCGGGCGAGGCAACCTCCTGGGCGGCACCTGCGTGTCCCCCCGCATGAACGCCGACACCGACAACTCGAGGGAACCGGTGGGCGTCCCATCGGTGATGGGCATCGGGAGGACGAACTCGGGGCGGACCGGCGGTCAGCAGGCCGCCGACCCGAACGCGGACTTCGCCGACTATGTCCGCGCCGGCGAACGGCACCACAGGCGGCTGGCGTTCCTGCTCACCGGCGACCTCGACGAGGCCGAGGACCTGCTCCAGTCTGCCTATGCCAAGGTCTATCCGCGCTGGGACCGGATCCGGGCCTATGAGGCCCCGGACGCCTATCTGCGCCGGGTGATGGTCAGCCTGCGCACCTCTTGGTGGCGCCGCCACCGCAACCGGGAGTGGTCCACCGACCAGGTCCTGGAGCCGGGCGGGAGCCCTGACGCCGCCACCGAGGTGGCGGCCACGCAGATGCTGCTGGCGGCCCTGCGCCGACTGCCGGAGCGGCAGCGCGCCGCTGTCGTCCTCCGCCACTGGTGCGACCTGTCCGAGGCGGAGACCGCCGAGACGATGGGCTGCTCCGTGGGCACCGTCAAGAGCACCACGAGCAAAGGCCTGGCCCACCTGCGCACTGCGCTGGGCCGGGCCGAAGGAGACGTGTCATGAACGCCGCCGAGCGCGACCCCATCGTCGACTCACTGGACCGGCTGGCCGACCTCGCCGACACCGGGCTCCGGGGTGACCGGATGCCCGACATCCAGCGCCGTGTCCGGGTGGCCCGTCGTCGCCGCCGCGCCGTCATCGGTGTGGCCGCGGTCGTCCTCGTCAGCGCCGGGATGGGGATCTGGGCGACCGCCCCGCGGACGCGCACGGCGCCGCCGACGCCACCCCACGACGAGTTCGCCCAGCAGGTCCACCTCGACGCGACGGCCATGTCAGGTGACCGGGTGAGGCTCACGATCACCGTCGAGGGCACGTCGACGTCCTACGTCGACAGCGGCAGCACCCAGCCCGTGCCTGCCGGGCCCCAGCTCGTCACGGTGTCCGTCGACGGCGAGCGGGTCCAGCGGCTCCCCGGCGCCGGCGGTCGGTGCGAGCCAGGCGGCGAGGTGTCGTCGTACTCGCTGGTCTTCCCAGCCGACCGCGAGCTCGAGATCCCGTTGAGCGGCCCCGGAACGCACACCATCGAGGTGCGCGCGCCCTTCTGCGCCGATGGCGAGCTGGTCGACGACCCGACGTCGATCGAGGTCACGGCCGAGGCTGACCCGCCGACGGTCACCGGGATCAGCGCCGACGTGGACGGCGACGGGTCGCCCGACACGGTGCGGCTGTCGCTGCCTGCGAGCACGTCGCACAGCGAGACCATGCAGGTCGAGGCCGAGCTGGCCTCGGGCCGCGTCGACCCGATCGAGCTCCCTCGGAGCGAGTACGCCGAGCTGCTGCCGGCACGCGACCTCGACGGGGACGGCGCCGACGAGATCGTGCTGAGCCTCACCGACGGTGGGGACGCCGCGTGGTGGCAGGTCCTCAGGGAGTCCGAGGGACGGCTGGTCGAGGTCGGCACGGTCGACGAGACCGGGGCCAAGGCCTCGCTGGTCACGGTGTGCCTCGAGTGCGGCGGCGGTCCACTCAACCGGGACTGGGTGACCACGCTGCTCGACGACGGCTTCTATGACTACCGCTTCGTCGACGCCCACCCGCCGGCTCGGGCCCCCGTCGAGCTGCGCCGCTGGGTCCTCTCCGGCGACACGATGACCAGGCTCACCGCGACCTCACCCGGGTGCTATGTCCGGTTCGAGGGAGTCACCACCGGAGCCTGCTGACGGGGACGGAGCCCGAGTCGGGCAGCTCGACGGTGTCGAGGAGCGGGCCGAAGCCGGTGGCCGTGGCGGACACCGTGGCGTCGGACCAGGCCACGAGGCGGACGTCGTCGACCCGGAGCTCGGCGGCCAGGTTGACGTCATGGCGCGGCGAGAGCCGGATGAACGGCTGGACGGCCACCATGTCGGGCGGCACCGTCAGGTCGAGGCTCACCGGCGCGCACGGGCCGCTCAGCCGGTGGGGCGTGATGGCCACCGACTGGGCCCCGCTGCTGCGCTTGGTGGGGTCGAGGGTGCGGTACCACCGGACCTCGAGCGAGGCACCCTCGCTGGCGAGGCGGACGTTGGCGGTGAGGGTCAGCCGGGTGCCGGGGACGACCGGCTCCCGGTATTGCGGCGAGATCACGACGTCCTTCTCGCTCAGCGGACCGCGGCGGAGCCGGAGCCCCTGGACGCCCGAGCAGGTCGACTCCATCGATGTCGTGACATAGCGGCCGAGCGCCCACAGCGTGGAGCCGGGAGCGGCGAGGTCGGTCTCGAGGTCCTCCATCGAGCCCGTCCCCCACAGCAGGTCGCGGCCGACCCGCGCCGGGGCCGCGGCCGCGTCGAGGGTCTGGGCGGTGCCCAGTCGCACGATGACCCCGGCGTCGCCGTCGACGCTCTCGCCGGTGGGGCTCGCCGCCGGCCAGCCGGCGCGCCGGTCGCCGAGGCCCAGGATCCCGCCCGGCTCGGCGGTGACCTGGCGCGCGATCGAGTCGGCGAGCGACCCGCTCACGGGCACCGGCCGGTAGTGGATCATCGCGAGGGGGTCGAGCGAGGCGGTCGTCACGGTACCGCCGTCCAGGACGGCGTGCAGCAACGTCGCCGGGAGGGTGGCCCACGTCGTGTTGTCATCGACGAGGTCGCCGGTGCCGAGCGCCCATGGCACGCCGTCGAGCGAGACGACTCCTCGCGGCTGGTGGGAGCGGCTGTCGACGACGAGACTCGCCCCCGCCGCGGCCGCCGTCTCGGCGAGGTCGCGGGCGCGCTGGTCGGCGTCGGCGTCATATTCCGGCTCGCCGCTGCGGGTGGTGCCGGCGTCGAGCGCGACGACGACATCGTCGGCCTGGGCGGCGGCCTCGGCCACCTCCTGGCGCAGGCGGTCGACCGTGCACGGAGCCGGTCCTGGCTCGAAGGGGATCTGCTGGCCGTCGGGGCCGGTGACGTCGATGTCGGAGCAGCCGACGAAGGCCACGGTCCTGCCACGGACGTCCAGGACGGCCGGAGTCCAGGCCTGCTCCTCCGTGGCGCCCGCGCCGAAATGAGCGACGCCCACCTCGTCGAGCGCCGTCACGGTCTGGTCGACGCCGTCGCTCCCGGCGTCGCCGAGGTGGCTGTTGGCGAGGCTGACCACGTCGATGCCGGCGTCGGCGAGGGCACCGGCCGTGGCGGTCGACGCCGTCACCGGCGCCGAGCCCTCCCCGGCAGCCGCCGATCCCGGGGAGACCGGGTCGGGCGCCGAGGTGTCGGGGTCGCTCACGAGCGGGGCGCCGATCGTGGCCAGGCTCAGGTCGGCGTCGGCGAGCAGCGGGCCCACCGCGGTGAGCACGGCCGCGTGGGCGGCGGCGTCGGCCGGGTCGTCGAGCACCGGCCCGACCGAGCTGCTGATCGGCTGGAAGAGGCCGCCGCCCATCATCACCTGGCCCGCGACGCGCAGGCTCACGCTGGTGGCGCTGGTGGGCGAGATGGTGACGACCTGGGGTCGGTCCAGCGGAGGCCCGCCGGCGACGCCGTCGTCGGGCCGGCCGACGGCCACGACCTGCGGCACATAGCCCTCGGCGGTGAGCCGGACCAGTCGCGGGGTCGCGACCGAGACGTCGACGACGCCGCTGTCATCGGCCTCGAGCGGGGTGCCGAGGTCGCCGCCACGGGCGTCGAGCCGGGCGAGCCGGGCCCCCGGCACCGGGTCTCCCGTGAGCGCGTCGAGCACC
>WBZL01004021.1_pt1 | contig 13030 bp, 10 predicted proteins | sample 5204291 | NCBI WGS metagenome assembly WBZL01 (sample SAMN12344345, study PRJNA552823) | activated sludge metagenome | biome: Activated sludge suspended growth; feature: Nitrification reactor; material: Wastewater; isolation source: activated sludge from nitrification reactor of wastewater...
CATCGGGCCGATCCTGCCGCCGTCGATCCCGCTGGTGATCTATTCGCTGGTGTCGGATGCCTCGGTGGGCTACCTGTTCCTCGCCGGCGTGGTGCCGGGGCTGTTGATCGGCGCGGCCCAGATGGCCTTGATCGTCGCCGTGGGCCGGCGGCGCAACTTCCCGGTCGAGGCTCGCGTGCCGCTGCGCGAGATGCCACGCGTCACGCGCGAGGCCTTTCCGGCGCTGCTGATGCCGATCATCCTGTTCACCTGCCTGTACAGCGGCATCACCACGCCCACCGAGGCGGCGGCCGTGGCCGCCGCGTACGCGCTGCTCATCGCCGGCGGCCTGTACCGCAGCATCGGTCCGCGCGACATCTACCGCTCGCTGCTCGGCAGCGCCCGCACGACCGTCTCCATCGGCATGCTGATCGCCGGCGCGATGGCCTTCAACTACGTGATCACCGTGGAGAACATCCCCAAGACGGTGAGCGCGCTGCTCACGGCCACCGATCTGACCGCCTTGAGCTACCTGATGCTGGTCAACGTCATCCTGCTGGTGCTGGGCTGCCTGCTCGAAGGCACGACGATCATCCTGGTGATCCTGCCGGTGCTGTTGCCGACGGCCACCGCGCTCGGCATCGACCCGGTGCACTTTGGCGTCATGGCGGTGACCAACATCATGTTCGGCCTGGTCACGCCGCCCTACGGGCTGCTGCTGTTCATGATGACCAAGGTGGCCGACGTGCCGCTGCGCGAGATCGTGCGCGAGGTGATGCCCTTCCTGGGCGTGATGATCGTGGCCCTGTTGCTGATCACCTACGTGCCGGCCTTCTCGCTGTTCCTGCCGCGTCTGTTCGGCTACTCGGGTTGACGCGATGCGCGCCGGCGGGCCGGGCCCCGGGGCCCGGGCCCGCTCCCGCTCCCGCTGCGGGCTACAGCGCGTTGATCTTCTCCAGCATGCCCGCCGGCCACGACTTGGACAGGGGCGACTGCAGGTACTGGCGCTGGGCGTATTCGCGGAACGCCGCGACATCCGGCGTGTAGACGTCCAGCCCGGCGGACTTGAAGAAGGCCACCAGTTCCTGCTCCTGCCTCAGGTACTCGGCGGTGCTCCAGGAAAAAGCCTTGCGTGCCGCCGCGGCGACCCGCGCCTGCTGCGCGGCACTGAGCGCGTCGAAGACGGGGGCGCGCATGATCAGCAGACCGAAGCCGACGTTGTGGCCGGTCAGCACGATCTGCTTGGTGACCTCGTGGAACTTCATCAAGCGGGTGTTGGGCAGCGGGTTGTCCTGGCCGTCGACGGTGCCGGTCTGCAGGCCGACGTAGGTCTCCGCGTAGGCCAGGGGTACCGGGTTGGCCCCCAGCGACTTGCCCAGGAACTGCCAGCTCTCGCCGCCGGGCATGCGCAGCTTCACACCCGCCAGGTCGGCCGGCGTCTGGATCTTCTTGGTGCCCTTGAGGTTGACCTGGCGCGTGCCGTAGTAGGCCGGCGCGAGGATCACGACGCCGAGCCTGTCGCGCGCCATCTGCACGAAGCTGCGTCCGACCTCGCCATTGAACAGCCGGTCCAGGTGCCCCGCGTCGCGCACCACGTAGGCCGCGCCCAGGATGTCGAAGGCCGGCACCTGCGCCGCGAAGTCCGAAGGCGGCAGCAGGGCCATTTCGAGGTTGCCACGCTGCACCGCGACCAGTTCGCTGCCCTGCTTGAACAGCGTGCCGCCGAAGTAGGGCTGGAAGCTGAACTCGTCGCCGATCTCCTTGGCGAAGATGTTCACCAGCGCCTGCGAGCGTGGCGCGTCGGCGGTCGTGACGTCGGAGAAGCGCAGGTTGATCTTGCCGGCGCTCTGAGCCAGCACCGGCACGGCCAGGCTGGCTGCGGCGGCACCCAGCAGGGTGCGCCGGTTGAAGGGGTGATTCATCGTGCGGTCTCCTCTCGGTGGCGGGGTCGGGATCAGGGCGTGTCGGGAAAGCGGAAGCGATGCTCGGGCAGGCCTTGCCCCAGTCCGTGGATGGCCAGCAGGCTGCCCGCCAGCGGCTCGGCGGCCCGCTGCTCGGGGCTCAGGAACTTGGCCGCGGTGGTGATGTAGAGGGTGCGCAGGTCGGGGCCGCCGAAGCACAGGCAGGTGGGGTTGCTCACCGGCAGCGCGATGCTGCGGTCGATCACGCCGTCGGGCCGGTAGCGCACGATGCGCCCGCCACCGAAGAAGGCCGTCCACAGCGCGCCGTCGACGTCGACGCAGGCCCCGTCGGGCCGCTCGCGCGTGCGGCCGTAGTCGGCCCACAGGCGCTGGTTGGACAGCTGCCCGGCATCCAGGTCGAAGTCGAAGCGCCAGCTGCAGTAGCGCCGCGTGTCGGTGAAGTACAGGTGGCGGTTGTCGGGCGAGAACGCGATGCCGTTGCTGACGATCACGCCGTCGAGGCAGCGCTGCACCGTCCCGTCGGGGTCGACGCGGTACAGCGCACCGTGCCGGCGGTGCAGCTGGTTGTCCATGGTGCCGACCCACAAGCGCCCGCGTGCATCGACCCGGCCGTCGTTGAGCCGGTTGTCCAGCCCCTGCTCCACGCGCGCCAGCAGCGACAGCTCGCCCGACGGCCAGCGGCAGCGGTGCAGGTCCAGATCGAGCGCCAGCAGCTGCGAGCCGTCGTCGCCCAGCGCCTGGCTGCCCAGGTAGGTGGTGGCGAACGGCTGCACGCGATGCTCGCCGGTCGACGGGTCGTAGGACTGCAGCCGGGGCCGCTCGATGTCGAGCCACCACAGGCGTTGCCGGCGCTCGCACCACAGCGGCGTCTCGCCGAGCTGGTCGGCGCCTCGCACGACCACCTCGACGCGATCCGGATCGGCGGGGCTCATCGCATCGTCCCGCGCCCGCCGGGCCCGACGCGGCGCGCCGGCAGGACTCCATCCATGCGGCGGTGCATGGCGGTCTCAGGCGCCAGCCGGCGCGGCGGCCGTCGAAGCCGCGGCGTCGTGGCCGGCGGTCAGCGCATGTGCGAGGCCGAACACCGCGACCTCGACACCCGTCGCGCCACGCTGGCCCAGCCGAGCGGCGGACAGTTCGTCGGCCGCCAGCGCGGCCACCCGGTCGGCGTCGTAGCCCGTCACCCACAGCGCGGAAGACACCGCGTCGTCGCGCCCGCGGATGGCCTGCTCGGCGGTCATCGCCGCCGGCAGCGCGTGGCGCAGCAGCCGGCAGCTCGCCAGCCCTCGCCGGCCGGCCAGCGAAGGCACCAGCTCGCCGACGAGCCAGCGATCCAGCTCGGCCGCGCGGGCGGGGTCGGCCGCGAAGCTGGCGACCAGGCTGCTGCCGCCCAGGCCATGGCCGCTGGCCGCGTCGATGCGGCACAGGGTGCGGCGCATGCCGACGTAGCGCGACATCATCTTCGTGGTCCACGGCGTCGGGTGGTCGAGCCGTTGGCGGTAGGCCGGGCTGTCCAGCACCTCCAGCCGGTCGACCTCGTAGACGACGCTGTAGCGTGGGCCGGGCGTGGTGCGCGTCCAGCGCGATCCACGACGGAAGCCGGGGATCGACAGCCGCTCGGGCAGGTGCTCGTGGCTGTGCCACTCGTCGTGCTCGTCGGTGGCCTCGGGCTGGATGTCGAACAGCAGCAGCATCGCGGCCGCCGCGGAAGGGCTGGTGGCGGTGGTCATCGGCTCGGCTCCCCGGCCTGGCGCGCGCGTGCCGCCTGGAAGCGCGGGCGCAGGCGCCAGATGTGTTCGCTCAGCACGGCCTCGGCCGTGGCGAGATCGTTCTTCGCAAAGGCCGCCATCAGCGCGCGGTGCTCGGCCAGCGCGTCGTCGCGGATGGTGCGCGCGGCCAGCAGGTTGTGCGTGCGCAGGGCGGCCACGCGGCCCGACACCAGGCGGTAGGCGTCGATCAGGTGCTCGTTGGCGCTGTTCTCGACGATGGCCTGGTGGAACGCGGTGTCGGCGCGCGAGAAGGCCTGGCGGTCGTCGAGGTCGCGGGCACGGGCCATCGCGTCGTCCGCCTCCTGCATCTGGCGCAAGGCCTCGTCGCGCCGCCGGGCGTGGCCGAACCGCAGCGCCGCGGCCTCGATGACGCGGCGGAACTCGGCCAGCTCGGCGACGTCCTCCTCGGAAGGCAGGAAGACGTAGCTGCCGGCCTGCGGCCGCACGTCGATCAGGCCCTGGTGCTGCAGCGCGGTCAGCGCGGCACGCACCGGCGTGCGGCTGACGTTCAGGGCCGCGGCGAGCTTCAGCTCGGACAAGGCCTCGCCGAGCGCGAAGCGCCCTTCGACGATCGCCTCGCGGATGCGCTGGGCCACCACGGCCGCCAACGGGACGGGCCGCGGTGCCGCGCGGCGCGCGCCCTTGGCGCGCGGCAGGGCCTGGAACACACGCTGGGCGGACGAGCGGGCCATCGCCAGGTCTCCTAGAGCCGATGGCCGAGCGCGGCGGCCTCGTGCAAGGCCTCCAGCGCGCCGCGCGGCTGGGCGCAGTCGCCGACCAGGTGCAGCTCGAGCGTGGGCCGTCGCTCGGCCAGCTCGTGCGCCAGCTCGTCCACCGGCAGCAGCACCCGCGTGGGCACGACCATGTCGATGGCCTCCTCCCAGCGCCGCGTGCCGTCCCACAACCCGGCCGAGCGCTCGCCGAGCTGCTCCACCGTCGTGCCCAGGTGCACGGTGATGCCCGGATGCTCGTCGAGCGCCCCGCTCTGGAAGCGCCGCGAACGCACGGCGATGTCGGTGAGCAGCTCGCGCGAGGGTTCCACCAGCAGCACGGCCATCCCCTGGTCGGCCAGCAGCCGCGCCACGCCGACGCCGCGGATGCCGCCGCCGATCACCAGCGCCCGGCCGGCGCCGCCGCGCGGACGGCGCATCACCTCGTAGGCGTCGACGACCGGACTGTCCAGGAGGCCCGGGATCGCCGGCAGACCCGGGCGGCTGCCGGTGGCCAGGATCACGATCTCGGGGTCGTCGGCGAGCACCCGATCGGCGTCGGCCTCGATCCCGCAGTGCAGCGCCACGCCGGCGCGTGCCGCGGCCCCCGCCAGCCACGGCAGGTGGCCGGCGAACTCCTCGCGGCCCGGCAGGCGGCGGCTCAGGCGCATCTGGCCGCCGGGCTCGTCGTCGCGCTCGAACAGCGTCACGCGATGCCCGCGCAGCGCCAGCACGCGGGCCGCCTCCAGGCCCGCCGGTCCGCCGCCGACGACGCTGATGCGCCGCGGCGCCGTGCTCGGCCGGATCGTGTGCGCGCGCTCGCGCCCGGTGCGCGTGTTGACCAGGCAGACGATCGGCTCGCCGCGCGCGTGCAGGTCGCTGCAGCCCTGGTTGCAGGCGATGCAGGTGCAGATCTCGTCGGTGCGACCGGACCGGGCCTTGGCGGGGAACTCGGGGTCGGCGTGCAGCGCGCGACCGAGGGTCACGAAGTCGGAGGTGCCGCAGGCGATGAGGTGCTCGGCGACGCTCGGGTCGGTGAGCCGACCCGACACGCTGACCGGCGTGCCGGCGGCATGCCGGCGCACCTCGCGCGCCAGCGGGGCCAGCACGCCCTGCGGCATCTCCATCGGCTGGGTGATCCACCAGTTGGTCTCGTACATGCCGGCCGAGACGTCGATGAGGTCGACGCCCGCTGCCACCAGCTGCGGGGCCAGCGCGCACACGTCGGCCAGCGTCAGGCCACCGTCGAGGTGTTCGTCGGCGCTGATGCGGTAGAGGATCGGCAGTTCGCCGCCCACCGCCTGGCGCACCGCGCGCACCACCTCCAGCGGCAGGCGCATGCGGCCGGCCAGGTCGCCCCCGTAGCCGTCGTCGCGCCGGTTGCACCACGGCGACAGGAACTGGCTCAGCAGGTAGCCGTGCGCGCCGTGCAGGCCGATGAAGTCGCAGCCGGCTTCCTGGGCCCGGCGGGCGGCGTCGGCGAAGCACCGCACGATCTCGGCGATCTCGTCGAGGTCGAGCGCACGCGGCGCGAAGCCGCCGGCCCCGGCGTACGGCACGACCGACGGCGCCCGGCTCTCCAGGCCGCTGACCGCCGGATGCACGACGCGACCGCCGTGGTGCAGCTCGGGCCCGACCACGCCGCCGGCGGCGTGCACCGCGCGCACCAGGCGGGCCAGGTCGGGGATCAGGTCGTCGTCGTGCAGGCCCATCTGCAGCGTGCGCCCCTTGCCGCGCGGGTCGACGTAGGTGGCCTCGGTGTACATCAGCCCGACCCCGCCGCGCGCCCGCTCGACCAGGTAGTCGATGTAGCGCGGCGTGACCCGTCCTTCGGCGGTGCAGTAGTTGCGCTCCATCGGCGAGCCGATGAGGCGGTTGCGGACCTCCAGCCGGCCGATGCGGCCGGGCTGGAAGAGGTGGGGGAAGCGCATGGTGCGGCGGCAGACTGGCACTTCAGTTGACCAAGTGGCTTGTGCCCTGTCAAGCTCCGCACCGTGCCGTGGGCGCTGCACCACACAGGGTCGACGAGGCAGACCGGGGCATTGACAGAAGCCAGGTCCTGCAGTCAACTGGTATCCCAGTTCACACGGTGCCGTGGCCCGGGATGCGCGGCGCCCGATCCGTCAGCCCACCGCCGCAACCGGCGCGATCTCGGAGCGCCCCGGGCCGCTCCACGTGCCGTCGTCGCGCCGATCACCCGCCATGCGAGAGGACCGCCGAACCGTCACGCGACCGGCCGCAGGCCGGACGGCGCCGCGCCGCGCGGGGCCTGGGGCCGGGACCCGGGCTCTGCCCTCAGCCCGGCTGCGCCGCCGCCGGCCAGCCCCGGGGCAGGCCGGCCTCGGGTGTCATGCCGTAGATCGGTTCGCCGGGCAGGCCCTGCTGCAGCGGCGCGCGGGCGGCGATCAGCCGCTGCAGGTCGATGCCGGTGGGCACGCCCATCGCCTCGAACATGAAGACCAGGTCCTCGGTCACCACGTTGCCCGAGGCACCGGGCGCGTAGGGGCAGCCGCCCAGCCCACCGAGCGAGGCATCGAAGGTGCGCACGCCGACGTCCCACGCCGCCAGGCAGTTGGCCAGGCCCAGGCCGCGCGTGTTGTGCATGTGCGCCGCGCCGGTGCGCGCGCCGATCGCGCCGCGCACGCGGTCGAACAGGCGCCGCACCTGCGCCGGGTTGGCCATGCCGGTGGTGTCCGACAGGCCCACCTCCTCGACCCCCGCGTCGACGCAGGCCCGCGCCAGCCATTCGACGTCGGCCTCGTCGACGCGGCCTTGCAGCGTGCAGCCGAAGGCCGTCGACAGACCGGCCTCGACCTGGACGCCCGGGGCCATCTCGTCGCGCAGGCGCACGATGGCGCGCACCTCGTCGACCATCTCGGCGCGGGTCTTGCGCACGTTGGCCAGCGAGTGCGCCTCGCTGGCCGACACCGGAATGGTCAGCTTGTGCACGCCGGCCTGCAGCGCGGCCTCGGCGCCGCGCCGGTTGGGCACCAGGGCCATCACGGTGACGCCGGGGTGGTGTCGCGCATGGCGCACGACCTCGGCGGTGTCGGCCATCTGCGGCAGCAGCCTGGCGGGCACGAAGGAGCCGACCTCGATCTCGCGCAACCCGGCAGCGACGAGCGCGTCGATCCACTCCAGTTTGGCAGACGTCGGCATCACGGCCTTGACGGACTGCAGCCCGTCGCGTGGCCCCACTTCGCTGATCAGCACGGCAGGGTTGGCGGTGGCGTCGTTCATGGTGAAGAGTCCCGGGCTTGCAAGGTGATCGGCGAGGCATGCCACATGTCGCGCCGGCGTCGGCGGCCGCGCTTGATCCACGACACATGCCGCGTCGGCGGGCGGGCGAACACTTCGCGGCACGCTCCGGCACGGGCTTCCGGCTGGAGCATCGCGAGGGCCTCGCGCCGACGCGCCGAGTGGCCACCGATTGTGCGGCCGCCTGCCTGCTGCATGCACGAGCTGCCGCAAACCCGGGCCTGGTGCCGGCGCCCCGGCTCCACCTCCGAACCGACCCCTCGCAGGAGATCGCCACCATGACCACCACCCCCACCACCCCCAAGGGCATCACGCCGGAACAGCAGGCCGAACTCGACGAGGCCTTCGAGCGCGCACGACGCGCGCTGGCCGTCATCGAGACCTGCGACCAGGCACGGGTCGACCGGCTGTGCCAGGCGGTGGCCTGGGCGGTGGCCAACAAGCAGACCTTCACCCGACTGGTCGACATGGGCATCGAGGAGTCGGGCCTCGGCGACGCCGTCAGCCGCATGGGCAAGCGCATGAAGATCCGTGGCGTGCTGCGCGACGCCCTGCGCGCCAAGAGCGTCGGCATCATCGAGGAGATTCCCGACAAGGGCCTGGTCAAGTACGGCAAGCCGGCCGGCATCGTGGCCTGCATCGTGCCGACGACCAACCCCGACCTCACGCCGGCGGGCAACGCGATCTACGCGATCAAGGCGCGCGACGCCGTGATCTTCTCGCCGCATCCGCGCTCCCGGCGCACCTCGTTCGAGACCGTGCGCCTGATGCGCGAGGCGCTCGAGCGCGAGGGCGCACCGGCCGACATCCTGCAATGCCTGACCAAGGTGAACATCCCGATGTCGCAGGCCCTGATGGCGCGCGCCGACCTGGTCATCGCCACCGGCGGCCAGCCGATGGTGCGCGCGGCCTACAGCTCGGGCACCCCGGCCTACGGCGTGGGCGCGGGCAACTCGACGATGATCATCGACGAGACCGCCGACATCGCCGAGGCCGCACGCAACACCCGGTTATCCAAGACCAGCGACTTCGGCTCGGGCTGCTCGGCCGACGGCAACCTGATCATCGAGGACTCGATCTTCGACCGCATGGTCGCCCAGCTGCAGGCCGAGGGCGGCCACCTGGCCACGCCGGCCGAGAAGGAACAGCTGCGCCAGGCCATGTGGGACGCCGAAGGCCACCGCACGGCCAACACGGTGGCCATCGCGCCGCAGCAGCTGGCGCGCCTCGCCGGTTTCGAGATCCCTGCGGACCGCACGTTCATCATGGTCCACGGTGACGGCATCGGCCGCGAGCACCTGTTCTCGTCCGAGAAGCTCACGACACTGCTGGCGCTGTACCGCTACCAGGGCTTCGAGCAGGCGCTGCAGATGATGCGCGCGATCTACGAGGTGGGTGGCAAGGGCCACTCCTGCGGCATCTACTCGTTCGACGCCGAGCACATCCACCGCCTGGGCCTGGCCGCGCCGGTGTCGCGCATCATGGTGCGGCAGCCGCAGTCCAAGGCCAACGCCGGCGCCTTCAACAACGGCATGCCGATGACCAGCAGCCTGGGTTGCGGCACCTGGGGCGGCAACGTGATCTCCGAGAACGTGCACCTCAAGCACTACATGAACACCACCTGGGTGTCGGTGCCGATCAAGGAGGACAAGCCCTCCGACGAGGAGCTGTTCGGCCCCTTCTACGACCCGGCGCTGGAAAGCGAGGTCGAGACCATCACGACCTGACGCCGGACTCTGCGCGGCCGCGGCGAGCCCGCGGCCACGCCGCGTACGAAGGCGCCGCGAGCCCGCACCCCGAACCCCGTTGCGAAAGTGAACCCATGAAGAAGGACCTCGTCGCCCGCCAGCTGGTGAAGTACCTCGAAGCCCGCGGCATCCGCCATGTCTTCGGCCTGTGCGGCCACACCAACATCGCGGTGCTGTCCGAACTGGCCAAGAGCAAGAAGATCCGCTTCGTCAACACGCGCCACGAGCAGGTGGCCGCGCACGCCGCCGACGGCTACGCGCGCGCCACGCGGCGCGCCTCGGTGGTGCTGTCGCACCTGTCGCCGGGCCTCACCAACGCCGCCACCGGCGTGGCCAATGCGGCGCTCGACTCGACGCCGATGGTGGTGATCGCCGGCGACGTGCCGCGCCACTTCTACGGCAAGCATCCGCACCAGGAGGTCAACCTGCACGCCGACGCGCAGCAGTACGAGATCTACCGCCCCTTCGTCAAGCGTGCCTGGCGCGTCGATTCACCGCACCTGCTGCCCGAGATCCTGGAGAAGGCCTTCACGCTGGCCGAGAGCGGCCGCCCGGGACCGGTGCTGGTGGACGTGCCGATGGACGTGTTCTCCGCCGAGACCGACGTGGCGCTGTGGAAGCGCGCGCTGGCCAACAACCGGCCGCTGCACAAGCCCTCGCTCGACGAGGCGCTGGCCGCGCGCATCGTTCAGGCGCTGGCCGGGGCCAAGGCGCCGGTGATCTACGCCGGGGGCGGCGTGCTGCTGGCCGACGCCGCCACCGAGCTGCGCGAGCTGGCCGAGCACCTGGCCCTGCCGGTCGCGCACTCGCTGATGGGCAAGGGCGCGCTGCCCGACGACCACCCGCTGATCCTGGGCATGACCGGCTTCTGGGGCACGACGTACATCAACGACAAGACGCGCAATGCCGACTGGATCCTGGCGCTGGGCACGCGCTTCGCCGAGGCCGACTGCAGCTCGTGGGAGGACGCCTACACCTTCCGCATCCCCAAGACCAAGCTCGTCCACATTGACATCGACCCCGCCGAGATCGGCCGCAACTATCCGGTCGAGATCGGCGCCGTGGCCGACCTGAAGCCGGCGCTGGCCACGCTGCTGCGCGTGGCACGCGAGCGGCTGCCCAAGGGCGTGAAGCGCGACAAGCTGGTTGCCGAGATGGCGGCCAATCGCAAGAAGTTCGCCGCCGGCAACCAGGCCGCGCAGCGCAGCGACCAGTGGCCGATGCGGCCCGAGCGCATCCTGGCCGACCTGCGCGCGGTGCTGCCGCGCGACGCGTTGATCTGCACCGACGTGGGCTGGAACAAGAACGGCGTCGGCCAGCAGTTCCCGATCTACACGCCGGGCTCGATCTTCACGCCCGGCGGCTACGCGACGATGGGCTTCGGCTCGCCGGCGGCACTGGGCGTCAAGGTGGCGCGTCCGGACCAGGTGGTCGTGGCCCTGGTCGGCGACGGCGGCTTCGGCCAGAACCCGGCCGCGCTGGCCACCGCCTTCGAGAGCGACATCGCGGTGATCTGGGTGGTGATGAACAACCACGCCTTCGGCACCATCGCCGGACTCGAGTCGGCGCACTACGGCACCACCTTCGGCACCGTGTTCGAGAAGGACGGCCGCTCGTGGTCGCCCGACTTCGCGGCCATCGCACGGGCCTACGGCATCGACGGCGTCAAGGTCGACAGCGCGGCCGCCTTCAAGCCCGCGCTCGAGCAGGCCATCCGCGCCGGTCGGCCCTGCCTGCTGGACGTGTACATGAAGAACGAGCCGGTGCCCACCGCCGGGCACTGGAACATCATGGACATCTACTCGCCCGACCGCAAGGTGCACCACGTCGCCACGGGCCACTGATGCGGGATCGCCGCCATGACGCAGGAGTACTCGCTGGCCCATCTGACGGTGCTGGGCTGCGCACCGCCGGAGATGACCTACATCGCCGCGCGCGCGGGCTACGACTACGTGAGCCTGCGCCCCATCTACATGGGCTTGCCGGGTGAGCCCAACTACGCGCTGGCCCACAACAAGGAGTTGCTGCGCCAGACGCGCCGGGCGCTCGACGCGACCGGCGTGCGCATCCACGACATCGAGCTGGCCCGCATCTTCGACGGCGTGGACATCGACAGCTACCGCCCGGCGATGGCCGTGGCGCGCGACCTCGGCGCCAAGGCCGTGCTGTCGTCGATCTGGGGCGGCGACCGCGACTACTACATCGACAAGTTCGCCGAGCTGTGCGACCTGGCGCAGCCGCTGGGGCTGACGGTCGACCTGGAGTACGTGCCCGTGGCCACCGTCAACAACCTGGCCGCCGCGGTGGACGTGCTGCGCACGATCGACCGCCCCAACGCCGGGCTGATGGTGGACATGCACCACCTCCACCGTGCCCACGACGACCCCGCCGGCCTGGACGCGTTGCCGCGCTCGTGGTTCCACTTCGCGCACCTGTGCGACGCGCCGGCCGAGACGCCGTCCGACCGGCAGGAGATGATCCGCATCATGCGCGAGGCGCGGCTGTACGTCGGCGAGGGCGGCATCGACGTCGCCGGCATCCTGGCCCATCTGCCGCCCTGCGTGTATTCGATCGAGCTGCCGCACAAGGAACGCCACGAGGAGCTGGGCTACGCCGAGCACGCGACGCGCTGCCTGGAGACCCTCAAGGCCTACCTGGCCCGCCACGGTCGGGAGGCCTGACGACCCGCACCGGGCCGCACCGGAGCACGGAGCCCCAGCCATGAAGCATGTCCTGACCCTCGACGCGCGAGGCCACAAGCGCACCGGCGAGACGCCCCTGATCTGCACGCCGCTGGTCGGCCGCACACGCGACAAGCTGCTGGCCGAGGTGGCGGCGATCGCACCGAAGTCGCCCGACCTGCTGGAGTGGCGCGTGGACCACTTCGGGCATGTCGCCGACACCCACGCGGTGCTGGACACGCTGCGCGACCTGCGCGCGGCAGCCCGCGAACTGCCGATGATCTTCACCTGCCGCGCCAAGGATGCCGGTGGCCACCGCGTGCCGATCGACCGCGAGCAGATCGGTGCGCTGTACGAGCGCGTGGCCGAGACCGGCGCGGTGCAGTTCGTCGACCTCGAGGTCGACCACGATCCCGCACTGATCCGCCACGTGCGCCAGGTGACCCATGCGCACGAGGTGCGCCTGATCCTCTCGTACCACAACAGCAGCTACACGCCGGGGACCGAGCACCTCGTCGACCGTTTCCTCGAGGCCGAGCGCCTGGGCGCCGACGTCGCGATGGTGCAGGTGCGGCCACGCAACCGCGTCGACGTGCTGCGCCTGCTGCTGGCCACCGCCGAGGCCGACACCAAGGCCCACATCCCGCTGATCAGCATGTCGATCGGCCCGCTGGGCGCGGTCTCGCGCATCGTCGGGGGGCTGTTCGGCTCGACGCTGAGCTTCGCCGTCGGCGAACGCGCCTCGGCACCCGGCCAGGTGCCGATCGGCGATCTCGTCGCCGCGTTCGACGTGCTGCGGCGGGCACGTGGGGGAGAGATGTACTGACGGTGGAGGGCGTTCCCGCGCGGCCCATCGCGCTTTCTGGGGATGCCTGCTTGCGGCGCCAAGCGGACCAGTCGGTGGCCCACCGCCCCCGGCCGGGTCTCGGCCCGGCGGCCGACATCCTTTCTTTGCTGGTGCAA
>WBZL01002730.1_pt2 | contig 13022 bp, 11 predicted proteins | sample 5204291 | NCBI WGS metagenome assembly WBZL01 (sample SAMN12344345, study PRJNA552823) | activated sludge metagenome | biome: Activated sludge suspended growth; feature: Nitrification reactor; material: Wastewater; isolation source: activated sludge from nitrification reactor of wastewater...
AAACGTGTGAGCGTCGGCGGAGGGCTCGCGCGGGCGGCTTACGGCGAGATGCTGCGCGCGGCGCGCGATATCAAGGAGAAGGGCATCTTCACCTACGTGCGCAACGCCCCGCCCGGCCCGCAGCTCCTCGACTCCGCCCTCTGCGGCTCCTGCCACACCCTCCACACCAGCCCCCTCGACGAGGGCGGCAACACCCTCCCCCACCAGCTCGTCGAGCAGTCCCCCTACCTCGAATGGCGCGCCTCCGCCTATTCCACCGAGGTCGCCGACCCTGGCCCCGAGGCCATGTCGTGCCAGGGCTGCCACCTCCCCACCACCAGCGTCGACGGCGTCCCCATCAAGACCCGGATCGCCCGCCGCCCCCCCGGCGGCGACTTCAACCAGGTCCTCCCCCGCGACCCCTTCGGCCGCCACGTCCTGGTCGGCGGCAACACCCTCGTCCCCGCCATCCTCCGCGACTTCGCCGCCGAGCTCCGCCCCCAGGCCAGCGCCGCCGCCTTCGACGCCACCCTCGCCGCCGCCCGCGACCAGCTCGAGCACCGCACCGCCACCCTCAAGCTCCAGGTCACCCGTCAGGGCGACGACCTCCAGATCGCCGCCGCCCTCCAGAACCTCGCCGGCCACAAGCTCCCGAGCGGCTTCCCCAGCCGCCGCACCTGGGTCCGCGTCGAGGTCCGCGACGCCGCCGACAACCTCGTCTTCCGCTCCGGCGCCACCGACGACGCCGGCCGCATGGTCGATCGGACAGGCGTGCTCCTCGCGAGCGAGGCGGTCGCCGGCCCGATCCAGCCGCACCGCCTCGAGATCACCGCCGACGACCAGGTCCAGATCTACGAGGCCATCATGGCCGACCCCGACGGCCAGCCCACCTTCCGCCTCCTCCGCGGCGCCACCTACCTCAAGGACAACCGCCTCCTCCCCCACGGCTGGAGGCCCGCCGACGCTCAGGCCATGAAGATCGCCCCCGCCGGCACCGCCGGCGACCCCGACTTCCTCGCCGCCGGCGACACCGCCCGCTACCGGATCACCGCCCCCGCCGCCGCCGGCCCCTACAAGGTCCAGGTCGCCCTCGTCCACCAGGTCCTCGGCGCCCGCTTCGCCGCCGAGCTCTTCGCCCTCGACGCCCCGGCGATCCGCGCCTTCGAGAAGATGTACCTCGTCGCCGACCGCGCCCCCGTCGTCCTCGCCCAGGACGCCGTCACCGCCCCCTGATCCTAGCGCGCGGGCTTCTTCCCCTCGATGAGCATGAAGAGCCCCATCCCGGGCGCCACCCTGCGGATCAGCCAGCGCGGCCAGATCCGCCGCGCCGCCTCGAGCAGCGCCCCCTGATGGCGCTGCCCCGCCTTCGACTCCAGCAAGTCGCCGTGGGTCAGCACCGTCCGGATCTCCACCGCCTCGAACCCACGCATCAGCCCGCGCGCCTCCTCCGGCGAATAGGCCTTGGTCCCCGGGCTCTCCAGGTAGCGGTCGTAGATCTCCCGCATCGACATCCACGGCCGCAGCCGCATCAGCGCATAGCGCGTCCACAGCATCAGCCCGACCATGCTCCACGTATGATAGATCATGATCCGCGCGCGCCCGCCCGGCTTCAGCACCCGCAGCACCTCGGCGAACGCCCTCGGCGTATCCGGCGTGTGATGGAGCACCCCCCACGAATACACGAGGTCGAAGGTCTCATCCGCGAAGGGCAGCGCCTCCGCGTCCCCCACCGCGAGCCGCGACGAGAGCCCGAACGCCGCGAGGCGCCGCTCGGTGTGCTCGATCGCCCGCGGCGTCAGGTCGATCCCATCCAGCTCCGCCCCCGCCTCCGCGAAGCGCTGGTGATCCGCCCCGAGCCCCACCCCCACCTCCAGCACCCGCAGCCCCCGCGCCTCCTCGAAGCCCGCGAAGCCCTCGATGTACGGCTCCAGCTCGTAGCGCGCCCGCGCCTGCGCCGCGTACCCCTCCCGCGCAGTGTTCGGCAGCAGCGCCTCTTCACCGCACGACGCGCGATCCCAAAACTCCCGCACCCTCGCCTTCTCCTCGCCCTCCCCCGACGGGCCCTGCTGCCGTAGCTCGTCCATGTGCCGCAGACAGACTCGCTCGCATCCCCCCCAGCGCGCAAGACGAGACCCCCGCCGGCGCTCTCCCCCGCCCCCGCGGAGCCCCTCTTCAGGCCAGAGACAGCGTTCTGCGCAACAATTTCCGCGTCGCCGATCGCCCGCCCGCCCGCCTCGTCGAGCGGCCCGACCGCCCGCGACCGCAGGTGGAGCCCGGCGAGCGCGTCGTCCCAGCCCGGACCATCGGCCCGATCAGGGCGTGCAGAACGCGATCGTCCGCCCCTCGCGGCTCTCGCTCGCGCACCCCGAGTAGCCCGCCTTCCGGCAATCCACGGCTGCCTTCACCCCCAGGTCGCAGTAGCGCAGCACGTCGCCCTCGCACGCCTCGTCGTCGGCGAGGTCGCACGCCGTCCCCACGAGCCCGCACGACGCCGCCCCCGCGAAGGGCCCGCCCTGGAAGTACCCGCACCCCTGCCCCGCCGGCTCCACCGCTGCGCACTCTCGCCGCGCCAGCTTCCCGCCCGCGCAGGTCTCGAGCACCGCCCCGTCGCAGGTCTGCGAGAAGAAGTCGCACACCGCCCCCGTCCCCACGCACCCGTTCGCCCCCCGCATCGGGTCGTAGCCGCAGGTCTCGCCGGCGATCGAGTACACCTCGTCGCCGCCCTTCCCGCCGACGATCACGTAGTTGTAGGAAGTCCGACAGTCCACCCGGCTCAGGAAGCCCGCCGGGCCGCACTCGACCAGCACGTCCGGCGCGTCCAGATCGCAGCTCGCCTCCGTCACCCCGAACTCGCAGGGCAGGACCCCGCACCCGGCCCACACGTCCTCGCCGCACTTCATCCCGGCGGCCGAGCACGCGAACGCCGACGCCGGCGCCCCCAGGTCGTCGCAGAGCACCCACACGTCCCCCGCGCAGAACCCCTGCCCTGGCCGCGCCGCGCACTCCGCCGCGAACGCCTCCTTCGCCGGTGTGCAGGCCCGCACCCCCGCGCAATCCGTCGCCGCCAGCTTGCACGCCATCGCCTCGACGGCCGCCCGCTGCACCCCCACGCTCGCCCAGAGCCACGGCAGGTCCAGCGCGTGCCCGAGGCACACCTGCACGCCCGCCGGCGTCCCCCCGTCTGCCTCGCACGCCGCCACCCGCAGGCACTCTGCCAGCCGCGGCTCGAGCTCCTCACCGCCGGTGCTCCCGCCCGTGCTCCCGCCCGTGCTCCCGCCAGTACTCCCGCCCGTGCTCGCCCCCTCGCTCCCCTCACCGCCCTCACCGCCCTCACCTGGCCCCCCGCACCCCACACCCATCGCCAGCACCAGCGCCACGAGCGTCCAGCGTCGCGTCAGCATCACCGCCGTCTAGCACACCTCCCCGCTCACACCGATCGCCTCCAGCCTCGCGCCACCCGAACAAAAGACACACCGGTCGATCGAAACCAAGCACCGCCATCGCCCGCACCACCAGCGACGCCGCCTCGCCAACGCGCCACCTCCCGGGCCCGGAGCCCCTCCGCGCCCCTCTGCGCGAAGACGCACACCCCTCGTGTATCCTCCGCCCACCCCGATGAGCTACGACCTCTACTTCCGCGCCCGCCGCCTCCCCGCCCCCAGCGTCGCCGACCTGCGCCGCCACTTCGGGGCCCGCCCTCGCTACCAGGAGGGCGAGAGCGGCTACTTCTACGAGGACACCGCCACGGGCGTGTACTTCTCCTTCGACCTCCGGGGCGCCACCGGCGACGCGCCGGCCGACCCCGCCGCCGTCCCCCTCGCCTTCAACATCAACTTCTTCCGCCCCCACGTCTTCGCCCTCGAGGCCGAGCCCGAGGTCCGCGCCCTCTGCGACGCCTTCGGCCTCGACGTCGTCGACCCGCAGGCCGACGGCATGGGCGAGGGCCCCTACTCGCGCGAGGGCTTCCTCCGCGGCTGGAACGCCGGCAACGCCTTCGCCCACCGCGTCTGCCTCACCCACGAGTCCGGCCCCGGCACCATCTTCCACCTCCCCGCCGCCCAGAACCGCGGCATCTGGCTCTGGAACAGCGGCCGCGAGCGCTACCTCGACCTCCTCGGCTCCCTCGAGATGCTCCCCTGCTTCGTGCCCACGGTCTTCATGTTCACCCGCGAGGCCGGCCCCCCCGGGGCCTTCTCCGCGGTCGTCTGGTCCGAGGCGATGCCCCTCGCCGTCCCGCGGGTCGACTACGTCCTGGCGATGCGCGAGCGCGGCGACCCGGTCCGCCTGATCCCGTGGGAAGAGATCGCCCCCCACCTCGCCCGCTGGACCCATCGGCCCGCCGACTTCACCTTCGTCCTCGATCGCCAGGAGAGCGCCCTCGGCCTCGAGCACTGGCTCGTCGAAGAGCCGCAAGAGGAGCTCGCCCTCCTCCTCGACCAGGGCGGCGTCGCGGAGCGCCTCGTCCGCCTCGTCGCCGATCAAGTCCTCGACCGCGAGCTCGTCGACGCCGCGCGCGGCTGAGCCTCGCCGCCTCCTCGCGGCGCCCGCCTTCGCCCCTGCCCTCGCCGCCTCCTCTCGCGCCTCGTCTCGCCGCCCCCCGCAGAGCCCTCGCCGGGCCCCGCCCGCCTCGCCCTTGCGCCCCACCGCCGGGGCGGCGCAAGCTCGCTACCGTGGCCGACGACCACGAGCTCCTCCAGCGCTGGCGCGCCGGCGAACGGCGGGCCGGCGAGGAGCTCTTCGATCGCCACATCGCCGCCGTCCACCGCTTCTTCAAGAACAAGCTCGGCGACACCGACGCGGTCGAGGACCTGGTCCAAAGGACATTCATGGCCCTCTGCGAGGGCGGCCACACCCGCCTCCGCGCCGACGCCTCCTTCCGCGCCTACCTCTTCGGCGTCGCCCACAACCTCCTCTGCGAGCACTTCCGCCGCCGCGGCCGCGACCCCGCGGCCCTCGACTTCGACGTCGTCTCGCTCGACGAGCTGAGCCCCGGCATGCTCACCATCCTCGGCCAGCGCCGCGAGAGCCGCCTCCTCCTCCAGGCGATGCGCCGGATCCCCCTCCGCTTCCAGGTCGTCCTCGAGCTCCACTACTGGGAGGACCTCTCCTCCGCCGAGATCGCCGAGGTCCTCGGCCTCCCCGCCGCCACCGCTCGCACCCGCCTCCGCCGCGCCCGCGAGCTCGTCGGCGAGGCCATCGTCGCCCTCGCCGACTCCCCCGAGCTCGGCGCCAGCACCACGGCGGACCTCGATCGCTGGGCCCGCGAGCTCCGCGAGGCGTGGCCCGGCGGCCGTCGCTGACCGGCCCGCCATGACAGCGCTGTCCGGGGGCCTGTCGCCGCCGCCCGGGGCGCCCCTCGTCCGCCCCCACGCGCGCCGCCCACGCGCCCGCCAACCACGCGTCATTTCACGCCAATTGTTCCCCGTGTGGCTCCCGCGAGCGCGCCTTGCACTCCCCCCGGCCATGCTCCGCCAGCGCATCCTCCCCCTCGTCGCCAGCCTCGCGCTCCTCCCCCTCCCCGCCTGCGGCGCCTTCGGTCAAGGCGACGACGTGGGGGGGGACACCGACGCCGAGCCCGAGCCCGAGCCCGAGCCCGAGCCCGAGCCCGAGCCCGAGCCCGAGCCCGAGCCCGAGCCCGAGCCCGAGAGCTGCGGCTCGGCCAGCCGCGTCCTCGCCGTCGACGAGGACTCCGAGGCCGGCATCACCCCCAAGGAGGTGCTCGCGCAGGTCATCGGCCCGCACGACGGCGTCCTCGCCTTCGAGGGCGGCGCCAAAGCCGCGACGATGCTCGACATCGCCTACGACGGGGGCGCGATCACCATCGATCACTCCACCGGGGCCCAATGCGCCGAGTGGGCCCACCTCAACATCGACGTCACGGTCAACCTGATCACCGAGGACGGCGCCTTCGCCGAGGCCGCCGTCCCCGCGACCCTCGTCTTCGACGCCAACGCCCCCGAGGGGATCCTCCTCGCCCTCCAGCCCCTCGACGTCGCCCTCCTCGCCGGCGACTACGCCCCGCCCGAGCTCATCGACGGGATCCCCGCCGTCAACTACGAGGTCATCACCCTCGACGTCGCCGTCGTCCTCGGCACCCCGTACCCGCTCCCCGGCCCCGGCGGCACCCTCGTCGAGGGCGTCAGCGGCGTCGTCCAGGGCAGCGCCGAGCTCGCCGAGTGGAGCTGCCCCGACCCCGACGTCGACGCCTGCGAGGGCAGCTCCCGCGACTTCATGGTCGGCACCATCGACCTCGCCGGCTGAGCGCTCTCCGGCTGGACCACCGACCGCGCGCCGGCCTCGCTCACTCGAAGCCGAGCGCGAGGCCTGCCTGAAAGACCAGCACCGCCGCCGCGTACGCGATCGCCGTCATGCTCACGAACATGAACGCCGGCCAGCGGAGCGACCGCGTCTCGCGCCCGACCACCGCCAGCGTCGACATGCAGAGGCACGCGTACACGTAGAAGACCATCAGCGCGAGCCCGCGGAGCGGCGTGTAGCGGCGCGCCCCCGTCGTCGGCTCGCGCGCGTCACGGAGCACCTCGCGGAGCGGCCGATCGTCCTCGTCCGCCCCCTCGATCCCGTAGACCAGCCCGAGCGTCGACACCATCACCTCGCGGGCCGCGAACGACCCGAGGATGGCGATCCCCACCCGCCAGTCCTGCCCCATCGGCGCCAGCACCGGCTCGATCGCCTTGCCGACCCGCCCGCCTACCGAGTGGACGATCGCCCCCTCGCCCGCGCTCGCCTCCACGCTCGCCTCGGCCCCCGCCGTCGCCGCCGCCGCCGCCGACTCGGTCGCCTCCGGCGGCCGCGGGAACGAGAGCAACGCCCAGAGCACCACCGTCATCGCCAGGATCGTCGTCCCCGCCTCGCGGACGAAGTCCATCGTCCGGTCCTGCACCTGCCGCAGCGTGTTGCGGACGCGCGGCAGCCGGTAGGGCGGCATCTCCAGCACCAGCGGCGGCGTCGGACCCTTCAACAAGGTCCGCTTGTAGATCGCCCCCACCGCGATCGCCGACGCCGTCGAGAGCGCGTACATCCCCAGGAGCACCAGCCCGCCGAGCGTGAAGGGCCCCACCCGGCGCTCGGCGTCGAAGAGCGCGGCGATGAGGAGCACGTAGATCGGCAGCCGCGCGCTGCAGCTCATGTAGGGGATCATCAAGATCGTCACCAGACGATCGCGCGTCGACGCGATCGTCCGCGTCCCCAGGATCGCCGGGATCGCGCACGCGTAGCCGCTGAGGAGCGGCACGAAGGCCTTCCCGTGGAGCCCCACCCGCGCCATCAGCCGGTCGACCAGGAAGGCCGCCCGCGCCATGTACCCCGAGTCCTCCAGGAGCCCGAGGAGCAGGAAGAGGATCGCGATCTGCGGGACGAAGACCAGCACGTTGCCGACCCCCGCGATCACCCCCTCGGTGATCAGGTCGGTGAAGCTCCCCGGCCCCAGCCCCGCCTTCACCTGCTCCGAGAGCCAGGCGACCCCGCCCTCGACCAGCCCCATCACCGGCTCCGCCCACGTGAAGATCGAGGTGAAGAGCACCGACATGATCGCCACGAAGACCACGAGCCCCAGCACCGGGTGCGTCAGCAGCCGATCGATCCGCTCCGACGGCCGCATCGCCGGCGCGTCGTCGACCGCCCGCCCCGCGAGCCCCAGCGCCGCCAGGATCCGATCGACCTCCCGATAGCGCCCGATCGCCAGCTCGCCCGCCGCCGCGATCGCGGTCCTCCCATCGATCGCCGACGCCGCCGCGGCCGCCGCCGCCGTCGCCCCGCACATCTCCAGCGCCCCCGCCGCCCGCGCGCCGACCAGCGCCCGCGCCCGCGCCGGATCGGCCACCGTCGCCGCCAGCGAGCCCAGCGCCCGCCCCAGCGCCGAGTCAGCGGCCGGCGCCGCCAAGAGCCGCCCGCGCAGCGCCTCCATCGTCGCCGACGCGGGCGCACCCGCCACCGAGCGCGCCGCGCTCACCAGCTCCGCGATCCCCTCGCCGCTCCGCGCCACCGTCGCCACCACCGGCGCGCCCAGCCGCTCGCCGAGCGCCCTCGCGTCGACCGCGATCCCGGCCGCCGCCGCCACATCCACCATATTGAGGGCGATCGCCAGCGGCCACCCGCCCTCGCAGAGCTGCATCGCCAGGTAGAGGTTTCGGCCCAGGTTCGCCGCGTCGAGCACCAGCATCACCGCGTCCGGCCGCGGCGCGTCCGCCCCGCCCAGCGCGCGCAGGGCCACCGCCTCGTCCTCGCTCACCGGCGTCAGGCTGTAGGTCCCCGGCAGATCGACCAGCGTCGACGGCACCCCGCCCGCGAGCTCCGCCCGGATCGCCCCCTCGCGGGTCTCCACCGTCACCCCCGCGTAGTTCCCCACCTTCAGCCGCGCCCCCGTGAGGCCGTTGAAGAGGCTCGTCTTGCCGACGTTCGGGTTGCCGGCGAGCGCGAAGCGGAGCCCCTCGCTCATCCCGCCCCGACCTCGATCCGCGCCGCCTCGGCCCGCCGCAGCGACGTATGCGACCCCCGGAGCTGGAGCTCCAGCGGATCGCCGAAGGGCGCCCGCTTCACCACCTTCACCAGCGTCCCCGGCACGAAGCCCATCTCCAGGAGCCGCAGCCGCAGCCCGTCCTCGCCGGTCACATCGACCACGCGGGCGCTCTCTCCGGGCGCGAGATCGGCGAGGTGACGGCCGGGCACGGGTGGAGGGAGCTTGCTCGCGCCCACCGGCCCCGGTCAAGCGGCCGCGCCCCCCCGAAAAACCCCGGGATCTCCCCCGTCAACGACCGCCGCCGCCGCCGACCGCGTCGCCGATCACGACGCGCGACCGGCCTCCACATCTTCATCCGCGCCGCCCCGGCGCTGCCCCGACGACCTTCATCGCCGGCTCATCGCAGGGGCGCGCGCCGCCGCTCGGCGGGCCCGCGCGCGTGCTTTCGGAGGAAGCGTCGCCCCTCGAAGCCCCGCGCCCCCGCCGCGGACGCGGCCTCGACCGCCGCCTCGGCCGTCATCGCCGGCTCGCCGGCGGCCTCCAGCGCCTGCGCCTCGGCGAACCAGTAGGGGTAGCGGCGCTCCATCTCGTCAAAGCCCGACGGCGGCAGATCGGCCTCCAGCGCGTCCGAGAGGGCGTCGAGCGCCGGGTGCTCGCCCCCGCCGGCGTCGCCGAAGCGCACCGTGACCTCGAACGCGAAGGTGCGGAGCCCGAGATCGGCGAGCGCCTCGGCGGCCGCGAAGGCCCGCGCCGCGGATCGGGCGATCGCGTCCCACTCGCCGTAGAACGTCCAGTAGCCGACGATCCGCTCGGCCGCCTTGGCGGCGCTGCGGCGGACCTCCGGGTGGGGATCCTCGCTCGTCAGGCGCCGCAGGTGCTCGACCCCGGTCGGGTCGGCGCACCAGCCGAGCGAGCGGACCGCCTGCGCGCGCGCGAAGGGGTGGGATCGTGGGTCCCCTCCTGCAGCGCCTGGATCGACGCGGGGTGCGGCCGCTGCCCCAGCGAGCGGTAGATCCGCGCGCGGACCGAGAAGTTGCCGTCGCACTCCCAGCGGAGGAGCGTCGGCAGATCGAGGCGCCCGTAGTTCTTCATGTCTCACGCCCGCCAGTGACGATCGGAGTAGCGACGGGCGGGGAAGTCGAGCGCTCGCTGCTCCAGGAAGCGGCGCGGCAGCCCAGGATCGCGGCCCTCGGTGATCGCCGCGATCGTCGCCTCCACCGCCGGGTCGAGCCAGCGCGCCGCCGCGAAGCAGGCGTTCGCCTCGACCAGCCACCCCTCGCGCTCGTCGACGCGCCGCCGCCCTCACCCCCGCCGTCGCCGCCGCGCCGCCACCCCGCCCACGACCGCCGCGGCCACCGCGGCCGCCGCAGCGACCGCCCACGCCCCGTTCCCGGAGCCTGACTCCGTGGACATGTCCGCGGGGTCATCATCCCGGGGTACGACCGCTCCGCCGGTCTCGGGCCCGATCGCTCCGGCCGCCCGCGCCTCTGTCACAGCGCCCGTCGCCGCGCTCGCCAGCACCCCCGTCGAGCCCGTCATCCCTCCGCCCGTCATCCCTCCGCCCGTCATCCCTCCGCCCGTCGTCCCTCCGCCCGTCGTCCCCGCCGCGTCGCTCCCGCCCGTCCCTGCCGCATCGCTCCCGCCCTTCGTCCCCTCCGTCGTCCCCGCGCCGCCCGTCCCGTCCGCCCCCGTCCCCGTCCCCTCCTCCGCCAAGTCCGGCAGCCGCGGCGCCGCCGGCGGCTCCGCCGGCTGGCGCTCCAGCCACTTCGCGTGGCTCGCCACGTACTTGGCCACCTTCGCCGGCTTCAGCGGCCGAAAGGGCAGCGGCGGCCGCCGCGTGTGCGCGAGCGGCAGCGTCTGCGTGGTCCCGTCCGAGAACGAGTACGTCGCCGCGTCCACCACGACCTCGATCCCGTCCTCCGCGTCGATCCGCAGCACCCGCACCACCTCGTCCACCTGCTGGAGCGGCGAGTGCTTGTCCGCGTAGAGCGGCGTGTCGAGGAACTTGAACAAGCGCCCCGCCCGAAAGAGCCGCGAGTCCCCCTCGAAGAAGTCGCGGAGCGCCTCGAGCGGCATCGCGTCCAGATCGATCGTCGCCGCCACATCGCGCGCCAGCGCGTAGATCGCCGACGCCTGGCACGCCTGATTCCCGCCGATCCACGACGCCAGCGGCCCGTCGCGGAGCACCAGGTAGTTCGGCCGCCCCGCGAACTCGTCCTGGTCGTAGAAGTAGAGCGACTCGCCGTCGAGCGCCGCGAGCGCGCTCGTGCAGTACGCCGGGAACACATAGAACACATGCTCCGCGAAGCGATCGACCCCCGCGATCGCCACCCCCGCCCCGATCTCCCGCCCCCACAGCTCCTCCTCCGGCATCACGTCGCCGCGGGCCTCCTCCACACCTGTCCCCAGGGACAGCCACACCGCGACCGCCCCCGCCGCGATCACCCCCAGCGCCCGCGCTCCGCCCGATCCTCGCCGCATCGGCCCCCATCCTAGCAGGCGCGCCCGGCCCCGCGTCCCCTCGCCCGCCTCCTCGCCGGCGCCATTCGCCCGCCTCAGCGCATCACCCTCACGTCCAGCGCGCTCCGCCCCCACGCGCGCTCGAGCGCGTCCGCGCCGTGCCACTCCGAGGCCGGCGCCGCCTCCATCCGAAAGCGCGGCGCCAGGGTCCCCACCTGCAGCGCGAACGCCACCGTCGCCGTCCGCCCGACGTCCTGGTCGCTCGCGAAGGTCTGCCCCTGGCCGAAGGCCACCACCGTCCCCTCCACGTGCATCGTCAGGCTCCCCCGCGGCGTGATCCGCAGGAGGTCGAGCCTCGAGGGCCGCGCGCGAGACCACCGCACCACCACCTCGAAGGTCAGCGGCCCGCCCAGCACCTCGTGCTTCACCCCGCTCACCTGCACCGCCGAGCCCGTCGACACCCACTCGTAGACCGGCACCGTCACCGTCAGCGCCCCCGTCCCCTGGAAGCGCTCGACGAGCTCCGGCTCCTGCAAGCACTGCCACGGCCGCTCCAGCGGCGCGTGCGCGTCGATCGACGTCAGCTCCGCCTCCCCCTCGCAGCGCACCTCGCTCCGCGTGGTGATCCCCAAGAAGCCGCCCGTCGCCTGCATCGTCAGCGAGACACAGACCCGCCGCGGCGCCAGGCGATCCGTGCACTCCCAGAACGCGTCCACGTGGCGCTGGGCCTCCTCCCGCCGATCGACCTCGTCCTCCAGATCCAGGCGCAGCCTCTCTTGCAGGATCCGCAGCCGCTCCGCCTGATTGGCCTCCGCGTGGCCCGCCTTCTCCGCCTCGATCATCTCCTCCGCGCACTCCGCCACCACCTTGCCCAGCGCCTCCGCGATGTTCTGGCCGGTCGGCTCCCGCAGCGCCCCCGTCACCTGCCCCCCGAGCTCCATCAGCTCCCCCGCCTTCTTCAGGCTCTCCAGGCCCTTCAGCTCGTTCAGCTGGTTCAGCTCCCGCAGGAAGAGCTCGATCTCCGCCATCGTGTTCTGCGTCCGCTCGGTCGCCCGCCGGTAGCGGCGCAGCGACTCCTGGAGCTCCTCACTGTCGCACTCCTGATACGGCATCGGCGGGCGAGGATGACACACTCCGTCGCCCGCGACCCGGGCCCCCCGGCCGCGGCCTCGCCTCGCCCCCGCCGCGCGCCTGCTCGAAGCGCTCGGCGGCCGCTCCACCTCGGCGACGCCCGCCGCCCGCCAGCCGCGGCTCGGGCGCCCCGCGACCTCGCGAGTCCGCGCGACGGCTCCGCCGCCCCTCCGCGCCCCTCCGCCCTCGACACCCCCGACCGCCGCGTGGCACACACCCTCCGCCGATGCCCGCCCTCGCCCCCCTCGCCCTCCCGGGCGACCCCCTGCCGATCGACGCCGTGATCCCCGACGTCCTCGCCGCCCTCGTCACCGGCCCCGCCGTCGTCGTCGAGGCCCCCCCGGGCGCCGGCAAGACCACCCGCCTCCCCCTCGCCCTCCTCCTCGCCGACCCCGACGCCCCCGGCGAGATCCTCGTCCTCCAGCCCCGCCGCCTCGCCGCCCGCATGGCCGCCCAGCGCGTCGCCGAGCTCCTCGGCGAGGAGGTCGGCCAGCGCGTCGGCTCGCAGGTCCGCTTCGAGACCCGCGCCAGCGCCCGCACCCGCCTCCGCTTCGTCACCGAAGGCATCCTCACCCGCCGCCTCCACTCCGACCCTCACCTCCGCGGCGTCCGGGCCGTCGTCCTCGACGAGTTCCACGAGCGCCACCTCGACGGCGACCTCGCCCTCGCCCTCCTCCGCCGCCTCCAGCGCGGCCCTCGCCCCGACCTCCGCCTCGTCGTCATGTCCGCCACCCTCGACGGCCAGCCGATCGCCGACTTCCTCGGCGCCCCCCGGATCGTCAGCGAAGGCCGCACCTTCCCCGTCACCATCGACTACCAGAGCGGCGACGGCGAGCTCCCCTCCCTCGTCCTCCGCGCCTTCCACGGCCTCGTCGAGGCCGGCGAGCGCGGCGACGTCCTCGTCTTCCTCCCGGGCGCCCGCGAGATCCGGGCCGTCGCCGACGCCTGCGCCGGCCTCGCCGCCCACGCCGGCTAC
>WBZL01004022.1_pt1 | contig 13020 bp, 14 predicted proteins | sample 5204291 | NCBI WGS metagenome assembly WBZL01 (sample SAMN12344345, study PRJNA552823) | activated sludge metagenome | biome: Activated sludge suspended growth; feature: Nitrification reactor; material: Wastewater; isolation source: activated sludge from nitrification reactor of wastewater...
GAGCGAGAGCGCATCCAGCGCGCGGGGACCGAAGTGCTCCGCGCGGCTCCCCAGCGCAGGGAGCGCGGTCCACGCGATGGTGAGCAGCGCCCAACCGCCAGCGCCTCCCGAAGGCCCCCCCACCCATGCGCGCGGCGGCCACCACACCCCCACCGGCGCGCCCGAAGGCGTCCAGGCGACCCCGCGTGCTGCGCGGCGAGGCGCTGATTGCCCAGGCCCGGGAGGTCTGGAAGCAGCTCACGGCCCTCTACCCCGACGCCCACTGCGAGCTCGACTACTCATCGCCGTGGCAGCTCCTCGTCGCGACGATCCTCTCGGCGCAGTGCACCGACAAACGGGTGAACATGGTCACCCCGGAGCTCTTTCGCCGGTGGCCCGCCCCGGCTGACCTCGCCGTCGCCCCCACCGCCGAGCTCGAGGACGTCATCCGGACGACCGGGTTCTTCCGCGCGAAGGCCCGGTCCCTGCTCGGCGCTGCCAACGCGATCGTGTCCCGGCACGGGGGAGCCGTCCCGCGCGTGATGGCCGATCTCGTGGCCCTCCCCGGCGTTGGCCGCAAGACCGCGAACGTCGTGCTCGGGAATGCCTTTCACATCGACGAGGGGGTCGTCGTGGACACCCACGTCGGCCGCCTCGCGGTCCGGCTTGGCCTAACGAACGAGGGCGACCCGGTCAAGGTAGAGCAGGCCCTGATGGCCGTCTTCCCCCGCGACCAGTGGACGCTGCTCTCGCACCTGCTCATCTGGCACGGGCGGCGTCTCTGCGACGCCCGGCGCCCCCGCTGCGGGGACTGCCCCCTGCGGCCGGCCTGCCCATCCGCCATCGCGTGACCGCCGCGACTCCCGCGAGCGCGCGAATGCGCTAGCTTGGGGCGCACGTTCTCACCCGACCTTCCGCAATGAAGAAAGCCACCATCGTCACCTCCCGCGGCACCGTGGTCGCCGAGCTCTACGAGCAGGACGCCCCCGGCACCGTTGCCAACTTCGAGAAGCTCGTCAACAGCGGCTACTACGACGGCACGCGCTTCCACCGGGTCATCCCCGAATTCGTCGTCCAGGGCGGCGATCCCTACTCCAAGGGTGGTGCCCACGCCAAGGGCCCCGTCGGGACCGGCGGCCCCGGTTACACCATCAAGTGCGAGACCAAGGGGAACCCCCGTCGGCACGTCGTCGGGGCCCTCTCCATGGCGCACGCCGGCAAGGACACCGGTGGCTCACAGTTCTTTCTCGTCCTCTCCGAAGCCAACACCCGCCACCTCGACGGAGTCCACACGGTCTTCGGCGCCGTCATCGAAGGGCTCGACGTCCTGCCGACCATTCGGCAGAATGATGAGCTCGTCTCCGCCAAGGTCGAGTAAGTCACCCCCGTCCCCCTCCGTCTCATGCACAACGACAAGCCCGCCGCCTTCAAGGGACTCATCGTGACCGCCGTCCTGCTCTTCGTGATGGCCTACTCGATCGTCCTGCTCACGAACAAGCAGTTCGAAGGGCATTCGGCCGGTGCCCCTGCCGCCGCCGAAAAGCACTAGTCACCACCGCGGGGTCGGCCCGTCCTCAACGACCGGCCGACTCGCGGATGCGGACCCCACCGGATCCGGTCTCCACGCGTAGCTGCCCCCGGCCATCACCGAGGGTCGCCCGGAGCGAGCGGCGTGTGACCCGCTTCGCCTCCACCGGGAGATCGAGGTGGATCCCGCCACTTCCCGTTTCCACCGAGAGCTCGGCCCCCAGCGACCGCGGGATCCCGAGGGTGATTCCCCCGGAACCCGTGTCGATCAGCATACGCTCCACGTCGGCCTGCAGCTCCACCTCGACCGAGCCGCTCCCCGTGTCCACCACGAGGTCCGGCGCCTGAACGTCCCGAAGCTCGACACGCCCGCTGCCGGAATCCAGGCGCAGTTCGTCCACCTGGACGCGACGCGCGGTCAGCGACCCGCTCCCGGTGTCCATCCGCAGCGAGCGCCCGCGGACCCCCTCGACGTGCACATCGCCAGACCCCGTGTCCAGGGTGATCTCCCCCTCGGCGTCCGTCACGGTGACGTCCCCGCTACCGGTGTCCAGTGAGAGTCGGCCGCGGGTGCCGCGCGTCTCCACGCTCGCCGCGTGGACGTCCAGCGAAATCTCCCCCTCCGCGTTGGTGATCCTCGCGGACCCAACCGCGAGATGCAGCTCCACCACGCGACCACGGGGGACGATCACTCGCAGGTCCGCGGCCGCCTCGATGCCGCTCCCCCGCGCGACGATTTCCGTGTTCCCCCGCCAGCTGCTCCCGCCATCACCGAAGGTCCCGTCCGAATCCACCCGGAGGCGGGCAATGGAACCGGAGTTCCACCGCGACCGGCTCCCGCCGAACGCGGCCGGCGCGACGATGCGCCCTTCCGGGTAGATGACCCGCAAGGCGGGGCGCCCGCGCACCTCCCCCGACTCCACGCGCAGGCGCGAGGCATCGCTCCCGGAGCGCATCACCTCGACGCGAACCTCGTCGCCGGCGCCCCCCTCGACGCGCAGCTCGCCCACCAGGTTGTAGATCGCCACGCGGGAACCGTGCAGCACGTGACTGGAGGACTGGGCCGGCAGCCACGTGGAGAGAATGCAAAGGGCGATCAGCGATGTGCGCATGGGTGGTAATGAAGTGTCAGCCCTGTGACAGCCTCAGCGGCCCCTCTGGTTTGAACGCCGCGGGCGCCACACTATCCCGTCCCATCGCCACCCCGAGCCCCGTTCCGGATGTCCCTCCCGAGCCGCGAAACCGCCCACGCCCTCATGTGCGAGTACACCGCGTCGGATTCACTCCGAAAGCACATGTATTCCGTGGAAGCCGCCATGCGTGCCTACGCTCGGCACTTTGGGGAGGACGAGGAAGCGTGGGGGCTCGCCGGGCTGATGCACGACTTCGACTACGAGCGTTGGCCCAATGCTGCGCACGCCGCCGACGCTGAGCACCCGGCCGAGGGGGTGCGCCTCCTCCGGGGACTGGGGTACCCCGAGGAGGTGCTGCAGGCCATCCTCGGCCACGCCACCTACACCGGGGTCGCCCGCATCACTCGCATGGCCAGGTGCCTCTTCGCCGTGGACGAACTGACCGGGCTCGTGACCGCCACGGCCCTTGTCCGGCCGTCCCGGAGTGTCCACGAGGTTGACGCGAGATCGGTGATGAAGAAGATGAAGGACAAGGCCTTCGCCCGGGGGGTCAACCGCGACGACGTCATTAACGGAGCCGCGGACCTGGGCGTCGAACTCGAACCACACGTCGCCTTCGTCATCGGGGCGATGCAGGCCGTCGCGCCCCTCCTCGGCCTGGCGGGAAACCCGGGGCCTCCCACCTGACATTGGTATCAACATTGGGCGCGACGACCGCGTTCAAGGGAGTGACACTCCGCTGACGATCTGTGCCTGTCTCCTCACCCCTCACGGGCTTTGCCCCGCCCTCACCCCCGAGGTTGCATCTCGTGGGTGAGTCGACGGATCGTGCCGTGGAGCAAGGTCACGTGGTCGCGGCGCAGCGCGGTGACGCGGAAGCCTTCGCGGCCCTCGTCCGCACGCACCAGCGCCGGGCGTACGCCGTTGCCCGCGCGATCGTCCTCACCCATGAGGATGCGGAGGACGCGGTGCAGGAGGGCTTCCTCCACGCCTACCGGGCCCTCAGCCGGTTCATCCCGGATCAGGCCTTCGGGGCGTGGTTGCACCGGATCGTCGCCAACGCGGCCCTGGACATCACCCGGCGGAAGAAGGTCCGGGACGCGGACACCCTCGCCGACACGATGGCGTCGCCCTTTCGGGACCCTGGCGAATCGGATGAACTTCGACGGGTCCTCGACCAGGCGCTCGCTTCGCTCGGGGATCGCCAGCGCTCGGTGATCGTTCTCCACGATGTGGAGGGCTTCAAGCACGCGGAAATCGGCCAGATGCTCGGGATTCCCGAGGGGACGGCCCGTTCGGACTTGCACCATGCTCGCGCCCGGCTCCGGCAGGCCCTGGGCGCTCTCAGGAGTCACCTATGATGCACTCACAGGAAGACGGGACGCAGGGAGGCGACGACCTCCTGCTGCGCCGGACCCTCGTTGGCCGCTACGCCGCGCCCACAGATCCCTCCTACTGGGAACAACTCGAGGCGCGGATCCTGGCGCGCGTGAAGGGCGAGGCCATCGAGCAGTGGTGGGGCTGGTTCCCGGGGTGGGTCCGATACGGCATGGTGGCGGCAGCGGCGGCGGCGCTGGTCGCGGCGATTGCATCGTGGCAGGTGCAGGTCGCGCAGGAGCGCCTCGCTGCCCGTGAACTCCTTGGCACCCCCGCCGAGATCCCTCTCCTGTCCGAGGTGGTCTCGCCGCCCGATCGTGAACGCGAGCAGACGCTCCGCTATCTCCTCACTCACTAGGGGCACTCGTGAAAGAGTCGAAGAACGTCGCCGTCGCCTTCCTCCTCGGGACCTTCCTCACTGGTGGGGTCCTGGGCTTCAGCGCCAATCGATACATGGAGCGCGACAAGGTGTGCAATATCCGGGGGGAGAACCCGCTGGTCGAAGCCATGTCCACGCGTCTGCAGCTCAACCCGTCACAGCGTGTCCAGATGGATTCCATCCTGGACCTGCGCGCGGTCCAGTACCGGCAGGCGATGGCGCCCATCCGGCCGGCCCTCGACTCGATCAAGCAGGACGCACGCCGGCACATGCGCGGTGTGCTGGACGAACGGCAGCGAGTCGCCTTTGAGGCGTGGCTCGCCGAGATGAGCGACTCCACGAAGAAGGAAGACAACGAGACATGAAGCGTCTCCTGCTGCTGGCCCTCCCGGCTGCGTTGACAGCCCAGGGGGGAGCCCGACCGATCCCACTGGGCGAGGCGATTCGCCTCGCCCAGCTCAACTCGCCGTCCACCGTCTCGGCGCGAGGCCAGGTGCGGTCCAGCGATGCGGCGGTGCGCACCGCGTACAGCGCCTACATTCCGACCCTGAGCATGTCGGCCGGGGCGAGTTCATCGCGCGGCCAGAACCTGCAGCCCAATGGTCGCCTGGTCGATGTCGTGACGCCGTGGAGCTTCAATCGCGGCGTCAACACCAACCTGGAGATCTTCGACGCCGGACGGCGCCTCTTCAACCTGCGCAGCGCGCAGGCGGACCAGGACGCGGCCGAGGCCAGCGAGCGCCTCTCCAATTACCGGGTGGCGCTCGACGTCAGCCAGCAGTACTTCAACATTCTCGCCGCGCGTGAGTCGCGCGCGGCTGCCGAGGCGCAGTTCGCCCAGGCGGATCAGCAGCTCAAGGTGGCCAGCGCCAGGGTCGCCGCCGGTGCCGCCACGAAGTCGGATTCGCTGCGCTCGGTCATCGCGGTCGGCAACGCGCAGTTGGCCATACTCAACGCCGACAACAACATCCGCGTGGCAGCCGCCAACCTCACGCGCCTCGTCGGGACGAACTTCGAGGTCACGGCGACCAACGAGGAAGGGGCCATGGTGGCCCCGGTCACCCTCGACTCCGTGGAGATCCGCCGGATGCTCGAGGAATCACCCAGCATCGTCGCGGCACGATACGCCGTGGCCGCTGCCTCGCAGTCGCGCCGGGCCACCCGCACGACCTACTGGCCGACGCTCTCCCTCGGTTATGGCCTCAGCGGCCAGCGGACCGACGAGGCCTTCGCGCCAACCGGCGGGCCGTTCAGCAGCCTGCGCACCCTGCGACTCAACTTCAGCTACCAGCTGTTCAACGGACTGGGCCGCGAGGAGAACCAGGCGAGAGCCTCGATCGCCGAAGCCAACGCCCAGGCCCAACTGCGGGATGCGCGCCTCGCGGCCGACCAGCAGGTGACTCAGCTCCTCGGATCCCTTCGCCTCGCCGAAGCCCGGATCGCCATCCAGCTGGCCTCGGTGGCCGCTGGCGATGAAGACCTCCGGGTGCAGAACCAGCGCTACGCCCTCGGATCATCCACGCTCCTCGACGTGCTCACGTCGCAAAGCACGCTCAACCAGGCGCGCTTCTCGCTCATCCAGGCCCGCTACGACGCCCGCCTCGCCAAGGCGCAAATCGAGGCGCTCCTCGGCCGTTCCATCCCATGACCCGGTCGCATCCCAACGGTGCCCTCGTGACTCGTTCGCGTCTTGCCATCGCCGCCCTCTTCCTCCTCGCCTGCAAGAAGGAAGAGGTCCAGCAAACCGTCATCCCGACGGCCGCCGTCACCCGACGGACCATCGTCCTCGACGCCACCGCGTCCGGAACGATCGAGCCAATCAATGTGGTCGAGGTGAAGTCCAAATCGTCCGGGCAGATCGTGCAGATGACCGTCGAGACCGGGAGCAAGATCTCGCGCGGCGACCTGCTCGTGCAGCTGGAGACCCGCGACGTGCAGAACCAGTTCGACCAGGCCAAGGCCGACCTCAATGCCGCCGAAGCGCGGCTTCAGGTCAGCGAAGCGCAGAAGAAGCGTAACGACGACATGTTCAGCCAGCGGATCATCACCGCCCAGGAACACGAGACGTCGCAGCTCGACTTCGCGAATGCCCAGGCCGCAGTGATCCGGGCTCGCACGTCACTCGACCTCGCACAACAGCGACTCGACGACGCCACCGTCAGCGCGCCGAACTCCGGCACCATCATCGAGAAGACCGTGTCGCTCGGGCAGGTGATCACCTCGGCGACCAGCGGTGTCGGCGGGGGCACGACCCTGCTCAAGATGGCAGACCTCACCAAGGTCCGGATGCGCGCGCTCTTCAACGAGACCGACATCGGTCAGGTGTCGCCCAACCAGCAGACCACCGTGACGGTCGATGCCTTCCCCGATCGTCCCTTCCGCGGCGTCGTGGAGAAGATCGAGCCCCAGGCCGTGGTCAACCAGAGCGTGACGATGTTCCCGGTCCTCATCAACCTCGACAACCGCGAGGGGCTGCTCAAGCCGGGGATGAACGGCGAAGCCTCGGTGCTCGTCGAGCGTCGCGAGAACGTCCTGGCGATCCCGAACGACGCCATCCGCACGACGCGTGAGGCACCCATGCTGGCCGGTGCCATGGGACTCTTCGCGGACTCGGTGAGTGCGCAGATCCAGGCGCAGATGGCGCAGTTCGGGGGAATGGGAGGCACCAGCGGGCGCCGCGGACAGCAGGAGCAGGGTCTCCCGAACATGGGGGGGCCCCCGCGTGGCATGCGCATGATGCCCGGCGAGGTCGACCTGCAGCCGCCCCAGGGTGGCCGCCAGGCCCCGCAGGTGAGTGAGGCGGATTGCGCCGCCTACCGCGCGGCGCTCGCCAAGAAGCCAGCGGTCGCGCAGCAAATCACGGAGCTCAACCAGAAGATGGCCAGCGGTCAGGTCGACTTTGCGTCCATGCGCGAGGAGTCGCAGAAGCTCTACGCGGAACTTGGTGTGGATGGTCGCGTCGCGCGTGGCTGCCGCGAGGCCAGTGGAACCCGGGGGACCGGCGCCCCGCCGGCCGGAGGGCAGGCGTCCAATGGCGGCCCCACCAATGCCGCCGGTGCCGGCCAGCAGACGGGTGGCCGCCCGCAGACCAACGGAGCGCGACCGACGCAGGGCGGCGAATTCCCGACGCGCGCGCGCACGCGGACCGGCGTGGTGTTCGTGGCAGCCAACGGCACCTACACGCCAAAGGTTGTCCGGCTCGGGGCCGCGAATTTCGACTACACGGAGGTCGTCTCGGGGCTCAACGAGGGCGAGCAGGTCGCGCTGCTCGCGACAGCGGCCATCCAGGCCGCGCGCGATTCCTCCAACGCACGCTTCCGCCAGATGACGGGCGGCGGCATGCCCGGCATGCAGCGCCAGCAGCAGGGTGGCACGACTGGTGGGGCCACGGGTGGTGGGGCGGGCGGCGGCGCCCCCCGTCAGTAACGGGAGCAGGTCGATGATCATCGGGGAAATCTTCGCCGTCGCCCTGGGGGCACTGCGGGCCAACAAGCTCCGCTCGCTGCTCACCATGCTGGGCATCGTCATCGGGGTGGCGGCCGTCATCGCCATGATCGCGTTAGGCACGGGCGCGCAGATGGCGGTCAAGGAGCGGATCGCGGCGCTCGGAACCACCCTGCTCACGGTCTCCCCGGGCCAGCAGCGCATGGGCGGCGGTTTCTTCTCGTTCAACGACCGCGCGCGCATGACGATGAAGGATGCCGTTGCGCTCGAGGAGAAGGCCAACAACATCGGGGAGATCCAGCCCGAGATGGCGCGCGACCTCCAGATCACCTACCTCAACAAGAACACCGGGACCTCGATCGTCGGCACGACAAGCAATCACCTGGTCGTCCGCAACTTCAAGCTCGCGGCAGGACGCTTCTTCTCATCGGCCGAGGACGCCTCGAAGGCGCGGGTCGCGGTGGTCGGTCCCGAAGTGATCAAGAACCTCGGCCTGAACGGCCCGTACGCCATCCTCGATGAACCGATCCGCATCCGCGGCATCCAGTTCACCGTCATCGGTGTGCTGGAATCCAAGGGACAATCGGGGGGCTTCCAGAACCCCGACGACCAGATCCTCATCCCCCTGCAGACCGCCCGCTATCGCGCCCTCGGCACCGAACGCCTTCGCTCCATCTCCGTCCTCGCTCCATCGGAGGACAAGATCGACGAAACCATGGCCGAAATTCAGCGGGTGCTCCGACGCGAGCACCGGATCCGCCCCGGACGCCCGGATGATTTCGCTATCCGCAACCAGTCCGACTTCCTCAGCACTTTCGCCGAGACCACCGAAGTTTTCACCTACCTGCTCTCCGGTATCGCGGCCGTGTCGCTGCTCGTCGGCGGCATCGGCATCATGAACATCATGCTGGTGTCGGTGACCGAGCGCACCCGTGAGATCGGGGTACGCAAGGCGCTTGGCGCCACCCGCTGGAACATCCTCATCCAATTCCTGATCGAGGCCGTGGTGCTCTGCCTCCTTGGCGGCCTCCTCGGCATCCTGCTCGGATCGGGCATCGCCAACTGGCTGAGTAACGCATTCCAGTGGAACACGTCCATCTCCCCGACGTCGATCGGGCTCGCCTTCGGCTTCTCTGCCGTCGTCGGCGTGCTCTTCGGGGTCTGGCCAGCCCGCCGTGCCGCCCGCCTCGATCCGATCCTCGCGCTGCGATACGAATAACGTCCGACCCACAGCCCCTTCGGCGTCGAAAGAGCCCGAACCCAACGGTTCGGGCTTTTTCTTCCCTCGCGCCAACAAAGATATATCTTGACGCACGCGAGCTCCGGAGATATATCTTTGCGATATATCTTCCCGAGAGGGTCTATGTGGTACGGCGCTTTCGAATGCAACAACGGACGTCACCGGCGCGGCGGGCGCGGCGAGGGACCATTCGGCGAGTTCTTCTGGGGTCGGCGCCCAAGGGGCGGCTGGGGAGGACGGATGTTCGGCCAGGGCGACCTCAAGGTTGCGATCCTGCAGCTCCTGGCTGAGAAGCCCCGGCATGGCTACGAGATCATCAAGGCCATCGAGGAAAAGTCCGGCGGGGCGTACACCCCGTCTGCGGGCGCCGTCTACCCGACGCTGACCATGCTCGAGGAGATGGGTCATGCGACTGCCGCGGAGACGGATGGAAAGCGCATCTACACCATCACCGGTGCCGGACGAGAGTTTCTGGCGCAAAACCGTACAACGGCCGACGACATTTTCGAGCGGATCTCCGAAATCGGCGCGACGGTATTCAGTGACGGCATGCGGGATGTCGGCCGGTCCTTTGCGCACGTCGCTGGCGCCATTTTCGGTGCATCAAGAGAGCACTTGCGAGATCCCGACACCTCGGCCCGGATCCGCGAAGTACTCGAACGCACCTCTCGGGAAATCGAGGAAATCTTGAAGTCCCCCCGGAGCAAGGCAGCTGAGCCATAGCGAACCCGATCTGGTCGCTCCTTCCCATCGCTGCACGGGGGCGGTCGATCCCATAGATTCGACGTGGGTCGCAGCTCTGCTGCGGCCCATTTTTCGTCGGGGCTTCCGCACACAACCCGCTATTCGCAGAGCGCGCTCCCGCGGTCAGGCGTCGCCATATGGACCAAAACACCGCTCCCGCGAACCAGCCCGGGAGCGAAAATCCGTTGAGTGGACTGCAACACACGTCCACCATGACAGCCGAAGTCCCGGCGGCGCCGGTTCGCCACCACGCGGAAGCCGATCCGCACGGGAAACGTCTCTACGTCCTGGCGTTCACCGCACTCGGCGTGGTCTACGGCGACATCGGGACCAGCCCGCTCTACGCGGTGCAGGATGCCTTCAAGCCGGTGTATGGCCTCGCCGCGGAAGCGAGCCGGGTCTATGGGCTGCTCTCGCTGATCGTGTGGTCGCTCGTGCTGGTCGTGAGCGTCAAGTACGTAGGCTTCATCCTTCGCGCCGACAACAAGGGCGAAGGAGGCGTCTACGCGATGCTTGCCCTCATCATGCGGAGCGAGCGCAAGTCGGGGCGCGGGGGGCGCACCGCCCTGATCATGCTGGGGCTGTTCGGCGGCGCCTTCCTGTACGGTGACGGCATCATCACACCCGCCATCTCCGTCGTCGGCGCGATAGAAGGGCTCAAGGTCCTGAACCCCGCCTTCGAGCACCTCGTCGTCCCCGTCACGTTCGTCATCATCGCCACCCTCTTCTACTTCCAGTACCACGGCACCGCGAAGATCGGGGGGCTGTTTGGGTGGATCATGCTGGTGTGGTTCTCCAGCATTGCCGTCCTGGGCGTGCGCGGCATCCTCCTGCATCCGGAGATCTTTGCGGCACTGAACCCCGGATACGCCGTGTCCTTCTTCACCAGTGATCCGGTGAAGTCGTTCGTGGTGCTGGGTGCCGTCGTGCTGGTCGTCACGGGGGGTGAGGCGCTGTATGCCGACATGGGTCACTTCGGCCGGAAGCCGATCCGCGTCGCCTGGCTGTCGCTCGTGTTGCCAGCCCTCCTCCTGAACTACTTCGGGCAGGGCGCCCTCATCCTGTCGGACCCTTCCGCGGCGGAGAATCCGTTCTATCGCCTGGCGCCGTCCTGGTGGCTCGTCCCGCAGATCGTCATCGCCACCCTCGCGGCCATCGTCGCCTCGCAAGCACTGATCTCCGGCGCATTCTCCCTTACGCAGCAGGCCGTCCAGCTCGGCTACTCGCCCCGCGTCACCATCGTCCACACCTCGAAGGAAGAGGCGGGGCAGATCTACATCCCGGAAATCAACGTGGCGCTGGCGATGGGCACGCTGCTACTGGTCGTGACGGCCGGCAGCGTCGAGAAACTCGGGCAGATGTACGGGGTGGCGGTCACCGGCACGATGGTGATCACCAACCTGCTCTTCGTGTCCGTGGCGCGGGAACGCTTCGCCTGGAGCCGCGCGAAGTGCCTGACGTTCCTGACGGCGTTCATGCTGATCGACGTGACGTTCTTCGCGGCGAACCTGCTCAAGGTCCCGACCGGCGGGTGGGTGCCGCTCGCCATCGCCTCCGGGGTCTTTGCCCTGATGACGACGTGGAAGCGGGGCCGCGAGTTGTTGCACCAGTTCATGACGCGCAACTCGCTGCCACTCGAGGATCTCGTCCAGAGCCTCAAGCAGGGTCGCGTCACGCGCGTGCCCGGCACGGCCATCTTCATGACGTCGGAGGCCGAGGGGACCCCGGTCGTGCTGCTGCACCACCTCAAGCACAACAAGGTGCTGCATGAGCAGGTGATCCTCCTGTCGATCGTCTCACGCGAGGTCCCCGAGGTCCCGAGCCGCGACCGCATCCGCCTCGAGTCGCTCTCCGAGGGGATCCACCGGGTGAAGGCGTTGTACGGGTTCATGGAGCAGCCGAACGTGGAGGACATCCGCGCGCGGCTCACCGAAGCCGGGATTCGCACGAAGCGGATGGACACCACCTACTACCTCGGACGCGAACAGCTCATCGCCTCGAACAATGACGGCATGCTGAAGTGGCGCAAGCGCCTGTTTGCCGTCATGTCGCGAAACGCGCGCTCGGCCACGCAGTACTTCGGGATCCCACCCAACCGCGTCGTCGAGCTGGGCGCCCAGATCGAGTTCTGACCCGGGCGGTCACTCCTTCCACCGCCAGCCGCGCAACTCGTAGTAGCGCCGCCGCGGGGTCGCGTGCAGCGGGTCGATCCCGTGCCTGCGGCACCAGGTCCAGTGGAACGCGAGCCCGGCGATGGCCGCGGTCGCCGGGAAGAGTAGCGCCCAGTGGCCAACGCGCGCGGCAAGGCCGAGGGTCACCGCACACATGATCGTCCACTTCAGGATCTTGCGCCACGAGGGCGTCTCCACCTCGAAGACCGCGAACGTCGACGGGCCGACGATGGTCAGTCCGAGGAGGACCAGCAGCTCGATTTCCATGGGCAGTCAGAAGGTGAGGCGCCAGGCCAGCAGGAGGTTGCGACCTGCATTCGGTGCGTAGTCCTTGGCACGACTCGTGGCATCCCGGGTATGGGCATTCGCGGCGTTGTCGAGGCGTGCCGTGACGGCATGGACCGTCGATCCGACCGTCCATCGAACGCCCGCGAAAGCGTCGACCCGCGTGAAGCCGTCGGTCCGCCACTCTCCTCCCGGGACCTCACCCTGCCGCGCCTGCCGGCGCACGGTGGCCCCGAGCTGCAGGCGGCGCCCATCCCAACGCGCCTGTGCCCCCACATGCGCCGCGGGCATGAAGGGGAGCGGGGTCCCGCCGACGTCTCGCGCCCGCACCACGTCCGCGGTTCCACCGAGCACCAGGTGTTCGCGCACGACGCGTTCGACGCTCGCTTCCAGGCCGGACAGGCGGGCGTCGCGCTGGCTGACCTCGAACAACGGCAGGGTCTTCACCAGGTCGCCGGTGGCGACGGTCGTGTCACGGCCGGTGGCGTACATCCCGATCCAGCCACGCACCGCGCTGTGCCAGGCCGCGAGGTGCACCCGGACACCCGGTCGCTCGAGGCGCCATCCAAGATCGATCCCGCGGGTGGCTTCCACCGCCAAACGCGGATTGCCTGTCTCGAACGCCCCGGTGCCGGCGTGGCCCGCCCTGGAGAAGAGCTCCTCCGGTCCGGGCACCCGCGAGGCGTCCACCACATTGACGCCGATCGACGCCCCCCGACCCGTGGGGACCACCAGGCCAGC
>WBZL01004024.1_pt1 | contig 13018 bp, 8 predicted proteins | sample 5204291 | NCBI WGS metagenome assembly WBZL01 (sample SAMN12344345, study PRJNA552823) | activated sludge metagenome | biome: Activated sludge suspended growth; feature: Nitrification reactor; material: Wastewater; isolation source: activated sludge from nitrification reactor of wastewater treatment...
CCCGACGAACGACCCGACATCTACGGCAAGGTCGGCAACGCCGGCGTGTCCATCGCCACCCTCGACGACATGAAGGCGCTGTTCCACGGGTTCGACCTGTGCGACCCCACCACGTCGGTCTCCATGACCATCAACGGACCGGCCCCCACCATCTTGGCCATGTTCCTCAACACGGCGGTCGACCAGCGCCTCGACGCCTTCGAGGCCACCGAGGGCCGTGCTCCCACCGCCGAGGAGGCCACGGAGATCCGGGCCTGGGTGCTGGCCAACGTGCGCGGCACCGTGCAGGCCGACATCCTCAAGGAGGACCAGGGCCAGAACACCTGCATCTTCTCCACCGAGTTCGCCCTGGGGATGATGGCCGACATGCAGGAGTGGTTCATCGACCACCGGGTGCGCAACTTCTACTCGGTGTCGATCTCCGGCTACCACATCGCCGAAGCGGGCGCGAACCCCATCACCCAGCTGGCCTTCACCCTGGCCAACGGGTTCACCTACGTGGAGGCCTACCTGGCCCGGGGCATGGCGGTCGACGACTTCGCCCCCAACTTCTCGTTCTTCTTCTCCAACGGCATGGACCCCGAGTACACGGTGCTGGGCCGGGTGGCCCGCCGCATCTGGGCCGTGGCCATGCGAGACCGCTACGGCGCCGACGAGCGCAGCCAGAAGCTCAAGTACCACGTGCAGACGTCGGGACGCTCCCTCCACGCCCAGGAGATGGACTTCAACGACATCCGCACCACCCTCCAGGCCCTCATCGCCATCTACGACAACTGCAACAGCCTCCACACCAACGCCTACGACGAGGCCGTCACCACCCCCACCGACGAGTCGGTCCGTCGGGCCCTGGCCATCCAGCTCATCATCAACGAGGAGTGGGGGCTGGCCCTCAACGAGAACCCCAACCAAGGGTCGTTCGTGATCGACGAGCTCACCGACCTGGTGGAGACCGCCGTGCTGGCCGAGTTCGACCGCATCGCCGAGCGGGGCGGGGTGCTGGGCGCCATGGAGACCGGCTACCAGCGGGGCCGCATCCAAGACGAGTCCCACGACTACGAGGTCCGCAAGCACGAGGGCACCCTGCCCATCATCGGCGTCAACACCTTCACACGGGGGGCTTCGCCCCCCGTGTCCCCCCCCACCCCCAACCCAACCTCAACCCCCGACCCCTCACCGGAGGCTTCGCCTCCGGTGGAGTTGGCCCGCTCCACCGACGAGGAGAAGCGGTCGCAGCTGGACCGCCTCCGCACCTTCCACACCGCCCACGCCGACGACGGTCCCGCCGCGCTCGCCCGCCTGCGCGAGGCCGCGCTGGCCGGCGAGAACCTGTTCGCGGTGCTGGTCGACGCCGTGCGCTGCTGCAGCCTGGGCGAGATCACCCACGCCCTGTTCGAGGTGGGCGGCCGCTACCGCCGCAACGTCTGACCCCACCGGGCACCGGTCGACGCCCCAGGTTCAGATCACCACGAGGTGCTCGGACGACGCCGCCGGTACCGCCGACCGGGCGATCGACTGGTCGAACGTGGCGAATCGACCACCGTGGTGGACCGCCAGGGCCAGCAGGTAGGCGTCGGTGACCTGGCGGTGCCCGTGCACCCGCTGCCGGTCCACGACCGCCGGATCGAGCACGCTCACGTCGCAGGGCCACCACTGGTGGTGCGCGGTGGCGGTGGCCCGACCGAGCAGTTCGATGGCCACGGTCGGAGCGACGGGGCTCGGGTACCGGGGTTGGCTGATGATCCGCACGAAGCCGTTCTCGGTGATCGGACAGGATGCCCAGCCGGCATCGGTGTGTCGCTCCAGCCAGGCGCGGGCGCGTTGGTGGTCGATGTGGTCACGGTCGAACAGGGCGAGCAGGACGTTCACGTCGAGCAGGGCACGCATCACGGCTCGTCGTCACGGAGGTCGTCGATGAGCTGGTTGGTCACGATCGCCCCTCGGGGCGGCAACGGCTCGAACCCGAGGAAGGCATCGGTGTGCTCATCGGTGGGCACCACCGACCCGCTCAACGCCGAGCGGGCCAGCTCGGACAGCACCGAACCGACGCTCCGACCCTCCCGACGCGCCCGATCCCGGGCGGCAGCCAGCACGTCATCGTCGATCGACAGTGTGGTGCGCATGCACATGATGCTATCGCATCATTGCAGCAGCCTGGTCGTGCCGACGGCCCTGTCTGCGACGTTCCTCAGCCGGTGTAGTCGGGCGACCCCGGCACGGGCCGGGCCCCGGTGGCGCCGGTGACGGGCGGGCGGGGTCCGGTGGTGGGCGGCACGGTGGAGGGTGGCGTGGTGGTCGGCGGCGTGGTGGGAGGCACGGTGCAGTCGTCGTCTCCCAACAGGTCGGCCGTGACCGGGTTGGGGAACACGACCGGTTCGCCGACGGCCCGGGCGGTCTCGCCCGCGTTCCGGGCGGCCCGGAGCCGACTGCGCAGCGTGCCGAGGGGACCCGACAGCTCCGCCCCCAGGAAGGGGAAGGGACCGGTGGGGCCCATCGGGCCCGTGGGTCCCGACGGGCCGAACGATCCGGTGGAACCGGCCAGGCCGGTGGGACCGACGGGGCCGGTGGGACCGGTGGGACCGGTGGCACCGTCGGCCCCGTTCCGGCCGTCCGCACCGTCCGGGCCGGTGGCGCCAACCGGACCGGTGGGGCCGACGGGGCCGGTGGGACCCGTGGCACCCGGCTGTCCGGCGGCGCCGAACGGTCCGACTGGACCGGTGGTACCCACGGGACCGATGGGGCCGGTGGGACCGGTGGGGCCGAGCAGGCCGGCGGGGCCGGTGATCCCGACGGTGGTGGGACCGGTGGGGCCGGGCAGGCCGGGCAGCCCGGCGGGGCCGGCGGCGCCGACCGGACCGGTGGGGCCGGTCGGGCCGGGCGGCAGCACCCACACGGTGACGGCCCGCCGGGAGCGCAGCACGCCCTCGTCGGGCACCTCCACCAGCACCGGGACATCCAGCCCGGGCGGACCCGTGGGACCGGTGGGACCGGTCGACCCCGTGGGACCGATGGGACCCGTCGGACCAGTCGACCCCGTAGGACCGATGGGACCCGTGGGACCGGTCGACCCCGTGGGACCGGTCGACCCCGTGGGACCGGTCGACCCCGTGGGACCGGTCGACCCCGTGGGACCGGTCGGCCCGAACGGCGACCACTCGGGACCGGTGGGGCCCGTGGGACCCACCGCGCCGGTGAACCCGACCGGGCCCAGCGGCCCCTGCGGACCCGTCGGACCGATGGGGCCCGTGGGGCCGGGCAGGCCGGGCAGGCCATCGCCCCCTGGCAGCCCGGACGGCCCCGTGGGGCCGAGGGGACCCTGGAGACCGGGAGCGCCCTGGGGGCCGGCGGGGCCGGTGACGCCCACGAGGCCCTGCGGACCCGTGGCGCCGGCGGGACCGATGGCCCCGGCGGGACCCTGGGGGCCGGTGGGGCCGGTGGCCCCCTGGGCCCCGGTGGGCCCGGCCGGCGCGGAACCCGTGGGACCGGCGGGGCCCTCGGGACCTGGCGAACCCTGGGGGCCGGCGACACCGTCTGGACCGGTGGGGCCGGTGGCCCCGACGGGCCCGGGGGCCGCACCGGGCACGAAGACGGCGACCCGCGTGGCCCGACCGGCGCGCGACACGGTGTCTAGCGACGCGGTGTCGAGCGGCGCACCGAACTGCTGGGGGTCGGGTCCGGTGGGGCCGGTGGGACCCGTGGGACCGAGGGGGCCGAACGCTCCGATGGGCCCGGAGATCCCGGTCGGACCCGCGGCGCCGGCCGGACCGGTGGGACCGTCTGGCCCGTCGGCACCCGCCGACCCGGCGAGACCCATGGGGCCGGTGGGACCACCGGCACCCGAGGGCCCCTGGGCACCCGTGGGTCCGGTGGGGCCGGCGACGCCGGTCACGCCTACCGGGCCCCGGGCGCCGGTGGCCCCCCGGGCGCCGGTGGGGCCGGTGGGGCCGGTGGGGCCGTCTGAGCCGGTGGGGCCGGTGGGACCCGGGACCACCGCACCGGCCGGGCCGGCCGGACCGGGCGCACCGGGCGCTCCCGGGCCACCTTCGGGGCCGGCAGGCCCGGGCGGGCCGAGGGGGGGCTCGGGGGTGAGGATGGCGCCCGACAGGCAGACGTCGTCGTCGGTGGGCGAACCGGTGGTGATGGTGACCCGGAACTGGTTGGCGTTGTCGTTGGTGGCGCCCCCGAAGCTGGGCGAGGCGGCGAACGAACCGTCGGCCGCGGTCTGCACCGTGACCGAACGGACGGCGGCGGAGCCCCCGGGCGGCATGGGCGCGCCGTTCAAGAAGGCCTCGACCGTGACGTCGACGTGCACGCCGGCACCGAACACGGTGTCGCCGACCACGTCGACCACGCCGCTCACGAAGTCGAAGGTGGCCGTGAACGATCCGGCGACAGACCCGCCGCCCGCCGGGGTGACGCCCAGGATGCGCTGCAGGGTGGCCGCCGCCGATGCGCCGGTGAGCCGGCTGACGGCCACCAGGGTGCCGCTGGCGGCCAGGCCGCCCAGGATCGTGCGCCGTCCCATCCGCACCGGGGTGTCGCCCGGCCGTTCGCTGATCTCGGTCACGTGCGCCCGCTCACGTCCGCCCCCACCGCCGACGCGGCGTGGCACCCGACCCCGTCTGGGCCGCGGCCGGACTGTACCGCAGGTCGGGCGCCGGATCGGACGACCGGCGTGGAGCCATGGTCGGCACCGTTCGTGAGCCGGCACCGTTCGTGAGCCGGGTCAGGTCGTGAGCCGGGTCAGGTCGTGAGCCGGGTCAGGTCGTGCTGGATGTCGGAGTCACCGCTGCGGCCCGGCCACGCCAGCTCGGATGTGACCAGGTCGGGAAGCATCCGGGCCACCCCCACCGCCGCGGCGTGGGTGCGGAGGAACCAGTCGATGCCCTGTTGGACGCCGTGGCGATCGGCCAGCGCTAGCAGCGCCCGGGCCCCGGTGGGGGTGACCACGTACCCGAAGGTGCCACCCAGGTAGTTGTCGACATCGAGCGCCACCACGTCGACCGCCCGGCCCGGGGGCGACACCGTGGCCGCCGGGTCGGGCTCGTAGCGGTGCGCGCCCACCAGCACCACCCCGGGCACCGGTTCGACCTCCCCGAGGCGGGCGAACAGCTCGACCAGGAGACCACCCAGGCCGACGACGGGCTCGGCGTCGTCCTCGAACACCACCGCCGGGCGATCGCCCGCCGCCACCTGCCGCCACAGGTCGAGGTGGCTCAGGGCGCACCCCACGATGCCGCGGCGGTAGTCGTGGTCGTTGCCGCGGAACAGGTGGCGCACCTCGGGTGTGAGCTCGATCGCCTGCCCGTCGACGGCGGGGTGCCGACGGACGCGGTCGGTGACCTCGTCGCCGGCCGCGGCGCGGAACCGCTGGTCGAAGGCCGCCAGCCGATCGGGTCGACGGTCGAGGTTCACCACCCGGAGGTCGGCACCGAGCAGCGCCCGGTGGCCGCGCACCACCCGGTCCAGCACCGGGAACAGGTGGGCCTCCTGCAGGATGCGGCGCCGCTCGGCCCGGATGGCATCGATGCGGGCCGACCACTCGTCCGAGGCCAGGGCCTGCACCACGATCTCGCGGCTGGCGTCGAGGTCGTCCAGCGGCAACCGGATGACGCACCGGGGGTCGAGGTGGCGCTCCACGTCGGGGCAACCCCAGTAGAAGGCGACCGCCTCGCCGAGGACGGCGTCGTACAGCTTCTCGGTCACGTAGCCCGGTTCGGCGTGGTTCTCCGCCGCCAACGTGTACCGGTACGGCACGATGCCGTCGTCCTTGGCCCCCACCGGGAGCGCGCCGCGATAGCCGCCGAAGCCGTGGGTGTTGTCGAACCCGTACACGTCGATCGGCACCCCGTGCTCCTCGAGGTGCCGGACGAAGGCCACCCGCAGCCGGTGGCCCGGGTCGTGGTGCTTGCCCGACACCACCGCCGACAGGTCCGCCGTCTTGACCGCGGGAGCGGTGTCGAGGGCGGTGGCGTGCGCCGACAGGTGCCAGTCCGCCACCGGCGGGAACCGGCGCCGGTCCCGGACCTGCAGGAACCGGGCCGGGTCGGGGCGGGTCCACGCCTCGTGCCCCGTCCAGGCCGCCGTGCCCTCGCTCGGTTCGGTGGGCACCAGGATCGTGCGGGCCGGATCGGGGACGTCGTCGGGGTCCACCGGGGTGCCGGGGTGGGACAGCACCACCCAGTAGTCGGGATCGGCGGCCGCGGTGAGCACCACGTCACCCCACCTGCCCCCGCCCTCGCTCCGGTCCTCCAACCGTTGCACCAGCTCCTCCGCGGTCGCCCAGAACGACAGGGGCCGGACCCGGTAGGGCGGGCCGGGGGTCGCGGCTCCGAACTGGTCGGTCCCCGCCAGGTCGTACGCGTTCGGTTCCCGCTGCGGCCCGCGTTCGGAGGTGAGCGGTCCGGTGTGCACGCACGTCACCTCGTCGAACGCCGCACTGCGCAACCCGGCCGCCACGTACCGGCGGGCGAAGTCGAGCTCCACGTGGTCGGCGGCCTCGTCGTAGGGGCCGACGGCCAGCACGGATTCGGTGCGGAGCAGCGCTGGGCGCAGGGAGTAGTGGGGCCACCAGGCGTTGGACCGGCCCCCGGGCGGGAGCGCCGCCAGGTGGGCCGCGAACGCATCGCCCTCCAGGTGCTCCTGTCGCCAGTAGCGGGCGCCCGACGGGGTGTGGTGGATCGAACCCCCGGAGAGGTCGAGGTCCGCCGGCGTCTCGGCGTAGCAGCGGTTGAACAGCACCTGGCCCAGCGCGGGATCGTCATCGAGGATCTCGATCGCCCTCGTGATGTGCGGGCCGGGGACCACGAACCGCCAGTCGTCTTCCAGGTGCAGCCACCAGGGGGTGTCCACCAGGTCCCGCAGCCGGTTGAGGCTGCGGGCGTGGCCGGCATCGGCGGCGTCCTTCCAGATGAACTCGATGAAGGGGTATCGGTCGGCCAGGGCGACCCGATCCGTGGGGTCGGAGCCGTCGTCGATGCAGATCCACCGGTCGATGCGGTCGACGTCGTCGCAGCAGGCCAGGAACGAGTCCACGGTCTGCTCGAGCAGGGCCCGGCGCCGTCCGGCGGTGATCGTGAGGGTCACCTCCCCCGGTGGCCGGCGGCCGGCCACGCGGTCAGCGGCGAGCGCGACCCGCTCGACCACCAGGTCGGGACGGTGCTCCACGGGCCGCGCGGCCAACGCATCCAGGGCGAACACCAGGTTCCCCTCCACCCGCGGCCGCTCCTCGTCGGGGAGGTGGCCCTCGGCGAGCAGCCGCCGGTTCAGCGCCAGGCTCTCCTCGGGGCGGCCCAGGTAGTAGGCGCAGATGGCGGCCTCGTCGGCCAGCCGCCAGCGGTGCACCGTGGTGTCCACGAACAGGGCGTCGTCGGGCAGCGCCAGCTCCAGGCCGCGCGTGGCGAACAGGTGGCCGGCCGCCCAGTCGCCCGCCAGGCGGTGGTGGCGGGCCAGCTCGTGGAGGGCCTCGGCCCGCTGGGGTCTGCCGTTCCAGGCCTCGAGGTGGGCGGCCTGCACCTCGGACCACGCCGCGCCGGCCCGCTCCAGGCAGCGGGCCCGCTCCAGTCGGGCCACGTACACCTCCTCGTCCCACCCACCCATGGCGGCGCGGCGTCCGAACAGGTGGGCGGCCTCCACCGGACGACCGGCGTCGCGGAGGCTCTGGGCCAGGTAGAAGACGGTGCGGGCGTTCTCGGGGTCGGCCTCGTGGGCGGCGGTGAGCACGGCCACGTCGCGCTCGAACTTGTCGGCCGCCCGGCTCCGGTCGCCCAGCGTGCGCCACACGAAGTGGTGGTCGCCCTCAAGTCGCTCGATCCGCACACCTGGTTCGTCGCACACCGGGTACTCGTGCAGCACGCCCTCGTAGCGCCAGGTCAGGGCCGATCGGAAGATCTGGGTGCGCCAGAACACGAAGTCGGGCCCGTAGCGCACGGCGTAGGCGTCGGCGGTGAGACCCGACAGGTCGAGGTCGCCCACCACCAGGTCGTCGGCGTCGATCACCCACGTGTAGTCCGCCTTGCCGGCCGCCAGCGCCAGTGCCTCGGTGCGGTTGGTGCCGAAGTCCCGCCACGGTCGCTCGTGCAGCTCGCCGGCGATGCCGGCCTCGGCGAAGAACGCCCGCACCACGTCCTGGGTGCCGTCGGTGGAGCCCGTGTCGACCACCACCCAGTGGTCCAGGTGGGAGGCAACGGCCGCCAGGGTCTCGGCCACCACGTGGGCCTCGTCGCGCACGATCATGCTGAGGCAGACGGTGGGACGGACCGCCGGCCGGTCGGACACCTCCGGAGGCCCCGGTTCCATGGGCGCAGAGGGTACCCGGGCGGGGCCCGACACCCCGCCGCCGAGGTCGAGGGGGCGGACCGCCGGCCAGACGGGGCCCGGGCACCGGTAGCGTGACCCGATGGGTCGAGACATCCCGCTGGGACGCATCGCCGGCGTCAAGGTCGGCATGAACGTGAGCGTGCTCTTGATCGCCGCGCTGTACGCCTGGGTGCTGGCCGACAACAACTTCCCGATCCAGGTGCCGGGCCTCAGCCCCACCGCCTACTGGGTGGCGGGCATCGCCGGGGCGCTGTTCTTCTTCGTGTCGCTCCTGGTGCACGAGGTCGGCCACGCCCTGGTGGCCCGGGAGGAAGGCATCGGGGTGCGGGGCATCAGCCTGTGGCTCCTGGGCGGCGTGGCCCGCCTGGAGTCGTCCCCCCAGACCCCGCGGGCCGAGTTCCGCATCGCGGTGGTGGGCCCGTTGGCCAGCGCGGCGTGCGGCGTCCTGCTCTTGTCGGTGGCCTACGTGCTGCCCGACACCGGGCTGTGGGAGCTGGCCGGCACGGCCTGCGCCTGGCTCGGCCGGCTGAACCTCATCCTCGCCGCCTTCAACCTGCTGCCCGCCGCCCCCCTCGACGGCGGCACCGTGTTGAGCGCCCTGATCTGGTGGCGCACCGGCAGCCAGACCGCCGGCAAGCTGTGGGCGGCCCGCAGCGGCATCGCCGTGGGCCTGGGCATGGTCTGGTGGGGGTTCGGGGAGCTCCAGGGCGACGACAGCGGCGGGTACGGCATCTTCATCCTGGCGGTGGGCGGCTTCATCGCCATGAACGCCTGGCAGTCACTGCGGGCGGCGCCGCTCTTCGCCCTGCTCGACGGCGTGCGCGTGGCCGACGCCATGTACGCCTACCCACCCACGGCCCGGGCCGGCGACACCGTGGCCGACTTCCTGCGCACCCTCCCCCGCGACACGCACCACCAGTCGTACCCCGTCATCGGCGACCACGGGCGGGTGACCGGCCTGCTCACCGCCAACGCCATCCGCGCCGTTCCCGCCCCGCAGTGGGGCTCGCTGCGCACCACCGACCTGGCCTTTCCGCTGGACCGCCTCACCGTGGTCCGCACCGACGAGGCCCTGCTGGCGGCCGTGCAACGCATCGACAGTGGCGACGTGCGCACCGGCCTGGTGGTGAGCCCCGACGGCCGCACGGTGGGCACCATCGACGCCGGAGCGCTCTACGACCTGGCCGAGGCCCGACGGGCGAGCCTGTCGCCCACCGGGTAGCGCAGCCGGAACAGCCAACCGGTCCGGCGCTAGGTTTCGCGCCCATGTCCGACAGCTCCACCAGCCCGCTCCCCACCTACCGACGCGAGGGCGACGTCGCCGTGGTCACGCTCGACGACGGCAAGGCCAACGTGATCTCCACCGCGGTGATCGACGCCCTGCACGGCCACCTCGATCGGCTGGAGTCCGAGGGCGCCCGCGCCCTGGTCCTGGTGGGTCGCCCCGGCAGGTTCAGCGCCGGGTTCGACCTGTCCGAGATGACCGCCGGCGTGGAGTCGATGCGGGCGCTGGTGGTGCACGGCGCCCGCTGGCTCATGCGCCTCTACGGGCTCGGGGTGCCCACCGTGGCCGCGTGCACCGGTCACGCGCTCGCGGCGGGCGCCCTCACCCTGCTCAGCTGCGACGTGCGCGTCGGCGCCGACGTACCGGCCAAGATCGGCCTCAACGAGGTGGCGATCGGCATGGCGCTCCCCAAGTTCGCGGTGGAGCTGGCGCGCGAGCGGGTGCCGCACCACGAACTGGGCGCGGCCACGTTGGGCGCCCGGATCTACGACCCCGCCGGCGCCGTGGCCGCCGGCTACCTGGACCGGGTGGTGCCCGAGGCCGAGCTCCTCGGCACCGCCCTGGCCGAAGCCGAGCGGCTGGCCGGGCTGCGCACCGGCGCCTACGCCCTCACCAAGCTCAACCTGCGCCAGGCCATGATCGCCGACCAGCTCGCCACCGTGCAGGCCGACCTCGACTCGGTGGGCATGCCCGAGGTCTGAAAGGCGGGGGGTGGCGTCCGACCGAGCCTGCCGTTGTGTGAACCCGCGCCGATAGCGTCAGCCGGTCATGGCCGTCGTCCTCGGGCTCCTCGTGTCGCTCACCTACGGGGCGGGCGACTTCTTCGGCGGGCTGGCCGCCAAGCGGGCCCGGGCCGGGGCCGTGGTGCTGGGCTCGTTCGCCCTGGCCACGGTGCTGCTGGCTGGCGTCACGCTCACCTGGTGGCTGCTCGGGTCGTTGCCCTCGCCCCAGGGCCGGGACCTGGCCCTGGGGGCCGCCACCGGTGTGGTGGGCCCGGTCGCTGTAGGCCTGCTCTACCACGGCCTGGCCGTGGGCCGCATGAGCGTGGTGGCGCCCATCACCGCGGTGATCGCCGCCGTGGTCCCGTTCGGGTGGGGCCTGGCCACCGGCGACCGGCCCGGGCCGGTGGCCCTGGTCGGGGTGGTGGCCGCGCTCGTGGCGGTGGCGTTCATCTCGGGCGCCCCCGAACACGCGGACAGCCTGCGAGAACCGGGCGAGGCCCCCTTGCGGAGCGACCGCGGCGTGGTGGCGGTGGCAGCGGGCGCCGGGCTGGGTTTCGGGGTCGTGTACGTGCTGCTGGGATCCACCACCGACGAACCCGGCCTGTGGCCGCTGATGGTGGCCCGGCCGCTGGCGGTGGTGCTGGCCGCCACCACGCTGGCCGTGGTGACACGCGCCCGACGCCGACCGTTGGCCGCCGAACTGGTGGTGCCCACCGGCGCCCGCCACCTGGTGGCCGCGGCCGGGGTGCTGGACGTGGGCGCCAACGCCCTCTACCTGGCCGCCACCCGTGAGGGGCTCCTGTCGATCGTGGCCGTGCTGTCGTCGCTGTACCCGGTGGCCACCGTGGTCCTGGCCCGGGTGTTCCTGGGCGAGCGGCTCCACCGCCAGCAGGTGGCCGGGCTCGTCCTGGCCGGCGCCGGCGTGGCCGCCATCGGACTGGGCTGAGCGACCCGGTGGCCCCGGCGGCCGGGCCAGGGGTGTTCGGGCTCAGGCGTTCGGGGCTCAGGCGTTCGGGGCTCAGGCGTTCGGGGCTCAGGTGTTCGGGCTCAGGCGTTCGGGCTCAGGGGGTGCGGGTGAGCACCCGCAGCGAGCCCACGGCCCGGCGCTCCTCGAACCCGTCGTCCAGGGCCCGCAGGTAGATCTCGTAGGGCGGGCGTCCGCCGTCGGCCGGATCGGGGAACACGTCGTGGATGCACAGCGTGCCGCCGGGCGCCACGTGCGGCGTCCACAGCTCGTAGTCGCGGTGGGCGGGTTCGGTGCCGTGGCCGCCGTCGATGAACAGCAGGGCCAGGGGCGTGGTCCAGAAGCGACCCACGGTGGGCGAGTCGCCCACGACCGCGACCACCGACCCCTCCAGCCCGGCGTCGAACACGGCCCGACGGAACCGGGGCAGGGTGTCCATGCGCCCCACCTCGGGGTCGACCAGGTCGGGTTCGTGCCACTCCCAGCCGGCCTGGTTCTCCTCGGACCCCCGGTGGTGGTCCAGGGCGAAGAGCACCACCCCGGCCTGCTGGGCCGCGGCGCCGAGCCAGATCGACGACTTGCCGCAGTACGACCCGATCTCGAGGAACGGGGCATCGGGAACGGCGACGGCCGCCTCCCCCGCCGCCGCCCACAGGGCGTCGCCCTCGTCGGTGGGCATGAACCCACGGGCGGCCACCGCGGCGGCGTGCATGTCGGCGGGCATGGCGGGGATCGGGTCGCTCGTCACCGGCCGCACGCTACCGACGCCCGGACCGGCGCCGATCATCCAGGCGCCACTCCCGGAGCCGGGCAGTCGGGCTCGCGCACCACGCCCAGCAGCATGCCCAGGCCCGCCTCCCACGGCGGCACCCACTCCTCGGCGAACACCACCGTCCAGGTGCCGATCTGCTGCTTGGTGTAGGGGATCTCGTTGGTGGCGAGGTACCATTCCAGGTTGGCCACGTTGTTGGCCAGGTTGTTGTCGAGGACGTAGGTGGACGGCTGCTCCACCAGCATCAGGCACTCCAGGTCGTCGAAGCGGGGCACCGCGAACGACGACGCCTTCACCCGACCGCCGGTCTCGTAGGTGATCTGGGTGCCGGCCAGGTCGGTGACCGCGAACCGGACGTCCCGGTCCTCCAGGAGGTCGATCACCCGGCTGGTGCCGGGCGCCTCCAGGAACCGCACGTCGAGCGTGCGCACCTCGTCGAGGCCCACCATCCCCCACGACGTGGAAGCCGCCGCCAGACCGGCGACCACCAGCACCACCACCGACGACGGCAGCCAGCGCGGCGACGGCACCAGGCCGGCGATCAGCAGGGCCAGAGCCGGGAGCATCGGGTAGAGGTACCGGGGGTCGGCCCCCACGGTGCCGGTGTTGTTGGCCAACGGGTACAGCAGCAGGTAGCCCACCACCAGCACGGCCGGCAGGCTGGCCCCGGTGGACGGGTGGCGGCTGATGGCCACCACCAGGGCCACCAGCAGGATCGCCACGGCGACGAAGCGAGCCATCGGCACCAGGGTGCGATCGGGGTCCCAGGGTGTCTCCAACCCGACCAGCACCGCCACCTTGGCCACGCCGTCGCCGAAGCGGGTGAACGCGTCGGTGCCCAGGCTGGCCGGCTGGCGCATGGACCGGAACGCGTGCAGCACGTTCCAGCCGATCCACGGCAGGGCCCCGATCACGGCACCGGCCAGCACCCGGGGCCAGTGGTCGAGCCGGCTCGGATC
>WBZL01004025.1_pt1 | contig 13009 bp, 6 predicted proteins | sample 5204291 | NCBI WGS metagenome assembly WBZL01 (sample SAMN12344345, study PRJNA552823) | activated sludge metagenome | biome: Activated sludge suspended growth; feature: Nitrification reactor; material: Wastewater; isolation source: activated sludge from nitrification reactor of wastewater treatment...
ACAGAAAAACATGAAGTACAAGTAGCATTAGATGAGTATAGAGCTGGCGATTGTGTGCTCGATTATAAAAATCATAAGTTGCACGTTAAAGGTCAAGAGATAAAATTAACGACTAAAGAAAATGAACTATTGCGCCTGTTTTTTGAGAAGAAAAATCAAATCTTAGAACGCGAACTTGCTTTAAAACACGTTTGGCAAGACGATAGCTATTTTACAGCGCGCAGTATGGATGTGTTTATCTCAAAAATCAGAAAATATATTAAAGATGATGAACGTTTGCAAATATTAAACATACATGGACAAGGTTATAAGTTGGTAGAAAATGAGGCTGTGGCTTAATGAAAAATGACGAGCATAGCACAATTTGCTTACTGTAAAATAATACGATGATTTATGATTTCATTTGTAAATTTGCAAAATGATATTGACAGATAAAGGCATTTTAGCCGAAATGGAAAAAGGGACAATCATTGTTGAGCCTTTCGATAGAGAATATTTGGGAACCAATTCTTATGATGTACATTTAAGCAAACATTTGGCAACTTACACGCAGCCAGTTTTAGATGCTAAAATGCACAATACTATTCATCATTTCGACATTCCAGAGGAAGGTTTTTTGCTCGAACCGGGAATTTTGTATTTAGGCGCAACGCTTGAATATACAGAAACACATGCGCATGTGCCTTTTTTAGAAGGTAAATCTAGTATGGGCAGACTTGGCATCGACATACATGCTACGGCTGGAAAAGGAGATGTCGGCTTTTGTAACCATTGGACTTTAGAAATATCTTGCATTCAGCCAGTGCGTATCTATGCGGGCATGCCAGTTGGCCAGCTTATCTATTTTGTTGTCGATGGTGAAATAGAAAATGCATATAACAAAAAAGTATCGGCGAAATACAATCAACGTACTGCCAAGCCAATGGAGAGCATGATGTGGAAGAATTTTAAATAAGTTTTACCTTTTTGTTTCTTGAATAATTTCTAATGATTATGTGATAATTTTGTAAAAAATTACACGATGAGCCCTTTGAATAAAGAGCAATTATTAGTTGACTTAAAAAATTGGAATCAAATAATTAGGAAATATCAAGTGCCCAGTACAAAAGAAGCCTTAATTCAAATAGCCAATAGTTTTAGCTTTTATTTGATATTGTTGGCATTACAATTCTATTTATACGATAAGTCATTCTTCTGGTCGGCATTAGTCGCGCTACTGAATGGTTTTATGCTTTCTCGTATTTTCATCATTCAACACGATTGTGGACACAGCTCGTTTACTAAATATAAAACCTTCAACGAAATTATTGGTACCGTTTGTAGTGTGTGTACTTTAATTCCATATCGCTATTGGGCACGCAATCACAGTTTCCACCATGCACACAATGGTCAATTAGAAGTGAGCGATATCGGTGATATTGAAGTATTCACCACAGAGCAATATACTAAAGCAAATTGGCGTCAAAAATTATATTATCGCATTTACAGAAATCCATTTTATTTATTTACCATTGGCGGATTTATTTATGTTGTTATTTACAATCGTTTTGCATTTGTAAATAGCGATTATTTTAAAAAAGTAAAACAAAGCGTGAATATCAGTAATATTTTATTTATAGTCGTATATGCTTTGTGTGCCTATTTATTTGGTGTCGAAAGATTTTTAGTGGTGCAGTTTACTAATCTGTTTTTCTTTGGAATATATGCACTTTGGTTTTTTTATATTCAACACCAATATGAACATATTTTTAAAGCAAAGAAAGAAGAATGGAATTATGTAGTGGCAGCTATCAAGGGTAGTACATACTACAAATTACCACGTGTTTTTCATTGGTTGTCTGGCAATATTGGCTATCATCATATACATCATTTAAGTCCAGCTATTCCAAATTATAATTTGAGAAAATGTCATAACGAAAACCCTGTTTTTTTGAAATATACCAACACACTTACCTTTTGGCAAAGTTTAAAAACTTTGCGCTCTAACTTATGGGACGAGCAACAAAAAAAGATGGTTTCTTTTGGAGAATATAAAAGAAACAGAAGATTAAAAAGCATGATGAAATAAGATTTTTTCTTTTCTCACTTGAATCCAGCTTTAGAAAATTAGTACCACAACATTATTAGTTACCTAATGATTTTATTCAAGTATTATTGCAATACAGGAGAATTTATGATACAAGATCATAAATACGCAATGAATCTGATTATAGCTAATTTCTTAAAGCCATAATAAAACCAAAGACTAGTAGCGGTGTAAACACAAACCATTCTAAACCGGCAGCTGCTAATATTGAACCACCAATAATACAACAACCACCAAAAATAGTGTTCTGCAAACCAAAGCTGATAGGTTTCTTTTTCTCTACTAATTTTGTTTCGTATTGTTTAAATGCTTCAGAGATAACTAATGGCGAACGCATGATAATGTCCATGATTTCAGGTGCATTTTGCAGTTGTGATTTTAATAAATCGACTGGATTTACTTCGCCTAAAATCATTTTGCGGATATGTTTTTTGGTTACCTTTTGAATGTCGAATCCTGGTAAAATGACATTTCCAACGCCTTCATACGTAATGATGGCTTTTACCATCAATACTAATTCAAGCGGATAATACATTCGATATTTTGCACCTAAGGCAACGGATTCTAAGATAAGCTTTGCCAAGGAAAAATCTTTAAAATTCGGTGCTTTCAACCATTTGTTTCCTATTGATACAAACTCTTTTCTAAAGCCTTCTACATCGCTGCCTTTGCCTTTGCGTGCTAATAAAGTTAGATATCTGGCAGCACCTTGCGGATCGCCTGTCACCAAACTATTAAAGTAGTATAGCATGGTCTTTCGTGTGGTATCTTCAAATCTGCCTACCATTCCTAAGTCGATAAAGCCAACTTGTGGACCATTTGGACCGTCCATAATCATTAAATTGCCTGGATGTAAATCAGCGTGGAAAAAACCATCATGATATAGCATTTGAATAATGGCATAAGCGCCATAATCTACAATTTTTTCTCTATCTGCCTCGCTATATCGCTCGTACGCACGATGGTCAGGTTTGATGCCACGAATGAATTGCATACAAATTAAATCACTGGTAGAATATTCTCTGAAAATTCGTGGAAAATGAATTTCTGGATGTTTAGCAAAATTAGCGCTGAACTCTTCTGCATTATCTGCTTCTAACCTAAAATCTACTTCTCGATTGGTATAATCACAAAATTCGGTAAACATATTTTTCGGTTGCAAATGCGGAATAAATATCTCCAAAAATGCCCCTATTACTTTTATGATTTTACTATCGGTTTGTATAAGTTCTCGCGTGCCTGGTTTTATTAGTTTTAACACGACTTCTTCGCCAGTGCGTAGTGTTGCACGATGTGTTTGTGCAATAGAAGCAGAGCCTAAAGGATTTTGTTTTACTTCTGTAAATACTCTATGTAATGGTTGCCCAATTTGTTCTTCTACTAATTCTGCAAATCGATCATAACCAATGGCTGGCAAGGTGTCTAATAGTTTTTTAAGTTCATCAGTAATGTCTTTTGGCAACATATCTTCGCGCAAGCTCATAATTTGGCCAAGCTTTATATATGTAGCACCTAGCATTTCCAATCTTCTGCGCAGCTGAACTGCAAAAGGTTGTTTGATGAGATTTTTCTTTAATATAGGCCAATGCAACCAAAGAAATAGACGTAAAAAGATATCAATTCCAATACTAAATTTTGCTTTTGTCTCACGTCTATGACGCAAGTAAGCATAACCGCCACCTAACAATAAGCCAGAAAGATGTCTATTCGTGATAAGAAATCGAACGAACAAAGAACTTGGTTTCTTCTCGATGTATTGTTCAAATTGGCGATTGGCATCTTGATCTTGTGGATGAAGGTCGATGTTTTCTTCAGTTTCTGTTATTTCCATAGATTACAAAAAAAATATTTTTGTAAGATACTACATAGTAGGTATATCTCCAATAATTTAAAAAAGAATTCAGAAAAAAAGCTGCTTTTTTTTAAGATTAATTTGATGGCATAAGTTGTAAGGCAAGTTTATTTATTGCCACTTTGTTTTGCCCGAATTCTACTGACTGTTTCTGCGGTCATGTTGAGATAGCTCGCTACATTTTTCATAGAAATTCTGTTGATAATATCGCCATACTCTAATTCAAAGTTGCGATATCGTTCTTCGGAATTTGCTGCTTTTAGTGTATATAATTTATCTACATAAGCAAAATGAAATACTTCCAGCTGGCGTCTGTAAAGGCTTTCAATTGATGGATGTTTTTTATATAAATTTTCTAAATCTTCGTGTTTTATTTTGAGCACAACTAAATCTTCTAATGATTCATAATTGTGTACGCCTGGATACTTGGATAAATGATCGTAATTACCGCCAAAAAAGCCACCTTCTTTTACAAAACGTTCAATAATTAATTTATCATTTTTATAAAAATAAATTCTGATGATGCCTTTAAAAATAAAATAGATATGTAAAATAGGCTCAGTTTCACGAATGATATGTGTGTTTTTTTTATAAGTTTCTAAGGTGAAATAGCTAAATAATTCCTCTAATGCATGCTCTGGAATAGCACAAATTTCAAGAAATTTTGCTTTCAATATTTTTTTTGCAACGGACTCTAATTTTTGATCAACAAGCATTTCTATCAAAAATGTTTAGCTATTTTACTATTTTTTTTAATTATGGCTTCTCTATTCTAATACCAACAATTTCTACTTTTCTTTGTTTAGACGCAGCTACACCAAATTCTGATTTTGCTCTGTCTTTACCATTATCGCTGATTTCTTTTGGCGATAGTGTTTCGCCAAATGGAATAGCAAGTGCTGTTTTTGACAAGATTTTAAATTGCTCGCCCAATTTAGAATCGAAGTAAGCGATGATGCTGTTAATACGTCGTTCAGATAGTTTTTTATTATAGCTTTCAGATGCCAATGGCGATGTATAACCTCTAAATTCGAGCGTTATCACATAGCCACTGTCCACCAAACCACTTAATGCCTGTACTACGGAACTTACGCTTTGGAAATTCTTGTCTATTTGACTAAAGAATGTGCCAACATTTTCTGCACCATCAACTGATTTGCTTTCGAATGTTGCTTTTCTGGCTGTATATGAATTATACAATTCGCCATAATCAACTTTGCTATTTTGTTTTGGCATATCATTATCAAAATATAATTCAATTGGCAACATCGACATGATTTTCTCTGTTGTTTTAACCACAGTAACACTTGGTGCTGGTGCTTTTATTGCGATTGGTTTTAAAATTAATTCAATAGAATCAATATATTGACGTGGAACAGAATCAGCTGGAACGATGCGATTAATAATGGTATCCACTAAATTATTGTCGGCATCTTCATATTTCACGCGTACAATCGTTTCTACATTTGCTGGCACATACGACGGACATTTAGGACATTGTTTTGTTTTTACTTCGCCAAATTCGTAGGTGAGCGCCAATTCAAAAGCACCTTGTGCTTTCGATGCTTTTCTTAATCCTGAAACATTAAAATCGTATGCTGCGCCAACGCGAAGCGTTTTATATAAAAATGATAAATAAGCGATAGCGGCATCATTGCCGATTGCTCTATAGCCTGCGCCAAAGCCTAAGCCAAAGTTTTTCTTTTCATTAAAACGAACTTCTGCAATCGCATTAATCAACACTTGATTGGCTTTGCGTTGGTTTTGAAAAAATACGCCAGGCTGGATATTCCAATTGTCTTTGATGTTGACTTTAGCTTTCGCATAAGCAGCATGTCTTGCTGGCAGTTTAGATGAAGTATAATATAAGAAATTTTGATTTGGCTGATGCAAGTTTGACGTTGCAGCGCCAATATCTAACACGGCTTTTTCTTTTATTTTAGTTCTGAAATTTAAGCCTAATGTAAAATTGGGATATGAAACATTATTGTTTGAAAAATCTTCGCCACTTGGCAAATTAGGATCGAAAGTAGAACCATTATATTGATTGTCGAATTGCAAGCCTAATTCATCTAATGATTTGATGGTAATACCAGCAGTAATACCAAGTGTAAGCAATTGTTTTTCTTTGTTGAAATATTTTCCAAAATTCATGCTGATATTTGGATTGAATATGGATAAATTGCCATCACCAGCTTTGTCATATAAGAAGCTGACACCACCACCAATCAACCAACCTTTCGGAAATTTTTTTAATAATCTGTCATAAGAGGCAGTTGTCGTAGAATACGGAACTGGCAATGTGCGCCATTGGTCTCTATAGTTTCCAGCTAAGCGATTGGCTTTCCCATATTCGGTGACACCAGCAAATGCTGGATTTAAATATAATGGATTGTATTGTATCTGGCTAAAATGTGGGTCTTGTGCCACAATAAGTTTCGTTGTAAAAATGGTCAATAATCCGAAAAATATTATTCTTTTCATATCTGTAAATATAGCCTATTTTATTTAATTTTTTTGCCGTTCACAAAGTTACACTTAATAACTAAATCAAATGCAATAGTTATCGTAAAATCGTGATATTACCTTTTAATATAATTTCATCGCCTTGCAGACATTCGCCTTTTAAATAATAGCCGTAAGCATCTTCCATTGACGGCTGCCCATTATAGGTGCCGTCCCAACCTTTGCTGATGTCGTCCGTTTCAAATACTTTCAGGCCCCAACGATTATAGATAAACAAGTGCATGTTTTTCAATACTGATGAACGAACAAATAATATATCGTTTACGCCATCGCCATTTGGTGAAAATGCATTGGGTATATAAATATTTTCTTTTACACATGGCAGGTATTCCAATGCAATAAATACAGAATCTAAAGCGATGCATTGCGTAATTTTATTTTGCGCACTGACAATAAACCAAGTGGACGATTGAATATGTGCTATTGGATTCTGCAAAGTGCTTACTTCTAATAATTGAGCAGGAGACCAGTTGTAAGTTAAATTTTCATTTGTAATTACATTCAATTGTATAGGTTCAGTAGATAATGCTGTGGTTTTATCAGCAGTTGCATCTATAATCGGCAATTGATGTACAATTAATGTGAGGTGTACTATACTGTCGCATGTGTTTGCTGCTGTAAATGTAATATCGTATTCTCCATTTTTACTCAATGTTTGATTGCCAATAGTAAATTGTTCACCAGCGCAAATTTCTCCACGCAAAGGTGTAATTGGATTTTCAATAACTTCTAGCTGTAGATTTACTAAACTATCACAACCAGAAACAGCTAAAAGTGGAATTGAAAAATTGCCTGAAGTTTTAAAAATTTGTGTGCCAATAGCTATGCTATCGCCTTTACAAATAGTGCGATTTATGCTTTCTTTTAGCGTATCTAAAACATGAAGTGATAAGTTAACAACACTATCGCAACCTGCATTTGCAGTAAGATAAACAGTGTAGTTTCCTGTTTCATTAAATGTTTGTGTGCTGATGGAATAATGTTGACCTAAGCATATATTTTTTTCAATATTTTCTATGATTGTATCTGTTTCTGTAAGGTCTAAAAATACAGTACTATCACACCCTTTAGCGCTTATTAAAGGTATTGTATAGTTTCCAGAAGTTGTAAATGTTTGTGTGCCGACAGTGATTGTCGTTCCATTGCAAACTACATATTTTAAGTCTGTTGTTTTTTTGGGATTTACAGTCAATGTCAATTGTACTATGCTATCACATTGATTAGAGCTTTGTAAGGTAACAGTGTGCACACCTGAAGTCGTAAAAGCCTGATTGCCGATAGTGTAAGCACTGCCTTCGCAAATTTCTTCTGCAAGTGTAGTGATTTTTTTAGGAAAAACACTTAAGGCTAATTGAATTACGCTATCACAATTTTGTGATGTTTTTAGTGTGACTACATGATTTCCTGTTGTAGTAAAAATTTGATTGCCAATAGTTACAGCTTCTCCATCGCAAATACTTCTTACGATTTGTGTTTCTTTAGTTGGGTTTACTTGTAATGATAAGTTAATCGTAGAATCACAACCTTTTGTTGTAAATGTGTGAATGACATAATTTCCTGTTTCCGAAAATGTTTGTCCACCTACTTGAATACTTTGCCCTTGGCATAATACCCTTTGGAGTGAGCTGATTTTAGGTTGATGTACCCTAAGTTGTAAATTGATAATGGAATCGCAGCCAACATTTGTTCTGAAAGTATCAGTATAATTGCCTGTTTGTGTATAGGTGTGTGTGCCAATGATTACGGATTCACCTTGGCAAATATCTCTACTGATATTGTTGATAATACTGTTTGTTACAGTAAGATGTAAGGTAACTATGGAGTCACAAGCATTTGCAGCCTGCAAGGTAATAGAATATGTTCCACTTGTAGAAAATGTTTGATTGCCGATGCTTACGCTTTGTCCTTGGCAAATACTACGATTGATGCTTGTTGTTTTTTTATCTTTGACAATAACGCTAATGAATGAGGAGTCAACAGGATTGCAATTGTTGGGATCTCGAATGATGAATTTTACAGTATATGTTCCCGGATTGTTGTACGTATGAGCAGGAAATTCTAGCGTAGAAGTGCTGCCATCTCCAAAGTCCCAGAAAAACTGAGTGCCTGGCTGTGTTGATGTGTAAGTGAAATTGACATTCATCGGTGCACAAGCGATATGAGGTGTTGCCGTTGTGGTAATGATTTGCAAGCCAGTAAGATTAAAATCAAATTTAAAACCAGCCATATTGCAATTGTCAGAATTATTGTTTGGTCCAGCAACGCCAGCAGTAGTTGGAAATGCATTGGTAGCGCCACAGCTTGCACATACTGCCTGATATACGATTCCATTTTTATCAAATCGGCTAGTGCCGCCATCAACGTGATCGCCGATACCACCGTCTTCTCCGAAGTATGTCGCATATTTCAAAGATCTTGCATCGCGCCCAAGATTTATCAAATAAAAATCACTTCCATCAGTTGAATTTTTAAAAGCATCATTAGTAAGTGCCATGTTGAATGTATTTCCACGATAATTGACATTGCCACCCCAACCTACAGCATAAATATTTTCGCAAACATCGACTAAAAGTGCAGTAGGAGAAATATTGATAGAAGTTGAATTTTCGCTACCAAAAACAGTAGAGAATAAAGAAATGTTTAATGCATTATTTAGTTTGTGAATAAATTGCTTAGCGCCATCATTGCTATATACATTTGCAGAAACAGGATAGTCGCCTAATGTTTGTCCAAATAAATACACATTATCATTATTATCTAAATCAATGATATAGCTTTGATCATAGCTGTTTGTGCCGATATATGTCGAAGATAAAATGGTGTTTCCATTATTGCTAAATTTTGCTACAAATCCGTCTGTACTTCCGCCCAAATAATTTGAATGAAGACCATTATTCGCCGATAAAATATCGCTGCTATTGGTTCCGCCACAAATAAAAATATTTTTGTTTTTATCGATAGCCATACTATATGACGCATCATTGCCGGAGCCACCAAAATAAGATGCCCAATTTAAAACAGATAAATCAGCATTGAATTTTGCTACTAATCCATCCGTATTTCCGCCACCAAAATTGGCTTGCGCTTTTCCTGATGTGTTTGGTATATCTGTAGATATTGTGGTAGAGGTAATATAAATATTTCCATCGATATCAAGTGCGACATCGCTGCGTGATTCATCACCATAATTAAATGCTGTTTCTGAATTGAGATTGGTACCATCATTTCCTGTGCCACCGAAGAAGCTTGAGCCGATTAATGCTGTACCTGTTGCGTTGAATTTTGTAATGGCAAGGTCAGCACCATTTGGAAAACTAATTTCGTACGCAAGTGCAGGGTTGCCACCATTGAATGTTTTATCAAATGCATTTGATGTAGTTGGAAAGTCTGTGGAACTTGTAGCCATTACGGCAATCAACTCATTATTTGGCGTGCTTATCAAACTTGCTAAAAGCTCGTTTGAACTTCCTCCTAAATAAGTTGAAAATAATTTATTGCTTCCATTGTTGTTAAACTTAGTGATAACGATATCGCTTGGCTGAAATCCTGAGCCACCACCAAAATTAGTTTGGAAAGCACCTAATGTTGTTGGATACATAGCTCCCAGTGTAATGCCTCCTAAGAACATATTTCCTAAATGATCGTGTGTAGCAGATGAGCCCCAATTGTCGGACAAACTACCAGAATAGCTGGAAAATACTAAAGTTGGATCGATGGTTAAATCGTACAATTTATTATAGCCATTTGGTAAAATAAAAGAAAGGACATTGTTCGATAGCTGATACAAACAAGGCACTTCTTTTGTTTCGCCATTGATGATTTGGAAAGCATAAGGTTTTAATTCGTAGATATCAGCTATTGAGGTTTTAATTTTTAAGTTCCCATTTTGCTCAATACTAAGCTTGTCCATTCCCTTGAATTGGAATTGTATATCATTTACATTGCCATTCGTATGTACAATATAGTCAGACTTCATCGCTTTATCTTGACTATAAATTTTGAAGTCTATGTTTGGATAAATATTGTCATAATGTATGGTTCTGTATATACCAACATTTGATTTCCAATTTGATGAATTTCCTACGAAATAATTGTTATAATATGCTTGTTTTTCTGTCGCATATACTTTTGAAGTAGCATTGCTGTTCAGCCATTTTACTTGATAAGCATGTCCTCTGACAATATCATGCTTTTCATTTTTTGTGTGTTGGTGTGAATTTTCTATTAATGAATAAGTAATTCCATTTTTTTCAAGGAAAGCCCAAGCGCCAGATAGGTCAGCTTTATATAAAATTTGCTTTTCCCATTGACCTTCGTTTTTTACATATTCAACAAGCTTGGCTACATTGGTTTTGCTATATGCAGTAATTACAACTAATGTATAAAAAATAAACAATGAAATTTTATTCATACAATTATTTTCAGTTGGATAACAGAATTTGTTTTAGGTTTATGTTCTAGCGTTTAGAGTAATATGCTACTATGTATCTAAGTTAATCAATATAGCTTAATATAATAGCGTAATGTTACCTTTCTTACTTATTTTTTCACCTTGAATGCATTCGCCAATAAAATAATAACCATAAGTATCTGCAGGTGCAGGTTTTGATTTGTATGTGCCATTCCAAGCTTCATTGATGTCATTCGATTCAAACACTTTGTGTCCCCAGCGATCATATATTTCTAGATGCATACTTTTCAAAGAATGAACTTTTACTTTTAAAATATCATTGACTCCATCTCCATTTGGTGAAAAAGCATTAGGAATAAAGAGGTTTGATGAATGGCATTCGTTGGCAATTACCTGCACATTCACGCTGTCTATATTGCGACATTGATTTTCGTTTTTTACTTCAACAATAAAAGTTGTTGTTTGTATCGGCGTTGCAACAGGATTATAAATGTTTGCGTTTGATAATGATTCGGCAGGTTGCCAATGATAGGCGTATTGTTGATGATTTGTTGCTGTCAACTGCACTTCCTCGCCAATATATATTGATGTTTTGTCGACACTTGCTTCCACTAAAGGTAATTGATGCACGATAACATAAATGCTGTCTTGTATGGTGCAACCCAAAATATTATCTATTCTGAATTTTATTATTTGACTTTGAGATAGAGAGATGTTTAATGTTGCAATATTATTTGTTTCTAATGTGTCGCCATTGATAAACCAAAGCACATCGTATTGCGTTGGCGTTTGCACATTAAGTTGTACAGTCAACGAGCTATCTGCACAAATTTCGTAATTTGGTTTTGAATAATGTATGGCGTTATTTGTAATTTTTATACTATCAAGAGCAACACACGATTTATATTTTACCTTACAATAGTACCATTTTTCGCCTATGGTTTGAGTCATTTGTAATGTTAGTGTAGTGCTTATTAAATGTGTCAGATTTCTATCGTCAAACCATTCAACTTCCGTGTAGAAATCTGCGAAAGCATAAGCAAAAACAGAGTCTGAACAAAAAGGAGATGATGACGACAGACTTATGTTGGGAATGCTGTCGCTATATAACACATGAATGCTGTCAATGTATATGCATTGCTGTTTTATTAGTTTAATATAATACGTTACTTCAGGTGCTTGCTGTGAAATAGTAATATCTGCTGAGTGGCTAATAATATTTGTAAAGTTTATGTCCGTTGACCAAAATAATGTATCATAGTTTTGAGCATTGCTTTTAATTCGAACACTGTCTGCGCAGACTTGCATTTCATCGTCCATTTGTACTATCGGCGCTCCTGATTGTACTATGCTTACGATGCTGTCCACCATATTACATAAGCCATTACTTATCTTGATATAATACTTTTGAGTGTATGTATTTTGTATAGTATGTAGAATATTTTGTGTAGAAATTATTGGCAAGAAAGTTGGTGAAGTTGACCAAATTATATTATCAGCATTTTGTACTTGCACTTGTATGTTAATGCTATTACTGCAACTTTGAATGCTATCGTCTAATTGCAATAAGAGTTGTTTGTCATTATAATTTACAATAATACTATCTATTGTAAAGCAATCTCTATAATAAGCTTTGATGTAATATGTTTTTCTTGTTTCACTAAGTGATATATATAAAGTAGGAGAATTCCATATAATACTTGAAAAATCAGGCTTATCTGACCATTCCACCGCAGTAAATCGTCTAACGGTGGCATTGATAATTGCCATATTTTCACCACAAATAATTACGGAATCTTCGAGTGAAATCAAGGGTAAAGTATCTTGCACCGTCACTTGAATACTATCAATAGACTTACATGTATTGTAGCTGGCTTGAACATAATAATTTACAGTCTTTGATGTTTGTACGGTTGAGTAAGTATTTGTTGTAGAAAGAATATTTGTAAATGAAGGCGAATTCGACCACACTATCTGATGGCTATTGTCAACGGCTGCATTTAAATGCACGTTATTGCTACATTGTAATAATTTATCAGCTAAAGAAATTATAGGTATCGTATCGCTAAAAAATACAAGAATGCTGTCAATTGCTTCACATTCTTGCGCTATTATTTTCACAAAATACTGCTGC
>WBZL01004026.1_pt1 | contig 13009 bp, 9 predicted proteins | sample 5204291 | NCBI WGS metagenome assembly WBZL01 (sample SAMN12344345, study PRJNA552823) | activated sludge metagenome | biome: Activated sludge suspended growth; feature: Nitrification reactor; material: Wastewater; isolation source: activated sludge from nitrification reactor of wastewater treatment...
TGCAACCAGTAATCGCTAATTCATAAAGTATATATCTTAAAAGAACCGATTTTCAGAAAGGAATAATTCAATGAGCGTAGCAATCAATAATCCTATTTCAAATTATCAGCGTGTTGGCATTGAAACCGGTGTCGAGTCGGCCAATCCACACAAGCTGATTTTAATGCTGTTTGAAGGTGCATCAGAAGCGCTGATTAAAGCAAAATTGCATATCAAACATAATGAAATCGCCCAAAAAGGGGAAGTATTATCTAAAGCAATCATGATTATTGATCATGGTTTGAAGGCCAGTCTTGATATGCATGCCGGGGGGGAGCTTGCGCAGCATCTGCTGGCGCTCTACGATTATATGACCAACCGTCTACTGATTGCGAATCTTAAAAACGACATAGAAATTATCGATGAAGTCAATCGACTGCTTGGTGAGTTATATGGCGCATGGAAAGTACTTGAGAAGTCGCCGGATATCAATGCAAAGTCGAAAGCTGTTGCTTGATCAATTCTATGAAATTTTAACAAAAAAGGTTTTGCACGAATGGACGGCATAAAAATAATTAATCTATACGAAGACATACTTGCTACGACAGACAAAATGTTGGACGCGGCTAAAAGGAATGAGTGGGATACTTTAATCGCTTTAGAAAGGCAATGCCGTGAACTAACACAGAAACTTGCCACCAATGAAACAGAATTGCCGCTAAGTTATGAGCATCAACAGAAGAAAATCGAGATTATTCACCAAGTGCTTGATCACGATGCGCAAATCAGACAAATTACAGAACCCTGGATGACTAAATTGCAGGAAATGATCAGTGCTAACAGATATAAACGCAACTTGCAGCAGACATATCAGACCAGCAATGCATATCTTTAACAGCCTGTTAAAGATGGTTAACCTAGAATTTAATCGCCGAGATCTCGACTAAAATTTGGCGTAAGTTATTCAGGTAAAATTTTTTATTAGTAATAAATTTTCAATACTACGGTTTCGCAAAAACTTTCGTTGGATAAAAAGTGATTGTCGGAATATGCGCATCGCCCTCCAAAATTCGATTCCAATGATTTCTTCTATTGAAAGTAGATCAGGGGGGATCATATGGAATCGAATTTTACAGCGCGGGGAATTGTTTTATGTGATTTTGGTGACACAGTAATCGATGAGAATTCGTGATACCAACCATTGTTAAAACCGACGCTGGTTCACAGCAATCCAGTCAGGCCATTACTGCAATTCGGCCTGTTGCTCCTGTTACGCCTGCAAAAGTAGTTGCCGATCCTGGTACTACCGAACATGGATTTGTTCCGGGTCAACATTATCAGGCCATTGTTGAAAAGCGCCTACCCAATGGTAACTACACTGTTCATATTTCGGACAAGTTTTTGCAAATGCAGTTACCTGGAGGCGCGCAACCAGGCGACCATCTGAAGTTGCTTTTCATTACCAATGAGCCGAAGCCTAAATTTATCGTCCAGGACGAAAGTGCTGCATATTCAAAAAATAATGCACTTATCAGTCTGGCGGGAAAATTTTTGGACAGTTTGATGCATCAGGGGGGGAAATTAACTGCAATGACGCCTGCCATGACAACACCAATTCTTGCCAATCCACTAACAAATAAGCAGGATTCTCCCCTTTTATTGCAAAAAGCAATTTATCAAAGTGGCTTATTCTATGAATCGCATCTGGCCAAATGGATTCAGGGTAAATATCCGTTCGAGAGACTACAATTGGAGCCGCAAAATAAATTAAAAACACTCACAGCTGAAGCAGTAACAACAGCCAACGCGCCAGCTTCGCTTGCGCAAGCGCATACATTACCACTGGTTCAACAACAATTAATAGCACTTGAAACAGGCCACATCATGTGGCAAGGGGAAATCTGGAATGGTCAGCAAATGGAGTGGGTTATCAACGAAGACGGTGATGACCATAATGCCAGTATGCCAAATACTGCTAAGCAATGGAAAACCAGACTGACATTGACTCTTCCTGAGCTTGGAAAAATTACAGCGACACTTATCCTGAATGCTCAGGACATACAGATCCGGTTCGATGTCAATAGTCCTGACATTCAACAGCAGTTGAAAAACAGTCTGAATCTGTTGAGAACGAGCTTGCAAGCGGCTGGCATGGTTGTTACTTCGTTTGCGCTTCAATCCGATGACTGACAGCGATTCAAAACTGGAGGCTGTCGCACTTGCTTATCGGGATGGTCAGGTTGCACCCAGGATAGTCGCCAAGGGGCGTGGCTTGATTGCACAGGAAATCATACGACTTGCCAAAGAATCAGAGGTTTATGTTCATGAATCCAAGGAGCTTGTGGCATTGTTGATGCAGGTGGATCTTGATGATCGCATTCCTCCGCAGCTTTATGTCGCTGTTGCAGAATTGCTTGCCTGGTTATATCGCTTGGAGCAGGGGCAGAATCAGAGTGGAATTGAATCAAAACATGATTCGGAGAATTCTCTTGACGTGTTGTCAGTTCGATCCAAAAACACTTAAAACGGAGCTTTTCATTATGTTTGATGCATCTGGATTATCTAATCCATCAGATTTAATACCTGAAGAAGAAAATTTCCGTATCCGCACGAAGATTGATATTCTTCATATCTTACGTAATGTAATGCGCAAGAATATGCTCATTACACTTTATTTCGATACAACCAACCGCTTTATACTGACTTCTGTTCTGGATATTGAAGAAAATGCCGATGAAATAATAATCGATTGTGGCGCTAATCCGAGGTACAACCGGCTTGCTTCGGCTTCAACGGATTTAACTTTCGTTACTTCACTGGATCGCATCAAAATAGAATTCAAATCCACCAGAATCAGAAAAATAGAGTTTGAAGATCGTTATGCATTTGCAGTCAAATTACCCGATTACCTGATTCGCTTTCAGAGAAGAAACTACTTTCGTATACCAACACCGATTATCGTACCGATTAAGTGTGTTATTCCTATTCCGAATCAAACCGCGCCAGTTAAGGCGGAAATTACGTTAATCGACATCAGCTGTGGCGGTATCGGTGTTATTGATCACCACCCGGTAATCAGTTTTGATCCTGGAATAATTTATCATCATTGTCAAATCAATTTGCCCGAAATAGGGAGCATAATCGCAACAATTCAGGTGAAAAACACTTATGAAATGATGCTCAGGAATGGAAAAACATGTAAACGGGCCGGGTGTGAATTTATTAATCTGCCTGCTGAAATGGAAGCCATGATTCAACGTTATGTGACCCTGAAAGATCAGACCAGAAAAACACCTTAAAAAATTCTGTGATTGGTTCAGCGCGATTCGATACGTTACTGTACCCTTTATTCGTTCAATTTCGATGGCCGCTTTTTTATTTCCACAATAAAATAGATAGTTGTAGCATCTAAAAAGATTTCATCTTTTGATTGAGCGATATACCTCAAACATACTATTTCAGGGGGATAAGAAGTGCCAATTATCAAAAATACCCGAGCAACCTATTCAGGTCATGTCAGGCAGCAACTTTCTTTCCAGAAGCTGGTTAATACAAAAGAAGTTCTTTTTATTGACCGAGGCATTGAGGATTATCAGGTTCTGATTGACAGTGTCCGGCCGGGAATCGCTGTTCATCTCCTCGACAATCACACCGATGGCGTGTTGCAGCTCAGTGAAATTCTGCTTCAGTATACAAATCTGGAAGCGGTTCATATTGTGTCGCACGGTACCACCGGTTGTCTGATACTCGGTAACAGCCTGTTATCCATAGCCACGCTCGGCAAATATCAGCACAGCCTGTTTTCCTGGAAAGTCAGCCTTAAGCAACATGCCGATATTCTGATTTATGGCTGCAATGTCGGAAAAGGTATTTCAGGTAAGTATTTTATTCAGCAACTGGCGGAAATAACCGGAGCCAATGTCGCCGCGTCGAGCACGCTGACGGGAAATAGTGAACAGGGTGGAAACTGGGTGCTGGATGTCACAACCAGTAAAATCAATACACAATTTGTGTTTCGCAAGGAAAGCCTTGTACACTTTTCTTCGATTTTGGCGACAAATACGTTGGATTTTACTAACGATACGGTTACCAATTTTGTCACCGCAACACATCCGACAACTAATTTCGGCACTATCAATTTAAAAATCGTCAAGGATGTGAACTCAACGGGCACTGCAAATGTTTCACTGACGCTTGCATTAACCGGAACGATCGATGATACATTTGATGATTTTTATTATCCCGGCACTGACGGAGAATATCTCGTCATCTACACTGATGGCCGTGAAGTTGATTTCCAGTCGATAAAATTTGGCAGCAGTAACAGTGCGACTTATACTAGTTTGACGGTCTATGCGTATAGAGACAACATTCTATTGGGTAGTCAGACCTTTTCCCCCGCTGGTGCCAATTTTCCTAATGATTTCAGTACCGAGGCAGTTACCTTTACCAACAGTATTTTTGATAATGCCGATGAAATACGCCTGATTGGTGTCGACGGCGTTAACGTGGATGTTGTCAATACCGTCGTTGATGATCTTGTCATTGCGGATGCCATAGCCGATCCCACGATCACTTCGGCGACGTATGACGCCAGTACCAACACGCTGGTGGTAACCGGAATCAGTATGCTGGCCACCGGTGGTGCGGTCAATGATATTAATGTGTCCAAGCTGACGTTGACCGGCGAAGGGGGAGCGACGTACACACTCACGTCCTCCAATGTTGAAATTGACTCGGCGACACAGTTCACGGTTGTTCTGAATGCCGTGGATCAAATCAACGTGGAAGGATTACTGAACAAGAATGGCACATCATCAGTTGGGGCTGTGACCTACAATATCGCCGCCGCCGCGGACTGGAATCCTGCTCAGGCTGGCAATGCCGACCTGACCGGCAATGGTGTTACGGTCAGCAATGTGCAGATACCAACTATTACATCAGCAACATACGATGCCAGTACCGGCAGTCTGGTTGTCACCGGTACCAACCTGGTTAAAGCGGTGGGTGCAACCAACGACATTACCGCCAACAAATTCACTCTGACTGGCGAAGGTGGCAGCACTTATACGTTGACAGATACTTCCAACGTCGAGATCACTTCAGTAACGCAGTTTACCCTGACATTGAGCGCTGCCGACAAGGCTGCAATTAACCAGATCATCAACAAAAATGGCGCCAGCTCCACAAGTGGCACAACGTATAATCTGGCGGCTGCCGACGACTGGAACACGGTCATCGGCAATACCGATATTGCCGATGGAACAGGGAATGGCATCACCGTCAGCAATGTAGCAGCACCGACGATTACCAGTGCAGCATACGACTATTCCACCAACACACTGACAGTCACTGGTACCGGTTTCCTCAAACGGAGCGGTGCAGCCAACGATATCGATATTTCCAAACTGACATTCATTGGTGAGGGTGGAGCGGCTTATACCCTGACCAGCGCCTCGGATGTGGAAGTCGACTCAGGCACTCAATTCACCGTTGCATTAAGCGGCGCCGATCTAACCAATGTAGAAGCGCTGCTCAACAAGGACGGCACCACTTCGACAGATGCCACAACCTACAATCTGGCGGCGGCGGAAGACTGGGCGGCCGGCGCAGACAGCGCGATCAATGTGGCCGATACGACCGGCAATGGCATCACTGTTTCCAACTATGCCGTGCCCACGATTACTTCGGCGACTTATGACGCCAGCACGGGACAACTGGTGATAACCGGCACCAACTTTGTCAACAAATCCGGTGCTGCAAATGACATTGACGCTTCTTTATTCACATTCACCGGTGAAAGCGGCAGCACCTATACGCTGACCGATACCAGCGATGTCGACATTACTTCAGCCACAACCGCAACGGTTACTTTAAGCGCTACCGATTTGCTCAACGTCAATGGACTATTGAATAAAAATGGCACGAGTTCTGTAGGTGCAACGACCTACAATCTGGCGGCGGCGGAAGACTGGATGCCGGGGGCGCCGAGCGCCAATATCATCGCCGATGCAAGTGGCAACGGCATTACCGTCAGCAACGTACAGACCCCAACCATTACCTCCGCCACTTATGACGCGAGCACCGGCAGTCTAGCCGTTACTGGCACTAGTCTGATCAAAGCCGCTGGCGCTACGAATGATATTGATGTCTCCACGCTGACATTTACTGGTGAAGGCGGTACAACTTATACCCTGACCGATACCAGCGACGTGGAAATCACCTCAGCCACTTCGTTCACGATCACTTTGTCCAGCACTGACAAGGCGGCCATCAACCCGATCCTGAATAAGAACGGCACCAGTTCAGTTGGTGGCACAACGTTCAATCTGGCGGCTGCCGACGATTGGAACACGGTGATTGGCAATGCCGACATATCCGACGCCACGAATGCGGTTACTGTCAGCAATGTGGCGGTACCCACCATCACCAGCGCAACTTACGACTATGCCGCCAATACGCTGGTTGTCACCGGAACCGGCTTTCTGAAGAATTCCGGTGCAACTAATGACATCGATATTTCCAAACTGACTTTTACCGGAGAGGGCGGTTCAACCTACACGCTGACCAGCGCCTCGGATGTGGAAATCGACTCAGACACCCAATTCACCGTTACATTAAGTGGTTCCGATCTGACCAATGTGGAGGCGCTGCTCAACAAGAATGGCGTCAGTTCGGCGGATGCCACCACTTATAATCTGGCGGCTGCGGAAGACTGGGCGGCTGGTGCGGACAGCGCGGTCAATGTGATCGATACGACCGGCAATGGCATCACGGTATCCAACTATTCCGCGCCCGCGATCACTTCAGCGACTTATGACGCCAGCACAGGACAATTGGTCATTACAGGCGCCAATTTTGTCAATCAATCCGGCGCTGCAAATGACATAGACGCTTCCTTATTCACATTTACCGGTGAAGGCGGAGACACCTATACATTGACCGATACCAGCGATGTGGAGATTACTTCGGCCACAGCCGCAACGGTCACCCTGAGCGCAACGGATCAATTGAATGTTCATGGCCTGCTCAACAAGAATGGCACTGCATCGGGGGGCGCAGTTACTTACAACCTTGCCGCTGCGGATAACTGGATCACAGGTGCGCCAGCAGTTAATGATGTCAGTGATACAACAGGTAATGGCATTACAGTGAGCAACGTGCAAACACCGGCCATCACTTCCGCTACCTATGATTCCGATAGCGGGGTTTTGCAAGTCACGGGCACTAACCTGTTTAGGAAAACAGGTGCATCCAATGACATTGACATTTCCGCGCTGACTTTTACGGGCGGCACTGCAAATGCGACGTATACACTGACCAGCGGCTCCGACGTTGAAATCACTTCGGCAACCGCCTTCTCAATAACCTTGTCCGGTGCAGACAAAACCAATGTGGATGCACTGCTGGATCAGATCGGCACCGTTTCATCAGGCGGATCAACCTATAATCTGGCCGCAGCGGATGATTGGCTGGCCGCAGCCGATACCGCAGCCAATATTGCGGATGCAACGGCTGCGATCACGGTATCCGTTAATCCAAAAATAACATCAGCCACCTATAACGCCGCCACCGGTGTTCTGGTTGTTACCGGCACCAATATTCAGGCCAATGGCGGTGGAGCCGACATCGATGTTTCCACACTAACTTTTACGGGTGAGGGGGGCGCAACTTATACATTGACGGACTCATCGGATGTAGAAAGGGATTCCACTACGCAATTCACGGTAACACTCAGTGCTACGGATAAAGCCGCGATCAATCAGATCGTCAACAAAAACGGCACTTCTTCTACCGGTGGCACAACCTACAATCTGGCAGCAGCCGATAACTGGGATACCAATGTCACATCAGGAGACACGTCTGATTCGACTGGCAATGGCATCACTGTCAGCAACGTGGCTTCACCCACGATCACCTCAGCAACCTACGACGCCGGCACCGGCACGCTGGCAGCCACCGGCGCTAATTTACTGGCATTGAGCGGTGCGGCTAATGATATTGTCGCCAGCAAATTCACCATTGTTGGTGAAGGCGGCGAAACCTATACCCTGACCGATACTGCTGATGTGGATATCGCTTCCGCCACGGCGTTCACACTCATCTTGAGTGCGACCGATCTGGCGGCTGTCAATCGGATTATCAATAAAAACGGGACGACATCAACGGGTGGCGCTACATACAATCTGACCGCAGCTGAAGACTGGACTGCCGGCGCGGATGTGGCAGTCAATGTGGCAGACGAAACCGGAAACGGCATTACCGCCAATAATGTCGCCGCACCGACCATTACCGCTGCGGCATATAATGCCGGCACCGGCGTGCTGGTGGTCACTGGCGCCGGATTGCTCAGTCTCACGGGTGCGAGCAATGATATTGACGCCAGCCTGTTTACGTTTACTGGATTGGGTAGCGGCACCTACACGTTAACCGATACCGCCGATGTCGATATTACTTCCGGGGCTGAGTTTACGATTACCTTGAGTACTACCGATAAAGCCGCCGTAAATGCATTGCTGGATGCCAATGGCACTGTAGCCAGTGACACAACAACTTATAACCTTGCGGCAGCGGAGGATTGGGCCGCCGGTGCGGATGCGGCTGTCACCGTGGCGGATATTACAGGAAACGGCATTACTGTGAGCAATGCCAGCGTACCCGCGATCACATCAGCCGTATACAATGCTGCGACTGGCGAGTTGACCGTAACCGGTACGGATTTCATAAGCGCCATCGGCGCGTCAAACGACATTATCGCCAGTAAATTCACTTTTGCCGGTGAAGGCGGAGAGACGTACACATTGACTGACACTGCTGACGTCGAAATCACGTCAAGTACAGCATTTACACTAACACTGAGTGCGACCGACAAGGCAGCGGCCAATCAGATTGTCAACAAAAACGGCACAGTTTCGACTGGTGGCGCTACCTACAATCTTGCGGCTGCGGAAGATTGGGCTGCCGGTGTCAATGTGGCTGTTAACGTCGCCGACACCTTGGGAAACGCCATTACAGCGAGTAATGTGGCTGCCCCTGCAATTACTTCGGCCACATACAATGCGGGCACAGGCGTATTGTCAGTTACCGGCGCGAATTTCCTGAAAGCTTCGGGTACGGGTAACGACATTGTCGCCAGCAAGTTTGCCATCACGGGCAAAGGCGGTGTGACCTATACCTTGACCAATACTGCGAACGTCGAGATTACTTCCGCCACAACGTTTACGCTCACTTTAAGCGTAACGGACAAAGCGGCTGTCAATCAGCTTGTCAATAAAAACGGTACGGCTTCCAGCGATGCGACTGTCTACAATCTGGCAGCCGGAGAAGACTGGGCCGCTGGCGCAGATGCGGCAGTCAATATAGTTGATGCAACAGGCAATGCCATAACCGCGACAATCCCGGCGGCTTCCTCGGGTAGCGGAGCAGGGGGCGGTAGTGGTGGTGGGAGTGGCGGTAATACCGGTGTGACAACCAAAACCGTCGATGGCGTCAATATCAGTATACGAATAGAAACGAATGGTTCCAGAACGCTGACTATTCCTGTAATCGACAACGTGCGTGTGTAAGATCCCGGTACATTCTCCAACAGACATGCGGATATCCCCATTCTGACTAATAACGATGGCACTTCCATTCTCTCGGTCAGTCTCCCGGTTGGTGTCGGTCTTGCAGCAAACGGACGATCAGGGCTCGTGCGCGCCCCAAGCGCAGTCAGTGATCTGGTTCAGCGCATTGAACGGGAGATGCTCAATGACAACACTGCAGCATCACAAATGACTATTCATGGCCAGAATTTTATTGCGTCACTACCGCAAACCGCTCTGGTCGCTGTACAAACCATTACATTAACACCTGGGGGAAGCCAAAACCCGGGGTTGCCCGTGATTATTAACGGTTCAGATTTGCCGAATGGCAGCAAGCAGGCGCTGATCATCAATGCCGCCGATATGCCCTCAGGCACTGTCATACAGCTTAACAATATCGCATTTGCCGCAATTATCGGCGCGACCCGCGTGACCGGTGGCGCCGGTGCGAATTTTGCCGCTGGCAACGGACAGAATCAATACATCGTGCTGGGTGCAGAAGATGACATTCTGTTTGGTGGCGACGGCAATGACACAATCGGTAGTCTGGGTGGAGATGACCGGATAGCGGGTGATGCTGGCGATGACATTCTGTTTGGCGGCACAGGCAATGACAGTCTGTCAGGCGACGCGGGAAGCGATGCGCTCAATGGCGGCCTGGGTTTTGACGTTGCGACACAAGCAGGGCAATTATCGGGTTATCAAGTGCGCATCAATAGCAATCATATTATTCTTACTGACGGAAATGGTGATCGGGACACGTTCACTGATATTGAGCGCATTCAGTTTGAAAATGGCGAAAGTCTTGCCATTGCGTATTCCGAAAACGAAGCAGTCGCGCATCATCTGGTCAAAACCTGGCTCGACCGCGATTTGTCGCCTGAAGAAGGCAATGCCATACAAAACTTGACCGGAACTGATACCGGTTTGATTGTTGACGCTTTTCTTAAGCTGCCGGAAGCTGTCGATTTCAGGCAAATGACAACTGAAGCACTGCTGGCGGGGCTGAATGATAATCTCGCGATTATCCAGCTGAGTGCTGATCGTAATGTCATCGGTAATGACGACAATAATCAGGGATATTTGCCGTTGGGGCTTGCATTAAATGTTGACGGCAGGGGTGGATACGATGTGCTCAGAATGCAGGGTGCACGGGAGGATGTACATATTGAACTGGCCAATGACGCGCTTGAAATGACTTATCTGGAAGACGGCGCCATGCTGAGTCTCATCAACGCGGAAATGATAGCGTTCGACAGTGGTGAAAATATTTTACTGGCGCATAATCGGGTGGAAGGCATCCTGGGTCGCCTGTTCCAGACTTTTTTTGACCGCGATGCCACCATCGAAGAATGGCAGCTAGGACATGCGGCGCTGACGGACAGCATCAGTCCCGATGTGATTCTCGACTGGTTCCAGACGCGGGCAAATCTGGGCGTGTTCAGCGATACCGAGTACATTCAGGCGCTTTATACGCATACGTTTGGAAGAACAGCAACCGAAACAGAACTGCAAGCGCAGTTATCCCGTCTGGAGAATAACGAAATCACACGTAATTGGCTCGCGGTTGATCTCGCCAGTAGTGACGAAGCCATAACCACGATAGGCAGTGTTCTGCTGCTTGATGGCGGTTTATGACGGCGCCAGCATGCCATCGACCAGCCGTATCCGCCGTGAGCAGCGCCGGGACAACTGCTCATCGTGTGTCACCAACACCAGCGTGGTACCCTGTTCATGATTCAGTTCAAACATCAACTCGATGATCTGTTTGCCAGTAGTCGAGTCCAGATTTCCGGTTGGTTCATCGGCCAGCAACAATTTCGGACGTGTGGCAAAAGCGCGCGCGATAGCCACGCGCTGCTGCTCTCCCCCGGAAAGTTGTTTGGGATAATGCTGCAAACGCATTTCAAGACCAACGCGCTGCAACAGTTTTCGCGCCACCATCTCGGCGCCACTGATACCTGAGAGCTCAAGCGGCAACATGACATTTTCCAGCGCGGTCAGCGCAGGGAGCAATTGAAACGACTGAAAAACGAAGCCGAGTATTTTTCCACGCAAAGCCGCGCGGCTGTCCTCGTCGAGCATGAAAATATCCGTATCATCCAGATGAACTTTACCGGATGTGGGTGTATCCAATCCAGCGAGCAAACCCAGCAGGGTTGATTTTCCGGAGCCCGATGCGCCGACAATGGCAACTGCTTCACCGGGGGTTACCGCTATATTGATATCCTGCAAAATTGTCAGTGTATCATCGCCGGTGTTGACCTGCTTTGTAAGCGCCTCCGTTCTTAGAATAGGCTTATTGACACAATTCTTTACCATGAAAAAATTCCTAGCTTTTATAGTCTTCTTCTTTTTTAGCATACACAGTGCTGGCGTATTTGCAACGCCGGCACAGCATACAACCACCATTATGGTTTATGGCGACAGTTTGTCAGCAAATTACGGTATTCCTGCCGATGCGGGATGGGTTGCGTTGCTGGAGCAGCGTCTGTTGTCACATTCACAATCTTTCCGGGTTATCAATGCCAGTGTCAGCGGAGAAACAGCGCTGGGTGGGCGCAATCGCATCGAACAGGCGTTAAGTGCACACCGTCCGGATATCATTATTCTCGGATTGGGCGCGAACGATGGTCTGCGAGGTACGGCAATCAAAACAATCTATGACAATCTGGCTGCGATTATTGAAATCTGCCAAAGGAACAATGTCGTTGTGCTGCTCGCGGGCATGCAGTTACCGCCCAATTATGGCATGACTTATACACGAAAGTTCCAGGATATTTATCCGCAACTCGCCGAATACTATCAAACCGGCTTGATTCCATTTTTACTTGCCGGATTCGGTGAAAATAAAGCGTTTTTCCAGTCTGACGGCATTCATCCAACGGCGAGCGCGCAAAAAATGATTGTTGAAAACGTCTGGCACGTACTGCAACCCATGCTTCACGAGCATTTTATCGCAGCTGCGCGTCAAGATGACTTAAAAAAGCCTGCAGATCGGCAGGCAGATTTGCCATCAGTTTTAATGGCTGACCACTGAGCGGGTGATTAATCAGTATGCTGGCAGCATGTAGAAACATACGTTCCAAATTGCCTGAATTACGGCCTCTGGATAACTGCTTATTGATGGCAAAGTCGCCATATTTGCTATCGCCGATAATCGGATAACCCAAATGCGCGAGGTGTACACGAATTTGGTGGGTGCGTCCGGTATGGAGGATAACGCTGGCGAAAGAGAAATGGGCCATGGCGTTATTGTCGCGCACGGGTAGAGTGTAATTGGCTAACACCCGATAGTCGGTAATGGCCTCACGGCCTTGGGTTTGACCTGTGCGTGAATCGGCTGGCAGCACCGCTTGGCGCTTGCGTTCTACCGGATGCCGACCAATGGGCGCAATGATCCGCCCTTGTGCCGGCACAATGGTTCCTTCCAGCAGGGTTAAATA
>WBZL01004028.1_pt1 | contig 13005 bp, 7 predicted proteins | sample 5204291 | NCBI WGS metagenome assembly WBZL01 (sample SAMN12344345, study PRJNA552823) | activated sludge metagenome | biome: Activated sludge suspended growth; feature: Nitrification reactor; material: Wastewater; isolation source: activated sludge from nitrification reactor of wastewater treatment...
CATTCCGGCGGCGATCGTCACCAAGTACCTCGCCGAGCATGGGGTCATCGTCGAGAAGACGGGCCTCTACAGCTTCTTCATCATGTTCACCATCGGCATCACCAAGGGCCGCTGGAACACCCTGGTCACCGCCTTGCAGCAGTTCAAGGACGACTACGACAAGAACCAGCCGCTGTGGAAGGTGCTGCCCGAGTTCGTCGCCAAGCATCCCCGCTACGAGCGGGTCGGCCTGCGCGATCTGTGCCGGGAAATCCACGAGGTCTACAAGAACAACGACGTGGCGCGGCTAACCACGGAGATGTATTTGTCCGACATGGTGCCGGCGATGCGGCCGGCCGACGCTTTCGCCAAGATGGCGCATCGGGAGATCGAGCGCGTGCCGATCGATCAGCTCGAAGGACGTATCACCGCCGTGCTGCTGACCCCCTACCCGCCGGGTATTCCCCTGTTGATTCCCGGCGAGCGCTTCAACGCCACCATCGTCCGCTACCTTCAATTCGCCCGCGACTTCAACGCCAAGTTCCCCGGTTTCGAGACCGACATCCACGGCCTCGTCAAGGAGAATGGCAGCGGGTATTACGTCGATTGCGTCAAGTAGGCCGCGTTGCCGGCAACGGCCCGGCACGTCTAGAGCAAGGGATACTCTTCTTGTTTTTCGCGAAGTTATGTTTGCAACCCATTGACTTAACGTAGTGATTTGTTTAGCTTGTCGGTGAATTGGATATCGCCGCCATGCTCAAACTTCGCCTCCTCACCGTTGGACTGGTTGCCCTGCTCGGCAACTTTTCGGTCCATGCTGCCGTCGATTTGACCCGAGCGGAGTCCCTGATCCGGGCTGGCAAGGCAGAAGATGCCTGGGCCCTGCTGTTCCCGCTGGAATTCGATCACGCCGGGGAAGTCGATTTCGACTATCTGTTGGGAATTGCCGCGCTTGACTCCGGTCGGCTCGGCGAGGCAACGCTGGCCTTCGAACGCGTTCTGGCGATCAATCCGAATCATGCGGCGGCCCGGCTGGACATGGCGCGTGCGCATTTCGCGATGGGCGATCAAGCGAGAGCGAAGCTCGAGTTCGAGGCGGTCTTGCGCTTCGACCCGCCACCGCCGGCGCGCGCCACCATCGAACGCTACCTTGCGGCAATGGCCGCGGGCGGTAGCTCCCCGAACTCCCGCCTAACTAGCTATCTGGAGGCGGGCGTCGGCTATGACAGCAATCTCAATGCCGGTGCCAGTGGCGGCTCGTTCTATTTTCCTTTGTTTTCGGCAACCATCGCGTCGACCAGCAAGGCGGCCGCCTATGCTTCGCTGGCAACAGGCTTGGACCTGACACGTACGGTTGGCGAGGCGATTGATCTTCTCGTCGGCGCTGACTTTCGACAGCGCAACAACAGCCAGGATTGGGTCGATGCGCGGCAGGTACGACGCACCGACTACTACGACAGCAGAAGTCTCGAAGGGCGTCTCGGGCTGGAGTTTCGTGCCGGACCGCGCGATGCGCTGCGGTTCACCTTGAGCCGCGGGCAGTACGATCTCAACCTCGACGAGCGCTATCGCCGTAGCAACGGCGCCCTGGCCGAGTGGCGACGGTCGATCGACGGTGGCCACCAGTGGTCGGCCTACGTAACCGAGCAGCGTCTGCGTTACGGCGGCGTGGGGGGCGCTTCCTACCGCATGTATGGCGGCGACCAGTTGCTGGCGGGTCTGGGCGGTGTCGTGGCCGCCGAACCTGAACGGGCCGCTGCCGTCTTTGCCAGCCTGTACGGCGGCACCGAGCGGGCGACCGACAGGAGCTTCGGCAATCTCGATGGAGACAAGCGGCTGACCGGCGTCAAACTCGGTGGCCAGTTGGGCATCTGGCCTTCGATGCTGCTGCAGGCTTCAACGAACGTCCTCGGCACCAGCTATGAGATGCTGAACCCCTTGTTCGGCGAGCGGCGTCGGGACTTGCAGTTGGATCTGGCGCTTGCCGCCCAGTGGCGATTTGCCAAGGACTGGCAGTTGAAGCCCCAGTACCAATACACACGGGTCGATTCCAACTTCGGCGTCTATGACTTCCGCCGCCACGACTTTTCGCTCACTGTCCGCCACGACTGGCGCTGACCATGAAAACTTCCCTGACCTGGCTGCTCGGCTTCTTCCTTTCGCTGGCGATGGCTTGTGCTTGGGCCGATGCCGGCCGGTTTCAGTTCGTGATCGGCCAGGTCACGGTGTCGTCGCCGGGCGGCGCCGGTCGCATGGCCGTCAAGGGCGATCCGGTGCGGGAAGGCGACCTGATCGTCACCGCCACCGATGCCTCGGCGCAACTGCGCATGGTCGACGAGGGCACCATCGCAATTCGTCCCGATACCAGCCTGCGCATCGATGCCTATCGCCATGCCAAGGATGGTGACGAACGCGGCATTTTGGATCTGATCAAGGGCGGTCTGCGCACGCTGACCGGGCTGATCGGCAAGGCCCGCAAGGATGCCTATCTGGTGCGCACCCCGACGGCCACCATCGGCGTGCGTGGCACCGACCACGAACCGGTGTACGTTCCCGAAGGCGGCTGGTCGGGTGCGCCGGGCGCGCCGGCGGGCACCTACGACAAAGTCAATTCCGGCGCCACCTACATCCAGACTCGCGCCGGGCTTATCGAGTTGGCGGCCAATGAGATCGGTTTCGTGCCGCCGCGTGCGGATGCGCTACCGGTGAGGCTCGACCGCATGCCCGATTTCATGCGTGGAGTCCCGGCGGCCCACGGCAAGGCGGATGCGCGGGGTGTACGCGGCGAAACGGCCAGCGAACGTGGTCAAGGCGACCATCGCCTGTCGCCGGGCTCGCGGCCGGATCGCAATTTGCCGTCCGGGCTGCCGCCACCGCGGGGTGGCTTGAACATTCAACTGCCGGGTGCCGCAGTGGTGGCGGCTGGCGGTGATTTGACCGCAGCACCCCTGAACCTGGCGGTGGCGGCCGCCGACCAGTACGCGGATCGTGCCGTTAGCGGCGCTGGCGTCAACCAGCCTGGCGACCTGATCGTGCTGCGCGACGAGAGCGGTCTGATCGGTGTGATCGGTTCTTCGAACGGCTTTCGCTATACGCGCGGCGACGCCCGGCTGGTCGAGACTGGCGCGACCAAGCTGGTTGATGGTGGTGGCGAGATTCCCGTGCGCTGGGGCATCTATGCCGGCGGCGAGGTCGTCGACCAGTTCGGTGCGCGTCAGCCGCGCCTAGTGTCGGTCATCGGTGCCTTGCCGGCAACCAGCGACGCCCAGCTGGCGGTCTTGTCGAATCTCGGTAGCCAGACGTTTTCCCTGACGGGCGCGAGTCGCCCCGCGAATGAGGACGGTCTGGTTGGCGGCGTGGTCAATACGGCAAAAGTGGTTGTCGATTTTGCGCAACTTAGCGTCACCACCGCGGCCTTGCGCGTCACCGACGCGCGGGGCGCCGTCTTCGAAGGGGGCTCGGCCGCGCCGCTGCCGCTCCAGAAGTTTGCCGACTCCGGCATGCCGCTCGCCGTGCGTCTGACGCCACCGCTGGGCACTCCACTCGCCCTCAAGCCGGATGCCGGGCATCTGCACGGCGTGCTGGTCGGGACGGGAGCGGTCGGACTGATCGGATCCTACGACATGAGCTACCCGGTGGCGGGCGGCATACCGTCGGTATCCGGCGTGGTCGTCCTGGGGCGGCCGTAGGTGACGAAGGCGTAATCGAAGCCAGCTTCGGCGCGATGTTGTTGCCGCGCCGTTTCCCGCCACACTGACCGATCGTAGCCGGGGAAGCGGGTATCACCCTCGAAGTCGGCGGCGATTTCGGTCAGTTGCAGTTGATCGGCGATGCCCAGCGCCTGGGCATAGAGCTCGGCGCCGCCGATCACGAACACCTCATCCGAGTCACCCGCGGCCGCGATAGCCGCAGGAAGCGAGCCGACCACCGTTGCGCCTTCGGCCCGATAGTCCGGATTACGGGTGATGACGATATGCGGTCGGCCCGGCAGGCGGCCGGGCAGAGACTCCCAGGTCTTGCGGCCCATGATCATGGGATGGCCCATGGTCAGGGTCTTGAAGTGCCGGAGGTCTTCCGGTAGGCGCCACGGCAGCTTGTTGTCGCGGCCGATCACCCCGTTGGCGGCCACGGCAGCAATCAGGGTGACGCGCGGCCTCACGGCTGGGGACTTAGTTGTTCGTAGAGCGCCGCGTATTGGCGCGCCGGGCCCGACCAGCCAACGTCGCGGCTCATGCCATCCTTCTGCATGCGACGCCAGGCCGTCTTGTTGTGCCAGGTTCGAACGGCGCGCTCGATCGTCGCCAGCAAGGTTTCGGCGGTCGGATTGAGGAAGCTGAAGCCATTGACGCCATCGATCACGGTGTCGGCGAGGCCGCCGGTGGCGCGCACGATCGGTGGCGTGCCATAGCGCAGGCTGTACATCTGGTTGAGGCCGCAGGGCTCGAAGCGCGACGGCATGAGAAACATGTCCGCGCCGGCTTCGATGCGGTGCGCGAGGCCCTCGTCGAAGCCGATCCGGACGGCGAAATTGTCCGGATCGAGACGGGCCAGTTCGCGGAACAGTTCCTCGAGGCCGCGCTCGCCGCTGCCCAGCACGACCATTTGCGCCGGCAGGTTGGCAATGGCCCCCTGAATCGTCGGCACCAGATCCAGCCCCTTCTGATGGGTGAGCCGGCTGACGATGCCCAGCAACGGGAGATCGTCGCGCTCGGCCAGCCCCATCTCCCGCTGAAGTGCCGCCTTGACCTTCTGTTTCTGGGGCAAGCGCTTGGCGTCGTAGGCAAAGGGCAGGTGGGGGTCGTGAGCCGGGTCCCAGGCCGTGGTATCGATGCCATTCAGGATGCCGGTCAAATCGGCGCCGCGATCGCGCAGCAAGCCCGCCAGACCCATGCCCTCGGCATCGGTCTGGATCTCGCCGGCGTAGCTCGGGCTGACGGTGGTGATGGCGTCGGCGTAAAACAGTCCCGCCTTGAGAAAGGACAGGTAGCCGTAGTACTCGACGCCATTCATTGCCCAGGCCGACGCCGGTAGGCCGACCTCATGCAGGGCGGTCTGGCCGAACAGGCCCTGGAAGGCCAGGTTGTGCACCGTGACGATCGAGTGAGCCCGGCCCCCCGGCAGCAGGTTCAAATAGGCTGGCGCCAAGGCGCTCTGCCAGTCGTTGCAATGAACCACATCCGGGCGCCAGGGCAGGAAATTGTCTTCCGAGCCCAGCCAGGCAGCGATGCGCGACAGCAGGCCGAAGCGCAAATGGTTGTCCAGCCAGTCGTGGCCTTCCGGGCCCAGATACGGGTTGCCGGGGCGGTCGAAGTAGGCGAGGCTGTCCAGCAGCAGCAGGGGGGTACCATCCGGCGCCACCGTTTCGCGCAGGGCGGAACCGGCAAAGTGAGCGCCGAAGCCGCCAAAGGTGGCGACGATCGGTGCCGCGGCATCGGCGAAAGTTCGGCGCAGGGCCGGGTAGTAGGGCACCAGCACGCGTACATCGATGCCGGCTTGGCGCAGCGCCGGCGGCAATGCGGCGGCGACGTCGCCCAGACCGCCCGTCTTGACCCAGGGGGCGATCTCGGAGGTAACGAACAGGACATTCATGATTTTCGGCAGTAGGCGATCAGGCCGGTGGTGGAGCTATCCAGGCCCTCGGTGGTGGCGCGGCCCTCGATAATCGGCAGCAGGCGATTGGCGAGCTGCTTGCCATACTCGACACCCCACTGATCGTAGGCATTCAGGTTCCAGATGGCGCCGAGAACAAACACCTTGTGTTCGTACAGGGCGATCAACTGGCCAAGGTGGTATGGATCGAGTCGTGGCAGCAACAGCGTCGTCGAGGGCTGGTTGCCCGGAAATACCTTGTAGGGCAACAGGCGGTCGATCACCGCTTCCGGGACGTGGGCCGCGGCCATTTCGGCGCTCGCCTCGTCGGCGGTCTTGCCGCGCATCAGGGCCTCGGCCTGGGCGAAGCAGTTGGCCAGCAGCTTCTCGTGGTGCCCGGGAAGCGGGAAATCCGGTTCGCGGCAGGCGATGAATTCGCAGGGGATCAGCCGGCCGCCCTGGTGGATCAACTGATAGAAGGCATGCTGGCCGTTGGTGCCCGCTTCGCCCCAGACGATGGGCGAGGTGGCGCAACCGGTATTGCGGCCATCGCGGCCCGCCCGTTTGCCGTTCGATTCCATCTCCAGTTGCTGCAGGTAGCGCGGCAGCAATTCCAGCGATTGGCTGTAGGGCAGGCAGGCACGGCTCTCCGCGCCAAGGAAGTCGCTGTTCCAGACATCGAGCGCCGCGAGGAGGAAAGGCACATTGCGTTCCGCCGGCGCCTCGAAGAAATGGCTGTCCATCGCCGCGGCGCCGGCCAGGAAGCGCTGGAAATTTTCGAAACCGACCGACAGCGCGACGGGCAGGCCGATCGCCGACCAGACCGAAAAGCGGCCGCCTACCCAATCCCAGAAGGCGAAGGCGTTGTCGGGATCGATGCCGAACTTGGCGACCTCGGAAAGGTTGGTCGATACGGCGACGAAGTGGCGGCGCACCGCCGGCTCGCCCAGCGCCTCCACCAGCCAGCGGCGCGCCGAGGCCGCATTCTGCATGGTTTCCTGCGTCGTGAACGTCTTGCTGGCGATGATGAACAGCGTCGTGCGCGGACTGAGCCCGGCCAGCACGGTGGCCAGATGGGCCGCGTCGAGATTGGAGACGTAATGCACCTTGAGATGCGGCACGCGGTGCGCGGCCAGCGCCTGGGTGGCCATCTTCGGGCCCAGGTCCGAGCCACCGATACCGATGTTGACCACGTCGAGGATCCGCTCGCCGGTGGCGCCGCGCCACTCGCCGTCGTGAAGGGCGGCGCAGAAGCGGCGCATCTGCTCCAGCACGCCGCGCACCAGCGGCATGACGTCGTGGCCACCTTGCAGAATCGCCCGTCCGCCCTGATAGCGCAGAGCGTGATGCAGGACCGCCCGGCCCTCGGTGTGGTTGATCGCCTCACCCGCCTGCAGGCGGGCCAGCCAGCCGGGCAGGTCGGCTGCCCACCACAGGCCGTACAAGGTGCTCAGGGTTTCGGGAGTCAGACGCTGCTTGGAGAAGTCGACCAGCAGACCGCCCTGTTCGAGCGAAAAGCGTTGAAAACGCTGCGGGTCGGCGGCAAACAGGTCGCGCAGATGCAGGGTGCGGGCGCGCTCGCCGTGAGCGGCCAGTGTTTGCCACGTCTTGGTGGCGACGACGGGGGTGTTCATAACCAAACCATCATTCCCATTTCAAACGGGTGGGTCAGCAAATCGTGGCAGGGATAAGCGCGCAGGCGGTACTCGATCTTGCCGCACACTTCGGGTTTGAGTTCCAGCGCGAATACGCTCTCGCCGTCGGCGCCCGGTCCCTGGTAGGTCATCCGGTAAGGCCGCGGTGGCCGCGACTGGGCGTTGGAATTCGGTCGGCTGAACAGCAGCTCCACCACCACGTCGGTCGGCGCCAGGCCTTGCAGGCGCACCGCGACCTCGAAATGCACGGTGCCGCCAAAGGCGATGCGGTGCTCCACATCCTTGGTCTGCCGCAGGCTGACGCCCGCCCAGGCGGCGCGCACGCGACCCTTCCAGTCGGCGACCAGGCGCGCGTTGGCAAACCCCTTGTCGCTATAGCGGCGCCACTGCTTCGAGGCGGGCTGATAGAACTTGCTCACATATTCGCCCACCATGCGCGCGGAATTGAAACGGGGCGTAATGGTGGCGATGGAGCGCTTCGACATGGCCACCCAGCCGGGCGAGTAACCCATCGGCCCGCGATCGTAGTAGAGGGGCGCCACCTTGTCCTGGAGAAGTTCGTACAGGGTGCGCGCTTCCTCGTAGTCTCGGCGGCCTTCGTCCACGCCGTGGTCGTAAGCACTCGACGTCGGTTTGATCGCCCAGCCGTTTTCCCGGTCGTGGCCCGCTTCGTATCCCTCGTCCCACCAGCCGTCGAGGACGGACAGGTTGATGACGCCGTTCAGCGCCGCCTTCATGCCCGACGTGCCCGACGCCTCCAGCGGGTAGACCGGGTTGTTCAGCCAGACGTCGACGCCGGAGACTAGTCGCCGGGCCAGCCGCAGATCGTAGCCTTCCACCAGCAGGATATGCCCCATGAATTCTGGCATGGCTGCCACCTCGGCGATGCGCCGGATCATCGCCTGGCCGGGTTCGTCGGCCGGGTGGGCCTTGCCGGCGAAGATGAACACCACCGGCCGTTGCGGGTCGCTGACGATCTGCTTCAGCCAGGAGAGGTTCTGGAACAGCAGCGTGGCCCGCTTGTAGGTGGCGAACCGGCGGGCGAAGCCGATGGTCAGGACGTTCGGATTCTCCGGATCCGCCACGCGCATCAGACGGTCCACGTGCGCTTCCGAACCGTGGCTGCGCGTGTGCTGCTGGCTGATGCGGTGCCTGACCAAGTGCAGCATCTGCGACTTCATCGACTGGCGCACGCTCCAGTACAGGTGGTCGGGGATCTGGTGGATCTCCTGCCAGACCTGCGCGTCGGTCAGGCGCTGCGACCAGCCGGGACCGAGGATGCGATCGAAGGTTTCGTGCCACATGTCGGAAAGGAAGGTCGGCACATGCACGCCGTTGGTGACATGGCCGATGGGATTTTCCGGCGGGTCGATCTGCGGCCACATTTCGGCGCAGATCTGCGACGAGACTTCACCGTGTACCAGCGACACGCCGTTCTGGTGCCGTGAGCCGCGAATCGCCAGGGCGGTCATGTTGAAGTCACTGCGCCCGGCTGTCTGGCCCAGCGCGATCAGGGTGCCCGGGTCGCAGCCCATTTCGGCGCAGCAGCCCTGGAAGTACTGCCGGATCATGTCCTCGGCGAAATGATCGTGACCGGCCGGCACGGCGGTATGGGTGGTGAAGACGGTATTGCAGGCCACCGCCTCGAGGGCCGAGGGCATGTCCATCCCGGCCTGTACCAGCAGCCGCACCCGCTCCAGGATCAGGAAAGCGGCGTGGCCCTCGTTGATATGCCAGACCGTCGGTTTGAGACCGATCTCGCTCAAGGCCAGCACGCCGCCCATGCCGAGGACGATTTCCTGCTCCAGCCGGGTGACGCGGTCGCCGCCGTAAAGCTGGTGCGCGATGTTCCGGTCGTGGTGCGAGTTGGCCTCGAGGTTGGTATCGAGCAGATAGAGCGTGATGTGGCCGACCAATGCCCGCCAGACCTTGATCCGCACGTCGCGGCCGGGGAACTTGACGATCACGTGCAATTCGGTGCCGTCGTCGCGCAGCACGGGTTTGACCGGCAGGTCGTCGAAATCGGTGTCGTTGTAGGTGGCGTGCTGGCGACCGTCGGCATCGATGGTTTGCAGGAAGTAACCCTGCCGGTACAGCAGGCCGACGCCGACGAAAGGCAGATTGAGGTCCGACGCGGTCTTGCAGTGGTCGCCGGCAAGAATACCGAGGCCGCCCGAATAGATAGGCAGGCTCTCATGGAAGCCGAACTCGGCGCAGAAGTAGGCGATCAGGTCGCCTTCGCCCATGTGCGGCATGTGCTCGCGCGCTGGCGCGGTCAGGTAGCTGTCGTAAGCGGACAGCACCCTGGCCATGGCGCCCAGGAACACGGGGTCGGCGGTCGCCTCGTCGAGACGATGCTGGTCGACCCGTTTCAGGAAAGCCTTTGGACTGTGCCCGACGGCGCCCCAGAGCTTGTTGCCCAGGCGGGCGAACAAAGTGCGGGTCGGCCGATCCCAGCTGTACCAGAGGTTGTTGGCGATCTCGTCGAGACGGCCCAGCCGCTCGGGGAGTTTCGGATTGACTTCGAGCTGGAATCGGGTGCCGGACATTGTTCTTCTCGCTATGGGATGTCGGTGGGGGTACGCAAGAACATTTTACGCCCGGTGTCGGCTCGCTTCGAGCGTGATGGCCAGTTCGCGCGGCTTGCCGTCGAGCGGCCAGGAGAGCACTAGTTCGACAGCCTGCATGATCTTTTCGAAACCCGCCTCCGATTGCGATACGGTACGGTGCGGCCGCGCTGTCACCGCCAGCGCCTGGTCCAGCGAGACGGCGATACCGCCGCCCAGGACGCCGTCGTCCAGTGTCAGGCGACGCGCGGCGGCTAGCTTCAACGGATCGCCGAAGCCGCAGGGCACGTCGCCGTTTTCCAGCAGGTAGCGGCCAAGATAACCGTCGCAACTGGGCATGGCGATATTGAGCCGTATTTCGACGCGGCCCACCGCGCCGCTGCTCTGGTAGCGAACCACCAATCGCCCGTCCGTCATGGTGTAGGACTTGCCGATGCCACCGGCGTCCAGAGCCGCGGCAAAGGTCGCGGGGCTGGTCTCGCGATAGTCGTGAATCGGTCGAATGGCCCCCTCGGCGGAATACCAGCAGTCGCCGAACATGCCGCGTGGCCGGGTATCGGGCTCGGCATCCTCGGGAGAGATCTCGTGGCGAAAGGCAATGCGGTCGTGGGCGGAGGCGATGCCGCCCTGTTGCGCCTGTTCGCCTCGGGCGGCACGCAGCTTGTCGTGATAGCCCTCGTCGTGCCGGCGCAGCGTGTCCCCGAAGTTGTGCGCCAGCAGATGGCTGGAGAATTCGGCGAGCATGGCGTCGCCGTCGGCGCGAATCACGGCCAGCGTGTCGCCGCCACGCAGGAATATCTCGTCGTGACCATCGTGATCGAGGTCGGCGCGTTGCAGCGCCGGCTGGGGAGCGAGCGCATCGAGGTCCCTTTCCAGCGCCAGCAGGTTGTTCCAGATGGCGCGACGCAGATGTGGCAGGTATAGACCGCCAAACAAGCCATGCCAATAGGCGTCGTTGGCCTGGGCGCGATGCAGTTGCTCCCGCATGGCCGGCGTGCGCTGCGCGGCGGGCAGGGCGGCGAGACGCGCCGATACTCCGAGCATGCGCTTGTGCATCCAGTTCGATTCGGGGAAGCGCATGAAGAAGTTGCGCCACATGCCGCCGCGCAGGAAGGCCTTGCGCTCCTCGAAACGGCCCCCCTGCTTCTCCTGCTCGACCAGTGCGTGATAGGCGCGCGCGGCTTTTGCCGGCAGCGTCCATTCGTTCATCTCGATGTACGACGTGGTGGGCAAGTAGACGACGCCGCGCGTCGGCTGGCTGGCGTGGAACTCGGCGTAGGTCGCGGTCTTGATCAGCGGCGAAGCGAGCACGCCCTCGATGAAGCGGGTCAGCCAACCCTGCTCGTAGACCCAGCGGTAGGTCTCCGGCCAGATGCCGAATTTTTCGATGTCGTCGAAATAGACTGCGGCGCGGTGGCCTTCGCGCGCCAGATGCTCGAGCCACATGATTGTCGCTTCCGCTGGCGAGAAGGGTATGCGATAGCGAGCTTGCTCGGAGATGGGAAACAGATCGAGTCGGCGGCCATCCTCTTCGGTGGTGAAGTAGCTGTCGAGCCGACCGGCCGGCTCGCCGGCGCAGAGGAAATGGTAGTCGTCGACCGCCACATACTCGATACCGGTGTCGGCCAACGAGGGAACTACCGCCGATTCCCAGACACGCTCGGTGAGCCAGGCCCCCTTGGGCCGTTGTCCGAACAGGCGCTCGATCTTGTCGGAAAGCATCTGGATCTGGCTGACCCGGTCGCGATGCGGAATCGAGGCCAGGACCGGCTCGCAGTCGCCCGAACCGAACCATTCGACCTGGCCGCGCCGCGTCATCATGGCCAGCCGCTCCATATCCTCGGGGTAACGTTCGATCAGCCAGTCGAGCAGCCAACCCGAGAAATGCACGCTGAAGCGGAACTCCGGGTAGCGCTCGACCGCTTGCAGGAACATGCGGTAGCAGCGGACATGCGCTTCCTCCATCACGAAGTCGAAATTGCCGACCGGCTGGTGGGCGTGTACGCCGAAAAGGAGCGAGATGGGGCGGATGGTCATGAATTGTCTTCCTGGGCTCGGCGCATCGTTCCGCCTTCCGCGGTATGAGTGCCGTGGGAAATCGGGATATCGAGTTGGGCGGGCGCGGGCAGCTTCAGCAACTGATAGAGGTTGGCCAGGTTCCGGCGGTACAACTGGTCGAAACTGGCGACAGCGGAAGCGGGGTTGTAGTCGCCAAACCACCAGAACCAGTCGGAACTTTCGCAGATGGCGAGTTGCCGCTCGGCGGCATCCTCGTCCTTCACCGAAAGCCGGCCGCTGGCCAGGACCAGGTCGTAGCTCTGCTTGGCCGCGCAGAGCAGGTCCCAGGCGTGATTCTTCTCGGCGTCGCCGATCCAGGTGGACAGCGTTCCGTAGACCCAGCTGCCGGCCACCAAGCCCTTCAGCGGCGTGGCTGTCGGTGCGCTGGCGGGGGGGCGGGAGAGCAGTTCCGCGTAGGTGGTGGTGCGAATCCGCGGATGCTCTTCGAGCAGCCGGTAGAGATCCTCGAAGAAGAAGAAGCCGTTGTAGGGGTAGTGTTCCCAGGCGTTCTCGCCGTCGAGGATGACGCTGACGATCGGCGTTTCCCCGGCGGGACTATCCGCCAAAATCGCTTCCAGCTGAGCGATGAAATGTCCGGCGGCGTCGCGGCCGTGCCATCGGGCATACTCGAAGCCGATCATGTCCGAGAGACGCTCGTCGCGGAAGAACGCCGTGATGCCCGGCGCCGCTGGCAACAGCCAGGGCCGGTAGGCGGCACGATGGTCTTCGCCGCCGTGGGCACGCAGGCTGTTGCGCAACACGCCTTCGCCGCTGGCGAGCCATTGGCAGCCGTGCGTCGCCAACTGTTGTACGACGCCGGTGGATACGGCGCCCTCGGCCGGCCAGACGCCGACCGGCGCTCGACCAAAGCGACGCGTGTGGGATCGTCTGGCTGCTTCGATGTGGGCGACCAGCCGCTGGCGACCGCCGGGATAGCTCGCGGTCAGCGGCAGGGGTGCGTCCGGCACCCCCTCGCGGGCGCTGGCAAAATCGAGCAGCAGCGGCGCCAGCGGATGGGTGTCCGGCGTGGTGGAAAGCTCGATCTGGCCGCGCTCGAGCAATGCCCGGTAGCGGGGCAGCAGGCCGCGCAACGTCGCGCCGATCAGTTTGAGCAGCGCCAGCCGATCGGCATGGCTGTAGCCTTCGCCCTTGCTCAT
>WBZL01004029.1_pt1 | contig 13004 bp, 4 predicted proteins | sample 5204291 | NCBI WGS metagenome assembly WBZL01 (sample SAMN12344345, study PRJNA552823) | activated sludge metagenome | biome: Activated sludge suspended growth; feature: Nitrification reactor; material: Wastewater; isolation source: activated sludge from nitrification reactor of wastewater treatment...
CCAGCGCTCGGCGCGCAGGCGCGTGGCGGCATGGAAGGCGGAGACGGAGACGCCGAAGCGGCGCGGGTCGCCGCCGACGTCGTTGAGCGAGGCGAGCCGGTTGTAGCGGTAGAAGGTTGTGTCCTCCAGGCCCTTGGCCATCACGGGCGAAGTGAACTGCTGGAACTTCATGGCGAAGGCCCAGACGCGGTCGCGGTAGGCCTGGTTCTTGCCCTCGGCGATCTGCGTGGTCAGCACGCCCCTGACGAAGTCGAAGATGCTGACATCCGCCGCTGGGCTGCGCTTGCGGGCGACCGCCACGGCCCAGTCGATGTGGCGCTGGTCGTCGGCCGAGATGCGGCCGGCGGCGAGGTAGCTGCGGTAGACCGGGAAGCAGGCGACGACTTCCATCAGGGCGGCGCGCAGGTTGTTCAGCGTGAAGTCGCAGGTGTAGCGGCTGGCGGAGGCGATGCGCGCGAGCTTGTTGGCCAGCACGTTGAGTTCGCTCGCCAGCGCCGAGCGCATGATGAGCTTCTTCGACTGGTAGACCAGCTCGTCGAAGTCGATGCGCTCGCCGATGAAGTCGGCGTAGATGCGCGTCATCTTCCTCTCCGACGCGGCATCGACGAAGAGGTTGTTGGCCAGGTTGGCGAAGCGGTAGCCTGTGGCGCCGTGGATCGGCCAGTCGGCGGGCAGCCACTCGTGCTCGGCCATGATCTTCTCGATGACGAGGTAGAGCGGCAGGCAGTCCGGCCCGGCGGCGTCCGTTGCATCGGGGCCCGCTTCCGGCCGGCCGCAGACGCGCGACTGCAGGTGGCGGAAGTAGCGGCCGGGATCGTAGAGGCCGTCCGGATGGTCGATGCGCAGGCCGTGCACCTTGTCCTGGGCGACCCAGTCGAGCACCAGGCGGTGCGTGTCCTCGAACACGGCGTCGTTTTCCATGCGCAGCGCCGCCAGGTCGTTGATGTCGAAGAAGCGGCGGTAGTTGATCTCGTCGGAGGCGACCTGCCAGTAGGCCAGCCGCCAGGTCTGCGCCTTGATCAGTTCGTGCAGCAGCTCGAAGCTGTCGGCGTCGCCGGGTCGGCCGTTGAATTCGGCGACGTTCGCCTCGATGTGGTGGGCGATGTCCGGCGCGGAGGCGCACAGCTCGGCCAGTTGGCGCTTGAGCATTTCCTTGTCGCGGCTGCGTTCGGCGCAGCGCGCCGGATCGGTCTCCGCGCGCGGCGGCAGGTGGCCGAAGGCCGTGGCCAGGCTCTGCAGCCGCTGCAGCGGTTCGTGCTGTGCGCCGAGTGCGGCGACCAGCCGCTCCAGGCGATGTGCGACGATGCGCGGGTACTCGGCCGGGTCCACCGGCAGGCGGTGCTGGTAGTAGGCGAGGCTGAACTCGCCGTGCGCGGCGTCGAAGCCGAGCTTCAGTTCGCCGCGGTTGAGCACCGTGCCGTAATGGTCGCCCAGCAGCGGCAGCAGCACCTTGCCGCGCAGTTCCGCATTGAGCGGTTCCCAGTCGATGTCGAAGTAGGCTGCATACGCCGAGGCCGGGCCGTTCTCCAGCACGTCGAGCCACCAGCCGTTGTCGGCGCCCATCACGCCCATGTGGTTGGGCACCATGTCGAGCAGCTGGCCCATGCCGTGGTCGCGCAGGGCGGCGACGAAGCGCTCGAAGTCCTCGGCGCTGCCGATCTCCGGGTTGAGGGCGTTGTGGTCGACGATGTCGTAGCCGTGGCCGCTGCCCGGCCGCGCCTTCAGGTAGGGCGAGGCGTAGCAGTGGCTGATGCCCAGCTCGGACAGGTAGGGCACCAGCTCGGCGGCCTGTGCCAGTGTGAAGTCGCGGTTGAACTGCAGGCGATAGGTGGCGCGCGGGATGATCGCCTGGCGCTGCGCTGCATCGCGGGATGCGCGGGGCGCGTGGGGAGACACGGCGCTGCCGCGCTCCTGGCGCATGGTTTCGGCTATGGCGCGCTGGCGCGGTTCCTCGCGCCACTCCTCCAGCGGCACAGGCAGTCGGCGCCGCCAGTTGGGATGGCCGTCGTCGCTGCCCGGCAGGTTGGGCTGCTCGGCGACGCCGAAGACATCCTCCTGCTGCACCACCATGACCTGCGACGGCGTGCGCGCCAGGTAGCGGTGCACGGCTACGGCGAGCTCCGGCGTGATGTCGGGCACCGAAACCGGGTGGATGCTCGCGTCCGAGGGCAGCAGGTTCTCGCGCTGCAGAGCCATGAGCAGGCGGGCGCGGTCCTGCGACCGACCGGCCACGCTGCCTTCCTTCAGCGCTTCGCTGGGGAACAGGCCGAGCGCCGCGCGCGTGTCGAGGTCGAGCCCCTTCCAGAAGCCGCGCAGCGTCGGCAGGTCGTGCGTGCTGACGGCCACCAGCGCCTGGCGCGGGTAGTCCGGCGGCGGCTTGAAGGCGCCTTCGTCGTTGCGCTCGAAGAAGAACGGCCGGTAGGAGAGCACGCCGAGCTCCGCCAGCTTCGGCCGCAGGGCGTCGGGCACGGTGCCGAGATCCTCGCCGATGACCAGGCAGCGGTTGCGCTGGCTCTCCAGGGCGAGGATGCCGAGCAGGTCGTCGAGCGGGTAGGCGACGTAGGCGCCCTCGGCAGGCGTCGCGCCGACCGGCACCCAGTACAGGCGCATCAGCCCCATGACGTGGTCGATGCGCAGCGCGCCGCAATGGCGCATGGTGGCGCGCAGGGTGGCGACGAAGGGGGCATAGGCCCGCTCGCGCAGGCGCCAGGGGTTGAAGGGGGGCAGGCCCCAGTCCTGCCCGTACAGGTTGAAGTCGTCGGGCGGCGCGCCGGCATGCGCGCCGACGGCATAGACATCCCGGTTGGCCCAGGCTTCGGCGCCGCCCGGGTCGACGCCGAGGGCGAGGTCCTGGTAGAGGCCGACGCCGAGGCCGAGCGTCCACGAGCGCAGGCCGGCCGCGGCGAGCTGCTGCTCGGCCAGCCATTGCAGGTAGCGATAAAAATCCACCTCCGGCGCGTGTGACGCGGCGAATTCGGCGACTTCCGCCGCGGCCGGATCACGGTAGGCTTCCGGCCAGGCCGGCCAGCCCCAGACGGCGGCATCCTGCTTGCGGAAATGCGCCTGCAGCGCCTCGAACAGCGCATGCATGCGCAGGGCCTCGCCCTGATCGGCGCAGTACTGGCGGAAGGCGTGGGCGCGCTCGCTGTTCTGCGCCAGGTGGCGCTCGCTGAAATGGCGCCAGGCCAGCCGCAGCGCGTCGAGCTTGGCGGCGCCGACCTCGGCGTACTCGACCAGCTCGGCGGCGCGCAGCCGGCGCAGGCGCGCCTGGAAGCGCGGCGAGGCGATCAGGTCTCGGGCGGCCTTCGATTCGGCGACATCGGCGACGGCCTCGACGTCGATGTAGAGCACGTTGAGGAAAAGCCGGCTCGACGGGCTGTAAGGGCTGCAATGGGCGGGATTGTCGGGGTAGAGCGCATGCAGCGGATTGAGGCCGACGATGCCGGCGCCCGACTCTGCCGCCAGCTCGAGCAGCGCAGAGACGTCGCCGAAGTCGCCGATGCCCCAGTTGCGCCGCGAACGCACGCCGTAGAGCTGCACCGCCGGGCCCCAGACGCGGCCGCCGTTGCGCAGCGCCTCCGGCCGGTAGCAGTCGGCCGGCGCGACGATGAGCGCCATCTGCGCCGGCTGCGCCGCGTCCTGTCCGGGCCGTTCCAGTTCCAGGCGGTGGTAGCCGGTCTCGCCGATCGGCGGCAGTTGCAGGCGGTAGCGCTGGAAGGTGGCGCCGCCGATGGCGCGTTCTCCCGTCGCTTCGAGGTCGCGGGGGCGGAACTGCCCGCCGTGGCGTGCGCCCTGCTCGAGGCTCAGCGTCCAGTTGAAGGTTTCCCGCGCCCAGCCGGCTGGCACGCTGATCTCGATGACGAGCGGCGCGTCGGTCTGGCGCACGACGCGCACCGGCGGCAGCGGCCGGCGCCAGTCGCGGTTCTCGATGTCATCGGCCAGTCGCGCCGGGTCGGCGTCGGCCGGGATGCCCATGGCGGCGAGCAGCAGGCGCCGCGTGCGGTCCGAGGTCAGGTGGCGCTTGCCCCAGATGTCGTGATAGTCGGCTTCGATGCCGCACAGCGCGGCCAGCCGTTCCAGCGGAGGCGTCTCGCTCAAGGTTGCGGACTCCCGCGCTCCAGCGTCCATGCCACCGACCAGGGCGGCAGCCTGCCCGCCGCCAGATCCGCTTCGGCAAGATGTTCGCTCCGGTAGATCGGCGCGCCCGGCGGCGGCGCGGCCTGCGCGGGCGCGCCGCCGAGATTGGCGAGCAGGGCGAGGCGGCTGCCGTCCCCCATGCGCCAATGGGCCGAGAGCACCTGCGGCGACGGCAGCGCGTAGTCGCCCGCGTTGCCCTGCATGCCGCGCAGGCGCGGCACGATCTCGTCGCGGCGCAGCGCGAGCAGTTGCCGGTGCAGGGCCAGCATGCGCGCATGCGGCGCGCGCCCGAGCGCGTCCCAGTCGAGCACGCAGGCGGCGAAGGTGGCGGCGTCGTTCGGGTCCGGGATGCGCGCCTGCGCCGCCGGATCGGCGAAGCGCTCGAAGCGCGCGAACTCGCGGCGCCGGCCCTGCGTCACCGCATCCGCCAGCTCCGGGCCGAAATCGCAGAAGAAGAGGAAGGGCTGGGCGGCGGCGAATTCCTCGCCCATGAAGAGCATCGGCGGCTGCGGCGCCAGCAGCAGGACTGCGGCGAGGGCCTCCAGCGCCGCCGGCTCGGCGAGGTGGCAGAGCCGCTCGCCGAAGGCGCGGTTGCCGACCTGGTCGTGCGTCTGCAGGAAATCGACGAAGGCGCCCGGCGGCAGGCCGCGGCTCGGCTCGCCGCGGAGTTCGCCGTCGCGGAAGGGCGAGGGATCGCCCTGGAAGGCGAAGCCTTCGGTGAGGCAGCGGCCGAGCTGCGCCAGCGGCGCTTCGGCATAGTCGGCGTAGTAGCCGTCCCGCTCGCCCGTCGCCAGCACGTGCGCCGCGTGGTGGATGTCGTCGTTCCACTGCGCCGTGGCGAGGCGCGGATGTCCTTCGGCGTCGCGCGGCAGGTAGCGCGACTGGTTCCTGTCGTTTTCCAGGATGAGATGCACCAGGCGTTCTCGCCCGGGCCCGGCGCGCACCGCGGCGCACAGCGACTCGACGATATCGGGGCGCGAGTCGTCGCGGATGGCGTGGATGGCGTCGAGGCGCAGGCCGTCGAAATGGAACTCCTCCAGCCAGTAGAGCGCGTTGTGGATGAAGAAGTCGCGCACGACCTCGCTGCCGGGGGCGTCGAAGTTGATGGCCGCGCCCCACGGCGTGGCGTGCAGCGGATTGAAGAAGGTCGGCGCGTAGGCATGCAGGTAGTTGCCCTCCGGGCCGAAGTGGTTGTAGACGACGTCTAGCAGCATCATCAGGCCGCGCGCGTGCGCTTCCTGCACCAGCATCTTGAGATCCTCGGGGCGGCCGTAGGCGGCGTCCGGCGCGAAGGGCAGCACGCCGTCGTAGCCCCAGTTGCGCCGGCCGGGGAAATCGGCCACCGGCATCAGTTCGAGGGCGGTGACGCCGAGTTCGGCGAGATGATCGAGCCGGCGAAGGATGCCGTCGTAGTCGCCGCTGCGGGAGAAGCAGCCGGCGTGCAGTTCGTAGATGACCGCTTCTTCCCAGCGCCGCCCGCGCCAGGCATCGTCGCGCCATTCGAAGGCCTGCGGGTCGATGACTTCGCTGGCGCCGTGGATGTCGTCCGGATTGAAGCGCGAGGCAGGATCGGGCACGCGCAGGTCGCCGTCGATGACGAAGCGGTAGCGCGCGCCGGCGCCGGCCCCGGCGAGGCGCGCCTCGTGCCAGCCGTTGCCGCCGCGGGCGAGCGGCACCCGCCGCTCGCCGAGTTCCAGCTCGACGCGCGCGGCGGCCGGCGCCCAGAGGCGGAAGCGCGTCGCGCCGTCCTCGACCTGCGCGCCGAAGGGCATGTCGTGCCGCCGTATCACGGCGACTGACTTTCCATGAGCAAAACCAGCGAGCGGCCCTGCAGCTCATAGCCCTTGTCGCCGGCATAACAGCCGTCCGCCGCCAGGCCGGCCATGTATTGCGTGTCGAGCAGCACCTGCCAGCAGGCGCCTTGCCGCAGTTGCGGCAGCGCGAAATGCAGGGCTTCGTGGTGGGCATTGAACAGCACGATGAAGTTGTCGTCGCGGATGGGCCGGCCGCGCCGGTCGCGCTCCTGCAGGACGTCGCCGGAGAGATACATGCCGAGGCTGCGGGCGAAGTCGTGGTCCCACTCGTAATCGCTCATCTCCGAGCCGTCGGGCTTGAGCCAGCGGATGTCCTGGATGTCCGCGCCGTGGATGCGCTTGCCCTGCAGGAAGTGGCGCCGATGGAAGACCGGGTGCTCGCGGCGCAGGCGGATGACGCGCTGCACGAAGGCCAGCAGCTCGCGGTCTTCCTGCGACAGATCCCAGTCGAGCCAGGTCAGTTCGCTGTCCTGGCAGTAGGCGTTGTTGTTGCCGGACTGGGAGTGCCCCAGTTCGTCGCCGGCCAGCAGCATCGGCACGCCCTGCGAGAAGAGCAGGGTGGCGAGCAGGTTGCGCTTCTGCCGCGCGCGCAGCGCGTTGATGGCCGGGTCGTCGGTGGGGCCTTCGGCGCCGCTGTTCCAGGACAGGTTGCTGTCGTTGCCGTCGCGGTTGTCCTCGCCGTTGGCCTCGTTGTGCTTGCCGTTGTAGCTGACCAGGTCGTGCAGCGTGAAGCCGTCGTGGGCGGTGACGAAGTTCACGCTGGCGTAGGGCTTGCGGCTGGAGTGCTCGTAGAGGTCGCTCGAGCCGGTGAGCCGCGTGGCGAATTCTCCGATGAGGCCGCCGTCGCCCTTCCAGTAGGCACGCATCGTGTCGCGGTAGCGGTCGTTCCATTCGGCCCAGCCGATGGGGAAGTTGCCGACTTGGTAGCCGCCTTCGCCCAGGTCCCAGGGCTCGGCGATCAGCTTCACCTGCGAGAGCACCGGGTCCTGGTGCAGGATGTCGAAGAAGGCGCCGAGGCGGTCGACTTCGTGCAGCTCGCGCGCCAGCGCCGAGGCGAGGTCGAAGCGAAAGCCGTCGACGTGCATGTCGAGCACCCAGTAGCGCAGCGAGTCCATGATCATCTGCAGCACGCGCGGGTGCTGCAGGTTGAGCGTGTTGCCGCAGCCGGTGAAGTCCATGTAGTAGCGCTTGTCGTCGGGCTTGAGGCGGTAGTAGGCGGCGTTGTCGATGCCGCGGAACGACAGCGTCGGCCCCATGTGGTTGCCCTCGGCGGTGTGGTTGTACACCACGTCGAGGATGACCTCGATGCCGGCCGAGTGCAGCGTCTTGACCATGGTCTTGAATTCGCTGACGACGCCGCTGGCGCAGTAGCGGTGGTCGGGCGCGAAGAAGCCGATCGAGTTGTAGCCCCAGTAGTTGCTCAGGCCCTTCTCGACCAGGTGCCGGTCGTCGACGAAGGCATGCACCGGCATCAGTTCGACGGTGGTGACGCCGAGCTGCTTGAGGTGCTCGATCACCGGCCCGGTGGCGATGCCGCCGTAGGTGCCGCGCAACTGCGGCGGCACTTCGGGATGGCGCATGGTGAGGCCGCGCACGTGCAGCTCGTAGATCACCATGTCGTGCCAGGGGATGCGCGGCGAGCGGTCGTCGCCCCAGGAGAAGGCCGGGTCGATGACGCGGCACTTCGGCATGCCGGCGGCGTTGTCGCGCCGGTCGAAGGAGAGGTCTTCGTTGCGGTGGCCGATGCGGTAGCCGAAGTGCGAATCGCTCCAGCGCAGGTTGCCGACGATGTCCTTGGCGTAGGGTTCGAGCAGCAGCTTGTTGGGGTTGAAGCGGTGGCCGCGCGCCGGGTCGTAGGGGCCGTAAGCCCGGTAGCCGTAGAGCAGGCCGGGGCGGGCATCGGGCAGGTAGCAGTGCCAGACCTGGTCGGTGTGCTCGCGCAGCTCGATGCGCTGCAGTTCGCGCCGTCCCGTCGGGTCGAACAGGCACAGCTCGACCTTCTCGGCATGTTCGGAGAACAGCGCGAAGTTCACGCCTTCGCCGTCCCAGGTGGCGCCGCGCGGGTAGGGATTGCCGGGCCAGACTGCGCTCAGGATGTGTGCCATGATGCCTTTCTCAGTAGTAGCCGCTGACGTCGAAGACGTGCCGGCCCTTGGGCACCACGGCGATGCCGCCTTCGCTGACACGGTAGCGGGCGCGGTCCGCCGCCGCATCGAAGCCGATCCGCGTGCCGGCCTCGAGGGTGTTGTGGCGGTCGACGATGACGCGCTTGAGCCGGGAGCCGCTGCGGATCACGGTGTAATCCATGATGATGCAGTCGTCGATCTCGACGTCCGGTTCGATGACGACCTCGCGCCGGATGATCGAGTTGCGGATGCGGGCGCCGTTGATGAGCGAGCCGGCGCCCAGCGTGCTGTTGACGATCTCGCCGCTATTGACCCTGACGGAAGGGCCCTGGTAATTGCTCGAGTTGACGAACCAGCGCGGATTGAAGAGGTTGAAGCGCGGCTCCGTGCCCAGGGTGTCCTGGTTGGCCGCGAAGTACGCATCGATGGTGCCGACGTCGCGCCAGTAGCCGGCCTCCTCGTAGGCGCGGATGCCGGGAATGCGGTTCTGCGCGAAATCGTAGGCGAAGACGCGGTGCGTATTGACCATGCGCGGCAGGATGTGCTTGCCGAAGTCGTTCTCGCCGCGCTGCTTGGCGCTCTCCAGCGCCTCCAGCAGCACCTGCGTGTCGAACAGGTAGTTGCCCATCGAGGCGAAGGCGCGCGTCGGGTCGTTGGCCATCGCCGGCGGCTGCGCCGGCTTTTCCAGGAAGCCCTTGATGAGGCCCTTGGCGTCGGCGTCGATGATGCCGAATTCCGAGGCATCCTTCAGCGGCACGGGAATCGCGGCGACGCTGACGTGGGCCTTGTTGTCGCGGTGGAAGTCGATCATCTGGCGCACGTCCATGCGGTAGATGTGGTCGGCGCCGAAGACGGCAACCATGTCCGGCGCGTGGGTCTCGATCAGGTTGATGTTCTGGTGGATGGCGTCGGCCGTGCCCTGGAACCATTCCTGGCCCTCGCGCATCTGCGGCGGCACGATGGCGATGAACTGGCCGGGGATGACGTGCGACAGGCTCCAGGCATGGCTGGCGTGTTCGATCAGCGACTGCGACTTGTACTGCACCAGCATGTAGATGGCGTGGATGTCCGAGTTCACCAGGTTGGACAGGACGAAATCGACGATGCGGTAGCGGCCCGAGAACGGCACGGCCGGCTTCGAGCGTTCCGCCGTCAGCGGATGCAGGCGCGAGCCGATTCCGCCGGCGAGTACCATGGCAAGCACCCTCATTCCGTTTCCCCCCCGAAGTTATGGTCGATCTTGCGCAGCAGCGCGAAAAGCGGAATGGCCAGCCAGTCCGGACGGTTGTCCATCTCGTAGCGCAATTCGTAGAGCGCCTTTTCGACCATGAACAGGTCGACCAGCCGCTTGGCATGACGCGGGTCGCCGGGCTGGGACGGGCAGCCGTCGATGGCCGCATGATAACCCGCGAGGAAGGCCGCCTCGGTCTCGTTCTCCCAGGCCTGCGCCAGCGGGCCGAGCAGCTTGCGGTCTGCCGGGCGCTCCGTCGTGCAGCGATTGACGGCCACCGCCGCGGCGTAGCTGAACGAGCGCAGCATGCCGGCGACGTCGCGCAGCGGCGAGTGCCTGGCGCGCCGCTCGGCGAGCGGGCGCGCCGGCTCGCCTTCGAAATCGGTGATGATGAAGTCGTCCTGCACCAGCAGCACCTGGCCCAGATGGTAGTCGCCATGGTAGCGCGTGCGCGACGCCTTCAGGCCCTTCAGCGCCTGGGCGCTCATCAGTTCCAGCAGGGCGGGCCGCAAGGTCAGCAGGCGGTTGCAGGCGGCATGCAGCGATTCCGGCATGGCCGCCCGGCGCTCCTCGAGCCGGTCGAAGGTGACGACCGCTTCCTGGCGGATGCTGTCGATCCAGCGCGCCACGATGTCCGCATTGACGGGCTCGGGATCGAAGGCGGCGTCGCCGGTCTTGCGGGAAAAAGCCTGGTGCAGTTCGCCCGTGCGCCGTCCGAGGACTTCCATCTGGCCGAGGAAGAAGCCGTGCGAGCTGCCGTTGCCGTGCTTGGCCGGTTCGGCCAGGTGCTCGGCAAAAAACCGCTCGAGGTACTCGACGGTGTAGTTCCAGCAGTTGCCCTGGTTCTCGACGTAGGACTGCAGCAGGGCCAGCGCCATGATCTGACCGTCCGGCCGGTGGTATTCGATGGCGCCGGCGACCGGCACGATGTTCGGATAGGGCGACTTTTCGGTGAGGAAGCAGCCGACCTCGACCTCCGGGTTGATGCCCAGTTGCAGGCGACGGTAGCCCTTGAGGAAGAGCCGGTTGCCGAAGTACACCGCGGTGTTGCTCTGTTCCAGCGCCGGGTGGCGCACCGGCTCTTCCACGGCCGCGGCGAGATCGGCGATGGCGCCCGTGGCGCGGAACTGCGCCTTGCCGTGGCCCATGGGCAGGGTCAGCCCGCTTTGCATGCTGTGCACCAGGGCCCGGCAGAAGCGGTCGTCGCCGAAGGCGCCGTAGAGGATGCCGACGCGCGCCTTCTGGCGCACCTTGGCCAGCGTCCAGGGCGCCAGCGACTGCATCTTGTCCTCGCCGGTGTCGTCCTCCCAGGCGATGGCCAGCGGCAGGAAATAGGTCTGCGTCTCGAGGCCGTCGCAATGCACGTCGAGCAGGGTCATCAGCCAGTTGCCGTCCGGGCTGTTCCATTCCCCCTGCTCCAGGATATCGATGCGCTGGATGGCGCGCCCCTTGGCGGCGAACCAGCGCTTGCTGGTGAGGTAGGGGGCCAGCACCTCGCGCTGCAATTGTCCCTGCGTGCGCGTCGCCATGGCGCGCTTGACCGTGCCGGCGCCGGCGCGGCCGCCGGAAAAGGTCAGCCAGCCTTCGGTCATCACCAGCACCGGCAGCTCCCGTCGCGCCAGGCGCTCCTCGTGCCAGTAGGGCACCTCGACGTCGGTGGCGAGGCGGAAGCCGTAGTAGCCGTAGCCTTTCAGCGTCAGCAGATAGGGCAGTTCGCCGATGGGCGGGAAGGCGCTGCGGCCGAGCAGCTCGACCGGCACGCGCTCCTTGAACTCCGACAGGTCCAGCTCGACCGGCTGCGCCGTGCGCGACAGGTTGACCACGCAGAGGATCTTCTCGTTCTCCCATTCGCGCACGAAGGCGAGGATCTTGCGGTTGCCCGGCTCGAGGAACTTCAGGGTGCCGCGGCCGAAGGCGCAGTAGTTCTTGCGTACGGCGATGAGGCGCTTGGTCCAGTTGAGCAGCGAGGACGGGTTGCGGCTTTGCGCCTCGACGTTGTTGGATTCGTAGCCGTAGATCGGGTCCATGATCGGCGGCAGGAAGAGCCGCTGCGGATCGGCCTTGGAGAAGCCGGCATTGCGGTCGGGGCTCCATTGCATCGGCGTGCGCACGCCGTTGCGGTCGCCCAGGTAGATGTTGTCGCCCATGCCGATCTCGTCGCCGTAGTAAAGGACGGGCGAGCCGGGCAGCGTCATCAGCAGGAAGTTCACCAGCTCGATCTTGTCGCGGTTGTTGTCCATCAGCGGCGCCAGGCGGCGGCGGATGCCGACATTGACGCGCATGCGCGGGTCGATGGCGTACATGCTGTACATGTAGTCGCGCTCGCGGCTGGTGACCATTTCCAGCGTCAGCTCGTCGTGGTTGCGCAGGAAGATCGCCCACTGGCAGGAGTCCGGGATGTCCGGCGTCTGCCGCACGATCTCGACGATGGGGTGGCGGTCCTCCTGCGCCACCGCCATGAAGATGCGCGGCATGACGGGAAAGTTGTAGGCCATGTGGCACTCGTCGCCGTCGCCGAAGTATTCGCGCACGTCCTCCGGCCACTGGTTGGCCTCGGCCAGCAGCATGCGGTTCTTGTAGTGCGCATCGATGACGGCGCGCATCTGCTTGATGACCTCGTGGGTTTCCGGCAGGTTCTCGTTGGCGGTGCCCTCGCGCACGCACAGGTAGGGAATGGCATCGAGGCGCAAGCCGTCCACGCCGATGTCCAGCCAGAAGCGCATGATGCGGATCACCGCCTTCACCACTTCCGGGTTGTTGTGGTTGAGGTCGGGTTGGTGCGAGAAGAAGCGGTGCCAGTAGTAGGCCTGCGCCACCTCGTCCCAGGCCCAGTTGGATTTCTCCGTATCGGTGAAGATGATGCGCGTCTCGGGGAACTTGTCGTCGCTGTCGCTCCACACGTAGAAGTCGCGCTTCTTCGAGCCGGCCGGCGCGCGCCGCGCCGCCTGGAACCACGGATGCTGGTCGGAGGTGTGGTTGATGACCAGCTCGGTGATGACCTTCAGGCCGCGACGGTGCGCCTCGCGCACGAAGTGCTTGGCGTCGGCGCGCGTGCCGTACTGCGGGTGCACGTTGTGGTAATCGGAGATGTCGTAGCCGTCGTCGCGGAACGGCGACGGGTAGAAGGGCAGCAGCCAGAGCGTGTTGACGCCCAGGTCCTGCAGGTAGTCGAGCTTGTCCGTGAGGCCCTTGAAATCGCCGATGCCGTCGTTGTTGCTGTCGAAGAAGGTCTTGACATGCAACTCGTAGATGATGGCGTCCTTGTACCAGTGCGGGTCGTTTTCCCAGTCGGGAATGCAGCGGATATCGGTGGTACTCTTATTGTCGGTTTGAGCCATCCGGCCTTCTCCGCTCACAGGAAGTAGTCGAAATCGCGCTCGCTGCGCAGGCGGCGGCGCAGGCGCAGGATGTGCACCGGCGAGGACTGCGGGTCGAGGCGGACGAAGTTGCGCGGCCCCTGCCAGAGGAAGCGGGCGCCGGACAGCAGATCGTGGGCCTGGTAGGGGCGCTTGGCGTCGACGCCGAGCGCGTCCAGCGGCAGCTCGATCCAGCCCGACTGGGCATTGTGCGGATCGAGGTTGGCGACCACGACAATCGTGCTGAGCCCCTCCGCATCGGCCGCGCCCGACTTGCTGTAGCAGAGCAGCATGTCGTTGTCGACCGGATGGAAGCGCAGGTTCCAGTCCGACTGCAGGG
>WBZL01004031.1_pt1 | contig 13001 bp, 11 predicted proteins | sample 5204291 | NCBI WGS metagenome assembly WBZL01 (sample SAMN12344345, study PRJNA552823) | activated sludge metagenome | biome: Activated sludge suspended growth; feature: Nitrification reactor; material: Wastewater; isolation source: activated sludge from nitrification reactor of wastewater...
ACCGGTTGCGGCGGCTGGCCGGCGACCGTGGAGGCCAGCAGCTGACCGACGTGCCGCTCGCCGCGCAGGCCGGCCCGCCAGGGTCCCGCGGCCCACTCGACGCGCAGGCCCAGGGTGTGACGCGGCCGCTTCTCCAGGCGCTGCTCGAGTCCGTCGCGTGCGTCCAGATACTGGTAGCTGCCGCTGGCCGACCAGCCGGCGCCGACCTTCAGCGTGCCCGAGGCCTCCAGGCCCTGCAGGCGTGCGCGGTCGACGTTCTCGAACACGTAGAAGCCCTTGGCCGCATCGAACAGCCGCGTGATGATCAGGTCGTCGACCTGGTTGCGAAACAGCATGGCCTGCGCCGCGGCGCGTACGCCGTCCCAGCCGACGCCGATCTCGACGGCGTCGTTGGTCTCGGGCTTCAGCGCGGGGTTGCTGTAGTAGGTGAAGGGGCCCTCGTCCTCGACATAGCCGGGCGTGACCTGCTTGAGCGTGGGCGGCTTGAAGCCGTGGCCATAGCCGCCCTTGACCGTCCAGCCCGGCGCGACACGCCACACCAGGTAGGCGCGCGGGCTCCATTCGTGGCCGAAGCGCTGGTGGCGGTCGTAGCGCAGCCCGGCGGTCAGCGACAGGCTGCGGCCGAGTTCGACCTCGTCCTGCGCATACAGCGACCGGTGCGCCACCGTGGCGTGACCGACCGCCAGGCCCTGGTTGTCCAGCGACTCGTCGCGCCACTCGAAGCCGGTCGTCGCCAGCTGGCGCGCGGCCGGCACCAGCGACACCTGGCCTTCCAGCACGCGGTCCTCGAGCCGCTGCGCGCGCAACGACGCCACGCCGTTGTCGCGCTGGTTGCCGACGTCGATGACGCTCTCGTAGGCCCGCAGCAGGCTGCGCACCTCGCGCGCGCCACCCCAGTCGGCGCTCCACGCCAGCGCGCTGTGCGTGCGGTCGATCGGCGTCACGCTGGTGTAGTAGCGGCGCTTGCCGCCGCGCTCGCGCGAGAGGAACGAGCGCTCCTCCTCGCCGGCGCGGTGCTCGGCCTCGATGCGCTGGCCGGCCGCCGGTGTCCACAGCAGGCGCGCCGCGACATCCTGCTTGTCGCGGCCCTCGATCTCGGACAGGCGCGCGTCGGCGGCCGAGGCCACCGTCTGGCGGTGCGAGGTGGCCGCCGACAGGCCCAGACGCAGCGAGGCGCCGAGCGGACCGTCGGCATGCAGCGAGGCCTTCTGGGCGTTGCCGCCGCGCTCGCCGTCGGCGGCCGAGCCTTCGAGGCGCGCGCCGAAGCGCCAGCGCTGGCCGGGCTCGCGCGTGATGATGTTGACCACGCCGCCCAACGCCTCGGCGCCGTACAGCACCGACATCGGGCCGCGCACGACCTCGATGCGCTCGATGTCTTCGACGGCGATCCAGTCGTACTGGTAGTCGCTGTGGCCGATCAGGCCGTCGCTGGCGCCGATGCGCTTGCCGTCCACCAGCACCAGCGTGTGACGGCTGTCCATGCCGCGCAGGTTGATGGCCTTGCGGCCCGAGATCGTGCGGCCCTGGATCGAGATGCCGGTCTGGCCGCGAACGGCCTCGAAGACGTTGTCGGCACCGCGGGCGTGGATCTGCTCGGCATCGATGACCTCGATGGCGGCGGGGGCATCGACCATCGCCATCGCGTGTCGCGTGGCCGAGACGACGACGGTCTGCGGCAGGGGCGGTGTCGCCACCGGCTGGGCCGAGGCGGCCAGGCTGGCCAACAAGGGGACGACGAGAGCGGCGACGGGGCGGGCGGACATCAGGAACTCCGGCAGGCGATGGCCGCAAGCATGCAAAGGCCGCTCGGCCGCGGCCTTGATCTGGGTTTGCTTTCGGGCCTCGCATGCCGGCGCAGCACGTGCGCTTGAACCAGTTCAAGGACGCGTCACCGCGCGGACTCGACCATCCGCGGCATCGAGGAGCGTCCCCGATATCACATGGAGTGCACGATGAGAAGAGCGACTTTGACCCCCGTGGCCGCCACGTTGATGCTGGTGGCCGGCCTCGCGCTGGCGCAGGACAAGAAGCCCGTGACCCAGCCGGAGATGAACTACCAGGCCGGCGGCTCGCCGCTGGCCAGCGAGCCCATGTACCAGGCGACCAATCCGAAGGCGCCACCGATGACGCAGGCCGAGTTCGACAAGGCCCGCCAGGTGTATTTCGAGCGCTGCGCCGGCTGCCACGGCGTGCTGCGCAAGGGCGCCACCGGCAAGCCGCTGACGCCCGACATCACCATCGGCAAGGGCACCGACTACCTCAAGGTCTTCATCGCCTACGGCTCGGCCGCCGGCATGCCCAACTGGCTGACCAGCGGCGAGATGGACGAGAAGACCGTCGACCTGATGGCCCGCTACATCCAGCACGATCCTCCGACACCGCCGGAGTTCGGCATGGAGGCGATGAAGGCGACCTGGAAGGTCATCGTCCCGCCGGCGCAGCGGCCGACGAAGAAGATGAACAGCTACAACATCACCAACATCTTCAGCACCACGCTGCGCGACACCGGCGAGGTGGCGCTGATCGACGGGGACACCAAGCAGATCATCAACATCGTCAAGACTGGCTACGCGGTGCACATCTCGCGCCTGTCGGCGTCGGGCCGCTACCTGTTCGTGATCGGGCGCGATGCCAAGATCAACATGATCGACCTGTGGATGGAAAAGCCCGACAACGTGGCCGAGATCCGCGTCGGTCTCGAGGCGCGCTCGGTCGACACCAGCAAGTACAAGGGCTTCGAGGACAAGTTCGCCATCGCCGGCAGCTACTGGCCGCCGCAGTACGTGATCATGAAGGGCGACACGCTCGAGCCGCTGAAGGTCGTCGCCACGCGCGGCATGACCGTCGACAAGCAGGAGTACCACCCCGAGCCGCGTGTCGCGTCCATCGTCTCCAGCCACTTCAAGCCCGAGTTCGTGGTCAACGTCAAGGAGACCGGCCAGACCCTGCTGGTGGACTACAGCAACATCAACGCGTTGAAGGTCACCACCATCGGCACCGCGCGCTTCCTGCACGATGGCGGCTTTGACTCGACCAAGCGCTACTTCATGGTGGCCGCGAACCAGAGCAACAAGATCGCCGCGGTGGACATGAAGGAGGGCAAGCTGCAGGCGCTGATCGACGTCGGCAAGATCCCGCACCCGGGTCGCGGCGCCAACTTCGTGCATCCGAAGTTCGGACCGGTCTGGAGCACCGGACACCTGGGTGACGAGACCATCTCGCTGATCGGCACCGACCCGGTCAAGAACAAAGCCCACGCGTTCAAGCAGGTGGCGGTGCTCAAGGGCCAGGGCGGTGGCAACCTGTTCCTCAAGACCCACCCGAAGTCGCAGCATCTGTACATCGACACGCCGCTCAACCCCGACCCGAAGATCAGCCAGTCGGTGGCGGTGTTCGACATCAAGAACCTCGACAAGGGCTACACCGTGCTGCCCATCGCCGAGTGGGCCGGCCTGTCCGACGACGGGGCCAAGCGCGTCGTGCAGCCCGAATACAACAAGGCGGGTGACGAAGTCTGGTTCGCGGTCTGGTCAGCCAAGAACAAGCAATCTGCGTTGGTGGTCGTGGACGACAAGACGCTCAAGCTCAAGACCGTGATCAAGGACCCGCGCCTGATCACGCCGACGGGGCACTTCAACGTCCACAACACCCAGCACGACATCTACTGACTGAGGATCGCAGCGATGAAAACCCTGACCCTGGCGGCACTGGCCGCGACCTGCTCCGCCCTGCTCTCGGCGCCGGCCCTGGCGGCCACGCCCACGGAGATCATGACCAAGGCCGGTTGCACCGCCTGCCACGCCAACGACAAGAAGTTGGTCGGTCCGGCGTACAAGGACGTGGCCGCCAAGTACAAGGGTCAGGCCGACGCCGTGGCCAAGCTCAGCGACAAGGTGCGCAAGGGAGGCCAGGGCGTGTGGGGCCCGGTGCCGATGATCCCGCACCCAGCCGACAAGATCAGCGATGCCGACCTCAAGGCTGTCGTCGAGGCCATCCTCAAGATGTAAGCGCTGGCTCGCCGCGGCCTTGATGGCTGCGGCGCTGCCCGTGATCGCCGAACCCGGAGCCGCCACGCCCGACGGGCGCTGGCGGCTCGTTGCCATGGGGCCGGCGCTGGTGCTGCACGATGCGGCGGGCGCCGAGGCCCGCCGCTACCCGGCCCAGCCGCTCGGCGGCGGCGCCGCGTCGGCGGTCGCCGAGGTCGTGCATGCCGCGGCGCGGCGCAGCTTCGTCGTGGTCTTCGCGACGCTGCCCGAGGTGTGGGAGATTTCGCTGGACCCGCAGGCCGAGCCCATCTTCAACGGCTACGTGCACGACTACAAGATGGGCGAGGGCATCGCCGAGCCGGGCTTCCTGGGTGTGCGACGGACCAAGCTGGACCAGCCGTTGCGCGCACCCCTGGCCGTGCATGCGGCCGGCGGCTTCGCCGTCGGCCGTGCCGCGGGTGCCGAGCCCGGCATCACCCGGCTGGTGCTGGTGCAGCTCGACGTGCGCCGCGCCATCGGGCGCTTCGACGTTCCCGGGCAGCCCGATCCCGGGCGCGCGCAGATCCGCACGATCGGGAGCCGGCCGCTGATGCGTCTGCCCGATGCGGCCGGCGGCCCCGATGTGGTGGTCGACCTGCGGGCCGCCCGCCTCGTCGAAGCATCCAGGCGCTGAGCGGCCGCAACCCCGGGGCAGGCCAGACCGGTCGTACGCCCGAGGTCGGCGGACGGGCCGACCCGCCCGTTCCTGACGCATGGCCGCGACTTGTGCGCATTGGGCACGATCGCGCAAGATCGCGGCCCGAGACCCGGCAACCCTGCCCCGGGACGCGCCCACCACCCTGCCGCCTGCCACCGTTGCCCAAGATGCACGTGACCGCCGACCCGAGTCCGCTGGCGCCCGAGAGAGTCCGCATCGCCCACCTCTTCGAGGTGCCCGCGCAGCGCGCCGCCGCCGCGCGGCTGATCCACGACGAGTTCTGGACCGAGGTGCCCGGCGCCAGCGTCGAACGCATGGCCGAGCGGCTGCGTCAGGCCGCCGGCGCCGACGCGCTGCCGCTGTGCCGCGTGGCGCTGAGCGAGGGCCAGGTGGTGGGTGTCGTGAACCTCGTCGACAACGACGACGAGAACCACCCCGAGTGGGGGCCCTGGCTGGCCGGCATGGTGGTGACCTCGGCCTGGCGTGGCCGTGGCTTGGGTTCCGCGCTGGTGCGCGCGCTGCTGCGCGACGCGCAGGCCCTGGGCGTTCCGGCCGTGGTGCTGGGCACCGACGGGCCGGACTTCTACACCCGTCTCGGCGCCGTGGTGCACCACGTGCCGCGAGACGGGTTCTGGTTCATGCGCTTCGATCTGCCGCGACGGGGTTGAGGTCAAGCCACGCGAGCCCGCGGAGCGGGCTCGCAGCGTCGGCTACCCGGGCGCCGCGGGCTTGGCGGAAACGAGGCCTCCAGCGCGCCCCGGCAGCGCGTGGCGGGCCACCGCGATGCGGCTCAATGCGCCAGCAGCACCGGAACCGTCATCGACTCCAGCACCGTGCGCGTGGCGCCGCCAAGCACCCACTCGCGGGCGCGGCTGTGTCCGTAGCAGCCCATCACCAGCAGGCCGGCGCCGGTGTCGGCGGCCAGCGACAGCAGCGACTCGCCGGCGTCGGCTGCGATCGGGGCATGCGTGACCAGCGGCGCGTCGACGCCCTGGATGCGCAGCCAGCGCTCGAGTGCCGGTGCGCCGGAGAGTTCCTCCTCACCGGCCGGCACGGCGCAGCAGGCATGTACCCGGCGGGCCCGGCGCAGCCAGGGCAGCGACGCGTCGAGTGCGCGCGCCGCCTCGCGCGTGGGCTTCCAGGCCAGCAGCACCTCGTCGGGCTCGGGCTGGCTGAAGTCGCCGCTGTGCGGCAGCACCAGCGCGGGCTTGCCGCTGTCGGCAATCAGCGTCGGGATGTAGCTCGGCGGCAGCGAGCCAGCCTCGCGGTCCTGCGGATCGAGCTGGCCCAGCACCAGCAGGTCGGCCCACAGGGCATGGGCGGTGAGCGCGGCCTCGAAGGGCTCGCCGGACACCTCCGACCAGGTCATGGCGCCGGCCACCGCCGCGCGGTCGAACAACGCTCGGGCCCGGTCGCGCTGCTCCTGGTCGATCTGCCTGGCGATCGACAAGGCCCCGCCGGTGGGGTCGGCGGCCGCGAAGGGCATCGCCACCAGCGTGCCGAGCACGCCGTACAGCGCGGTCAGCGCAGCGCCTTCCTGTCGCGCCAGGTGCTGGGCCCAGGCCACCCGCATGGCCGAGCGGGGCGAGGCATCGAGGTGAACGAGGATGTGCTTCATGGGGCAGGACGGGCCGCGACGATGCGGCGCCGCCATGGTCGATCATCGACCGGGGGTGGGCGCTCCGGTTGAGGTCGCGCAAGCGCGAGCCGCGTCGTGAACCCGCCGGGCGCACATGTCGTCAAGGCGGCTGGTAATGCGCCAGGCCTTGCACGTCGAGGATGCGCACGTCGCGCTTGTCGATCTGCACCAGCCCGGCGGCCTCGAGCTCGTGCAGCACCCGCGAGAAGTACTCGGGCGTCAGCGACAGGCGCGACGCGATGGTGGCCTTGCTGACCGGCAGCGACACGGTGATGACCTCGCCGCTGACGCAGTCCTCGGCCTGCTGGTCGCGCAGCAGGTAGCCGATGACGCGCTGCACGCCACTGTGCAGCGCATAGCTTTGCACGTCGTGCACCAGGCCGTGAAGGCGGCGCGAGATGCCGGCCAGCATGCGCAGCGCGAAGCGCGAGTCGTGCTCGATCTCGGCCACCACCGCCGCCTTGCCGATCGACAGCACCAGCGAATCGGCCAGGGCCTGGGCATTCACGATGTAGGGCCGGCCCGTGAACATCAGCGCCTCGGCGAAGCTCTGGCCCGGACCGACGATCTCGATGACCTTCTCCTGCCCGGTGGGAGAGATCGCGAACAGCTTGACCTGGCCCGTGACGGTGACGTGGAAGGCCTCGCAGGGCTCGCCGACACGAAACACCATGTCGCCGCGCGCCAGCCGTCGCAGGGTGCAGCCGGCAGCCAGCCGCTCCAGCTCGTCCGCGCTCATCTCCTGGAACAGCGGCTGCATGGACAGGTAGCGCGGCAAATTGAACCCGCCGCCACGGACAGGCGCTTCCATGCTCGTCTCCAGCATCGTCGTTGTAGGCTGAAGTGTGGAGGCTGTTCATGGCCTCGCCTTGACGATCGTCAATTCTCAGCTTTGAGACTGGGTATCTTGACTGAAGTCAACTGACCGCACCGTCCTGGCGCGCACAGTCCGGTCCGACTGCCCGGGTGATCGGTCGCGCCGAGCACCGGGGTTCCGCCCGACGCGAGGCCGAATCGGCCTGCCGCTGCGGCGCCCGGAGCGGGCACCGGAGATGCCACGATGACTATCCTGGGCGTGATCGTCCGAACCCATCCCCGTCACGTCGCCGAGGTCGACGCGCGCCTGCGCGGCCTGCCGGGCGTCGACGTGGCCGACAGCGCACAGGCGAGCGACGGGCGCCTGGTGGTGGTGATCGAGGACACCGCCGAGACCTCGGCCGCTGCGACGCTGGGCGACATCGCCACCTGGCAGCCCGTGCTCAACACCGCCCTGGTGTACGAGTACTCGGGGCCCGACTCGCCGGCGCCCGACGACGTCCAGAGCTATCGCGACTGGCGCCGCGGCCTGTCCGAGGACCCGCGGCGAACCGAATCTTGAACCGGTTCAAGGACGCTCAGCGGGCAAACCCTTAGCGTTCCGATCAAGCAAGACCCTGCGTCGAGCGGGGTGTTTGGAAGACAACGGAGCCCATCCATGAAGAGCGAACGCCGCGATTTCCTCAAGAGTCAGGCCCTGGCCGCAACGGCTGCGGTGGCCGGCATCCCGATCGTCGCCGAGGCGCAGGCTCCGGCCAGGACGGCCGCCGACGTGGCCGTGCGCTGGGACAAGGCGCCGTGCCGCTTCTGCGGCACCGGCTGCTCGGTGATGGTGGGCGTGCAGGAAGGCCGCGTCGTGGCCACCCAGGGGGATCCCGACGCCCCGGTGAACCGCGGCCTGAACTGCATCAAGGGCTACTTCCTCAGCAAGATCATGTACGGCAAGGACCGTCTGACCACGCCCCTGCTGCGCAAGAAGAACGGCCAGTACGACAAGAGTGGCGAGTTCACGCCGGTGAGCTGGGACGAGGCCTTCGACATCATGGCCGCCAAGTGGAAGGAGACGCTCAAGAAGGACGGCCCGGCCGGCGTGGGCATGTTCGGCTCGGGGCAGTGGACCATCTGGGAAGGCTACGCCGCGGCCAAGCTGTGGAAGGCGGGCTTCCGCTCCAACAACATCGACCCCAACGCGCGCCACTGCATGGCCAGCGCGGTGGCCGGCTTCATGCGCACCTTCGGCATCGACGAGCCGATGGGCTGCTACGACGACATCGAGCAGGCCGACGCCTTCGTGCTGTGGGGCAGCAACATGGCCGAGATGCATCCCGTGCTGTGGAGCCGCATCACCGACCGGCGGCTGTCCAACCCGCACGTCAAGGTCGCGGTGCTGTCGACCTTCGAGCACCGCAGCTTCGACCTCGCCGACAGCGGCATCATCTTCCGCCCGCAGACCGACCTGGCGATCCTCAACTACATCGCCCACTACCTGATCTCCAACAGACGAGTCAACACCGACTTCGTCAAGAAGCACGTCAACTTCAAGAAGGGTGCCGACGACATCGGCTACGGGCTGCGCCCGGCCCACGCGCTGGAGAAGGACGCCAAGAGCAACGGCTATCCGGGCGCCGACGGCAAGCCCAAGGGCAACCCCAACGACAGCACGCCGATCAGCTTCGAGGACTACGCCAAGTTCGTCTCGGAGTACACCGCCGAGAAGGTCAGCCAGCTCTCCGGCGTGCCGGTCAAGCAGCTCGAGGACCTGGCCAAGCTGTATGCCGACCCCAAGGTCAAGGTGATGAGCCTGTGGACCATGGGCTTCAACCAGCACACGCGCGGCACGTGGGCCAACAACATGGTCTACAACATCCACCTGCTCACCGGCAAGATCAGCCAGCCGGGCAACAGCCCGTTCAGCCTGACCGGCCAGCCCAGCGCCTGCGGCACCGCGCGCGAGGTGGGCACCTTCGCCCACCGGCTGCCCGCCGACATGGTGGTGACCAACCCCGAGCACCGCAAGATCACCGAGCAGCTGTGGCAGCTGCCCGAGGGCACACTGCCGGGCAACATCGGCCTGCACGCCGTGGCCCAGAGCCGCGCGCTCAAGGACGGCAAGCTCAAGTGCTACTGGACCAGCACCACCAACAACATGCAGGCCGGTCCCAACGTCAACGGTGAGATCCTGCCCGGCTGGCGCAACAACGCCGCCTTCGTGGTGGTCAGCGATGCCTACCCGACGGTCAGCGCGATGGCCGCCGACCTGATCCTGCCCACCGCGATGTGGGTCGAGAAGGAGGGCGCCTACGGCAACGCCGAGCGCCGCACGCAGTTCTGGCGCCAGCAGGTCGCCGCGCCCGGCGAGTCGCGCAGCGACCTGTGGCAGTACATGGAGTTCTCCAAGCGCTTCAAGATGGAGGACGTGTGGCCCGCCGAACTGCTGGCCAAGAAGCCCGAGTACAAGGGCAAGACGCTGTTCGACGTGCTGTTCAAGAACGGCAAGGTCGACAAGTACCCGGCGGCCGACCTCGTCAAGGTCAACGCCAAGTACATCAAGGACTACACCAACGACGAGAGCAAGGCCTTCGGCTTCTACGCCCAGAAGGGCCTGTTCGAGGAGTACGCCGAGTTCGGGCGCGGCCATGGCCACGACCTGGCGCCCTTCGACGCGTACCACGAGTCGCGCGGCCTGCGTTGGCCGGTGGTCGACGGCAAGGAGACGCTGTGGCGTTTCCGCGAAGGCTACGACCCCTACGTCAAGGCCGGCGAGACGCTCAGGTTCTACGGCAACAAGGACGGCAAGGCCAACATCTTTGCGCTGCCCTACCAGCCCGCGGCCGAGCCGCCGGACAAGGACTTCGACCTGTGGCTGTGCACCGGCCGCGTGCTCGAGCACTGGCACACCGGCAGCATGACGCGGCGCGTGGCCGAGCTGCACCGCGCGGTGCCCGAGGCGGTGGTGTTCATGCACCCCGACGATGCCCAGGCGCGTGGCATCCAGCGCGGCATGAAGGTCAAGGTGGCCTCGCGCCGCGGCGAGATCGCGCTGCAGGTCGAGACCAAGGGCCGCAACAAGGTGCCGCGTGGCCTGGTCTTCATCCCCTTCTTCGACGAAGGCCGGCTGGTCAACAAGCTGACGCTCGACGCGACCTGCCCGATCAGCAAGGAAACCGACTTCAAGAAGTGCGCCGTCAAGGTCATCCGCGCCTGACACCCCGGCCATGGACCTGTCCCGCCGCCAGCTGCTGCAAGGCAGCGCCACCGCCGCCACCGCCGCGCTGATCGCGGGCGGTGCGGCCGTCGTGGCGCGCTCGGCGCAGGCGCGGCCGGCGCAGGCGCTGCGGCCGCCGGGCGCGATCGACGAGGACCGCTTCCTCGGCGCCTGCGTGCGCTGCGGGCTGTGCGTGCGCGACTGTCCGCCGGGCAACCTCAAGCTCTCCGACTGGGGGCGGGGCCTGGCGCGCGACGTGGCCATCGGCACGCCCTACTTCGTGGCCCGCGAGATCCCCTGCGAGATGTGCGAGGCCGTTCCCTGCGTCAAGGCCTGCCCGACCGGCGCGCTGGACCCCCGGCTCACCGACATCGCCAAGGCCCGGATGGGCGTGGCCGTGCTGGCCGACGAGGAGAACTGCCTCAACTTCCTGGGCCTGCGCTGCGACGTGTGCTACCGCGTCTGCCCGGTGATCGACCAGGCGATCACGCTGGAGAAGTTCTCCAACCCGCGCAGCGACCGCCACGCGATGTTCCTGCCCACCGTGCATGCCGAGCACTGCACCGGCTGCGGCAAGTGCGAGAAGAGCTGCGTGCTCGAGCAGGCCGCGATCAAGGTGATGCCGGCCCAGCTGGCGCGCGGCGAGCTCGGCCACCACTACCGCAAGGGCTGGGAGGACGCCAACCGCGGCGGCCGTCCGCGCTTCGACCTGCCGGTGCAGAACCTGCCGGCCGAGCCGGTGCCTGGCGACCTGGTGCCGCTGCGCTCCGGGCGTGACCCCTACGTCAACCCGGCGGCGGCGCCGTCGTCCGGAGCCACGCGATGACCACTCCGGTGATCAGCCGTTCGTTCGGCGTCGCGCGCGGCCGCGAGGTGGAGCTGCCCGGCCACGCCGCCGTGCGCGCCAAGGGTTGGTGGGCGGCGCACCGCTTCCTGCTGCTGCGCCGCGCCTCGCAGCTGGCGGTGCTCGCGCTGTTCCTGCTCGGTCCGCTGGCGGGCGTGTGGATCGTCAAGGGCAACCTGTCGTCCAGCCTGACGCTGGGCGTGCTGCCGCTGACCGACCCCTTCGTGCTGGCCCAGGTGCTGGCCACGCGCCACATGCCCGAGACCAGCGCACTCACCGGCGCGGCGATCGTGATCGCGTCCTACGCGCTGGTCGGCGGCCGTGTCTTCTGCAGCTGGGTCTGCCCGGTCAACGTGGTCACCGACGGCGCCGCCTGGCTGCGCCGGCGCTTCAAGATCACCACCGGCCGTGCGCCGCGTGGCGGTCTGCGCTACGCGCTGGCCGCGGCCGTGCTGGTGGCCAGCGCGCTGGCCGGCTCCGCGGTCTGGGAGTGGGTCAACCCGGTGTCGATGACGCAGCGCGCGCTGATCTTCGGCGGCACCGCGGCCTGGGGCGCGGCGCTGGCGGTGTTCGTCTTCGACCTGCTGGTCGCGCCGCGCGGCTGGTGCGGCCACGTCTGCCCGGTGGGGGCCACCTATGCCCTGATCGGCCACAAGAGCCTGGTGCGCGTGTCGGCGCGGCATGCCAGCCGCTGCAACGACTGCGCCGACTGCTACGCCGTGTGCCCCGAGCCGCAGGTCATCGCGCTGCCGCTCAAGGCCAAGGACGGCGCCGGGCCGGTGATCGCCGACCCCGCCTGCACCAACTGCGGTCGCTGCATCGACGTGTGCGGCCTCGACGTCTTCACCTACACCCACCGCTTCGATTCCAGAAGGGACTGACCATGCGAGTCCATACGATGATCAAGCTGGCGCTGGCTGCCGGCATCTTCGCCCTCGGCGCGCAGATGGCGCAGTCGGCCGGGGAGGCACCCGTCAAGCTGCAGGGTCTGCGCGGCGGCACGCCGGTGACGCAGGACCTGCCGCCGACCGCGTCGCACCAGGAGCGCGACCACGCGCCGTCGCAGCGCGACTTCGTGCAGCAGCCGCCGCTGATCCCGCACACCACGGCGGGCTACCAGGTGACGAAGAACTTCAACAAGTGCATGGACTGTCACGGCTGGAACAAGACCCAGGCCTCGGGTGCCACCAAGGTCGGCGTCACGCATTTCCGCAACCGCGAGGGCCAGGAACTCGACAACGTCAGCCCGCGGCGCTACTTCTGCACCCAGTGCCACGTGTCGCAGACCGACGCCAAGCCGCTGGTGGACAACACCTTCCAGCGCGCGCGCGGATTGCAGTGAGCCCGAGGAGAGCGTGATGGCAGACATGGACGCACGCCCCGCCAAGAAGGGCGGCCTGTTCCCGACGCTGTGGATGTGGGCCACCGGCGGCATGGCCGTGGCCTTCGCCCTGGGCGTGGTGTTCTGGGGCGGCTTCAACACCGTGCTGGAGTGGACCAACCGCGAGGCGTTCTGCATCTCGTGCCACGAGATGCGCGACAACGTCTACGCCGAGTACCGCAACACCGTCCACTACCAGAACCGCACCGGCGTGCGCGCCACCTGCCCCGACTGCCACGTGCCGCGCGAGTGGGTGCCCAAGATCATCCGCAAGGTGCAGGCCAGCAACGAGCTGCTGCACAAGGCGCTCGGCTCGATCGACACGCCGGAGAAGTTCAACGCCAAGCGCGGCGAGCTCGCCGGCCACGAGTGGGCGCGCATGAAGAAGAACGACAGCCAGGAGTGCCGCAACTGCCACAACTTCCAGTCGATG
>WBZL01004032.1_pt1 | contig 12999 bp, 1 predicted proteins | sample 5204291 | NCBI WGS metagenome assembly WBZL01 (sample SAMN12344345, study PRJNA552823) | activated sludge metagenome | biome: Activated sludge suspended growth; feature: Nitrification reactor; material: Wastewater; isolation source: activated sludge from nitrification reactor of wastewater treatment...
CGCTGATCTTCAGGTGGCTCCAGTCGACCTTGTCGAAGTCGGGGTGGTTGGCCAGGGCGTTGAACAGCGTGTTGACGGCCGGGAAGCTGTGGAACTTGTACTGCGACAGGTCCTTGAGCACCGCGCCGAAGTCGCGCGCGTTGGGGATCAGGATGTTGCACCCGCCCATGCGCATCGACAGCATCATGTTCGTGTTGAAGCCGAAGATGTGATACAGCGGCAGCGCACAGACCGTCACGATCTGCTCGCCGGGTGGGATCTTCTTGAGTGCCGGCTGGTACCAGGCCTCTGCCTGCAGGATGTTGGCCACCAGGTTGCGGTGCAGCAGCACCGCGCCCTTGCTGACCCCGGTGGTGCCGCCGGTGTACTGCAGCACCGCGATGTCGTCGGGACCGACCTTCGGCTCGGTGTAGGGCTTGCGTCCGCCGATGCCCAGCGCGATGTTGAAGCGCACCGCATCGGCGATGCGCCACGCCGGCACCATCTTCTTCACGTTGCGCACCACGTGGTTGACGATGGCACCCTTGATCAGGCCCAGCATGTCCCCCATGGCCGCGACGACGACCTTCTGGGTCGGCACCGCCTCGATCACCTGCTGCAGCGTGGCCGCGAAGTTCTCCAGGATGACGATGAGCTTGGCGCCGGAGTCCTTCAGCTGGTGTTCCAGCTCGCGCGGCGTGTACAGCGGGTTGACGTTGACCACCACCATGCCGGCGCGCAGGACGCCGGCCACCGCCACCGGGTACTGGGGCACGTTGGGCATCATCACGGCGACACGATCGCCCGGCGCCAGGCCGCTGCTCTGCAGGTAGGCCGCGAACGCCCGCGAGGCGTCGTCGATCTGACCGAAGGTGAACGTGCGGCCCATGAAGATGTAGGCCGCCTGGTCACGGTACTTGCGGAAGCTCTCCTCGAGCAGCGCCACCAGCGACGGGTAGACATCGGCCTTGATCTCCGCCGGCACGCCGGCCGGGTACTGCTTGAGCCAGGGCTTCTCCATGCATCCTCCAAAGACCGACCGATTCTGTCGGACAGCCCTCGGGGCAGCATCAGGGGATTCGATGAGCGAGCTTGCCCCATGAATCGGGGGCCGGAACCACAAAATCGTGCGCCATCGGGCATCGTTCCACCCTGACCCGGCCGCATCGTCGCAAGCTCCACCGATGACCACGTCCACGCGGCCCCCGGCCCCGGCAACACGCAGCGCCCCTGCGCTCCAGGCAGCCGCACCACCTGCCGGCCTGTGGCACCTGCAGCTGCTCGGTGGCCTGCAGCTGACGGGAGCCGGCGTCACGCTGTCGCGCCTGCCCAGCCGTGCCGTCGCCGCGCTGCTGGCCCGGCTGGCGATGTGGCCGGCGCGCCAGCATGGGCGCGAGGAACTGATCGAGCTGCTGTGGCCCGGCGTCGATCTGCCGACCGGTCGCAACCGGCTGCGCCAGGCCTTGTCGACGCTCAAGTCGCAGCTCGAGCCGCCGGGCCATCCGCCCGTGCTGCGTGCCGACCGCTTGACCGTGCAGGCGCGGCCGGGCGCGCTGAGCTGCGATGTCCCGCAGTTCGAGGCCGCGCTGCGCACGGGCCAGCTGGCCCAGGCGACCGCGCTGTACCGGGGCGAACTGCTGCCCGGCTACTTCGACGAGTGGATCGTCGACGAACGCCAGCGCCTGGCCGCGCTGGCCGATCGCCTGCCGGAGCTGCTGCCCGGCGCGCCCGCGCTCAGCGCAGCCGCCACGCCGGCCGGCAGCCCGCCGCAGGACGAGGCCGGCACAGCAACCCCCGGGGCCGGCGACTCGCCCGCGTCGCCGGCATGGCCGGCCGTCGCGATGCCGCGCATCCCGGTCTATGCCACGCGCTACTTCGGGTTCGACCAGCAGGCCGGCCGCCTGCGCCGCCTGGTGCTGGCCCAGCGCCTGGTGACCGTGCTGGGCCCGGGAGGCAGCGGCAAGACGCGGCTCGCGGTCGAGCTGTCCCAGGCCTTGCGGGGCACGCCCGTGCTGGGCGCCGACCTGGCGTTGGAGCCGGGCTTCGATCTGGTGGTCTTCGTCCCGCTGGCCAGCTGCACCACGCGCGCCGCGATGGACGACGCCCTGTGCGCCGCGCTGCACCTGGCGCCGCACGGCAGCCCGCTGATCGAGCGGCTGGCCCAGACCCTGGCCGGTCGGCGGGTGCTGCTGGTGCTGGACAACCTCGAGCAGATGCTGCCGGTCGCCGCCGACGCGATCGGGCAGTGGCTGGACGCCCTGCCCGAGCTGCACGTGCTGGCCACCTCGCGCCGGGTGCTGGGGCGCGCCGACGAGCACGAGTTCGTCGTCGCCGCATTGCCCTCGCCCAAGCCGGACGCGCCGCTGGACGTCGCGGCGGCGGCTCCGGCGGTGGCCTTGTTCGTCGACCGCGCGCGTGCGGTGCGGGCCGACTTCCACCTCGGCGCGCGCAACACCGCCGGCGTGGTCGAGCTGGTGCGCACGCTGGGTGGCTGGCCGCTGGCCATCGAGCTGGCCGCCTCGCGGGTGCGCAGCAGCTCGCCGCAGGAGATGCTGCAGCGGCTGCGCGCCGCTGCCGACGGTGCGGCGCCGGGCGCGGCCAGCGGGCTCAAGCTGCTCGAGCGCGGCCGCGCGCGCGGCGATGCAGCGTCGAGACACGCCTCGATGGAGCAGGTGATCGACTGGAGCTGGCAGCAGCTCGACGACGCGCAGCGCCAGGTGCTGTCGGCGCTGACCGTTCTGCCAGCCGGCTGCAGCGCGGGCGCCGCCGCGGCCGTCAGCGCCCGGGACGATGCCGCCGACCGGCTGGACGAGCTGGTGCAGCACTCGCTGGTGGCGGTGCAGGTGCAGCGCGACGACCGCGTGCGGTTCGGCGTGGCCGAGCCGATTCGGGAGTTCGCGCTGGGACGCCTCGACAGGCCGCAGTGGCTGCAGCTGCGCGCGCGGCTGCGCGCCTGGTGCCAGCGCTGGGCCGGCGGGCTGGGCACGACCCCTTCGCTGGTGGCGGTGAACCTGGAGATGCCCAACCTGCTGGCGGCCTTGTCCAGCGCCGTCGAGGATGGCGCGGCCGACGAGGCGGTGCGCCTCGCGCTGGCCCTGCGGCCGGCCCTCAACGAAGTGCCCCTGCTGCCCAGCGGCCAGGAGCGGCTGCGCCAGGCGCTGGCCGGCTGCACCGATGCCTCGCTGCGTGGACCGGGCTACACGCTGCTGGGCGTGCTGGGCTACGACGGCGGACGCCGCACGCAGGCGCTGCAGGATGCCGAGCGCGGCCTGGCCGAGACGCCGGAGGAAGGCGTGGAGCGGGCCCGGGCCCTGCATTCGCTCGCCAGCCTGCGCTGGCAGGCCACGCGCAGCGCAGACGGGCTCGACGAGTTGCTCGACGAGTCGCTGCGGCTGGCCGAACGTCTGGGCCACCTGGGCATCCAGGCCAGCGTGCACGCGCTGAGGGGCTTCATCATCGGCGCGCGGCGCGACGGCGGCGCGCAGGCCGAGGCGATGCAACGCCGCGCGCTGCAGCTGTGGGAGCAGCTGGGCAACCGCCATGCCATCAACGGCGGCCAGTACAACCTGGCCGTGCGGGCCTGCAACCGGCAGGGCTGGCAGGAGTGCCTGGACCGGCTCGACACCGTGTGCCGCATTGCCCGCGAGGACGAGGACTGGAGCCAGCTCAGCCAGGCGCTCAACGTCCGCGGCAATGCGCTGGCCGCGCGGCGCGACTGGCCCGCCGCGCTGGCGGCCTACCAGGAGGCGGCCGAGCTGGCGTGGTCCATCGGCAACGGCATCGACCTGTACTACGCGCTGTGGAACGTGCCGGCCACGCTGGTGCGGCTGCGCCAGCCCGAGCACGCGGCCCGACTTTCCGCGCACGCCGTTCACCACTGGCAGACGCACTACGGCGAGCTGGGCGAGCAGGACCGGCGCGAGCTGCGCCGCTTCGAGCGCCTGCTGGCGGTGCTGCTGCCGCCGGCGCGCCGGCAGCAGCTGGCCGACGAAGGCCGCGCGCTGACGCCGCTGTCGGCGATGCAGGTGCTGCGCGGTTCGCGCGCGCGCCCGGCGGACTGAGCGCGATCCGCAGGTCACGGACGATCGAGCAGCAGACTGCGGTCGGGCAGCATCCAGGTCTCGGGCCGGCGGGCCTCGGCCTCGAAGCCATCGGCGGCGAACAGCGCCAGCGCATCGGCCCATTCGGCCTGGCCTGCAGCCGCAGCCAGCGGCCGGACCTCGCGCGCCAGCCGCTGCAGCAGCGCGGTGCCGCCGGCCATGAAGGCATCGATGTCGTCGGCGGTCCATACCACGCCGCTGTCGAACTCGATGCGTTCGATGCGGTTGGATTGGTCGGCGTCGAACCAGCCGTAGATCGTCACGGCGTCACCCACCGACGCGCTGCCGCTGGTGATGTCGATGTGCAGGTGCACGTCGGTGCCCGGGCGGGTCAGCACCAGATCCGTCGGCGCGATGCCCGGGCCGAGGATCAATCGGTCCGTCTCGGCCGGGTCACCCCCATCGACGATGCCGTCGTCGCCGTCGCCGCGCGCGTAGCGGTAGGTGTCGGCGCCGCCGTCCTGCTCGTCGAAGAAGTCGTTCCCGTGGCCGCCGGTGTGGTCGTCGTCGCCGGGGCCGCCGTAGAGCTCGTCGTTGTCGGCTCCACCGACGAGCGTGTCGTTGCCATCCTCGCCGTGCAGGCTGTCGTCGCCGTCGCCCCCCAGCAGCGTGTCGTCGCCGCCGCGACCCTCGACGCGGTCGTTGCCGCCCAGCGCGTCGAAGAAGTCGGTGCCGTCGCCGAGGATGACCCAGTCGTCGTCGTCCGTGCCCACGCCGCCAGACAGGCGTGCCGCGATCGTGCTGCGGTCCCATTGCTCCAGAACGCCGTTCGGGTCCAGAACGTCGATGCGCTCAACGCCGTGCCAGTCGTTGTCGAACCAGCCCGTGTAGCGCACCTGCGCACTCTGGTCGCCGATGTCGACGACCAGGTCCTGGCCTTCACGCAGCAGCCTTACGTCGGGCGTGCGGACGGAGTCGGGGTCGAGGATCAGCACGTCGGTGGCATCGATGAAGTCGAAGTCGTCGACCGTGTCGTAGCCGTCGTACGAAGAGAAGTACAGCGTCGTGCTGCCGCCGGTGCCGTCGAGCCCGTCGTCGCCGTCGCCGCCGATCAAGACGTCGGCACCGCCGCCGCCGACCAGCGTGTCGTTGCCGTCGCCGCCGAGCAACCGGTCGTTGCCGGCACCGCCGTCCAGGCGATCGTCGTCGGCGCCGCCCAGCAGCACGTCGTCGCCGCCCAGGCCACGCAGCTCGTCGTAGCCCACCCCGCCGATCATCAGGTCGGGCCCCTCGGTGCCTTCGAGGATGTTGTCGCCCTCGTCGCCTTCGATGGTGTCGCCGAAGAGCGCCGTGATGGCGCTCGTGCTGCCGTCGGCAAAGACCAGGCGTTCGACGCGCGCGTCGGGGAAGTCGACCAGGGCGTCGAGCACGCGGATGCTGTCCCCGGCCGCGCCGATGTGCAGCACGATGTCGGTGCCATCGATCTGCGCCGTCACGTCGGGCAAGGCAATGCCGGCGTCGAAGCGGATCTCGTCGACCGGGTCGACGTCGGTGTACCGCAGCGCGTATTCCTCGATCAGGTCCTGGCCGTCCCCGATCGCGAAGCGGTACACGGTGGCGTCGCTGTCGCCATGCAGCCAGTCGTTGCCGGTGCCTCCGCGCTGGTCGGCCTGCCACCACAGCTGGTCGGCACCGTCGCCACCGTCGGCGGCGGCGCCATTGACCAGCTGGTCGTTGCCCATGTCGCCGAACAGCTGGGCCGATTCGCCGCGATAGGTCTCGAGGCGGTCGTCGCCGTCACCGCCGTGCAGGACGTCGGCGCCGCCGTTGCCGTACAGGCGGTCGTGGCCCTCCAGGCCGTCCACGGTCTCGGCATCGCCGCTGCCTTGGAAGTAGTCGTCGTAGCGGCTGGTCGGCGTCGCGCGCGCCAGCATCTCGGCATGGTCCCACGTGGTGCCGTCGTCGAAGCGGATGAAGCCCAGCTCGTAGCGCTCGCCGTTGTGGTACTGATAGCGCAGCTCGACCGTCGGCCCCCCGTCGACGTAGGCGCGCAGGCTCGAGTAGTCGTAGCGCACCAGGGTCACGTCGGCCGGCTGCGCGCCGGCCAGCCACAAGGTGTCGTCGTAGCTCGGACCGTAGATCGGGCTGTTGCCGACCAGGCCGGTCCAGCTGTTGATCTCGATGACGTCGAAGAAGCCGTCGAGCCCGACGCGGAAGGTGTCGGCACCGCCCCCGCCGCGCAATTCGTCGAAACCGAGGCCGCCGTCCAGCAGGTCGTCGCCGGTGTCGCCCCCGTTGGCATCGGCGCCGTACAGGCGGTCATAGCCATCGCCACCGAGCACCGTGTCGGCGCCGATTCCGCCTTCGACGATGTCGTCGCCGTCGCCGCCGTCGAGCTGGTCGTTGCCGGCCATGCCGCGCAGGCGGTCGTTGCCGCCCAGGCCGTTGAGGGTATCGGGGCCGCTGGTGCCGATGATGTCGTCGTCTCCCTCGGTGCCGCTGGCCAGGTGCGCCACGACGTCGTCGAAGGTCCAGCTCGCATCGCTGAACTGCAGCGTCTCGATCCGGCGGCTGGCGAGGAAGTAGTTCTCCACGGTCAGCCGGTTCTCGGCAGCGCCGAGCAGCGTGACGAGCAGGTCGTTGCCCGAGGCCCGGTACTCGAAGGCCGTCGACGCGAATCCGTCGAAGACCAGCCGGTCCTGCGCGGTGGTGTTGTCCACCGGTTCCCGCACGCGGTCGCGGCCGAAGCCGGCGCGCAGCGTGTAGGTGTCGTCGCCCGCGCCGCCGATCATCAGGTCGTCGCCGGTGCCACCGTCGAAGCTGTCGGCGCCGCCCCACCCGACCAGCGTGTCGTCGCCCGCCGCACCGACCAGCACGTCGGCGCCGGTCGTGCCGCCGATCACGTCGTTGCCGTCGGTCGGGCGCAGCAGTTCGCTGGCGATGCGCCCGCCATCCCAGGTCTCGATCACGGCGCCGCTGCCGTCGATGAAGCGCAGCTGCTCGATCAGGCCTTCGTTGTTGATGCGCACCGAGTTCGTGCCGTCACCGACGCGCAGCACCCCGGTGACGGTCAGCTGCGCCGAGACCTCGCGCCGCAGCATCAGCTGCGACGGCAGCGTGCCGCCGTAGAACTCCAGCGTGTCGACGCTGCCAGGGGCGCTGATTTCGTCGACCGAGTCCTGTCCCCACGCAGGGCCGAATCGGTACAGGGTGTCGCCCGAAGCCGGCGACGGCCCGAAGCCGTAGCCGCGCAGGTTGTCGTCGCCCGGGCCGCCGTCGAGCATGTCGCTGCCCTGGCCGGCCTGCAGGATGTCGTTGCCCTCGTCGCCGAAGAGCTGGTCGTCGCCGGGACCGCCGACGACGTAGTCGGCGCCCGGCCCGCCGTGCACGGTGTCGTTGCCCTCCTCCCCGTCGAGGTTGTAGTCGTCACCATCGCCGCCCAGGATGGTGTCGTTGCCGGCGCGGCCGAACACCTGGTCGCGGCCGCCGCGGGCATCGATGTAGTCATCGCCCAGCGTGCCGGTGAGCTCGTCGTCGCCGTCGGTGCCGATCACGCCCAGGCGTTGCAGCACGTCGTTCTCCAGCCACACGGTGCCGTCGGCGAACTCGAAGCGCTCGACCGTCGGGGCACCGTAAAACCAGGACCCGATGTCGAGCTGGTCGCCGCCCGCGGTCTGCAGGCGCAAGTCGTTGCCGGCCGTGCGCGAGATGGCCAGTTCCGCCGGCACCACGCCGGCGCGGAACACCACCCGGTCGTTGCCCCATCCGGCCACCTCGAACACGACGTCGTGGCCGTCGCCGTGGCCGAACACATACGTGTCGTCGCCGAGACCGCCCTCGAGCTGGTCGCCGGCCGCATCGCCGGCGCCGCCGTCGAGGCGGTCGTTGCCGGCTTCGCCGTACAAGCGGTCGGCGCCGGCGCCGCCGTCGATGTCGTCGTTGCCACCGCGTCCTTCCGCACGGTCGTTGCCGCCGAGCAGGCGGAACACGTTGTCGCTGTCGTCGCCGATGACGACGTCGTCGCCCTCGGTGCCGGTGCCCGACCGGCTGAGCAACTCCGCCGGCCCCCAGCTGGTGCCGTCGGCGAAGTCGATCGCGGTGAGCCGGCCCAGCTGCCCGTCGGCCAGGAAGTTCAGCACGCGCAAGGTGCTGCCGTCGGGCACGCCGACGACCAGGTCCAGGCCCGAGCGCAGCAGACTCACCTGGCCGGGCGTCAGGCCGGCGTCGATGCGCACGCGATCCAGGCCCGCCGCCGACGACGAGGTGTCGAAGGTGTCGTGGCCACGTCCCAGACCGAAGCGCACGACGTCGTTGCCTTCCCCGCCGGTCAGCTGGTCGTCGCCGGCGCCGCCGTCGAGCTGGTCGTCGCCGGCGTCGCCGAAGAGCTGATCGTTGCCGGCATTGCCCAGCAGCTCGTCGTTGCCGGCCAGCCCGTGGATGGTGTCGTTGCCGGCCAGGCCGTCGATCGACTCCGAATTGGCCGTGCCGTACAGCACGTCGTCGCCGGCGCTCGGCGCAAACAACATCGCGCGCACCTCGGCCGAGCCGAGCGTGCGGTCGCTGAACTCGAAGCGGTCCACCTGCCGCGCGGCCTGGTCGTCGACGAGGAACTGGTTGGCCACCGTCAGCCGGTCGCTGCCGTGCTGCAGGTACAGGTTGGTCGCGTCGCGGCTGAACACCACCGCCGCGCTGGCGATGCCGTCGAACACCGCGCGGTCGACCTTGGCCAGCGACGGGTCGTTGTGGTCGATGCGGTCGTCGCCCCAGCCGGCCATGAAGCGATAAACGTCGCTGCCCGGACCCGCATCGAGCAGGTCGTCGCCCGGGCCGCCGTCGAGGACGTCGTCGCCGCCGAGCCCACGCAGCGTGTCGTTGCCGGCCAGCCCTTGCAGCGTCTCGCCGGCGTCGGTACCGATCAGGATGTCGTCGCCCGGAGTGCCCTGGCGCACGGCGGAACGCATCGCATCCAGGTCCAGCGCGGCGCTGCCGTCGGCGAACTCGATGCGATCGATCTGCCATCCACCGCGACCATCGCCGGCGAAGAAGTGATGCACGCGCACGCTGCCGCCGCCGCTGATGTCGACCAGCAGGTCGTCGGGCAATGCGCGACCGCGCCAGTCGGTCTCGTCACTGGGCACCCGGCGCAGGGCCAGATCGCTGCGCGTGATGCCGGCCTCGAAGCGCAGCGTGTCGACCCGCGCGGCGCCGTCGTCGAAGTTGTCGATCGTGTCGTTGCCGTCGCCCCGTGCGTAGACATAGGTGTCGCTGCCCGCGCCGCCGTTGACACGGTCGTTGCCCCCGCCGCCGACCAGGCGATCGGCGGTGCCGTAGCCCAGCAGCGTGTCGGCCGCCGCGCCGCCTTGCAGCGAGCGCGCGCGCAGTTCGGCCGTGTCCCACACCGTGCCGTCGGCAAAGCGCAGCGCCTGAATGCCGCTGGCGCCCTCGCTGTCGTCGACGGCGAAGTTGCGCACGCGCAGGCTGTCGCCGGCACCCAGGTCCAGCAGCAGGTCGTTGGCGTTGGCGCCACCGTCGCGCCGCACGGTCACGCCGGCCGGCAGGATGCCGGCGCCCAGCTCGACGACGTCCTGCTTGCCCGGCGTCGGGTCGTAGGCATCGACGCTGTCGGCCCCGTCGCCGCGCTGGAACTCGACGGTGTCGTTGCCGGCTCCGCCAACCAGCGTGTCGTTGCCCGGCCCGCCGATCAGCCGGTCGTCGCCGCCCTGGCCGACGATCAGGTCGTTGCCGCCCAGGCCGGCGAGCACGTCGGGACCATCGCCGCCATAGAGCGTGTCGTCGCCCTCGGTGCCGTTGAGCAGCGCCGCGGCGATGCCGGCGGCGTCCAGCGTCACGTCGGACAGGCGCAGCTCGTCGATGCGGGGCGTGGCGCCGAAATGGCTGCTCACGCGCAGGGTGTCGCCGGTGGCCGCGAGGGTCAGGACCAGGTCATCGCGGTCACGCGCGAAGCGCAGCGCGCTGCGGGGCACCGTCGACAGGTCCAGCACATCGCTGCCGTTGTCGTACACCAGCAGGTCGTGGCCGTCGCCGGGCCCGAAGCGCACCGTGTCCCGGCCGGGCCCGCCGTCCAGCGTGTCGTCGCCCGGGCCGCCGTCGAGTGTGTCGTCACCCGCATCGCCACGCAGCAGGTCGCTGCCCTCGCCGCCTTGCAGGCCGTCGTTGCCGGGCCCTCCATGCAGCGTGTCGTCGCCGGCGTCGCCGGCCAGCTGGTCGTCGCCGGCCAGGCCGTGGACGGTGTCGTGGCCACCCAGCGCCGCAATGACATCGGGGCCGTCGCTGCCGGTGATCTCGTCGTTGCCGGCCGTGGCCAGGGCCGAGCGCTGGCGCAGGGCCTGCACGTCCCACACGGTGCCGGGTGCGCTGTCGAACACCACCTGGTCGATCCGCCACACGCCGCTGTCGCCGTCGAGGAAGAACAACGACACCTGGATGCGGTCGTCGCCCACGGCCAGCCACAGGTCGCTGCCCGAACGCCAGACGCGCACGTCGTCGGGCCGGATGTCGCCGACGAAGCGGATGCGGTCCAGGCGACCGGCCGCGGTGTCGTAGTTGTCCAGCCGATCCGTGCCGAAGCCGCGCGCGAACACGTAGGTGTCGTTGCCCGGGCTGCCGCGCAGGCGGTCGTTGCCGGCGCCGGCCTCGATGACGTCGTCGGTGGCATGGCCGGTGATGTCGTCGTCGCCCGGCGTGCCCAGCAAGGCCCGCGCCTTGATCTCGTCGAGCCCCCAGGTCACGCCCGGCGCATCGACGAAGCGCACCGTCGCGACGGCGGCGCCGCCGAGCCCCTCCTGGTCGAAGAAGCTGGTGACGAGGACCGAGTCGTCACCCCGTCGCAGCACGAGGTGGTTGCCGCTGCGCCGCACGATCACGTCGGCCGGCGCGATGCCGGCCTCGAAGACGATGCCGTCGCGCCCGGCCACGCTGTCGCCGTTGGTGATCGTGTCCTGGCCCCAACCCGGCGCGAAGCGGTAGCGGTCGTCGCCCTCGCCGCCGGTGAGGCGGTCGTTGCCCGGCCCGCCCACCAGCAGGTCGTCGCCACCACGCCCGTCGATGAAATCGTCTCCGGCCAGGCCGTCGATGGTCTCGCCCGGGTCGAAGCCGTACAGCACGTCGTTGCCCGGCGTGGCCGCCAGCGAGCGCGCGCGCAGGTCGGCATCGGTCCACACCGTGCCGTCGGCGAACTCGACGCGCTCGAGCGTCCGCGTCGTGTCGCCGTTGCCGGCGAAGTGGCCGGGCACCTGCACGCTGCGGATGTCGTCGATCGACAGCCACAGGTCGTCGCCCAAGCGGGCGAAGCGCACGTCGGCGGGCGCGATGCCGGGGGCGAAGCGCAGCACGTCCACCTCGCGCACGTCACCATCGCTGGCGTCGAGCACGACCTGGCCGGAAAGCCGGTCGACCAGCAGCACGTCGGCACCGGCACCGAAGCTCACGCGGTCGTTGCCGCTGCCGGGGTCGATGCGGTCGTCGCCGTCGCCCCCGGCCAGCGTGTCGTCGCCGGCGCCGCCCAGCACCACGTCGTTGCCGGGTCCGGCATCGATCTGGTCCGACTCGCTGCCCCCGTCGAGCTGGTCGTCGCCTTCGCCACCCGACAGCTGGTCGAGTCCGCTGCCACCCCGCAGCGTGTCGGCGCCGGCGTCGCCGAAGGCGATGTCGTTGCCGGCGCCCAGGTCGAACCAGTTGTCGGCGGCATCACCCACCACCAGGTCGTCGCCCGGGGTGCCGCCACCGGCACGGCTCTCGACCTCGGCGCGCGACCAATGCGTGCCGTCGGCGAAGGTGACGCCATCGATGCGGGCCGTGTTGCCGGCGAAGTGCCCCAGCACGCGCACCGAGTCACCGGCCGCCACCGGCCCGACGGTGAGCACCAGGTCGTTGCCCTCGCGCCGCGCGCGCACGTCCGCCGGCGCGATGCCCGCGGCGAACACGACGTCGTCGTTCGATGCCGCGTCGTCGGCGTCGTCGATGCGGTCGTTGCCGTCGCCGCGCGCGAAGCGGTAGCGGTCGTTGCCCGCTCCGCCCACCAGCAGGTCGGCGCTCGGGCCGCCGGACAGGTCGTCGTCACCTGCGCCCCCGCGCAGCGTGTCCAGGCCGGCCCCGCCGCGCAGCTGGTCATCGCCACCCAGGCCGTCGAGGCTGTCGTCCCCCGCCCCGCCCACCAGGGTGTCCGGCGCATCGTTGCCGGCGATTGCTCGATCGTCGTCGATCCCCGGCAGGGGCGCGGCGGTGTCGGCCGGCGGCACCACCACCGGTGGCGCCGGCAGGTCGGGCACCGGGCCCAGGGCCTCGCCGGTCCACGTCGAGGCCTTGGCGTTGATCTGCGCCAGCGTCCAGCGCGACCCGTCGCCGAAGTCGATGCGGTCCAGCGTCGATCCGCGTCGGCTGGCGCCGGTGGCCGGCGCGAAGTGGTCCACCACGCGCAGCCGGTCGCTGGAGTTGCCGCGCAGCGTGACGACCAGGTCGTTGCCGGCGCGGAACAGCAGCACGTCGGCCGAGCGCACGCTGGGCGCCATCAACAGGCGGTCGAGCTTGCCGGCGGTGGTGTCCACGCCCATCAGCGTGTCGCGCCCGGCGCCCGGCCCGAAACGCAACGCGTCGCTGCCCGGGCCCAGGTCGATCAGGTCGTTGCCGGCGTTGCCGTCGATCACGTCGTTGCCGCTGCCGCCGAGCAGCGTGTCGGCGCCGGCGTCGCCCTGCAGCACGTCGTTGCCGTCGCCGCCGGACAGGAAGTCGTTGCCCGCGCCGCCGGCCAGCGTGTCGGCCACGGCCGTGCCCACCAGCACGTCGCCGCCGCTGCTGGCACTGCCCAGCCGGGCGCGCAGGTCGCTGCCGGTCAGCACGCTGCCATCGGCGAACTCGAAGCGGTCGAGCGGCGTCGCGCCCGTGCCGAACCAGCCTGACAGCCAGATCCGGTCATCGGTCGCGCCGAGCTGCAGCACGAGATCGTTGCCGTTGCGCGCCACGC
>WBZL01004034.1_pt1 | contig 12996 bp, 12 predicted proteins | sample 5204291 | NCBI WGS metagenome assembly WBZL01 (sample SAMN12344345, study PRJNA552823) | activated sludge metagenome | biome: Activated sludge suspended growth; feature: Nitrification reactor; material: Wastewater; isolation source: activated sludge from nitrification reactor of wastewater...
CTTCATCCCCATGAGCAGGTCGTCCAGCTCGCCGGCGTGGGCGCAGTGCACGGTGAGCACGTAGTCGTGCGGGCCGGTGAGGTGCACGCAGTCACTCACCAGGTCGTCGGTGGCGGTGAAGCTCTCGAACGGCTCCCGCACCGCACCCGGCACCATCTTCACGAACACCAGGGCCTCCAGGTTGTGGCCCAACGCCACCGGATCCACCACCGCCCGGTACCCGGTGATCACCTTGCGGGCCTCCAACCGGCGCACCCGCTCGGCCGCCGCGTTGGGTGACAGGCCCACCCGGGGGCCCAGCTCCTGCCAGGAGATCCGGCCCGCTTCGCGCAGCACCCGGAGGATCTCACGGTCGATCTCGCTCAGTGCTGTGGAATCCCCGGCCATGGTCCGCGAAGTGTGCCAGAAATCGGTGACCATCCCGGCCGGACCGGGCGCACCATGACCCCATGGAACCAACGGGCGGGAACCCGGCGGCCCTCGTGGCGGCCCTGCGAGACGGCACCTTCCCGCGCCGGGCCTGGGACCACCGGGCCCACCTGGTGGCGTGCTGGTCGATCCACCGCGAGCACCACGGCCCCGACCCACTGACCGGCCCGTTGGCCGAGCCGTTCGCCGACCCGGGGGGCGACCCGTCGGCCGGCCCGTTGGCCGAGGTGGTCGACGTGGTTCGGGTGCTGATCAGCGCCTACAACCTCCGCACCGCACCGGCCGGGTCTCCAGCCGGCTGCCACGAGACCGTCACCCGCTACTTCGTGGAGGCGGTGGGCCGGGTGGGGGCCCACGCCGTCGACGAGGTGGTCGACCATCCGTGGTGCCACGTCGACGCCCCCGCCCGCCACTGGTCGCGCGGCCTGCTGTGGTCCGACGCCGCCCGCTCCCGGTGGGTGGAGCCCGACCTCGCCCCGCTCCCGTGGGTCGGCGGCGTCGACGACCACCTGTCGGGTCCGGTGGCCGAGCCCCGCGCCCAGCCGCCTGACCCGATCCACCGCTGACGACCGACCCGCCGTCCGACGATTCGCCCGACAGCTCGACCGACGACCCGCCCGACAGCTCGACCGACGACCCGACCGACCTGACGACCCCGAACCCTTCACCACAGGAGCGAACCCATGACCGACTCGATGTTCACCGCCAAGGCCCGCACCGACCTCGACGGGCGCTGCCCGGAACCGGTGGAGACGGTGCTGCTCGTGCACCCGTCCGGCCGCCGCAAGAAGGTGTTCGGCCGCAAGCAGCTGGCCTCGCGCCTCGGCATCAACAACTACCTGGTGCTCACCCCCACCCACGTCCGGCTCTACGCCCTGGGCGGACGCACCGGCCTCAAGGTGAAGGACGAGCTCGGGGCCTGGCCCCGCAGCCAGGTGCAGGTGCGCATGGAGATGGCCGAACGGTCGTCGTTCATGGCCTCCACCGGCTCCAGCCTGGAGTGGCGGGTCTTCTGCCTGCAGCTGAGCGGGCCCGACCTGGACGTGTCGGTCGACGTGCGCGCCGACGGCGGCCTGTTCGTGGACGACGACGACTTCATGGCCCAGGAGGGGGTGGAGGCCGAGGTCCAGGAGACCATCGACATGTTCCGCGAGGAAGCCGCCATCACCACCGACACCGTCGACACCTTCGTGCGCGCCCTCGCCCCGGCGTGAAGAATCGACGGGGTCGGGGGCCGGTCGGTCCCTGACCTCGTCCGTCCACCGGGAGGTGCCGTGGCACCACAGCTCAACCACACGCTCGTACAGGTGCACGACGCCGAGGCCACCGCATCGTTCCTGACCGAGGTGCTGGGCCTGCCCCCGGCCTACCGCTACGGGCCGTTCCTGTGCGTGGAGACGTCGAACGCCGTGTCTCTCGACGTGATCGAGTTCGAGCCCGACGTGGCCATCGACACCCAGCACTACGCCTTCTTGGTGACCGACCAGGAGTTCGACGAGATCTTCGCCCGCATCACCGAGCGCAACGTGGCGTACTACGCCGACCCGGCCTGCTCGCGTCCCGGCGAGGTCAACGACCACGACGGCGGCCGCGGCACCTACTTCCAAGAACCCGGCGGCCACCTGCTGGAGATCATCACCGTCCCCTACGGCGGCTGGCCCACCCGCTGACCGGCCTGATGAGGTGGCCTTCCTGCGAGTGCTGGCCCGTCCGCTGACCTCCCTGCTGGTCTGGCCGGGCGCGGCCGGCGGCTTCGTTGTCGGTGGGGGATGGGACCATGGCGGACATGTCCTCCGCCGGTTCCCCCAGCCCCGCACCCGCCGCCGCGGGGTCCACCGTCCCGCCGCCGGTCGACGTGCCCACCGACGTGCCCACCGACGTGCCCGCCGACCTGCCCGCGCCGTCGGTCGAGCTGGCGGCCGCCGCCTCGGCGGTGCTGGTCGAGCTGGCCGGCCCGGGGGCGGAGCTGCGAGCAGACCAGTTGGCCGCCGTCGACGCCCTGGTCACCCGGCACGAACGGGTGTTGCTGGTGCAGGCCACCGGGTGGGGCAAGTCAGCCGTGTACTGGATCGCCACCCGCCTGCTGCGCGCCGCCGGGGGAGGGCCCACCCTCGTGGTCTCACCCCTGCTCGCCCTCATGCGCAACCAGGTGGCCGCCGCCCAGCGGGCCGGCATCCGCGCCGCCACCATCAACTCGGCCAACATCGACGACTGGCACCAGATCGAGGCGCGCATCCACGCCGATGACGTCGACGTGCTGCTCATCTCGCCCGAGCGGCTGAACAACCCCCGGTTCCGGGCCGACGTCTTGCCGTCGCTCGCCGCCAGCGTGGGCCTGCTGGTGGTCGACGAGGCCCACTGCATCTCCGACTGGGGCCACGACTTCCGTCCCGACTACCGCCGCATCGCCGACGTGCTCGCCGGCCTCGCGCCGGACGTGCCCGTGCTGGCCGCCACCGCCACCGCCAACCAGCGGGTGGAGGCCGACGTGGCCGGCCAGATCGGCGAACGCACCCGCACCTTCCGCGGGTCGCTGGACCGGCCCACCCTCCACCTGGCCGTGGCCCAGGTGCCCACCGCTGCCGAGCAGCTCGCCTGGCTCCACGCCTGGACCACCACCCACCCCGGGCCCGGCCTCGTCTACTGCCTCACCGTGTCCGAGGCGGAGCGGGTGGCCGCCCACCTCGCCGCCCAGGGCGTGGCCGCTGCGGCCTACACGGGCAGCACGCCTGCGCCCGAGCGTGAGCGCATCGAGGCCTCGCTCGACGACGGCTCGCTCGCCTGCGTGGTGGCCACCTCGGCGCTGGGCATGGGCTACGACAACCCCAACCTGGCCTACGTGATCCACGTGGGGTCGCCGTCGTCGCCCATCGCCTACTACCAACAGGTCGGCCGGGCCGGGCGCGGGCGGGTGGCCGCCCAGGTGGTGCTGATCCCCACCCGCACCGAGGGAGACATCTGGGCGTACTTCGACTCCACCGCCATGCCCCCGCCCGAGACGGTCGACGAGGTGCTGCGCGCCCTGGCCCAGCACGGGCCCTGCTCGGTGGTGGAGCTGGAATCACTGGTGAACCTGCGACGGGGCCGCCTCGAAGCCCTGCTCAAGGTGCTCGACGTGGAGGGCGCCGTGGACCGCCAGGGCACCGCCTGGTTCCGCACCGACCAGCCGTGGACCTACGACCAGGCCCGCTACGCCGCCCTGGCCGCCGCCCGCCGGGCCGAACAGGACGCCATGCGGGCGTACCAGACCACCACCGGCTGTCGGCTGCGTTTCCTCCGCGAACAGCTTGACGACCCCGGGGCCGCGGACTGCGGCCGCTGCGATGCCTGCACCGGCGAGACCGTGGTCCAGGAGCTCGACGTCGACGCGGTGGCCGCCGCCCAACGCCAGCTCCGCAAGGCGGTGGTGGTGCTGGAGCCGCGCAAGCAGTGGCCCCGGGGCCTCGACGGCCGCAAGGGCAACATCAAGCCCGACCTCCGGCCCGAGGAGGGGCGCGCCCTGGCCTTCGGCACCGACCCCGGCTGGGCCGAAGACCTGGCCCAGCTGTTCGCCGGCGGCGACGCCCCGCCCTCCGACGACCTGCTCCGCGGCGTGGCCGCCGCCCTCAAGGCCTGGCATTGGGGGCGCCGGCCGACCTGGGTCACCTGGGTGCCGTCGCGCACCCGGCCCCTGTTGGTGGAGGGCTTGGCCACCCGGCTCGCCGACGTCGGCAAGATGGAGCTGGTCGACGCCATCCACCGCGTCCGCCCCGACGCCCCGCCCCAGGCCCGCATGGACAACTCCGCCACCCAGGCCGCCAACGTGCTCGACGCCTTCACCTACGGTCGGCTCGACGGCGAGCCCCTGCCGCTCGGCCCGGGCCTGGTGGTGGACGACACCCTGCGGTCGGGCTGGACCATGACCGCCGTGGCCGAAGGCCTGCGCGCCGCCGGCTCGGGCCTGATCCTCCCCTTCGTGCTCTGGCGCCGCCCCTGAGTCGCGGTCTGCCCGGGCACCCCTGAACCCAGGCGCGCCCGCCGACGACCGCTCAGCCCAGCAGGCGGGTGATGCCGAACACCAGCGCCACCAGCACGCTGTTGCCGGCCAGGGTGGTGGTGAGCATCTGGCGGCTCAGGTCAGCCTGTACCCCGGAGAGCCGAGCATCGAGCTTGGCATCGAGCTTGGCCTCGAACTCGTTGAACCGGCTGTCGAGCCTGGCTTCGAGTCCGTCGACGCGCCGCTCGAGTCCGTCGATGCGTCCATCGAGTCGGCCGAGGTGGCCGTCGATCTGACCGAACCGGTCGGTGAACTCGGAGCGTTGAAGGGCGAGCTGGCGGTCGAAGGTGGCTTCGAGATGGGTGAACGCGTGGTCCAGGTCTCGTCGAGTGGCCACGTCGGCCCACCCCACCGGCGGCAGGTGCTCCATCAAGGTGCTCGCCTCCTCCTGGCCGAGTACCTCGGCGAGCCGTTGGTGCAGGTGGAACCGGGACTCATCGGTGATCGTCATCAGGGCCTTCCCATCGGTGTGGCTGACGGGAGCTCCTGCTCCGAGCGGCCGCGGTCCACGGCGACCCCAACGGTATCGGTCCGGCCGCAGGCTCGAAAGGGCTTCTCCGGCCCGTGGGTCCCGTACGGTGCCGGGCGTGCCGGTTCGCTGTGTGGCCTTCGACGCCGACGACACGTTGTGGGACTTCACCACCGCCATGTGGGAGGCCCTCGACCGGGCCCTCACGGCCGGCCGGGCCCTGCGCCCCGACCGGGTGGCGGGGCTCACCGCCGAGGGCCTGCAGGGCCTGCGGGACCGTCTCGCCGATGACCACCACGCTGATGACCACCAGGCCGTCTCCCACCGTCCGGTGAAGCTGTCGGAGGTGCGCCGTCGCTCCTTCGCCGTCGCCCTCGAGGAACAGGGCACACCGGACCCCGAGCTGGCGATGGTGATGGCCGACGCCTACTTCGCCCACCGCCACGGTGAGGTCCGGCTCCACCCCGAGGTGGTCGGGGTGCTCGACACCCTCGCCCGCCACCACGTGCTCGGCCTGGTCACCAACGGCAACACCGACCCCGAGCGCAGCGGGCTCGGCGGCCGGTTCCACTTCCGCCTCGGCGCCGACGACATCGGCATCCGCAAGCCCGACCCCCGCCTCTTCACCATGGCCGCCGCGGCCGCCGGCTGCCACCCCGGCGAGCTGGTGTACGTGGGTGACCAGCCCACCAAGGACGTGGCCGCCCCGCAGGCGGCCGGCTGTCGCGGCGTGTGGCTCAACCGCACCGGCGCTCCCTGTCCGCCCGGCATCGAACCCGACGCGGTGATCGCCAGCCTCACCGAACTGCCCGCCGTGATCGCCCGCCTCGACGCCGAGGAGGCCGCCGTGCTCGCCCGGGTGGGAGTGGGCCCCCACCCCGAGCCCTGGCCCCACGACCCCCGCCTCGACCCTGACCTGCTCCGCCAGGGCGATCGCCGCAACGTGGTGGACCGCTACCGCTACTGGCGGGAGGACGCCATCGTGGCCGACCTCGCCGATCGGGCCCATCCGTTCCACGTGGCCGTGGAGAACTGGCGTCACGACCGCAACATCGGTGCCGTGGTGCGAAACGCCAACGCCTTCGGTGCGGCCGGAGTGCACATCGTGGGCCGCCGCCGCTGGAACCGCCGGGGCGCCATGGCCACCGACCGCTACCTGCCCGTGCACCACCACGACACCGTGGCCGACCTGGCCCGCTGGGCGGCGGGCGAGGGGCTGGCGCTGGTGGGCATCGACAACGTCGACGGCTCGTTGCCGTTGGAGGACGCCGACCTGCCCGAGCGGTGCGTGCTGCTGTTCGGTCAGGAGGGCCCCGGCCTGTCCGCCGAGGCGGTGTCGGCCTGCGCGGTGACCCTGGCCATCGCCCAGTTCGGGTCCACCCGCTCGGTGAACGCCGGCGTGGCGTCGGGTATCGCCATGCACGCCTGGATCCGCCAGCACGCCGGGCTCCCCACCGGTTCGTCCTCGGGCCCCGGGTCCTCGTAGCCGGGACAACCGGGCCGTGCGGGCGACGACCGGTCGGGCGACCGGATCTCCCGGGCCGGGTGCTGCGCGGGGGGTGGGTTGGTCCGGGGTCGGGGTTGGTCCCTAGCGTTCGGTCGTGGCCACCAACCGCAGCGACGCCAGCAAGCAGAAGCGATCCCGCCAGAACCGGGCCCAGCGCGAGGCCCTGGCCGCGCGCAAGAAGGCGGCGTCGACCCCACGTGAGGAGCGGGTGGCCACGCCATCGCCCGTGACCACCGAGCGGGCCGGCGGCAAGGGCTCCAAGGCGGCGACGGGCGGCGACGCCCCGGCCTCGGCCAAGGCGGCCATGGCCGAGGGGCGACTGGGTCAGGTGCCCGTCGACGTCGAGTCGCTCGAGGGCAGCTTCCTCAGCAAGCTCGTGCGGGTCCCCGGCGGCATGCAGGTGATCATGGCCGCGGTGCTCGCCGTGGTGCTGGCGGTGATGGCCTCGGTCATGGCCACGGTGCCGCCCGAAGGGGCCGAACCCGGTGCCGACGCCACCCGCACGCTGTTCGAGGCCTACGGCGCCAGCGCCCTGCTCTTCTTGGCCCCGCCGCTGATCCTGGTGGGCAACGCCGTGGTGTTCGGGCTCCACGCCAAGCGCCGCCGCATGTGGACCATGTCGGCGATCATGCTCGGCCTGTTCTCCCTGCTCATGCCGCAGTTCCTGTTCCCCGCCGGCATGCTCGGCTACGCCACCCTCCGCGCCAAGCGCGTGGAGGACGGCCCCCGGCGTCCTCGGAGCCCCCGCCGGTCGCCGCGCTCGGAGGCTGCCGACCCGGCCGACAGCACCGACCCGGGCCCCATCTCGAACGGCTGACCTGGCCACCCACTGCTGCACACCCCACCGTTCTGGCGTGGGTCAGGTCCGGGGGGTGGACCTGAGTTACGCCGTTTCGTGGTGGGTTCGGCACCCCACCGTTCTGGCGTGGGTGAGGTCCGGGGGGTGGGCCTGAGTTACGCCGTTTCGTGGTGGGTTGGGCGGATGGCGGCGACGGTCGAAGGTCCTCAGGGCCGGTGGCCCAGGTCACCGGGTACGGCGGGTTCGGACCCTTGACGCCCACCGGTGGATCGGGGATGGTGGAACTGCGCCCAGGGCCCAACGCTCCGGGCGACACGGAAGGAATCCCCACACTCCCCGGGAGGTGCAGGACACCGTGAAGCAGCATCGAGAAGTGGAGCGATCGCCTCCGGGCTGACCGCCACCCCAGGCAGGCGACCCGCCAGCGCCACCCGTTTCCCACTACGGACCGCGGATGTGCTTCGGAGTCGGCACCTCGCCCTCCCCGCTCGCCACCGGGCCCGTCCGAACTGCGGCGGGAGCGCCCGGAGCGCCTGCCGAACCCGGCGTCCCGCCGAGTGGACCACCAGCTGTGGTCCACCGGCGGGACGCACCGCGTCCGGGCCTCGTTCGCCAGGCGTCGGGTCCCGGCCTCGGGTCCCGGCCTCGGGTCCTGGCCTCGGGTCCTGGCCTCGGGTCCTGGCCTCGGGTCCTGGTGTCGGTCCCGGCGTCGGGACCCGGCTTCGGGCCCTGGCCTCGGGTCCTGGTGTCGGTCCCGGCGTCGGGACCCGGCTTCGGGTCCTGGCCTCGGGTCCTGGTGTCGGTCCCGGTGTCGGGAACCCTGCTTCGATCCGGTCCGGACGCGGGTCTCGGGCAAGAACGGGTTGCGTGGCAACCAGGTCTTGCCCGAGAGGTGAGGCGGGGGTCCGACAGACGTCGGGCCCGAGAGGTGAGGCGGGGCCGGACGAAGCCGGCAGCGCCGGTGGGGTCAGACCGGCGGCGGGGGCGGCGGGGCGGCCGGCGGCTGCGGCAGCGGTGCCGGCGCGACCACCGGGGCCTGGGCCGGGATGGCCGCCTCGGTCGTGGCACTGGATCGACCCGCGGTGGGGGCGATGCGTCGGGAGGCGGTCTCCTCGACCTGGCGGTCGAGGGCGGCCCGGGCCTGGGAGGCCCGCGTCTCGCGACCCTCCTCGTCGGTGCCGCTGCCGGCGAACAGCTCGGCCACGGTGGCCAGCGAACCCAGTCCGCTGGCGAAGTCGGCCGGGAGGTAGATCTTGGTGGCCTGGCCGTTGGCGATCCGGCCCAGGGTCTCCAGGTACTTGATGGCCAACAGGTCGGGCGACGGGTCGCCGGCGTGGATGGCCTGGTACACGGTGGTGATGGCCCGGGCCTCACCCTCGGCCACCGTGAGCTGGCGGAACCGCTCGGCGTCGGCCAGGGCCCGGGTGGCTTCGGCGTCGCCCTGGGCCTGGAGGATCTGGCGCTGGCGCTCGCCCTCGGCCCGCAGGATGGCCGCCTGCTTGTCGCCCTCGGCCGTGGTGATGGCCGCCTCTCGGCGACCGTCGGCCTCGGTGACCACGGCCCGCCGGGTGCGCTCGGCCTTCATCTGCTCGTGCATGGCGTGCATGACGTCGGGCGGCGGGTCGATGCGCTGGATCTCCACCCGCACCACCCGGACGCCCCACTTGTCGGTGGCGTCGTCGAGGATCTGGCGCAGGTCGACGTTGATCTTGTCTCGGCTGGTGAGGGCCTGGTCGAGCTGCAGGTCGCCCACCACGTTGCGCAGGTTGGTCTGGGCCAGCTTGGTGACGGCCAGGATGAAGTTGGCCACGTTGTAGACGAGGCGATTGGGGTCGGTGGGCTCGTAGTAGATGACGGCGTCGACCGACACGACCACGTTGTCGGACGTGATCACCTCTTGCGGCGGCACGTCGACCACCTGCTCGCGCATGTCGACCATGCGGATCTTGTCGACGAACGGCACGATCATGCGCAGGCCGGGATCGAGCGTCTCGTGGTACTTGCCGAGGCGCTCCTTCACCCCCCGCTGGTAGGGCTGCACGATGCGGATGGCGCTGGCAGCGAAGATGAAGAAGAAGATGGCGAGGATCGCCAGTACGACAACGAGGGGTCCCACAGAGGTCTCCTTGGTAGCGGGAACGAAGGCTGGGTGTGCGGAGCCGTCAGCTGGTGAGCGACGGGGGCGCGGGCGGGTGGTCGGGCGGGCCGTCGGCGGGTGCCACCGGTTCGGCCGGGGCCACCACCACGCGGGTGCCGCGCACCTCGACCACCACCACGGTGGCGCCGACCGGGATCACCTGACCGGTCTGGCTCTCGGCCCGCCACTTCTCGCGGTCGAGCTGGACCATGCCGTACTCGTGCTCGCCGTCGATCGGTTCGATCACCCGGGCCCGCTGGCCGACCTGGCGGCTGGAGCCCACCCCTGGCTGGGGCGTGCTGTTGCTCAGGCGGCGCGCCAGCGGGCGGAGGGCGAGGAACGATCCCACGGACACGCCGAGGAACAGGGCCCACTGGACGGCCAGGCCGGCCCCGGCGAACCCGGCGATGGCAGCGGCCGCTGCCCCGAGCGCGAACGGGGCGAGGAAGAACGACCCCGCCACCGCCATCTCACCGACTGCGAACACGACGGCGGTGATCAACCAGATCCACCGCCAGACCTCGGGATCGCCGCTGTCCATCTTGTCCCTCCCTGCCACGTCAGGTGACGCAGCCAGACACCCTATCCACGCCATCGGCGAAAACGTCGCCGATTTACCGGCCGGTCGCGCCGAGTTCCCACCGGGGTAGCGTCGACCGACGTGGACCAGCCCCTTCGCCTGCTCACCGTGCACGCCCACCCCGATGACGAGGCCTCCAAGGGCGCTGGAACGGTGGCCCGCTACGCCGACGAGGGCATCGAGGCCACCCTGGTGTGCTGCACCGGGGGTGAAGCCGGCGACGTGTTGAACCCGGCCCTCGACACCCCCGAGGTGCGGGCCGACATCGGCGCCGTGCGCCGGGCCGAGCTCCAACGCTCGGTCGACATCATCGGCTACGCCCGTTGGGACATGCTCGGCTATCGCGACTCGGGCATGCCTGACAGCGAGCACAACGCCCACCCCGACTGCTTCGCGCGGGCCCCGCTCGACGAGGCCGTGGGCCGGCTGGTGGCGCTCATCCGCCGGGACCGCCCGCAGGTGCTGGTGTCCTACGGCGAGGAGCAGTCGGGCTACCCGCACCCCGACCACCTCCGGGCCCACGAGATCACGCTGGCGGCCTGGCACGCGGCCGGCGATCCCGAGCGGTTCCCCGAGGCCGGCGACCCGTGGGCGCCGAGCAAGCTGTACTACACGGCCTGGGCCCGCACCCGGTTCCTGGCCCTCCACCAGGCGTTCCTGGACCACGGGCTGGAGTCGCCCTTCGACGACGCCTGGTTCGCCCGCCCCAGCCACGACCACCTCATCACCACCCGCATCGACGTGGAGCGCTACTACCACGTGCGCGCCGACGCCCTGCGGGCCCATGCCACCCAGGTCGACCCCACCTCGCCGTTCTGGTTCGGCCTCCCCGACGACGTGGCCGCCAAGATCTATCCCTGGGACGACTACGAACTGGCCGACACCCGGGTGCCGGTGACCGGCGACGGCGTGGAAGACGACCTGTTCCACGGACTTCGGGCCCCGGTGTCGTCGTGACCGACGCCCCGCTCGACTGGCTCACGCCCGTGCAGGCCCGTGGCCCGGTGCCCGGCCTGACCCGCCCGCTCGAGGTGGCCTGGTCGGTGCCCAAGGCTCCCGGGGGCGACGTCGCCGTGACCGTGCGGTTCGAGCCGCTCACCGCCGCTGCTGCCGGCGGCGGGGCCGCGGGTGGCCCGGACGGACCCGACGTGGTGGAGCTCACCGCCACCGCCGCAGTGGCGGGTCGGCTGGTGGCCGGCGAGCTCACGCCCAACGCGGCGTGGATGAGCGGCAAGCTCAAGGCATCGGGACCCACCGGTCCGCTGCTCGCCCTGCTGGCCCACGCCCAGCCCCCGTCCTGACCGGTCCGTCCGGCCCGTAGCAGGACGGCGCCCAGCCCACCGGCTGACGGGTTCACCCCGACCGGTCCGTCGCGCCCGGCACCCGATGCGATGACCGCGCCCCGTCCGGCCCCGGCAGGCCGGCCCGCGCTGGTCAGACGGTCCGGTCAGACGGTCCGGTCAGACGGTCCGGTCAGACGGTCCGGTCAGATGGTGTCGGGGGCGGTGCCGGTGCGCTGCACCGCTCGCAGCGCCCGATAGCCGATGCGCACCACGCCGAGGCGGTCGAGCAGCACCGGGAGCTCGTGGTCGAAGCAGGTGAGGTGGTGGTCGTCGACCCGGTGCGACCAGGCTTCGTCGTAGGCCCGTAGCTCGGGGGTGTCGTGCGCGGGGTGCACGTGCAGCTCGGTGACGCCGGGCTCCAGTTCGTGGATGGCGCGCTCCACCGTGCGTCGGCTGCCGTGCCCGGAGGCGACGGGGGCGAAGTGGTCGGGGAACACCACGCCCTCTTCGGCGGCGAGGAACCGGAACGGGAACCCCACCGACCGCTCCACCGCGGCGCCCGCCAGCCGGATCGGGAGCCGGAACTCCACCGCCAGGTCGAGGTAGACGTCGAAGAACTCGGGGCGGTGCTGGAGCGACCCCAGGTGGGAGTCGAGGTGGCTCACGTCGAACCCCCACAGGATGGCCCGCTCCACCTGGGCCCGCAGCTCGCGGCGGGCCTCGTCGAGGTCGGCGTGGTCCCACAGGTCTGCCACCGTGCGGGGGAAGCCGCCGTCTCCGTCGAGCAGGGACGGGGCGTGGGTGATGGGGCCCCAGCGGTAGCGGTCGTGCTCGGCGTTGAGGGTGAGGTGGACGCCGATGTCTTCGCCCCGGTAGCGCGACGCCGCTTCTCGGGCCCACGGGGCCGGGACCATGATCGACGCGCTGGTGGCCTGACCGGTGCGCAGCGCCTCGTAGATGCCGGCGTTGGTGGCGTGGCTCACGCCCAGGTCGTCGCAGTTGATGATCACGGCCCGGGCGTCGGGACCCAGCCCGAGGCGTTCGGTGAGCTCGGTCATCGCCGAGGACGCTACCGCCCGCCCGGGTCGCCGCACGCACCCCACAGCCCGGTACCGGCCGACCGCGCCTGGCGCTCGGCGGCGGCCAGGTCTGCCCGCCTGGCCGTGTTGGGGGCGATGCTCAACACGGAGGCGTAGCCCTCGGCCAGCAGGGCCCGGTTCACGAACAGCCCGTCGGTGCGCCGCCACAGGTAGACGAGCAGGCGCCCGTAGCGATCGCGAGCCTCGGCATCCCGCTGCACCAGCACCTCGGTGCCCTCGGGCAACAGGACCTTGGTGCGGGCCGACGCCTCGGGGCCGAAGCACTCCACCGGCGCATCGGGTTTGACGGTCTCGGGGGTGTCGATGCCCAGGAGCCGGGCCCGCTCGGGTTCGGCACCGGCGATGCGGAGGGTGACGGTGTCGCCGTCGGTCACGTGGTCGACGTGGGCCACCAGCCCGGTGCCGCCGCCGGGCACCGGTGCGGTGGCCGGGACGGTCGGGCGGCTGCACCCCGAGGCCGCGAGCCCGATGAGCCCGAAGAGGGCGACGAAGGCGACGAGCGCGACGAAGCCGGGCAGGACCGACGCCGACGGCGTGGCCGGGGTGGCCCCGTTGGGCCGGGCGGCACTGCCAAGGTGGGCGGGGGATGGGGCGAGCCGGTGCACGGCGACCTCCGGGTGGGCGGAACGATCGTCGGCCGGGGCCGCAAGGGGTGG
>WBZL01004037.1_pt1 | contig 12990 bp, 12 predicted proteins | sample 5204291 | NCBI WGS metagenome assembly WBZL01 (sample SAMN12344345, study PRJNA552823) | activated sludge metagenome | biome: Activated sludge suspended growth; feature: Nitrification reactor; material: Wastewater; isolation source: activated sludge from nitrification reactor of wastewater...
AATTATCCAGGGAATCGGTCAGCTTTTGGATCAGGTAACTTTGCCGTTCAAGCCCGCTTTTGATCTCCAGCAAATCGAGCGGCAATTTCCTGGAAGGGCTGTCGGGGGAAGGCATGAAGGCGCTGATTTTGGACCTGACATACCAGACCTCCCGGACATCGCTTATGGAAACGCGGAAGGGTTGATAAAAGTTGTTGTCGGAAAGCAGTTCGAGCACTTTGTGATCCCGGAGCCGGTTGAGCACGCGCCGCACCATCACATCGGCTTTGGTGACCACGACATAAACGTGATTATCCTTGAGGGCGGAATCCCAGAGGGCGGGTTCCAGGTAGCTGCACACCACTTTGTCGCCTTCCTGGAGGGTGGGTTCCATGGCGTCGCCGGATACATCGAATGAGCGGTGGGTGCCGACCTTGTATTTGTATTCGGGAAGCGAATAAGTAGGCAGGTCTTTGATGAAGTTGGGATTGGTCCACTCTACGGCGTAGCCGGTCTGGGCGGGGATGGGCACATGGACGATGCGTTCGTCGTTCTGGGCGTTGGTTACGATGGTGAGCACCCGGAGGTTTTTCTGGTCCTCGTCGGTCATGAACATGGGCCCTTCGCCGGTAAAAAGGTAGGCGGGATTGATCTTGTAGAACTCGACCGCTTTGCGGATCAGCTCAATGGTGACATCCCGCCTTCCTTTGATGATCTCACTCAAACTTTGCGGCAGATAATCCAGGGAAACTGCGAATGCGCGGCTGGAGCGAACCCGGTTTTCTTCCCTCAATTTATCGTGACATTTGATAAATCGCTGGGTGACAACGCTGTTCATCGAAAAGGTTAGTTAATAAGGTGGAAAAATAATCTAGCTCCGCAAAAGCAGTTCTCTGTCGCTATTCAGCAAATGTATAAAAAATGCAGTTTCGATATCAACAAATTGCCTAAATTTTATTCAAAAAAGTGATAAGCTGCAAAATCACGCCGGAAAGCTGCCGATAATGGCCATAAACTCCTTAGCGTCAAGGGAAGCGCCGCCGATCAGCCCGCCGTCCACATCGGGTTGGCTGAACAATTCGGGCGCGTTGCTCGCCTTGCAGCTGCCGCCGTAGAGGATGGAGGTTTGCTGCGCCAGGTCCCGGCCGTATTTTTTAGCGATGGCGTCCCGTATTTCCTTGTGCATATCCTGCGCCTGTTCGGGGCTGGCGGTCCTGCCGGTGCCGATCGCCCAAACGGGTTCGTAAGCGATGACCACTTTGGCAAAATCTTCCGGCGACAGGTCAAAAACGGAGGCCTCCAGCTGTTCGACCACCAGTGCTACATGGGTGCCGGCTTCGCGGATCTCCAGGGGTTCGCCGCAGCAGAAAATGGGTTTGAGGCCGGCTGCGAGGGCTGCTTTCACCTTTTTGGCCAGCAAGGGGCCGTCCTCTCCGAAATACTGCCGGCGTTCGGAATGGCCCAGAATGACGTATTCGGCGCCGGTAGACCGGACCATCGGCGCGGATATTTCGCCTGTATAGGCGCCTGAGGTTTCCTGGTGGCAGTTTTGAGCGGCGACGTACAGGTTGGAGACGCCTTCGGCAATAGCGGCCACTCCTCTGAGGTGGATAAAGGGCGGCGCCAATACGACGACGGTCTCTGAGGGTTGCAGGTTTTCGGCAATGGCTTTGGCCAGGTCGCGCCCTTCCTCATAGCTTTTATTCATCTTCCAGTTTCCGGCTACAATGCGTGTTCTGTTCATTTTTCTTGGTTTTGACCCGCCAAAAATAGTTTTCTGCCGGCAAAATACAATAGGATCGAAGCCACTATCATCATACCCAGGTTCCAATACCAGGCGATCGGCTCCTTGTTGACCTCTACATAAACGGCCTCCTCAGGGTTGAGGTACTGTACGGCCGGCAATTCGGCGGCTTTGTTCTGGCGTTTGAGCGGTTTGCGCACCAGCCCTTTGATGTCGAGCGGCCCTTTCGGCGCCTGGTAACCCGATTTGAGGGGGTCCTCCCCTACCGGTCTTTTTTCCCAGGCGATCACAGCGGGTTTTACCTGCCGGCCGGCTTTCAGTTCTTCCAGTTCGCCGGGCGAAACAATGGGATAAAGGATGACGGCGCGGTCTTTTTCATTTTTAAGCGGGCCGACAGCAAAGTCGCCGGTTGCGACGCCGCCGGTGACCGCTACAAAGTCAGCGGCGCCGACGCCTCTGGCCTTCACTTCATCGATGGTGTCGGTATGCAAACGGTGGGTTCCCAGGTACCTGGAAAAAATGCTGTTGCAACCGTTGATGAACACCACGGTGGCAATGAGTATGATCGACAATCTGATCCACATAAATGCGAAAATTGGTGTTGTAATGGCCGCAGACCGGGCAATTTACCGGGCAAAATCGTAACCGTAGGTAAGTCCCGATTCCCGGAAATGGCCGGTCAGCAGTTTTTCGAGGTAAAGTTGATCAATTTTATCGAAAGAATCCTTTTCCGTGCTGTCCACATCGAATACAGCAATCAACCGGCCGCTCGGATCAAAGACGGGTACGACGATCTCCGACCGGGAATTGGGATCGCAGGCGATATGTTCGGCGCCTTGCTCCAGCGCATGGGTGTCGGGTACGATCTGAGTGATCTCTTCCCGGGCCGCTTTGCCGCATACGCCCCGGTCGAAGCGGATATCCAGGCAGCCCAGGGTACCCTGATACGGCCCGACAATGAGCCTTCCGCCGTGGACGATATAGAACCCGGCCCAGTAATAGTACGGCAAATGCGTTTTGAGCAGGCAATTAATGGTTGCCATTTTCAGGATCATCTGGGTTTCTCCCGCCAGGTTGGCATCAATGGCGCTGAGGGCGTCTTCGTAGGCGAGGCGTTTTTCCGCCGCGGTCAGGTTGCGCGACGGTTTGATGAAGTAGGGCATTTCTGCTGAGGCGGACATAAAGGTGTTTTTACATATATTTTAAATCGAAGGCAAAGCGATAGCTGATCAATTCGTTATTGGCCTGTGTTTTTTTCCAAGCATCCTCTTCATGGCTCATACTGATCATTTCATCAGTTCCGGTTTTTTTAAACCTCAGCACGACCTCCTGTAGCGTAGTCATTTCCAATTCACTAAAAATGTTTTCATCTGTACCTTTTATTCCTGGAAAGAACTGCTCACCTATTCCGCCGTTTGGAAAATCTTTATACGCAATCTGCAGGAATCCTTCCCGTCTCGCTTCATTGAATAGCCCGTCAAAATTATTTGGTACGGGCCCCATATTGATTGCAATGTATGAAGTCCCCGAAATGGATCTGCCCGTTTTCTTGAAATGAGAAAAATCGGCATAAAACAACAATTTGCACATCTTCACTTTATAGGGCTGTATCTCTCTTACCAGGAAGCTTAGCATATGATTGAATCTAACTGTACTTGGTTTTCGATAACCCCTGTAAATACTGGGCAAAAGATCTTTACCGAAAAGATAATTTGCCAGTCCTTCAAAAACTGACTCGTCCTTGATAAACACAAGCGTTTTTATCCGTTTACGTATTTTGGTTTTGTCTTTTTCCGGTAATTGATCGCAAAGGTTAACCAGTTTTTCAAATTCTATAGGATCTTCCGCCAATTGGATCAGGCGAGCATTGGATAAGCTAGGTATTTCTCCTTGCTCATATAAGCGATAAGTATTAGCTCCGAAACCCAAAACCTCCGACATTTTGGCAGATGAAAGCTCATATTGTTCCCTGATCCGGGTAATCTCTTCTGGAAATGGAAGCCGGTGTTTAACTCTGTATTGATTATAAACCTGGCTGAGGTTCAGGTTGAGTTGTTCTTCCGTCTCAAATTCTGCATTTGAATCAGCACAGTAAAAAAAATGCTTGATAATCGTAAAGTCTTCTTTCCTGAATTTAAGAACCCGCTCTTCATGAATCAGCTGCATCGGGCTGCCTGTATATGGACTGTTCATTTTATTCACTGTTTAAATGGAAAATGCAAAGGAAATTCTGCTGTATGAAAGGAAATGCAAACTGCCTGAGCATTAAAAAAGCCGATAGTTACCTTGATATAAATTTCCTTGCTTTTGATCAATTTGCCGAAAACCCACAAGTCAGGCCCACCGTTGAGGGTATCTTTTTTCGGTCCTTCAACATAATCGGTTACTTTGAGTGCTTTAATGATTTCCTTTACGGCATCTGGCGTCAGTTCCAGGTCCAACAAAGTTTGAAGATTCTTGTCCCTGTCGCTTCTGAACAACATTCCCCATATTTCGATCTTTGTCGATAGGTCTTTTAGGTAACATTCAACTTCATCCTTTAATATCACGAGAACGCATTATTCAACTTTAAAGTTCAAAAATACTTTAAATTTTTATATTATTCAACTTTAAAATTAATAAAATTTCTCTCCGATCAACCGCAACCCCGTCAGCGTCAAGTTGGGATCGATCACCTCAAACATGCCTTCCAGCGGATGAAGGATAGAGGACAGCCCACCGGTCGCCACGGCGATGTAGTGCCCGCCCAGTTCGGCCCGGATCACCTCAAGCATATGTTTTACCAGGCCGACATACCCGATGAGTATCCCGCTCTGGATGGCGTGTACGGTGTCCTTCCCCACAGCGGAGGCGGGCAACACCAGCGGCACTTCCGGCAATTGAGCCGTATTGAGAAAGAGGGATTTGATGGCCGTTTTCAGGCCCGGCGCGATGGACACGCCCAGGATGTCCCCCTCCCCGGTGAGGGTGGTAAAGGTCAATGCCGTACCGAAGTCCACTACCACACAATCTTTCCGGTACAATTGAAATGCGGCAAAGGCATTGGCCACCAGGTCGGTTCCGATCTCATCCGGCTTCTGGATGCCCATGCCCAGAAACGGGAATACCTTCGGCCCGACCAACACAGGGTCGAGGCCGGTAAGGGTACGGGAAACGGCAATCCAGGTGTCCCGCAGGTCGGGTACCACGCTGCTGATCACCACCTGCCTGATCTCTCCTTCCGGCAGCCGGGCCTCCAGGAACAGATTGCTCAATTGGACCTCGTAGAACATCAGGGCGCTCTGATCCGCCCGCGTGGGGAGGCGCCAGACGTAAAGCCACTCCGGCGCTTTCCAAAGCCCGATGGTGACGTTTGAGTTGCCGATGTCTACGATTAGTCTCATGTGGCAGTCACAGTTGTCAGTTGTCAGTAGCGACGCATGATGATGCGTCGCAATCTGCCCATCCTCCGTCCGCCATAGCTCTGAGGCCACGGCGGGCAGTATCAAGTATGCAGTCCTTCAGTTGGCGGTTGGCAGTTCACGGTCCGGTCCCCGGCATCCTCCGTCCGCCATAGCCCTGAGGCGACGGCGGGCAGTATCCAGTATCAAGCATCCAGTATCCAGTATCCAGTATCAAGAAGCAAGCATCCAGCATCAAGAAGCAAGCATCCACCTCACTCCTTCCGCTCAAAACACCCGATATCCGGCATATTGTCCCGGGGTTTTCCTTCCAGGTCGTCCGGAATATTCGGCAGCACGAGGCCTTTATCTTTTGCGATGGAAAGCGTATCCAGGTGAAAATCGTCTTCCGAGGGGTCCAGAAAGAGTTTATCCTCGCGTTTGCCGTTGATGCAATCCGAGCACAAGGCGGTGAGGAAGTCCTGAAAATCGCTGTTGGCGCTGGTCAGGAGTTGGTCGACCTTGACGACGCAATGGTCAAATTGAACGTTGAATTGCGCGGGGGTTTGCCGCCCTGAGAAATCCGACAATTCCAGCTCATCGCGGCTGGAGCCGAACAGGATGCAATTCCGGAAGGTCGCATTGAGCCGGTAGGTCTTGTTGATCTCGCACGACAGCGGGTTGTTGTCGTAGCAATAGTAGTTGCTCATGCCCAGTGCCGATGCGTCGACCCCGTAGCTGGCGATGGTGCAGTGTTCGAACAGGTAATCGCCGCCCAGCAGGATCTGGACAGCGTTATTGGCGTGGTTATAGAACAGGCAGTTGGTCATGGTGGCCTTGGCGTGGAATGCCAGCAGGCCGTTGCTGTTGGTATTGTAGATCTGCGTGTGCGAAGCGGTGAGCTCTGAGGTGGAGTCGGCGTATATACCCACCAGGCTGTTCCGGATGACGGCATAATCCATCTGGTTGCCTTTGCTGCCGCGGCCCAGAATGATGCCGTACCATTGGCCCGGCTGGTCCTGAAAATCCTCCTCCAGGCGGTCGCCCTGAATGATCACCGGATTGTTCGGTTCGCCCTGCAACCGGATGGAGCCCTTTTCGAGGGTATAGATGATGCCGTCGTTGAAGACATCGAAAACATCGTTTTTGGCTATGCCGCCGTGGACGTACACCCGGGTGCCGGCCGCCATCTCCAGGGCGCAGCTGTCGATGAAGATCTCGCCGAAGATCACATAGGGCTTGGGGTCGTCCCAGCGGATGATGCCGTTGTCGCAGGTCAGCAACACCGGTACGCCCTTGTTGTAGCGGGAAGGATAATAATTGGCGTTCTGCCCCCAGGCTTCCAGGCGGACTTCCTGCTCCCGGTCGGCGGATTGCAGCACCACCTGGTCCTCGATCACGAACGGGCTCACGGAGAGGGGTTGGTCGGGGTCGACGGTCACTTCCACAAAAACGTAGATGCTGTCGCCGCCCCAGATCTCGACATTGTCTACGGATTTGCCCGGCAAGCCGTCGACATTGAGGCGAAAGGGAGACTGTTCGCCGCCTTTCAGATAGACCTTGTCGAGGCGCAACGGCCTTGAGTTGGGGTTGTAGACCTTGAAATAACGGGTTGCGGAGCCGAGTTCGGTAAATACGGTGTCAAACCGGAGCGTATCCAGGGAAAACCGGAGTTCGACGCTGCCGTCGGTGATAAAATCATCTTCCCGGTCCCGGCACCCGTTCCAGATCAACAGACCGAGTGCGAATAACAGAAAGATAACGGATCGCATTTTTTTCATACGGGCAAAAATATGAAGGCAAAATTAGATTTTTTCCGCGATGGGTGTCGTTTAATAACCTAAACGAAAGAAATGGTCCTTCGTTGCGACCAATATTCGGATCAATCGAAATCTTTTTTTTCTATTATATTTGCAGCGCTATACACTTAAATGGCTTATAACGCATTGTCGCCTGTTATAGACGTTATCATTCCGGCCTTCAATGAAGAAAGCTCCATTGGATTGGTTTTGGGAGACATGCCCTGGGGGCTGGTTCGGGAAGTGATCGTTTGTAACAATGCCAGTACGGACAATACGGGCCAGGTCGCTGCGGCCGCAGGAGCCACCGTTCTAGAGCAACCGAGAAAAGGTTACGGCAGCGCCTGTCTTAAAGGCATCCATTACCTAGCTGCAAAACCAAAGGAAGAACAACCCGACATTGTTGTATTCCTGGATGCCGATTATTCCGATCATCCTGAAGAAATGCCCGCGTTGGTGAACCCGATCGTTGAAGATGACGTTGACCTGGTAATCGGTTCGCGCGCGCTGGGAACGAAAGAACGCGGGTCCATGCAGCCGCAACAGGTTTTCGGCAACTGGCTTGCCACCAACCTCATCCGGCTGATTTATCGTTACAACTTTACGGACCTCGGCCCCTTTCGCGCGATCAAATGGAATAAATTACTGACGATTAATATGGAGGACCCGGATTTTGGCTGGACGGTTGAAATGCAGGTGAAGGCAGCCAAATACGGCCTGAAATGCACGGAAATACCGGTCTCCTACCGCAGGAGAGTAGGCGTTTCGAAGGTATCAGGCACGATCCGGGGGTCATACCTGGCCGGAAAAAAAATATTATGGACAATTTTTAAACTTTGGTGACCTTCCGGGGCCAAAAACCCGTTACGTTCAGGCACTTTCAGCGTCTGATATTGAAGGTTCTTCCATTGAGGAACGAATAACAAAAAGATCATGTCCAGCATTGCTTTTATTGTTTTGGGAATTTACACGCTTTCCCTGTTTTACATTACCCTTTACTGCGTTTTGCAGTTCAATCTGCTTTATTTTTACAAGAAGAAATCCAACCAGCAGCTATCCGTGGAAGAATCGGCCCCAATACCCGGTCCCGCCATCGCTTCCCGGCAGTTGGCGCTGGCCGAAGCAGGCCCAGCCCAGCCCTTTTCCGGATTGGATGCGGGCCTGGAGGACGAACCGGAAGTCCAACCCTGGCCGTTTGTCACCATCCAGCTGCCGGTTTACAACGAATTATACGTCATGGAACGGCTGATCGACTGCATCACGCAGTTCGATTATCCCAAGGACCGTTTCGAGATCCAGATCGTGGACGATTCCACGGATGAATCCGTCGAGATCACCCGTCAGAAAGTTGAAGCCTATAAAGCGCTCGGATTTCAGATCGAACAGATCCGCAGGCCGGTTCGTCAGGGCTACAAGGCAGGCGCGCTCAAGGATGCCATGCCTTTTGCCAAAGGCGAATTCATCGCCATTTTCGACGCCGACTTCCTGCCCAAGCGCGATTTCCTGAAAAAGACCATCCCGCATTTCAAAGACCCCAGCGTAGGCGTGGTGCAAACCCGGTGGGAGCATATCAACGAGGATTATTCCCTCATCACCCAGTTGCAGGCCCTCCAGCTCAATGTCCACTTCACAGTGGAACAGGCCGGCCGGATGCGGGGCAATTACCTGCTGCAATTCAACGGCACAGCCGGCGTGTGGCGCCGCAAAACCATCGATGACGCCGGCGGTTGGGAAGCCGATACGCTGACCGAAGACCTCGACCTGAGCATCCGCGCCCAGCTCAAGGGGTGGAAGATCCACTTCCTGGAAGATGTGACCTCGCCGGCGGAATTGCCCGCTGAGATGAACAGCCTCAAATCCCAGCAATTCCGCTGGATGAAGGGCGGCGCCGAAACCGCCAAGAAGATGCTGCCGACGGTATGGCGGTCGGATCTGAGCCCCTGGAAAAAGATCCAGTCCACCGCGCACCTGCTGTCCAGCACGGTGTTCCTGTTCGTCTTCATCACGGGCTTTTCCAGCGTACCGCTGCTGTTTTACCTCGACGACCTGATCAATATGGGCTTCAGCAAGAACTTCTTTGCGTGGTTCATGGCGGGGTTGTTGTCCATCATCGCCATCTACTTTGTGGCCAATGTGCAGGCAACGCACAAGAACCTGCCCTTCGGAAAGAGCCTGGTGCGGTTCCTGAAGCTGTTCCCGATGTTCCTGGCCATGTCGATGGGTTTGTCGCTGCACAACTCGGTCGCCGTGATCGAAGGGTGGCGAGGCAAGAAATCGCCTTTTGTGCGCACGCCGAAATTCAACATCAAATCGGGTAAGGACAGCTTTGCCAAGAACAAGTACGTCACCGCCAAATTATCCTGGACGACGATCTTTGAGGGCCTGCTGGCTGTTTATTACACCGGCGCTATTGCGGCCGCCATCTGGTTGCAGAACACGACATTCCTGTTCTTCCACCTGACTTTGGCTGTCGGTTTCGGCACGATCTTCTATTACACGGTGCGGCACCTCAAAGTGAAATGAGCTGGTTTCGCGCCTTATTTAAAAAGGAGCCTTCCGCTCCGCCTGATCCAATGAAATACCTGATAGCAGGGCTCGGCAATATGGGCCCTGAATACGACAATACCCGCCACAACATCGGATTTGACGTGGCGGATCTGCTGGCCCGCCGTTTCGAAGCCGCCTACGAGCATGAGAACCTGGGCGATGTCGCGCGGATCAAACACAAGGGCCGGACCCTTGTCCTGCTCAAACCGTCGACCTATATGAACCGCAGCGGCAAGGCCATCCGCTACTGGTTGCAGAAGGAAAAGATCAACAAGGAGAATATGCTGGTCGTACTCGACGACAAGAATATTCCCTTCGGCAAGGTTCGCCTGCGCGGCAAGGGCAGCGACGGCGGCCACAACGGCCTCAAGGACATCGACCAGCTCACCGGCGGCAACGACTACGCCCGGCTGCGCATCGGCATCGGCGACGACTTCGCCAAAGGCCGCCAGGTAGACCACGTGCTCGGCGAATGGACCCGGGAAGAAGCCGACCAGCTCCCGGAAATCCTCCAAAACGCAGCAGAGGCCATACTCAGCTTTGCAGCCATCGGGCTGGAGCGGACGATGAATGCGTTTAATAAATGATTCGATTGATGGCTTCAGTTTGTTGATTATCCGAATCGAATCAATCGAATCAATCGACTTAATCGACTTAATCGATTCAATCGATTCAATTTCTCAACATTCCCATGGAAGACTTCCGCCTCCTGCTCCAGCAGACGCTCACCCCGATCGCCCTAATCTCAGGTGTGGGACTGTTGCTCCTGAGCATGATCAACCGTTACAACCACGCCATCGACCGGGTCCGGTACCTGATCAAGGAAAAGAAAGGCCTGTCGAAAGGCGAGACCGACAAGATCGACCGTTCCATCCAGATCATCTACCAGCGCTGCAGGATGATGCGCAACGCCATTTTCTGCATTGTCCTGAGCATTGCGGCCAGCGGCGCCATGATCCTGGTCATCGCTTTGGAAGGATTTATTCCTTATGATTTATTCCAATTGAAGGCCTTGCTGCTGATCTCGGCGATCGCCCTGATCGTGGTGGCTACGTTGATGTTTGTGGCGGAGACGACGTATTCGCTAAAGGCGTTGAAGATCGAGCTGGAGGAGTGAGGGAGCTGTTGATTTAACGCCTCCGCTGAAGCTGATCAATTGGACTTCAGTCTGAGATCAATTGGACTTTAGTCCAATTACCTTCCGAATAAACTTCGGCGCCCGGAACCGCGGCCCGTAAGCCTCCTCAAAATACCGGCACCGATCCAGAAAGGCCTCCAGGCCGTAGTCCACCACGTACTGGATGACCCCGCCTTTGGAAGCCGGAAACCCCCATCCGTATATGCTGCCCAGGTTGGCTTCGGGGATCGACTGGATCACGCCCTCCTGCATGCACCAGACTGCCTCGATCACCTGAACGAACAGCAGCCGTTCCTGGATCTCTTCGGCGTTGAAGCCCGATTGGGTGACCGGGAAATGGTCTTTGAGCCCGGTCCATAACCGGCGCTCCTCGCCTTCCTCGTATTCGTAAAACCCGGCGCGTTTGTTCCTGCCTGTACGTTGCAGTTCGCCGATCATGGTGTTCAGCACATCCACAGCGGGATGTTGCAGGTATTGGGCGCCGTAGTGGGCCGCCGCCTGGTGTTCGTATTTCAGGGCAAAGTCGAGCCCGAGATCGTCTGCCATCGCCAGGGCGCCTTTCGGCATGCCCGCCTGGCTGCCCAGGTTTTCAATGAGGGCGGGCAGGTACCCTTCCTGGAGCAACGTGATGCCCTCCAGCAGATAGGTGTTCTGCACCCGGGCCGCGTAGAACCCCCAGTCGTCCTTGACGATGATCGGCGTTTTCCAGATGGCCAGCGAAAAATCGAAGGCGCGCGCAATGGTTTCTTCCGACGTCTTGTCGCCGCGCACGATCTCCACCAGCGGCACTTCGTCGGCGGGGTGGAAAAAATGGAGCCCTACGTAATTGTCCGGGCGGGAAGAGGTCTCCGCCAGTTTGGTGATGGGGATGGAAATGGTATTGGTGCCGAAAATGCTGTATTCATCCATGAATTCCTCTGCTTCGCGGGTGACCTTTTGCTTGACCATCCGGTTTTCGAAGACGGCTTCGATGACCAGGTCGCAGGACGCAAAATCGGCGGACGTATCGGTGGTCTTGATCCGCTTGAGCATATCCGCGGCTTCTTCCCTGAGCAATTCGCCCGATCGCACCAGTTCCCCGACGCGGGTTTTGACGTACTCCCGTCCGCGTTCGGCAATCGGTTTTGAGACGTCTTTGAGCACTACCTGCATTTTGTTGCGCAGGCAGGCCAGGGCAATGCCCGATCCCATCATGCCCGCGCCGATCACCCCGATCTGTTTGGGGCGGAACCTGCCGAAGCCCTTGGGTCGTTTTTCCCCGCCTTTGATGGCGTGGTAGTCGAACCAGAAGGCTTTGATCATGTTCTTGGAGGATTTGCTCTTCACCAGGGCGCTGAATTGCCGGGATTCAATCCGGCAGGCCGTATCGAAATCGACCTTGGAGCCATCCTCCAATACCCTTAAAAGCGCTTCTTTGGCCGGGGCGTAATGCCGGCTCAACCCGGTGGCCAGGCGGTGGATCAGGGCGCCAGTTTTGGGGTCGTACGCCGTACCGCCCGGAATGGCCGCTTCACTGCGGTCCCAGGGGCGGCGGCCTTCAGGGGTGCTCATCAGCCAGGTTTTGGCCTTCTCCATCATTTCCTTTTTGGAATGGGCCAGCTCGTCGATTATGCCGGCCTGGAGGGCTTCATGCGGCGGGTAATGCTTGCCGGAGGTCAGGATCTCATAGGCCCTTTCAATCCCCAGCAACCACATGAGCCGGATGGTCGCGCCGCCGCCCGGTATAAGTCCCAGGTTGATCTCCGGATTTCCGATGCGGTTGGTCGGGTCGTCGAGCAGGATGCGATGATGGCAGGCCAGGGCCAGTTCGAACCCCGTACCCAATGCCGCTCCGTTGATAGCGGCTACGACCGGCACCCCCGGGCGTTCCAGGTCGCGGAGGAACACTTTCAGCTTTTCCGCAAAACGGAAGATCTGTTCCGTATCGGTTGCCCGGTAGAGGTATTCCAGATCGCCGCCTTCCAGGAAGGATTTTTTCGCCGAGGTCAGGATCACACCGCGCAGGGCCCGTCGCGCCTTTTCCTTTTTCAGGTGTTCGATCACCGGGAGGAAAGCCTCGCCGAATTCGTAGTTGATCACATTGGCGGCCCTCCCCTTCATGTCCAGCGTAAGGGTGACAATATTGTCCGTATCCTTTGAATAATTGATCATTTGTTTCGTCATAAGCAGCGACGTAAGATCTTACGTCGCATCGATTTTACGTCGCCTCTTTCTCACATCGCCCCAATCTTCCATTGGCATCCCCTCACGGTGGATTATCATTTGCAACGTTGCTCCCATCCAGCATCCAGCATCAAGTATCAAGTATCCAGCATCAAGTATCCAGCATCAAGTATCCAGCACCAAGCATTAGGGGTGTTAAAAAAAATAATAAGACCAAAAAAGTTCATTGAAAGACGGAGA